>JAESFN010001205.1_pt1 | contig 12908 bp, 10 predicted proteins | sample 9269411 | NCBI WGS metagenome assembly JAESFN01 (sample SAMN14505399, study PRJNA617100) | algae metagenome | isolation source: Iphinoe sp. HA4291-MV1 and co-occurring heterotrophs from trail next to... | place: USA: Maunawili Falls, Hawaii | collected 2009-07-25
ACGGTGATGCGCGGCTTCAGTTCTTGAATGTCCGGGATGGTGAGGTTGATGGTCATGAATGGCCCCATGCGTGGCGTGTGAGACCAGTATTAGTCGCCAATTCGTTAACCAGACCCTAACAATGCCCCTGAAACCGTTAACGTGATGGCAATTTGCAAGGCTGTCTAAGCGCTTGGATACGTTACGTTAAGCATGAGGATGAGGGGCCTCGCGAGAGGCCCACTCGGCGAGCGGGAGAATCGGCTGGCGCTTTGGGAGCGGGCTGTTGCTACATCTCCCGAGGCGCCGGCAGGACTCAGTGCGGGCCGGCCGGGGCGTCCTGCGTCGTGCCGCAGGGGCCGCCGTCCATGTTGACCGCGATCTCCTGCTTCACGCCATCAAAGCTCAGCGCTTCGTACCAATGGCTCAGTTCCACCGTGCTCGCCGGGATGTAGTGGAAGATCAGCGAGCGGCGGAACCGGTCGGCGCTGGTGTTCGGCGTCGAGCCGTGGATGACACTGCCGTTGAAGAACAGCACGTCCCCTGCCCGCAGCTGCATCATCTGCGGGGTGAGTCCAGGCGGTGGCTCGACGTGCTCGCTGGTGAAAGAGACCGACGGATCGGCCTTCTCCGGGCAGGCAATGTCGAGCGCCGCCGTCTGCGGCACGCACATCATGCCACCATTGCCTTCGTCCGCATCATCGACTGCGACCCAGGCGGCCATGCAGGTCCCCGGCTTGACCCGCAGGTAGAAGTTGTCCTGGTGCAGGTCCTGCCCGCGCGCCCCGGGTGGCTTGAAGTAGAACATCGACTGGCAGGCGAACGGCTCCTCGCCGAACAGGTCCGCCAGGATCGGCCGCAGCCGGGCATCGCGCATGTAGCGCATGGCGAGAGCGCCGACCGGTTTGTCCGCGTGTTTGTGCGGGTGCATCATCCGCGGATAGAAGGCGAGCGGATCGTTCGACTGCGCCGGTGCCCCCTGCCTCGCCTTCGGCACATCGGACAGCCCGGGCACCGGCCCGTTCTTGGCGGTCTCCATGAAGGTCGAACGGATCTCGGCGATCTCCGCAGCGCTGAACAGGCCGCGCACTGCGAGGAATCCGTTCCGGTCAAACTCGGTCCGCTGAGCGTCCGAAAGCGTCGTCGTGTGCATGCTGGCCTCCTCCTGATGTGACGGCAAGGATAGCTCGGCCGGACGGGCTCGCCATGGAACATCATGCCCAATGCATGTAATATCCGGCTATGACGAAACCCGCCGAACCCCGTCGATCAGCCGTCCTCGAACTCCTGAGTGGGCACTACCATGAAGGATCAGGCTATCGCATCGTGCGCCGCGATGGCGTTGGCGACTGGCTGTTGATAGCCACGGTCGGCGGCAGAGGCCGCTTCGGCCACGCAGATGGCGAGTTGGTGACCGAACCCGGTGACTGGGTACTGATCCGCCCCGGCACGGCGCACGACTACGGCGTCGAGGCGTCACTGAAGCGGTGGGAGCTGCTCTGGGCGCATTTCCAGCCACGCGCCCATTGGCTGCCCTGGCTCAACTGGCCGCCAGCCGGTCCGGGACTGATGAAGCTCACGATACCCGATGGCACCACGATGGAGCGCTTCCGCGAGGTCCACCGACTCTTCACCGGCGATCTTCGGCGCAGCGATGCCTTCGCGATGAACGCCTTCGAGGCCCTGCTGCTCGATTGCGACCGCCAGAACCCACTGGCCGAGACCTCGAGCTACGACGAGCGCATCCGCCGGGCGATGGATTTTCTCGAGCGCAACCTGGCCCGGAAGGTCGTGCTCACCGACATCGCCGGCGCGGTCGGCCTCTCCCCTTCCCGCCTCGCTCACCTGTTCAGCGAGCAGACCGGACAGACGCCGCAGCAATACCTCGAGGGCCTGCGGATGCAGCGCGCCACCGAATTGCTCCAGCGTACCGGGTTCAAGATCAAGCAGATCGCCGACGCGGTCGGCTTCGACAGCCAGTTCTATTTCTCGCAGCGCTTCAAGGCGCGCACGAAGCAGAGCCCCACTAGCTTCCGCTCGCGCACGAAGCGCAGCGAGGCGCCGTGAGGCAGACTCAGAAGCTGGTGCGGAGCCAGTTGCCGACGCGGGCGAAATAGCCGTCGGTGCCGGTGAGGCGGGCCGCGCGATGCGGCTCGACGAACTCCTGGGCGCAGACCTGCGGGTAAATCAGCATGCCGGCAACCGTCGCGAAGGCCGGGCCCTTGGCCATCTCGGGCAGCCCCGAAATGCCCATCGGGCGGCCGTTGCGGACGTTGCGGGCGAGCACGCGGCGCGCCACCTCAGGCAGGCCGGTGAGTTCGCTGGCGCCGCCGGTCATGACGAAGCGGCGGCCGCAGATGTCCATCATGCCCGTCGCCTGCATGCGGTCCTTGATGGCGGTGAGGACTTCCTCGACGCGCGGCCGGATGATGCGGGTGATGTGCGAACGCGGGATCTGCCCTGGGGCTTCGTCGCGGGTAGCGCCGACCGGGGTAATGGCGATCATGTCGCGTTCGTCGGCCTGGCCGGGCAGGACCGAGCCGTACATGGTCTTCAGCCGCTCGGCGTCGGCAATGCCGACCGACAGCTGGCGGGCGATATCGAGGGTCAGGTGATGCCCGCCAATGGCAATGGCGTCGGCATAGACGAGCTGCCCTTCGGAGAACACCGAGACCGTGGTAGTGGCGCCGCCGAAGTCGATGCAGGCAACGCCCAGCGAGCTCTCGTCATCGACCAGCGTCGCGAGCCCCGAGGCGTAGGGGGTCGCCATCAGCGCTTCGATCTGCAGGTGGCAGCGATGCAGCACCAGCTCGATGTTGCGCATGGCAAGGGTTTCGGCCGAGACCACCGCGACATCGATCGACAGCTTCTCGCCGACCATGTTCTTGGGGTCCTTGATGCCCTTCTGGCCATCGAGCGAGTAGCCGATGGGCAGGGCATGGACGATCGAGCGCTCAGGACGCACGGAGCGGTCGTTCACGGCGCGCAGCACGCGCTGGATGTCGGCCCGCTCCACTTCCTGGCCGCCGAGATTGACGCCGGCCGAGAAGGTCTCGGAGCCGAGGCGACCGGCGGTGACGTTGACGATCACCGACTGCACCGTGACGCCGGCGGCGCGTTCAGCGATGCCGACAACGGTGCGCACGGCCTGCTCTGCCTTGTCGAGATCGGAGATGACGCCGCTCTTGATGCCCGAGGACGGACCGTAGCCGAAGCCGATGACTTCCACATTGTGGGTGCGGCCGCGCAGCGACTTGCCTTCGGGACGCGGCACCAGCCGGGCGATGACGCAGCAGATCTTGGTCGAGCCGATGTCGAGCACCGTCACCAGCGAAGTGCGGCCCGGCTGAACTGGCTTGAGCCGCGCGGTCAGGGCATCGGTCATCATGATCTTACTGAGTCCGGGTTACAGGCACGACGGGGGCGACAACGGCAGGTGCCGAGGCAGGCGTAGCGGGGGCGGCAGCGGCAGTCGGCGCGAGCTTCTTGGCCGGCTTCTTGCCCTTGGTCTCAGCGATCTGGGCGGCGGCGATCTCACCCGGCTTCAACGTCACCATGCCGGGGACGCGCAGGTCGATCAGCATCACATCGCGATCGAGCAAGGCGTAGTCGGCCTGGTACATGTCGAGCTGGTCGAGCGCCTGGGCGACGCCGCTCTCGGGCAGCTGGACGCGAAGGCCATTGCGATAGATCAGATCCCAGCGGCGGTCGCCGATGCGGCTGAGCGCGGCCAGTTCGTTCTGCAGCGCCTGGTGGCGGCTGAGCACGCGGACCATGGTCACGGCATCGTCCGCGGCCCCCTCGCCGATCACCAGCGGCAGGTCGGTGTAGGAGCTGATGTCGGTGCCAATCTTCTTGCCGGTCTCGTCGATCAGCCAGGTAGTGTCGCCGACGCGCCAGCGCGCCACCGGCACCTTCTCGACGATCGAGACGATGACCCGGTTGGGATAGACTTTGCGGACGGTCGCCGACTGCACGGCGCGCAGCCACTCGAGCCGGGCCTGCGCCTTCTGGGCGTCGAAGGTCAGCGTCGAATTGCCGGTGCCGACGGTAAGGAGCGTGATGATGTCCTTGTCGTCGGTGAGCGTCTGGCCGGTGATCTCGATGGCGTCGATACCGAATCCGGCCTGGGCGAACTCGCCCTGCACGAAGCGGTAGGCGGTGAGACCGGCCGAACCGATCACATCACGCGCCTCATAGACACCGAACGCCAAGAGCAGCGCGAGGACCGCGCCGACGATGCGGGTGATGATCTGCTTGTGCAGCACCCAGACGTGGCTGGCCTTGACCAGAGCGCGACGGCTGGGGTGCGGGAGCGGGACGGGGAAATGACGAGGATCGACAGGCTGGGCGTTGGCGAAACTCTTGGCCCCTACCTGTTGCAACTCGCATCCTCCACCATCCAGGCAACCAGCTCCTCGAACGAGTGGCCGGCATGGCGGGCCTGTTCGGGAACCAGTGACGTTTCGGTCATGCCTGGTTGGGTGTTGATTTCGAGGCAGACGAGCTCGCCGTCCGGCCCTGCCTGGTCGTTGTAGCGGAAGTCGCTCCGCGTCACGCCCCGGCACCCAAGCGCAGCATGCGCCTTAAGCGCCATCTTCTGCACTTTGTCGTAAATTTTCGGTTGAATTTCAGCCGGAATGACGTGCCGCGAGCCGCCTTTGGCGTACTTGGCCTCATAATTGTAGAAGCTGAGGTCGGTGACGATCTCCGTAACCCCGAGCGCCACGTCGCCCATCACGGCGCAGGTGAGTTCGCGGCCGGGGATGTAGCGCTCGACCATCACGTCTTCGCCGGAGTTCCAGTCCTCGCGCAGCAGTTCCTGCGGCGGGTGCGACTGGTCGGCCTTGACGATGAACACCCCGAAGCTCGAGCCGTCCGAGATCGGCTTCACCACATAGGGCGCAGGCATGACGTGGGCCCGCGCCACTTCGGCGCGATTGGCAATAACGTGGTCGGTAACCGGAATGCCGGCCGCCTTGAACATGATCTTGGCCTGGTGCTTGTCCATGGCCAGCGCCGAGGCAAGCACGCCTGAATGGGTGTAGGGGATGCGCAGGAACTCGAGCACGCCCTGGATCGTGCCATCTTCGCCGTAGCGGCCGTGCAGCGCGTTGAAGGCGACGTCGGGCTTCAGCTCACGCAGCACTTCGGCAATATCATAGCCGACATCGACTTCGGTGACCTGGTAGCCGCCGTTGCGCAGCGCCTGGGCACACCCGGTGCCCGAGGCGATCGACACCGGTCGCTCGTTCGAAATGCCGCCCATCAGGACGGCGACGTGCTTGGTCATGGGAGCTCCCGAGAGTCTGGCGCGTGGGGCCACCCCCACCCTTGATCCCTCCCCACAAGGGGGAGGGAGACGACTGATAGTTCAGCAGAGTTCCGGCTCACCGGCTTCTGCGCCTCCCTCCCCCTTGTGGGGAGGGACTGAGGGTGGGGGTGCCCCACGCTCGAAAATTGTCAAACCGCTCCAGTGAACGGTGCACCGTCCATGAACTCACGCACTTCGCGCCCGGGCAGGAAGTGGCCCATGCGGCGGACTTCCCACTTGAGCTCGATGCCGTGCTTGTCGCGCACCTTCTGGCGGATCGTTTCGCCGACGGTCTCGACTTCGAATGCATCCGCTTCGCCCATGTTGATTAGGAAGTTGGAGTGCATCTCGCTCATCTGGGCGCGGCCGAAGGTGAAGCCGCGGCCACCGGCCTCGTCGATCACCTTCCAGCTCGAATGGCCCTCGGGGTTCTTGAAGGTCGATCCGGCGGTCTTGGCGCGGGTCGGCTGCGTGCTCTCGCGCCGCTCGGTGACGGTGCGCATCTCGGTGAGGATCTTCTCGGAATCGCCCGCAAAACCCTGGTAGACGGCTGAAGTGAACACCGCACCGCGCGGGCCGTTCGACTTGCGATAGAGGTAACCCATCTGCTCGTTGGTGAGCGTGATGATCTCGCCCTGCCGGCTGACGGCGCGCAGCTCGACCATGCGGTTGCGCGTCTCGGTGCCATAGCAGCCGGCGTTCATGTAGAGCGCCCCGCCAATGCCGCCGGGAATGCCGCGGTAGAACCACAGCCCGTCGATGCCGGCTTCGGCCGAGGCAGTCGCGACCTTCACGTCGGGCACGGCGGCGCCGGCACGGACCCGGTGGCCGTCGAGGATGTCGATAGCGCCAAAGCCCTTGGCCGGCAGCCGGATCACCACGCCATCGAGCCCGCCATCGCGGATCAGGAGGTTCGAGCCGAGCCCGACCACGGTGACGCGGATTTCGGCCGGCAGGTGCTTCAAAAAGAACGCCAGGTCGTCTTCGTCGACGGGGCGGAAGAACAGCTGTGCCGGCCCCCCTACCCTGAGCGTCGTCATCTCGTCGAGCGGCTGGTTCGGGATCAGCTGGCCGCGGACCTCGGAGGTCCAGCTGCCGAGCGTTGGGATCAGGTCAGGCCACTGGGGGACATGGACGTTCATGGCAGCTCGGGCTCCTTGCCGATCAGGGCGCCAAGTTCGGCGGGCAGCGAGGCCGCCCACTGCGTGATGTTGCCGGCGCCGAGGCAGACGACATAGTCACCCTCGGCGGCGCGCGAGGCAATCAGCGGCGCCAGTGCTTCCGGCCGGTCGATGACGCGGGCGTCGCGATGTCCGCGGGCCCGGATGCGGGCGACCAGTTCCTCGTGCGTCACGCCGTCGATCGGCGTCTCGCCGGCCGCATAGATCGGCGCGACGATGACCGTGTCGGCGTCGTTGAAGCAGGTGGCGAACTCGTTGAACAGGTCGTGCACGCGGCTGTAGCGGTGCGGCTGCACCACGGCGATGACGTCGCGGCGGGTCGACTGCCGCGCCGCCTTCAGCACCGCGCCGATCTCCACTGGGTGGTGGCCGTAGTCGTCGATGATGGTGATGCCGCCGACGGTGCCGGTTTTGGTGAAGCGGCGCTTCACGCCGGAGAAATTCTTCAGCCCCTTGCGGATCGCCTCGGCTGGCACCTTCAATTGGTCGGCGACGGCGATCGCGGCGGTGGCGTTGAGCGCATTGTGCTCGCCCGGCATCGGCAACTCGAGGCCGTCGATCCTCAGGTGCGTCATGCGGATGCGGTCGCGAATCTCGACCGAGAAGTGCTGCACGCCGTCATGGTTCTCGAGATCGACCAGCCGGACGTCGGCCTGCGGGTTCTTGCCGTAGGTGATGACGCGGCGATCGCGGATCTGGCCGACCAGTGCCTGCACCTCGGGGTGATCGAGGCACATCACGGCAAAGCCGTAGAACGGCACGTTTTCGACGAAGTTGATGAAGGCCTGCTTCACCTTGTCGAAGTCGCCGTAATAGTCGAGGTGCTCGGGATCGACGTTGGTGACGATGGCGACGTCGGCCGGCAGCTTGACGAAGGTGCCGTCGGACTCGTCGGCCTCGACCACCATCCACTCGCCGTCGCCGAGGCGGGCATTGGTGCCGTAGGCATTGATGATGCCGCCGTTGATGACGGTGGGGTCGTAGTTCGCCGCATCGAGCAGCGTCGCCACCAGCGTCGTGGTCGTGGTCTTGCCGTGCGTACCGCCGATGGCGATGGCATTCTTGAACCGCATGATCTCGGCGAGCATTTCAGCGCGGCGCACCACCGGCAGGCCACGGGCGCGTGCCGCGGCGAGTTCCGGGTTGCCCTTCTTGATCGCAGAGGAGATGACGACGACCGCCGCATCCTTGAGGTTATCGGCGCTCTGGCCGATCTCGACCTCGATGCCCATCTTGCGCAGCCGCTGCACGTTCGGGTTCTCGGCGCTGTCGGAGCCGCGCACCTTGTAACCCTGGTTGTGCAGGATCTCGGCGATGCCGCTCATGCCGATGCCGCCGATGCCGACGAAGTGCACCGGTCCGATGTTGCGCGGCATCTTCATTGTGGTTTGTTCCCCTTGGCCGCGAGGCGTTCTGCCGCGTCGGCGAGCTTGGTGACGGCGTCGGGCTGGCCCAGCAATCTGGCCGCAGCTGCGGCCCGCTGCAGGACATCCCGGTCACCCAGAAGTGATGCCAAGCGAGTGCCAAGCGATAGTGGCGTAAGCGTGGCTTGCTCGGCGATCCAGCCGCCGCCGGCAGCCTCCATCACCAGCGCGTTGTTCTTCTGGTCGGCATCGATGGCGCCTGGCAGCGGTACGAGAATGGCGGGCCGGCCGATAGCGGTGAGTTCGGCAATGGTCGAGGCGCCGGAGCGCGAGACGACGAGGTGCGAAACGGCCATGCGCTCCGGCAGGTCGTCGAAGAACGAGGCGAGCTCGACGTTCACCTTGGCTTGCCGGTAGGTCTCGGCGACACGATCGAGGTCCTCTGCCCGGCACTGCTGCACCACGCGCAGCCGCGAGCGGATTTCAGCCGGCAGTTCGGCGATCGCCGGGGGCACGAGATCGGCGAACACCCGCGCGCCCTGGCTGCCGCCGAACACCAGCAGCCGGATCGAACCGCCGGCTTCGAGGTCGGGATACGGCACCTTGGCGACGTTGCGCACCCGGTCGCGCACTGGATTGCCGACCAGCACGGACTTGTCGGCAAACGCCTCGGCCTTGAGGGTGCGGGCAAAGCTCAACGCGATCAGCTTGGCGCGGCGGGCCAGCGCCCGGTTGGCGCGCCCCATCACGGCGTTCTGCTCATGCAGGATGCCCGGAATGCCGCGGAGGCTGGCAGCGATGAACGGCGGGAACACCGGGTAACCGCCGAAGCCGATCACCGCGTCAGGCTTCACCTGTCCCAGCGTGCCGTAGGCGACACCGATGCCGCCGAGGATCTTGAAGCCGGCGCTGACGAAACGGATCGGGTTGCTGACCGATGGCGTCGCCGAGGGCACAATGTGCGTGGCGCTGGCCGGGAACCCGTCGCCATAGGAAGCGACACGGTGATCGGTCATCAACTGGATGTCGTGGCCGCGCCGGCGCAGTTCCTGCGCCAACGCCATTGCCGGGAAGAGATGGCCTCCCGTACCGCCGGCCATAAGGACGAATCTGCTCATTCGGCGGGGGATAGCACCCCGCTGCGATAGACGGGAAGCCCGGTCGCGAGGCGCTCCTCCGGCTTCTTGCGGGTGAAAGCCAGCATCAGCCCCATGGCGAAGGCAATGGCGAGCATTGAGGTACCGCCGTACGAGACGAATGGCAGCGTCATGCCCTTGGGCGGAATGAGGTTGAGGTTCACTGCCAGGTTGATCGAGCACTGCAGCCCGAACTGGATGGCGAGGGTTGACGCAGCGAGGCGGGCGAACAGGCTCGACTGCTGCTGTGCCCCGATCAGCGCCTTGATCACGATGAAGCCGATCAGCGCCACGATGAATAGGCAGAACAGGATGCCGAACTCGCCGGCGGCAGCCGAAAACACGTAGTCGGCGTGGGCGTCGGGGATGACTTTCTTGGCCAGCGATTCACCGGGGCCACGGCCGAACCAGCCGCCCTCGAGCAGCGAATTCAGCGCCTTGTCGACCTGGTAGGTGTTGCCACCCTCCGGATTGACGAAGCTGTCGATACGCTTGGCGAAGTGCGGGAAGAACATATAGGCGCCGAACAGCAGGCCCACCGCCACCGCCCCGAGCCCGAAGATCACGAACCACGAGATGCCCGAAAGGAACAGCATCACGCCCCAGGTGGCGAGGATCAGGCCCGTCTGCCCGATATCGGGCTGCAGCAGCAGGCCCGCGACGATCACCAGCATGATGCCTGTCGCGATGATCCGTGCCGGCACGCCCGGACGCTTCATGCTCTCGGCGAACAGCCATGCGCCGATCACGGCGAAGGCCGGTTTGACGAACTCCGACGGCTGCACGGTGTTGCCGGCGATCGACACCCAGCGCTTGGCGCCCTTCACCTCAACGCCGAACCGCAGTGTCAGCCACAGCAGGATGATCGAGACCACCAGCACGCCCAGCGCCGCGATCCGCGCCGCGCGATGCGGCAGCAGCGAAGTCGCGATCATCACCGGCACAGCCAGCGCCGCGAAGATCGCCTGGCGGATGATGAAATGCCACGGCCCGAGCCCGAGGCGTTCCGCCACCGGCGGGCTGGCCGCAAAGCTCAGCAGCACGCCGACCAGCAGCAGCAGGATCAATGCAGCAAGCAAGGACTTGTCGATCGTCCACCACCACTCGGCGATGGGGGTCTTACGCTCGCGTGAAAACATGCCTGACGCCGCCTTACCCGGACGGCCTCCCGTACGCACAACTAGATGCAAATTGTAGCGCCCGGTTGGTTACCAACTTCGCAACGGATTCGCGTTTTGCGAGTCGGCGGTGAAGCCGGCCCTTTGTGCGCCGGCGGGGTTGGGCTATCAGCACAGGGAAACTGGAGGTCTGGGGCACATGAGCGAGGCGGTGGTGGGACAGGTCAGGCGAAGCGCCCCCATAGCCGGCCGCACCTTCTATGTGATCGTGGCGATCCTGGTGGTGCTGTTTGGCGTCAAGCTCGTCACCTCCTCGATGCTGGAACTGCGCACCGACGAGGCGTACCACTGGACATGGTCCAAAGAGTGGGTGCTGTCCTACCTCGACCATCCGCCAATGATCGCCTGGTTCGTGCGCTTCGGCACGTCACTGTTCGGCGACACGCTGTTCGGCGCCCGCTTCGCCGACCTGCTTGCCATCCTCGGCGCAGAGCTGCTGCTGGCCGATATCGTGCGGCGCCGTACCGGTTCGCTGACCACGGCGGCGCTCACCATGCTGGCGATCGAGTCGAGCATCCATGTGGGCGCCATGGGCGTCCTCATCGAGCCGAGCGTCCCGCTGATCCTGTTCTGCAGCTTGATGTTCTGGAGCCTCTGCCGTCTCGAGGAAACCGGGAATGGTCGGTGGTGGCTGCTGGTCGGTGCCGCCGCTGGCCTTGCCCTGCTATCCAAGTACACCTCGCTGCTCTTCGTACCGGCGATCGTGGTCTTCCTGGTTGCAACGCCACACGGCCGCCGCTGGCTGCTGACGCCGTGGCCGTGGATTGCCGGACTGATCGCCGGTGCGATCTTCTCGCCGGTGCTGTGGTGGAACGTCCAGAACGACTGGGCCTCGGTGCAGTACCAGTCGGGTCGCGCCGTCGAGGCGGGGGCGATCGAGCTCCGTCACATGCTGGAGTTCGTGGTCGTTCACCTGGGTCTGGTCGGCCCGTTCCTGCTGCCCTTGATCGTGGTCGGCTGCATCTTTGCCGCAGTGCGCGCCTTCCGTGAGGGCGACGGCGCGACCCTGGCGCTCGTGACCGCCTTCCTGTTCTTCATCAGCTTTCTGCTGGTGAGGTCGCTGACGTTGCGGATCAACACCTCATGGCCGATCGCCGTCTGGCCGTTCGGTATCGCCGCGGCGGTGATCACCTTCCAGCGCCGCGCCGCCGGCTTCCTGGGCCGGGCGAGAGCCACCGGAAAGCTGCTGCTGATCCCCGCCATCTGCGTGAACATTCCGCTACTCCTGCTGATGAGCTGGCACGCCACCTTCGACCGCACGAACTGGGCCCGCGCCGACCCGCTGGGCCGCGACGACGGCTATGCCGAAATCGCCAAAGCCATAGAGGCTATGGCCGATACCAGTGAGGTGAAGTGGGTCGCGACCACCGACTACCGGACCTATGCCATCATGCGCTGGATGCTGCGCGGTCGCCTGCCGGTGGTGCATGTCACCCAGCGCAGCCGCTACATCGGCTTCATGGAACCGAGCGAAGTCGGTCAGCCGGGCGTCTATGTCTACGAGAAGGACCGGCAGAATCCGGCCGTTCCCGAGACTGCCCTCGGTGCGCCGGTGAGCGTCGACCGCACCTGGCGCGGCTTCACCTACAACACCTTCGAGATCCGGCCGCTGCGGGACTGGACCCCGGATCTGACCCCGCCGAAGGATTCGCCGCTCTATAGCTGGCCAGACCTGGTCTAGCGCAGCTTCAGCGAGCTGAGGCCGATCAGGGCGAGGACGAAGCTGATGATCCAGAAACGGATCACCACCTGGCTTTCGGTCCAGCCCATCATCTCGAAGTGGTGGTGAATCGGCGCCATCTTGAACACGCGCTTGCCGGTGAGCTTGAACGACACGACCTGGACGATCACCGACACGGCTTCGAGGACGAACAGGCCACCGATGATGGCGAGGACGATTTCGTGCTTGGTGGCGACGGCGATGGTGCCGAGCGCACCGCCCAGGGCGAGCGAGCCGGTATCACCCATGAAGATCTGCGCCGGCGGGGCGTTGAACCACAGGAAGCCGAGGCCAGCGCCGATCAGCGCGCCGCAGACCACAGAGAGCTCTGCCGTGCCGGGGACCGGGTTGAGGAACAGGTACTCCGAGAACGTCGCCGATCCGACGAGGTAGGCGATGAGGCCGAAACAGGCGGCAGCGACCATCACAGGCACGATTGCGAGGCCGTCGAGGCCGTCAGTGAGGTTCACCGAGTTGCCAGCGGCGACCACGACGAAGGCGCCGAAGAGGACGAAGAACCAGCCGAGATTGACCGCCAGCCCTTTGACGAACGGGAAGAACAGCGAGGTCGAGGTCGTCGGGTCGCCGAGCACCGAGATGAAGTAGCAGGCGACGGCGCCGATGATCGCCTCGAGGATCAGCCGCTGGCGGCCGGAAAAGCCGGCGTGCGACATGCGCTTGACCTTGAGATAATCGTCGTAAAGCCCGATGGCGCCGAACGAAACCGTGACGCCGAGCACCACCCAGACATAGCCGTTCGAAAGGTTCGACCAGAGGAGGATCGAGATCACTGTCGCCGACAGGATCATCAGGCCGCCCATGGTGGGCGTGCCCTTCTTGGTCAGCAAGTGACCTGCGGGACCGTCCTCGCGGATCGGCTGGCCCTTGCCCTGCCGGATGCGGAGGGCGGCGATCATGCCGGGGCCGAACAGGAACACGAAGAACAGCGCGGTCATCACCGCGCCGGCCGTCCTGAAGGTGATGTAGCGGAACACGTTGAAGGCGGCGAGGCTATCGCCCAACTGCCCGAGGAAAT
>JAESFN010001207.1_pt1 | contig 12878 bp, 12 predicted proteins | sample 9269411 | NCBI WGS metagenome assembly JAESFN01 (sample SAMN14505399, study PRJNA617100) | algae metagenome | isolation source: Iphinoe sp. HA4291-MV1 and co-occurring heterotrophs from trail next to... | place: USA: Maunawili Falls, Hawaii | collected 2009-07-25
GGCTGGCTTATCCACGGGCCAAGGCCCCACTGGTCGTGTTGTCGATTTTGCTGCTCGTGCCGCTGATTGTGATGAATTACCACTTCGTTGGTGATGTGGTGGCCGGGTGCTTCGTCGGCGCGATCGTGGGCGCGTACTGCGCGCGGCTCGGCAATCTCGAGTGCGGACCGGCAGCGCCGGGCGACCGCTTGGCGTAGAAAACCGGTTTCGGACGAGCAGCTTTTGGGGTCGAGCCGTGACAGGTCAGGGCCGTCTTGCAGCCGCCGACGTGCGGGAGGATAATCCCGCTTGGGGCTCAGGCGAAAGGGTGCAATCATGTGCAGGCACGTGCGAGTGTCCGTGGCGTTGCTGACCCTGTGCGGAGTTCTCGCGCCGGCCAAGAGCGACGCGATCGACGACGTTGGTGAGGTGTCGCCCGTGTTGGGCGGCGTCGGTTCGACGATCGGCGCCTCGTCGACTCCCGGCGATCCCTCGGGCGATGGGAAAGTCGATCTGAACGACTTCGGCATTCTCAAGCAGGAGTTTGGCAGTGTCGCCGTGCCTAATGGCCCCATGCTGCGGGCCGACATCAATGGCGACGGCAAGGTCGATCTGACGGACTTCGGTATTCTCAAGCAAAATTTCGGCAAGCACTCCGCGGCAAGCGCTGCCCCGGAGCCCTCCGCGTGGCTGCTCGCCGCGCTCGCGGGACTGGGCTTCTTGGCCCTGCGCGTTCGCTTGAAGCGGTAAATCGAGCGGCCATCGTCGCTTGCCTTGCTTGACCTCTTGAGCCGGCTGCCCGTACGGTAGCGTGCGGGACAGTCAACCCGGAGAGGCCAAGCGATGTGCGGTCGGTTTACGTTACGGCAGGTCCCTCACGAATGGGTCAAGCAGCTTGCGCTGCCGATTTTCGGCCCGCGATACAACATCGCACCGACCCAGAAAGTTCTCGCCCTGCGCATGCGCGACGGCGCCCGCGAGGTGGCTGAACTGCGCTGGGGCCTGATCCCTACGTGGGCTGACGATCCAAAGATTGGCAACCGGCTGATCAACGCCCGCGCGGAAACGATCAGCACGAAGCCGGCTTTTCGCAGCGCGTTCGAACGCCGCCGCTGCCTCATTCTGGCCGACGGCTTCTACGAGTGGCGCCAGCTCGGCAAGGCCAAGCAGCCGTACTTCATCCACCGCCCCGACGACCAGCCGTTTGCCTTTGCCGGCCTCTGGGAACGGTGGCAAGGGAACGGCCTAGAGATCTCTTCGTGTACGATCATCACGACCGAGGCCAACGAGACGATGCGGCCCTTGCACGACCGCATGCCCGTGATCGTGCCGCCGGCCGATCACGAGCGTTGGCTCGAGTCGACCGCAGAGGCTCAGGGCCTACTCCGGCCTGCCCCAAACGCACTCCTGGAAACGTATGCGGTGAGCACGCAGGTCAATAAACCGGCGACCGACGGGCCGGAACTGGTCGAAAAGGTCGCGCAATTCTAGGGTAGCGGCACGTCGAGGGTGCTCGAACGACCCGCCCGTCAACGCCGCAGCAACGTGCTACCTGCGGTTGGCCCCACGACGATCGCGAGCGCCGGCCCAGTGGACAGGCCTGGGACCAGGGGTGCCATTCCAACGGCCGCTGCGTCGACTAAAATCAGAGATTCACGAACAAGGGAGCGGGCTTGCGGCATCGCCACATCTCATCCCGGGCCTGGGCGATTCTCCCATCCCCTGTTCGAAAAGAGCCTTTCCCAAACGGAACGAAATCTTGATGGACGCCAAGCAGCGATTCGTCGGCAGCCTTCGCGGCGCCGTTCTCGCCCACACCGCAGGCAAAGAACTGGGCCGCGACCCTCAGACTCAGGTCTTCCTTGCCAAACTGAACGGCCTGCTCGCCGACTACGAGGCCGATTGCCTAAGCGGATCGGCCGTCGACCGCGTGCTGCGGCAAATGGCCGCCGATCCCAGCGTGCAAGAGCTGGTGGTGGCGCTGCAGGCAGCGGTTCGCGGGTAGTGGCTGAAGGCACGTCGGCGAACCTGCGGCTTGTGTGCACCGGGGACGGGTGACAAGCCTTCTCTTTCGTTGCGCCGAGCCTATCGCTTTTTCGCAGAAAGATCCCAGAGCACGATCTTGCCAAAGGGATACGGACCGATCAGGCTTGCCGCGACGACCGAGCCATCGGCCGACGCCATCACTCTTCCCACTGGTCGCCTGTTTTCCTGAACTCCACCGTGAGCTGCGGCCAACACATCTCGATACAACAGGCCGAGAGGTCGCCAGGTCTTCACATCAATCATCTGCACCGTTCCGTCGTGCGACGACGATAGCACCACTTTGTCCTCGAGACTTGCCAAACCGGCTGCGGCCGCTTTATGCGCGGCGAAGACGGCCACTTGCTGCATCGAGTTCAGGTCGTAAACGGCCACTTGGCCGTCGCGTTGGCCGGCGACTAGATACCGGGACCCTACCTCGAGTAGCGTTTCCACCGTGCTTGGAGTCGGGATCGAACTGTGGGGTTTGCCGGAAACTACATCGAGAAACTGAATTCCTTTGTTTCCGACGCTGCATGCCAGCAGGCTCCCGTTCCTCACGAAGGCAACGGCAAGGCAGTCTTCCGCGCTTTCCCAGCGATGGCGAAAGAGGAGAGTTCCATCCGCCGCGCTCCATAGACTGGTCCAGCCGTGAACTGCACCGGCTGCAATCAGCGAGTTGTCTTTCGAATACGCGAGCGACCTGATCGGCGTATTGGCATAGATATGCAAGCGACTCCAGATACTGCTGCCCTCGGTTGCGATGACCGACACTCGACCATATCGATCGCCAAGAGCCACGTGCGATCCATCTGCATCATAGGCCGCCGCTTCGACCTCCCTGAGCGGAAGGTTAAGTGGCATCTCGTGGCTCATCGAACCATTCTCGATGGCCACTTGCTGCACGAATTCCGAATTGGCCAATAAGATTTGCCGCCCGTTGGGCGACATCCAGCATTTCCCCACCCCCGCTTGCGGAGTCAGTTCCGCTGGACCGTGGGAGAGAAGGTCCCACTGCCGCACGAAGCCATCGTCGCCTGTCGTAAGCAATGAGCCATCGACTGCGAACTTGGTGCTCTTGACGGGGCCGTTGTGCGCAACGAAGCCGCGCGACTCCTCGAGCTTCCATGTTTCGTCTTGCTGCGAACCCATGACTCGCCATACACGCACTAGGCCATTTCCTTGCCCGGCAACTAGCAGTGTGCGGTCCGGAGAAAACGCAAGGCAAGTTGCAGACTCGCCGCGCTGCGGCATCGCCGCGATCGACTGTTGGGTGACCAAATTGCGGACCTCCACAATACCGCTCACAGCACTTACTACGGCGATCCACTGTTCGTCGGCGGATACTGCAAAAGTTCGAATCTTGTCATAACGCGGGTCGCCGGAAAACGGAATCGACTGTCCATGATTCAGCGCGGGCCAATTCCAAAGTCCTAGTCCATGGTTTTCGGCAGCACCAGGCGTGTCTGCTAAGAGCCGACGTCCTTGACTCAAGAAATACAACGCTTCCTGCCGACCGGAGACATCGACCTCGCCCAGCACCTTACCCTCTAGATCGAGGGCGCGCAGCCAATGGTATCGGCATGCGATCGCCAGGCTGGCGCCGTCTGGCGCAAATTGCAACGACTCCACGGTGCTTGGACACGTAATGAGGGCGTGTCCGCGCCGGCCGCTGCGCAGGTCCCACAAGGCCACTTCTTGATTGCCGGTCGCAGCGCGATCGCCATCGGGCGCAACGGCCAAGGCGTGAAGAGCCCTGTCGAGTTGGTTTCGCTCTTCAGGTTCAACACGGAACGATTTTGTCGGGCGCGTTGAATCGAATCTCCACAACCGCATAAAACCATCGTTTCCAACGGAAACGAATCCACTTCTGTCCAGCAACTCCACTACTTCATTCGCGCCGCCCACATGAGCTAGCCATTCGCAGCGAGGCCGCACTTCGGCGCTCATCATTTCCAGCAAGCGCCATTCCGGCCCGCGTTCAAGCTGGGAGATCGTCGGCGTCTCGAGGCTTCGACGTAAAATCTTTCGCGCCGCGCGTGCATCGCCGCGATCAAGCGCCTCGGCCACATCGCCCGCGTCTGCAACCAGAGCGGTCGTCTCCGCCCTTTCGATCTCATCAGCCAACCTGCGGTTTGCGTTGGTGAGTTGAATCAGATACCACTGCGCTGTGACCAGAACGATGATCAATACGCTAAAGGTTGCGATCGCAATTCCTGCCAACGTTTTCGGATGCCTGCGCCACCGTCGCCACTTTCGAGTCGCCGCCCCCAAAGGCCTTGTCGCGCTCGGACGACCGTTCACAAACCGCCGCAGCTCCTCGGCCATCTCCGCCGCGCTCGCGAAGCGCTCGTTTGGGCGCTCCGCAATCGCGCGGTCGAGAATCGCCTCGAGCGGCTTGGGCGCCGCCGGAAACACTTGCCGCAGTCGCGCCGGACGGCAATCAATGATCTGCTGCACGACGACGGTAGGCGTATCGCCAGGAAAAGCCGGTTGCAGCGTCAGGAGTTCATAGAGCGTGGCGCCGAGCGAGAAGATGTCGGTCCGCTGATCCACGAACCGACTGGCGGTCGCTTGTTCCGGACTCATATAGCGGGCAGTGCCTACGATATCTCCGGTCAGAGTCAGCGACATCTCGCCCATCTGGGCAAGGCCGAAATCCGTGATCCACGGCGCGCCTTGGTCGTCGAGAACGATGTTCCGCGGAGTTACGTCTCGATGCACGATGCCTGCGAGATGGGCTTGGTTCAGCGCGTCGGCGACCCTGGCGACGAGATCCGCCATGCGCCGGCAGTATTCACGTTCGTCGTGCTTGCGCAAATCGCGTAGCTCGACCAAGAACGCCGGCGGGGCTATGAGGGCGGGCTCTTCACTCGCGCCGTCCGAGATGAAACGGATGCAGGCGTTCAAATCGAGGCCTTCGATCAGCCGCATGGCGAAAAAGGGCGTGCCCTGCCAACGTCCGACTCCATAGATCGGCACGACGCCCGGGCAATCGAGCGACGCCATGGCCTTGGCCTCGACCTCGAAGCGAGTGAGCGCCTGGCGGTCGATCGCCCTGCCGGCCTTGAGGATTTTGAGGGCGACGCGCCGCCCCAGCGCCGGGTGAATTGCCTCGTACACTTGGCCGAAGCTGCCTTCGCCGAGCAAGCGCACTACTTCGTATTCGCCAATGCGCTGGCGTGGAGGCGCCTCCTCGCCAGCGCGATCGTCGTCGGCGGCAAGCGTAGACCACAACGAGTCTCCGTCGAATGCGTCTTCAACGAGCCGATAGATCTCGAACTGCCGCTGGAGCTCGGCGCTCTGCTGCGGATAGCGGGCAAGATACTCGGTCGGATCGGGCGACTCGCCCAACCGCTTGCGCTGCCAGAAGTGCGCGTAGATGCTCTCGACGCTCGCTTCGACAGGTGGAAAGCCGGCCGCGCCAACGACGGACGATTCATCAGGCATAGGGCACTTCCGTCTGCTCTCGAGGGGCCGCAACTTCGTCATCGGGGTAGCCAAGCGAGTACGCAAACGGCCGCAAACGGCGTTGCAACTGCTTGCGCAGCGTGTCGGCCTTGATGCCGGTGTGGGCCGCGATGTCGTTCCATGAGTAGCCTTCGAGCCGCATGTCGAACGCGACGAGCAAGGAGGGCGGAAGTTCGCGCCGCATCTCAGCGACGATTTCTCGTGCGGCGAATTCCGCCGATGCGGTGGACGTGGTGCGTTGCAGTTCGCGCTCGATGAGGAAATCATCGGCCGCGGCGCGACGCTTCTGCCGATTCGCTTGCGTCGCCACCTTGTTGCGGGTCATGACCACGAGCAGCCGCACGAGGTCGTCCGGGCCGTTGCAAACATACTGACCCCGCGCCGCCCGCCAAAGAAAGCTCTTCAGCACGGATTGGCAGACATCTTCGGCGTCCAGGGCTCGTTTGAGCTCGGAGCTTCCCAAGCGATTGGCCGCTTCGCGGATCACGAGCGGGCCGTACACGGCGACGATCGTTTCGCAGGCCGCTTGGTCTCCTGCCCGCACCTGCGCTAGCAATTCGACGAATCTCGGCGCGCTCATGTTCGCTGCTTGCTCCCTGATTCGATGCGAGTGTGCCTGGGCGATGAGCGGCCGCACACCCTCGAGCAGCGAACCAAGCAGCGCACAACGCGCGATCATCGCGGGCTAAGCATACTCGGCGCGGCAGACTGATCCAAGGTTTTTCTCTCACTGACAAGAGAATATGTCCGCACTCCGGCCGCTCGATTGATCTAGATGGCAGAAGCGACGAGCGCGCCATCTACGAATGACGCGCGCCGGGCGCCGCATATCGCGAGCGTTCGAAGCAACCCGCACGTAGCGGCGGGCCGATCGACCCGCGCGCGGGGCGACTGCCTCGAGCGCCCATCCGACAAATACTTCGCCCCGCGGCAGCCGCTCTAAGATGAAATTCCGCTTTTCGCTTATTCACTTGCTGGCGGTCGTCACGATAGCCTGCGTGGTGAGCGCGGCTTACCGCTTCGAGCATCCACTCACGGATTGGTTCATCCGCACTTTTCTAACGCAGCCGGTACTGCCTACCGAGAAGCGCTAGCAAGCTGAGCATTCCCAGATGCCGCATCGCAGGTTCAGTGTGTGCCCACTCAGATCGTGGATTTCATGCATCGCTGCAATCCACGGGGCAGATCGGCTGCACGCTGCTCGCCTGACAGGTGCAAACTCGCAACTTCAAAACTCGCGCTGCGCGCTTGGCATCCGCAACCCGAAGCTCAAAGGATGACAGAGCGATAGGATTTCTTGGAAACCCTACGGGCGATCGCGCGAATCGACCCGCGGCCCTTCTCCCTTCGCCGCAAAGGCCAGAGCGTAAGCGGTCGCGTGGCTACGGCAGTGAGAAATGCTGACCATGATCGGCCCCACGCCCAACTGCTCGAGCGTATCGCGGGTGCCGCCCCGAATCAGGACCGCCGGCCGGCCGGTGATTTCGTTTCGGACCTCGATGTCGTGCCAGGCGATCCCCTTGCTCCACCCGGTGCCCACCGCCTTGAGAATCGCTTCCTTCGCCGCCCAGCGGCCGGCAAAGTGCTGCGTCGCCTGCTTGCGAGCCTGGCAGTACTGGATTTCGTGGGGCGTATAAACGCGGTTGATGAAGAGTTCGCCATGCCGTTCGATCATCTGCGCGATGCGCAAACATTCGACGATGTCGGTTCCGATTCCGAAGATATCCATGCGCGCGATGCCCCTTCAAAGGAGTGGTGAAGCGAAGTATTGGCCGACGATCAGCCGGAAGTCGGGCGCGGCGCGACCTCGGACTCCCCCTGGGCCAACGCAAGCACCTGCCCTGGCGAGCGCCAGGCGGTGGCATGCTGCTTGACGGTCCGCCCCGCCGAGGAACGTTCTCGCCAGCCGAGATCGACCCGGGCCGGCTGACAACCGCCTCGGCAACTCCAGATGAACATTCGCCCATCGCTGCATTCGACATCCGGCAACAAGCCGGCGACGCGGACCGCGGTGGCTCGGCGTGGATCGAGCGGGCCTTCCCAGACCAAACGATACCACGAACGGCAGGCGTTACAGTAGGGGCGACGCGTGGTTAAGGCCACGATCGCGACCGCGGCAGTCCCCAGCAACAGACCATCGAGCCCCCAAGACGCCCAGGCGCCCCAGCCACGAACGACGCGCCCCGGCCACAGCGGCCGGCCGCGCGCCGCCTCCTGATCCAAGAACTCGCGAAAAGTCGGCGGAACCGGCGCTAAGTTGCCGGCGATCTGGGCGAATTTCGCACCGTGCTGCAGGATCTGCTGTTTGCGGGCGGCCATGGCGTCGAAGTGCCGCTGATAGTGCCAAAGGTGCTGAGCGCCCACGAGCAACAAGGCGGCCAGGATCGCGCCGATGATGGCCGTTGGCCGATGGCCACATTCGCACCAGCGCAGCAGCCAGGTGAGGCAGATCCCGAGCACCACTCCGAGAAGCACTGGAAATAGCAACCAGGGTGCAAAACGCGGCTCGACGGCGGCCGCCACACGGCTGAGGGCAACCGCGGTCGCCAGCGCGAGAAACAGCCACACGGCGGCCGTAGGCAGCACGAACTTGCCGGATGTCGGCGGTTGCAGCGGACCCATAAGGATCATCAGCCGGCCGTTTTGAGCCTGGCCCGATCAATTGCCCTTCGAGGCGCTCGCGGCTTGGCGATTCAAGCCCGACGCTCGCTTCGCGCGCTCCAACACGGCGCCTGCCTTGAGCCGCGCCCGAGCCGCGCCTTGTTCCAGAATCTCCTGCACGCGCGACGGGTCGCGCTCGAACTCCGCTCGGCGGCTGCGGGCCGCGGCGAAGAACCTCTCGGCCGCGTCTGCCAGCGCCGTCTTTACTTGACCGTAACCGAACCCCCCGCGCCGGTAAAGGGCCGCCATTTCTTCCTGCTCCTCCGGCCCGGCGACCAACGAGTAGAGCTGATACAAATGGTCTTCGCCCGGCTCCTTCGGATCTTCCATCGCGCGGGAGTCGGTGGTGATCCGCATGATCTTCTTGCGCAAGCCTTTGGCGTCTTCGAACAGCCCCAGCGTGTTGTTGTAGCTCTTCGACATCTTTTCGCCGTCGGTTCCGGGCACTTTGGCCGAGCCGTCGAGCACCTTGGCCTTGGGGATGACGAAGACCTCGCCATAGAGATGGTTGAAGCTGTTGGCCAGATCACGGCAGACCTCGATATGCTGCACTTGATCTTCGCCCACCGGCACGACATCGGCGTCGTAGGCCAGGATGTCGGCGGCCATCAGCACAGGATAGGTGAAAAGGCCGGCGTCGGCCGGCAGCCCGCGCGCCTTCTTATCCTTGAAGGCATGGCAGCGCTCGAGCAAGCCCAGGGGGGCCACGGTCATCAAAAGCCAACAGAGCTCCGAGACCTCGGGCACATCGGACTGCACGAACAGGGCCGCGCGCTCAGGATCGAGCCCGAGCGCCAGCAGGTCGATCGCGGCGTCGAGCGTGAGCTGTTGGAGTTGCTCGCGATCGCGAACCGTGGTCAACGCGTGCAGGTTGGCGATGAAGTAATACGACTCGCCGGCTTCCTGCAGGTCGATGTACTGCCGAATGGCGCCGAAGTAGTTGCCCCAATGAAACCGGCCGGTGGGCTGAATGCCGGAGAGAACACGCATGCGAGGTTGATCTTTCGTGGATTAGGTCGCGTGAATGGCTCTTGCCCGTTGTTCGTAGCTCGAGAGCTTGCCGCGCGTACTTCGTGATGGGTGAAGTGTCTGTGGTACCGGTGTCTTAGCTCGACATGTGGGCTGTCAGTTCGACTCGGTGACCATCGGGATCAGCCACTACGGCGCGACGGCCCCAGGGTGAGTTCGCCGGAGCAGAGATGGATTTTCCGCCTGCGGCCACGAGCGCCGCATACGCGTCGTCCACCGACGCAACGGCGAAGCCGATTCGCGTCGAAGTCGTCGGGAGGGCCTGCTGATCCAAAGGATAGATTTCGAAAACGAGGGCATTTTGGTCGCTCGCGAGGTGAAGCGGGCCGCGCCCGTGTGAATGCTTGACGAATCGCATGCCAATCGCTTGATAGAAGCGCTGGGCGCAATCGAGATCGCGAGCGCGGATTACCACGAGATTGCAAATTGCGACGTCCATCGCCTTTTCCCGGTTAACGTTGCGCGGACTGAGACTTCGCGGGCGGCGCGCCCGTCGGTTGCTCCTCGATCTCAATCGACTTCACCACGCCTCCGGGCAGGCGGGCGAGCACCTGGAGCGTCCCTCCCACGGACTCGACGTAGTCGCGAAGCGTGCTCAACTTGACATCTTGACGCCGCTCGATTTTCGAGACTTCTCCTTGCTTCTTGTTGAGAATGTCCGCTAGCTCCGCTTGCGAGAGGCCACGCGCTTTTCGTAGTTCTTTCAGACGCACAGGCTCCGGCGGAGACGTAAAGGAGCCCGACAGCAGCAACGATACGACCCGCCCGTAGGCTGCTTCCTCGTTCGGATAGACCTCGTCGGGATTCTCGCCATAGGCATGGTTCGGCGATGACGAGACGCCAAACCCCGCGCCGTCTTTCCAGCCGATGATGACCGGATGTTCGCCGCGGGCGACATCGAGAAACCAATTGCCGGCGCGATTGCGCGGCCTGTCGAGCTCAATGGTCGCGTCCGGAAAGCGCTTTCGAAGCAGCTTTTCCAACGACTCGATCGCGACTAACGAGGTCTTTCCCATGTCTTGGAACCTTTATTCCCCGCCCAACCTGACGCCCAATCCATCAGCCCCGAATTTCTCGAACACTATGCTTCCATTTAGCTCTCGAATCTCGATGGGTCCGTTGCTGCAAATATGGGTGTTGTGTCCTCGGCTGCGGTAGCGGACCAAGTCGTCTCTTCCGGGCACTGCGCGAGCGTTGTCTTCTTGTGGCGGATACATCCGGTCGTCCGGCGGTGACGCGTTTGGATCGAAGGGGATGTCGGAAAACTCGTCTTCGACCGCGTTCAGCATGTCGCTGAGAAGCTTCAACGCTTCCGCGGCAGAGTTGACGGGTGGAGCGTCCGCCAATCGCCCCAGGAATATGGCAAACCGCTCGTCTTTAGGCTTAGACATCCATTCCGGCCGACGGCCCGTGCTCAACCCTGGTATCGATCACGACGAAGAACTCACCGGAGAATTATTAGCCCGAGAGAATTATTCAGTCAAGCGCATTGCCCCGCGAGCGCCCTGTTTTCGCGGTTTTCCCGCCGGTGCTGCTCAGTCGCTTCGCAGATCGGTCCTGCGGGGGCCAGACGCTGCCGCTCTCGGTTGGCAGATGCACAAGCGGGCTTTTTAGTCGGTCGAAACATCAGGGGCTGCCGAACTGCTTCCGGTAGAGCACCTTGAAGGGGTTTTCCGCCGGCGGCTGTGCGTCTTCATTCACCAGATACGGCGTCAACAATGCCCACCAGTCGTCGTACTCCTTGCCAAGCTTTTCCACCACGTCGGCGTGCCCGGCCGCCAGGTCGGTTTGCTCGCCGGGGTCGGACAGCACGTCGAATAGTTGCCAACTGGGGTTCTGCTCGCGCGCCGAGACTAGATGCCAATGTCCGCTGCGCACGCTGCAGCCAGACAGCTTGTAGTCGGCTACGTTGGCGCCCTTCGGCCACCGCCCCCGATGCGTGAACAAAGTCCGCTCGGGCCATTCGCCACGCGGATTTAGCAACAGGGGCGCCAAGCTGCGCCCTTCCACTTGGCTGCGCGCTTCATCAGAGAGCTGTGCTCTGGCGAGTTCGGCAATGGTCGGGAAGAAGTCGATGTGCGCCGTCAGGCGATCGCAGTCGGCCGGTTTCAGCGTGCCTGGCCAGCGCCAGAACGACGAGGCTCTAGTGCCGCCCAGCCAGGGCGTCACCTTCTCGCCGCGCATCCCCGCATTGAAGATCGGCACGCCGACCGTTCCGCCGTTGTCGTTCATGAAGACCACGAGCGTGTCCTTCTCGAGCCCCCACTCCTTGAGCTTGTCGAGCAGGCGACCGACGTTGTCATCGATGTTGGCGATCATGCCGAAGAACTTCGCCTGGTTGGGCCGCTGCACCTTGTCCGCATAGCGGGCTTCGTCTTCCGGCCGCACGTCGAGCGGAGCGTGAGGCGCGTTGGGGGTGATGTAGCAATAGAACGGCTGCCCCTTCGTTCGCACGGAATCGATCCAGCGCTCTGCTTGGTTGAAGAAAACGTCGGTGCAGTAGCCCTTGGTCTTCTCGAACGTGCCGTTGTGCAGGATGACGGGATCGAAATACCGGTTGCCAGGCACATCGCCGCAACTGCCGGCGTAGCTCTGGCCGATGCCGCCGCAGCCGTGGATGAACATCTCGTCGAAGCCACGCTTGCTCGGCCAACGATCAGGCTCATCGCCGAGGTGCCACTTGCCAAAGATGCCGGTCGTGTAACCAGCGTCCCTGAGTACCTGAGGAAGCGTGACCGCGCTCAGCGGCAGCCGCTCGCGCTCGAGAATCGTGTGCGTCACGCCGTTCTTGAACTCATGCCGGCCCGTGATCAGGGCCGATCGCGTGGGCGCACAGGTCGGGCTGACGTGAAAGTCGGTGAACCGCACGCCCTCGTCGTGCAACCGATCGAGATTGGGTGTTTTCAGCACGGGATTGCCGTGCGCCGAAATGTCTCCGTAGCCCTGATCGTCGGTGAGGATGAAGACGATGTTGGGGCGTTTTCCGGCCAGCGAGGTTTGAGCGTTGACGGTCTCACCGACGGCGAGAACCAAGACAAAGGCATAAACGGGCAGCAACTTCATAGAGATGCTCCAGCGCGAATGAGCGGCCAAAACGGCGCGAAAGCGAACCGGCTTATCTTGCGGCACGCTCGTTCGGGCAACAAGTGCTTGCCCCGCAGATGATCGCGCGCACTACTTGCCCGGCAACTCGAGCGTCGCCACCACGTCGCGCACGCTCGCCGCTCCCAATTCGGCCAGCGCCGCCGGCAGGCCATCCAGAATCTCGATGCTTGCCTGCGGCCGATAGAAGTTCGCCGTGCCGACCTGAACGGCGCTCGCGCCGGCGACCAGGAATTCCATAACGTCGTCGAGCGTGGCGATGCCGCCGATGCCGACGACCGGAATTTTCACGGCGCGCGCAACCTGATAAACGCAGCGCAGCGCGATGGGCTTTATCGCCGGGCCGCTTAGCCCACCCACCACGTTGCCGAGGATGGGTCGACGGCGGCGCCAGTTGATCGCCATGCCCAAGCATGTGTTGACGGCGCAGATGGCGTCGGCCCCGCCTTGCTCGGCCCCGCGCGCCACCGAGGCGATATCGGCCACGTTCGGCGTTAGCTTGGCCCAAATCGGCAACGAACAGGCTTTACGCGCGCCGGCAACAACGCGTTCGCAGAGACGCGGATCGGTCCCGAAGTCGACTCCGCCTGACACATTCGGGCAGGATACGTTCA
>JAESFN010001208.1_pt1 | contig 12871 bp, 17 predicted proteins | sample 9269411 | NCBI WGS metagenome assembly JAESFN01 (sample SAMN14505399, study PRJNA617100) | algae metagenome | isolation source: Iphinoe sp. HA4291-MV1 and co-occurring heterotrophs from trail next to... | place: USA: Maunawili Falls, Hawaii | collected 2009-07-25
TCTGACCATCGAACCAGATCCAGCCTTCGCGCTGGTCCATCGGCAAGCCTGCCATCTCAATCTCCCACTCGTCTGGTGCGGCCCTTGGGGTCCGCCGTGTTGTTGCCTGTGATCCTGCCCCACCCGCTTGCTATTGGCAAACCGGAACGGCTTTGGGATAAGGCAAAGAGCTGTGTTTTCGATGGGGTGATGATGGCATCGGGCAAAATAAATGTCAACAAGGCTGACATAAATTTGGTGCGGGCCGCCGAGCCTGCCATGCCGCTCGACGTCATGGGCCTGTTCTTCTTCGCCTATCGGGACTTCGTCGGCGATGCTGATGCACTGCTTGAACGACAGGGGTTCGGCCGCGCCCACCACCGTGTGCTTTATTTCGTCAACCTCCGGCCCGGCATGCCCGTCGCCGACCTGCTCGATATCCTCAAGATCACCAAGCAGAGCCTCGCCCGCGTGCTGCGCCAGCTGGTCGATAACGGCTATGTCGAACAGAAGACCGGTGAATCGGATCGCCGCCAGCGCCTGCTCTTCGCCACCGAAAAGGGCCGCGCCCTGTTCGAGACGCTTTCGGCCACCCAGACCAGCCGCATAGAAGCGGCCATCGCCGCGCTGCCCCCCGAGGGCAAGCGCACGGTGCTCAGGTTCTTCGTCGGCATGGTCGAGCCGGAAGATCGTGCGCTGCTCGATCGGCTGAAGCTGACGGAAGAGATTTAGCGCGTTCGCGATCAGCTGCACCCCCATAGTGCGTGGGGTCGATCTTGGGTCTCCCACCGGCGTCATCCCCGCGTAGGCGGGGACCCAGTGGGATCTCTCAGCTTCAGCGGGTGCTGCAGCATCCCACTAGGTTCCCGCCTACGCGGGAATGACGTCGGTGTGGGATGAGAGGCCATGCTTCGCCGCCAATGAAACGGTCAAATGCACTAGCCCTCAGTTCACCTTGCAACCGCGATCGTCTTCTTCTTCCTTGATCGCTGCGATCTCGCGCTGCTCGGCCTTGGAGAATTTGGGCTTCTTGGTCCAGCAGTCGTCATTGTCGAAATACTCCTGCCCCATCTCGGTCGAGAAGCAGTAGCCGTTATCGTCGTAGATCGTGTTGCGCGCTACCCAGAGGTCGAAGCACGACTCGGCCAGGACCTGGCCCGTCATCGCACCCAAGAGGCAGAAGGCCAGCGCGGCAGGGATAATTCGCTTCATCTCAATCCCCTCACATGACGGGGAGAATTCCCCCTCACATCAGCTTCCTGCCGTTGGGCACGTCGCGCTCAACGGCGGCGAGCACGATAGCACCATCCGCATCCTCGTAGCCGAGCGTCAGCACTTCGCTGCGCACCGGGCCGATCTGGCGCGGCGGAAAGTTGACCACGGCCATCACCTGCCGGCCGAGCAGCGTTTCCGGCGTGTAGTGCACGGTGATCTGCGCCGAACTCTTCTTGATCCCGAGCTGGGGGCCGAAATCGATCAGCAGAATGTAGGCAGGCTTCCGTGCTTCGGGGAACACCCGGGCCTCGACGATGGTGCCGACCCGGATGTCGACCTGCTCGAACTCGGCGTAGGTAATCTCGGTCATCGGTTCACACCGGCCATCAGGCCCGCCCGAGCTCTTCCGAGCGCTGTCGCGCTGCCCGCACCGCGCGATCGAGCAGCGGCTCGAGTCCGTCGGGCGCCATCAGCACCTGCAGCGCCGCGTAGGTCGTGCCCTTGGGCGAGGTGACGTTCTCGCGCAGCGTGCCGGCCGGCGACGGGTCGGCATCCATCAGCGCCGCGGCGCCGGTGACGGTCGCCCGCGCCAGCTGCATCGCCTGCTCTTCGTCAAAGCCCTGGCGGCGCGCCGCGGCGGCGAGGGCCTCGACCATATAGAACACATAGGCCGGGCCGGAGCCCGAAACCGCCGTGACGCCGTCGATCTTGGTCTCGTCGTCGAACCACATCACCTGCCCGGCGGCGCTGAGCAGCGCATTGGCGGTCTCACGGTCTTCGTCGGTGATGGCGAGCCCCACTGCCCCGGCAATGCCGCGGCCGACCTGCGCCGGCGTGTTGGGCATGGTGCGGATGACCCGCTCGGTCTGCAGCCCTTCGCTGAGCCCGACCAGCGAGATGCCGGCTGCAATCGACAGCACCAGCGTATAGCTGCCCACGATCGGCTGGATCTCGGCCATCACCTCGTAGATCACCTGCGGCTTCACCGCGAGCACCAGCACATGCGTCAGGACGCCGATCGGGCTCGCCTGCAGCCGAATGCCGTGCTCGGCGGCGAACGCCGTTGCGAACTCCGAGGGTTGCGGATCGCACAGCACCAGCCGGTCAGCCGGCAAACCACCGGCGATCCAGCCACGCGCCAATGCGAGGCCCATCTTGCCGGCCCCGACCAGAACGACGGGGCCGATATCTGATAAATTCAAGCTTCGCCTACCGTTTCGAACATCACCTGGCTGAGCGCCTCGGAGGCGCTCTTTCCAGCCCATATCACGAACTGGAACGCCTGGTAGTAGAGATCGCAGCTGTCGGTGGCCGAACGGAGCAGCGCCTCGCATTGCTGCGGGCTGACTTCCGCGCCGCCGGTGAGCAGGTGCGAGTTGCGGAACAGCACCACGCCTTCGTGGTTCCACATGTCGAAATGGCCGATCCACAGCTGCTCGTTGATCAGTGAAATCAGCTGCTTCACTTCAGTGCGGCGTGTATCGGGCACCTTCAGGTCGAACGCCGCAGCGATATGCAGCGACTCCAGGTCTTCCATCCAGTTGAAAGACACATGGTAGTCGGCCCAGTTCCCGCGCACCGAAATGGAGATTTCGTCGGCGTCCTGCCGCTCGAAGTTCCAATCATTGATCGAAGCAATATGCTCGATGATGTCGACCGGATGCACCGTGCGGTCCGGTTCCAGTTCCAGAAGGTGTGCCATTGGCTGAGCGTCCCATTGGGCGAAACGTTTGAAGGCCGGCCGGTTGCCCGGTCCTACGCGTTACTTGCAAAGAACTCGCACGCAGGAAGCCTACGAATCGTCCCTATGGAGGAACGCTACACTGACGCCCCGATTCCGGGGATTGTGCCGCCAGAGCCATCCAAGGCTTTCTTCTGTGGATGATCCGGCTCGAAGGGTTAACAGGGTCTTAACTACCCGAGTCTGTCCCCACCCGATTTGCGCGATTTTGGCACATCGCCCCGAGCCCGACTCGGCATAGAATGCGCGGCGCTGCGTGACGAAGCTGTGACATTGCTTCGACCCGAACCGCATCACTCCCCCCACCCACCGGCTGTCATCCCAGCGAAAGCTGGGACCCAAGCTTCCGCCGGCGCCACCTGCGAGTTGGGTCCCTCGCAGGGATGACACCGAGTTTTTGGGACGTTCAGAGGAACACTACAAAGTCAGAACAGCCCGATGGCGCTCGCCCAGCCGGTGCGGATGGCCTCGGCCCATTGCGGGAAGCCGTTGGCGATCACCTGCTGCGCCGCCGCTTCGAAATCGTAGGGCACCGCCCGGATGCTGGCCGACCACTGCCCGCCATGCCGCTCGAGTACCGCATAGCGGGCATCGGGAGCGCCATAGTTGAACTGCAGCCCCACCGAACCCGGGTTGACCACCAGCCGCCCATCCCGCAGCCGCACGATGCGCGATACGTGGGTGTGTCCGCACAGCAGCACCGGGAAATCCAGCCCATCGGCTTTCGCGGTGACGCTCGCCTCGCCCGGCATGGTCACCGTCCGGTCGGTCCACCAGGCGTCGAGCCAGGGCTCCTCGTCGCTGTCGGGCGTGCCGTGGCAGAGGAACACCTCACCCTCGATGTCGCGCGTTGCCGGCAGGCTCCTGAGATAATCGAGATGTACCGGGCGCAGCCGTTCGCTGACGAACTTGTCGACCGGCTGTTTCGAGGGTGGAAGACCCTCGGCGATATAGCGGTCGTGGTTGCCGATCACCGTTGGGTAGTTGCGCTCGATCAGCAGATCGGCCGTCCCCACCGGATCGAGCGGTCCGGCGAACAGATCGCCCAGGTTGATGGTGGCGTCGACCCCGACCATGGCGATGCTGGCTTCCACCGCCTCCAGCGCCAGCCGGTTGCCGTGCACGTCGGAAATAACCGCGATTCTCATGGCTCAACCGTTCCCAGCAAATGCGGCGACGAAAAGTCGATGAGAGGCCCTACAGTCCCCCGGGGCCGCCCAGCCCCAGGTCAGCGTTTCTGCCCAGTCTTACAGCCCTCTTGGGCTGGCCCATCCCCAGGTCAGCGTTTCTGCCCAGTCTTACAGCCCCCTTGGGCTGGCCCATCCCCAGGTCAGCGTTTCTGCCCAGTACGGGTAGCCCTTGTCGAGCGCCTGCTTTGCCGCAGCGGCATGGTCATAGGCAACCGCGCGCAATTCCGTATTCCAGCCGGCGCTGCGCCGCTCGATGATCGCGTAGCGCGCGTCGGGCGAGCCGATCTCCATCGGCAGGCCGACACTGCCCGGGTTCACCACCAGCCGCCCGTCGGCAAGCCTGAGGCTGCGCGGCACGTGGGTGTGGCCGCATAGCAGCACCTCGTGGTCGAAGCCGGCTGCCTCTGCCTCGATGTAATCGCGCGGATGCATGGTCGGGATCTTGCCGACCATGGTGTCCATGAACGAGGTATTGTCGTCACGCGGCGTGCCGTGACAGAGAAACACGTCGCCCTCGAGCAGCAGGGTCGCCGGCACCGACGCCAGCCACTGGTGCTGGCGCTCGTCGAGCAGGCCGCGCACCAGCGCGTCGATGTGCCAATCCTTCTCGCGCCCGTCGGTAATGTAGCGGTCGTGGTTGCCGCGCACCGAGGGCAACCCGAGTTCGATGAAGCGATCCGCTACGCCCAGCGGGTCGCTCGGACCGCTCAGGAAATCGCCGAGCGCCACCGTCGCTTCGACGCCCTGCCGGGCGATATCGTCCAGCACGGCATCCAGCGCCTCGAGGTTGCCGTGGACGTCGGAAAGAACTGCGATTCTCACTTGGATTTGAGCGCCTCGACCTGCGCCTTCAGCTCCTTGAGCTCGGCGCTCTGCGCCTGCACCAGTTCGCGCAGCGCGTCGTAGTCTTCGCGTTTCACCAGGTCCATGTCGGCAACCAGCCGCTCGAGCTGCGATTTCACCGCCGTTTCGATCTCGCGGCGCACTCCGTCGGCGACGCCGGCGGCGTTGTTCATCAGCTTGCCCAGCTCGTCGAATATCTTGCCACCCTGGGTCATCACGTATCCTCGCCTTGACGGTTTATGCTCGATATCTAGGCTGCCGCCCGCGCCTTGACCAGAGCTTGGCTAGGGCTAAAAGGTCTCAGCCTCGCGCCGGCCAGAGCGCGTTCAGGAAAAGTTGCAGACTTTTCCGGTTCGAACGCGCGACCACTGGAACCAGCGCCTTCAGGAGTGTCCGCGTGCCCTTCCCCAATATCGATCCCATCGCCTTTGCCATCGGTCCGGTCGTCGTCCGCTGGTATGCGCTGGCCTACCTGATCGGGGTGCTGGGCGGCGCCGCCTATGCCACGACACTGTTGCGCCGGCATGGCCTGTGGAAGGACAACCGCCCGCCATTCGAGCCCTCGGCGATCTGGGATTTCGCCTTCTGGGCCGTGGTCGGCATCATCATCGGCGGCCGCATCGGCTACGTGCTGTTCTACAACCTGGGCTACTACGCCGCGAACCCGGGCGAGATCATCGCCTTGTGGGATGGCGGCATGAGCTTCCACGGCGGCCTCGTCGGCATCATGCTGGCCATGGCGCTGTTCGTCCGCTCGAAGGGGGGCAACATTCTTTCCGGCATGGACCTGCTCGGCGCCATCGGCACCATCGGGCTGTTCCTCGGCCGCATCGCCAACTTCATCAATGCCGAGCTTTATGGCGCGCCCACCACCCTGCCCTGGGCCGTGGTGTTCCCGACCGATCCCGAGCAGTTACCGCGCCATCCGAGCCAGCTCTATGAAGCGCTGCTCGAGGGCGTCGTACTGTTCATCGTCATCCGCATCGCCACCAACCATTTTGGCGCGCTCAGGAAGCCCGGCCTCGTCGCCGGCATTTTCGGCATCGGTTATGCGCTTTCCCGCATCTTCGTCGAGTTCTTCCGCCTGCCCGACGCGCAGCTCGGTTACCTCTATGGCGGCTGGCTCACCATGGGGATGGTGCTGAGCCTCCCCATCCTCGTCGCCGGCATCGGCCTCGTCGTCTACGCCATGAGGCCAACCCGTGGCTGACACCCGCTCGCTCGGCGAAATCATCGACATGCAGTTGAGCCAGACCGGCCCGATGTCGCTTGCCACCTATATGGCTCTCGCGCTCACCCACCCGCGCTCGGGCTATTACACCGGCACCGATCCCCTCGGCGCCAAGGGCGATTTCATCACCGCGCCCGAGATCAGCCAGATGTTCGGCGAGCTGGTCGGCTTCTTCATCGTCAACATGTGGCAGCAACTCGATCAGCCAAAGAGTTTTACCCTGCTCGAGCTCGGCCCCGGCCGCGGCACGCTGATGCAGGACGCGCTGCGCGTCGCCGCCAAGGCCGAGGGTTTTCTCGATGCCTGCCATCTGCAGCTGTTCGAAACCAACCCGGCGCTGAAGGCGCAGCAGGCCGAACGGCTCGGCAAATACAACCCCTACTGGGCCAGCGAGGTCGATGCCGTCGCCGACGATCCGCTGCTGGTCGTCGCCAACGAGTTCTTCGATGCGCTGCCGATCCGCCAGTTCGTCAAGGCAACCGATGGCTGGCACGAGCGCCAGGTGGGCTTGCGCGACGGCAGGCGCGCCTTCGGGCTGAACCCGACGCCGATCCCCGCTGCCGCCATGCCGATCGAGCTCGCCAATGCCGAGCCCGGCGAACTTTATGAAGTCAGCCTCGCCGCGGCCGAGATCATGGAAAAGCTCGGCCGCCGCATCGCCGCGCATCAGGGCGTGCTGCTTGCCATCGACTATGGCTACGCCACCACGCAGACCGGCGAGACGCTGCAGGCGGTACGCAACCACGCCTACGCCGATCCGCTCGATGCACCCGGCGAGATCGATCTGAGCGCCCATGTCGATTTCGGCGGCCTCGGCAAGATAGCGACGGAAGTCGGCCTCACTGTCGAAAAGCTCTCGACGCAGCGCGATTTCCTCGGCGGGCTCGGCATTGTCGAGCGCGCCACGCAGCTGGCCAAGGCCAACCCGGGCCAGGTCGATAGCATCGCCGCGGCGCTGAAGCGCCTCCTCGACAGCACCGAGATGGGCACCCTGTTCAAGGTGTTCTGCGCCCATTCCGGCAACCTCGAGCCGTTTGGTTTTCCGAAATGAGCATGCCCTTCGAAACGAGCCGCGCCCTCGAGCGCATCCCCGGTATCCGGCACGGCTTCTTTGGCCGCCGCGGCGGCCACTCGACCGGTCCGTTCTCCTCGCTCAACGTCTCGCTCTCGGCCGGTGACAAGCTGAATCATGTCATGGAGAACCGCGCGCAGATCGCTGGTATCCTTGGCTTTTCGCTCAACCAGCTGGTGACGTTGAAGCAGGTGCACTCGGTCACCGTGCTGGAAGTCACCCGCCAGCCTAACCCCGACGATATCCCCGAGGCCGATGCCTTCGTCACCCGCGTGCACGGCCTGGCGCTCGGCATCCTCACCGCCGACTGCACCCCGATCCTCTTCGCCGACCCAGAGGCGCGGGTGATCGGCGCGGCGCATGCCGGCTGGAAAGGCGCCATCGGCGGCATTGCCGAGGCGACCGTTGCCGCCATGGTCGACCTCGGCGCCCGCCCCGACCGCATCGTCGCCGCCATCGGCCCGACCATTTCCGGCCCCAACTACGAAGTCGGCCCCGAATTCGCCGCCGACCTGATCCGCGACCACCGCGATGCCGAAAACCGCATCACCAGGCCGAATGGCGGGCGCGAGCATTTCGACCTGCCCGGCTTCGTCTTCGACCACCTGATCGCGGCGGGCGTCGGGCTGGTCGACGACCTCGGCATCTGCACCTATGCCGAGCCGAAGAAGTACTTTTCGCACCGCTACGCCACGCACAAGGCGATCACCACCGGCCGGCAGTTGAGCGTGATCGGGCTGGGTGGGCTGTAGTCCAATTCGCTGAACGTCTGCGATCCACCTGGAAGCCACTCAGGGCCCACCCACTCGATGTCATCCCAGCGAAAGCTGGGACCCAACTATCCACCTGCGCGGGTTGTGAGATGGGTCCCCGCTTTCGCGGGGATGACACCCGGTGGAGGCGGAAGCGGTGTGGGCTTGGGCACCCACCAGCCAGAATCCTTCATCACTCCGTCACAAGGCGCATTGCGCCCCGCCGCGCCCCAAGCTAAAGACCCGCGCATCAGGAGCCGGCAACTCCCCGGACCGGCCCGATACCGGAGCGCGCTCGTGAAACTTGTCACCGGCAATTCCAACCGCGCGCTTGCCGAAGCCGTCGCGAGCTACCTCGAAGTCCCGCTGACCGACTGCACGGTCAAGCGCTTCAACGACAAAGAGATCTTCGTCGAAATCCACGAGAACGTCCGCGGCGAGGATGTGTTCATCCTGCAGTCGACCTCGTATCCGGCCAACGACAACCTGATGGAGCTGTTGATCCTGTCGGATGCGCTGCGCCGCTCCTCGGCCCGTCGCATCACCGCGGTGATTCCGTATTTCGGCTATGCCAGGCAGGACCGTAAGTCGGCCTCGCGCACCCCGATTTCGGCAAAGCTCGTCGCTAACCTCATCACCGAGGCCGGCGTCAACCGCGTCATTACCCTCGATCTGCATGCGGCGCAGATCCAGGGTTTCTTCGATATCCCGACCGACAACCTCTATGGCGCGCCCGTCATGGTGCGCGACATCCAGGAGCATTACTCGCCCAACGGCAACGTGATGATCGTCTCGCCCGACGTCGGCGGCGTCGCCCGCGCCCGCGCCACTGCGCAGCGCATCGGCGCCGACCTCGCTATCGTCGATAAGCGCCGCCCCAAGGCCGGCGTCTCCGAAGTGATGAACATCATCGGCGATGTCGCCGGCCACGCCTGCATCCTGATCGACGACATCGTCGATTCCGGCGGCACGCTGGTGAATGCGGCGGAGGCGCTGCTCAAGGCCGGCGCCACCGAGGTCTCGGCCTACATCACCCATGGCGTGCTGTCGGACGGTGCCGCCGAGCGTATCGCCAAGTCTAAGCTCAAGGAGCTGGTGATCACCGACTCGATCATCGCCACCGATGCCGCCAAGGCCGCCAAGAACATCCGCATCATCTCGATCGCCCCCCTGATGGGCGAAGCCATCGCCCGCACGGCGAGCGAACAGAGCGTTTCGAGTTTGCTGGACTGATCTGCTGGACCGACCGCACCCGGTCGCCCGACCACTTGCGGTCGTCCCAGAACCCCGGACTGCACTGGGTCGCCCCCCACCACCGGCCGTCATCCCGACGAAAGTCGGGACCCAGTGCTCAGGCTTATCCTACGGCGCAACCTCTCCGACCTTGCTGTGACGGACCGGTGAGGTTCGCGTTGAATCAACCCTCCGAGCAGTGGGTCCCGACTTTCGTCGGGATGACGGCCGGTGGATAGGTGAGGAAGAGCCACCAAGAAACCCTCTCCACCTGTCGAAATCGCCTCACCTCGCCCGACATTGCCCTGAGGGGCTATCGTGCCCCGGAAGAGGAGACACCCGATGCGCTACATGCTGATGCTCTATGCCGACGAAAAGGCCGGGGCCGCGATCCCGCCCGACCAGATGCAGAAGGCGATGGAGACGCTCTATGCCTACCAGGAAGCGCTGACCAAGGCCGGCGCCTTCGTGATGACCGCTCCCCTCGCCCGCACCCATGACGCGAGGACGCTGCGCATGGAGGGTGGTGATGCCACCTACCAGGAAGACGGCAAGGGCGGCGCCACCTTCGTCAACGATGCCGGCGAGCTCAAGGTGCATGACGGCCCCTATGCCGAGACCCGCGAGCAGTTCGGCGGCTTCTACATCATCGAGGCAGCCGACATGGACGAGGCGCTCGCCTGGGCCAGGAAGTGTCCGGCGGCGCAGTGGGGGCCGGTCGAAGTCCGCGCCCTGATCCCGGGATTCTGAGACCTCGCGATTTTTCTGAAGTTTTTTCGAGCCGGAGTCGAAACGAGCTGATCACCCCCGTCATTGTAGCGTCCGGGCATCACGTCCGGACCGCGGGCCACATCCCCGCGCAGCCAGAAAACGGAGTGCATTCCGATGCAGATCAAGCTCACCAGCATCTATGTCGACAACCACGACAAGGCCCTGAAATTCTACACCGACGTGCTGGGGCTGCAGAAAAAGGCTGACTTCGGCAATAACGGCTACCGCTGGCTCACCGTCAACTCGCCGGAAGATCCCGATGGTCCCGAGTTGCAGCTCGAGCTCAACGCCAACCCTGCGGCCAAGGCCTACCAGCAGGCGATGTTCGCCGAGGGGCAGCCGGCACTGATCCTCCACACCAAGGACGTGAAGGCCGACTACGAGCGGGTCAAGGCCAATGGCGGCGAGTTCATCATGCCGCCGACCGACGTCACCGCCTCGATCATCGCCCAGGTCAACGACACCTGCGGCAACATCATTCAGTTCGTGCAGTTGAACTGGTAAGCGACGGAACAGGGAGAACCCAAAATGGCCACCGCAAAGAACACCGTGAAGCGCACCGACGCTGCCGCCGACAGTTTCACCGCCGAAGAAAAGGCGGCGATGAAGGAGCGCGCCAAGGAGCTGAAGCGCAACGCCAGCGCCGCCGAGGAAGAGCAGGCGGTGCTCGACAAGATCGCCGCCATGCCCGAGGCCGACCGCAAGCTGGCCGAGCGCATCCATGCGCTGGTCAAGGCTGCGGCGCCGACGCTCACCAGCAAGCTCTGGTACGGCATGCCGGCCTACTACAAGGACGGCAAGAGCATCTGCTTCTTCCAGGATGCCGCCAAGTTCAAGGCGCGCTACGCTACCTTCGGCTTCAACGAGGCAGCGCAGCTCGATGACGGCAATATGTGGCCGTCGAGCTTCGCCCTGCTCAAGCTCACGCCGGCGGACGAGAAGCGCATCACCGACCTCGTCAAGCAAGCCACCCGCTGAGGCCATCCCGATGCGCTACATGATGCTGATCCATCACGACGAAGTCGCCCTCGCCAACGCCCCGCAACGTGAGCTCTGGGCCGACTACGCTGCCTTCAACGAGGCGCTGGCCAAGGCCGGCGGCGGCATGGCAGCGGGCGAACGCCTGCAGCCAGCCTCGGCGGCGACCACCGTGCGGGCCGGCGACGGCCGAACCGAGGTGCTCGATGGTCCCTATGCCGACACCAGGGAACAGCTGGCCGGCTACTTCATGATCGAGGTCGACAACCTCGACGAGGCCATTGCCTGGGCCAAGCGCTGCCCGAGCTCCCGCTACGGCTCGATCGAGATCCGGCCGCTGGCCGACAGCTACCCGCGGCCCGACCTGAGCCTCAGAAGCGGCGGCTGACATGCGGATCGAGGGCAACGAGGCCGCCCGCGCCGCCCAGCGCGCCTCTGGCGTCGCCGAGCGGGTGGCGCGCGAAAGCTATGGCCGCCTCGTTGCCTTCCTCGCCGCCCGCACCCGCGACGTCGCCGGCGCCGAGGATGCGCTGGCCGAGGCCTTTGCTGCGGCCCTCCACACCTGGCCGCTGGAGGGCGTGCCGCACAATCCTGATGCCTGGCTGCTGACGGTCGCCCGCCGGCGGCAGACCGACGCGCTGCGCCGCCGCACCACCCGGCAGGCCGGCGAGGAGCATCTGAAAATGATCGCTGATGAAATCGAAGCCGCAGCCGATGCGCCCGACGAAATCCCCGACCGGCGCCTGGCGCTGATGTTCGCCTGCGCCCACCCGGCAATCGAGCGCGGCATGCGCGCGCCGCTGATCCTGCAGACCATTCTTGGGCTCACCGCCATCGACATCGCGGCGGCCTTCCTGATTCCGCCGGCCACCATGGGCCAGCGCCTGGTGCGCGCCAAAAGCCGCATCCGGGATGCCGGCATTCCGTTCGGCGTGCCCGACAAGGAGCTGCTGCCCGAACGGCTGGATGCCGTGCTCGAGGCGATCTACGCCGCCTACACCAAGGGCTGGGCGGAGATCGGCGACGCTGCCTCGCTCGAACTGGCCGAGGAAGCCATCTGGCTCGGCCGTCTCGTCGTCGGCCTGTTGCCCGATGAGCCCGAGGCCAAGGGTATGCTGGCGCTGATGCTCTACACCGAGGCGCGCCGCGCCGCCCGCCGCTCGGCCGATGGCGCGTATGTGCCGCTCGAACAACAGGACGTAACCCTCTGGGACGACTCGCGGGTCGAGCTGGCCGAGGGCCTGCTGCGCGCTGCCAATGCCGGCGGCCCCTCCGGGCGCTACCAGCTCGAGGCCGCGATCCAGTCGGCCCACGTCGCCCGCCGCACGCTTGGCGCCAATACCTGGCCGGCCATCCTCTCGCTCTATGATCACCTGCTGGTGCTCAGCGCCTCCCCGGTGGTAGCGCTCAACCGTGCCATGGCGCTGGCCGAGCTCGAAGGGCCCGAAGCTGCGCTCGCCGCCATCGAACCGCTGGCCACCGACCGCCGCATGGCCGACTATCAGCCTTACTGGGCGGCGCGCGGCCACCTGATGGCGCGCGCCGGCCGCAAGTCCGAGGCGCACGAGACCCTAACCGTCGCCAGCGGCCTCGCTACTGATGAGGCGGTGAGGCAGTACCTGCGCGGCCAGATCGTGGCATTGGCGGACGGGTGAGGCTCAGCAGGCAGTCGGCAGTAGGCAGTCGGCAGTCGTAAGACCTCCGCGGCCCTACCGCCCTTCGACTGCCGACTGCCTATTGCCGACTGCCGTCTTCCTCCCCTTGCCCGCCGGGGCTTCTTCCACTATAGCCACCGCCCATGAAGCGCCCGTCACCCCTGGAGGACGGGTGCGTGAGCTTTGATGTCTCAGAGTTCACACCAACCCA
>JAESFN010001209.1_pt1 | contig 12868 bp, 4 predicted proteins | sample 9269411 | NCBI WGS metagenome assembly JAESFN01 (sample SAMN14505399, study PRJNA617100) | algae metagenome | isolation source: Iphinoe sp. HA4291-MV1 and co-occurring heterotrophs from trail next to... | place: USA: Maunawili Falls, Hawaii | collected 2009-07-25
AACGTGTTCATTTATTTGAACAAGACATTCATTCTAACCTCTTTGAAATTAGCGATCGCCTATGGGTGAAAAATCACCTTGATCCTGACGAGGAAAAACTACGGGTTTCAACGTAGACGAGGTTTATTACTGACCATTGATTTGATCAAGTGTACACAATTAGCTAAATTATTTGTAATTTTGCTTTTCAAGCAATGGGGATTCTAGTAGACATCTGCAAAAACTAATCTTAAACCCTTGCACTGTTTGGGCTAATCTTTAATTTCTGGAGAGGTCTAGTGGCTTCTGTTGGAACTGTCTGCAATCGCAATACGCATGATTGTGTCGAAGGAAAAACCTGCCCCGAAAGTGCCAACCCTTTACGGGTACTCGTTGTGCGCCCCACGATTAATCGTGATAGGCGTAGCCGTGCCGCAGGCATAGTGCCCCCTTCGGGGGCTACGGTGTACACACAAGTCCAAGTAAAGTAATAACAGAAGGAGTTGTGGGGAGAAAAAGGTGGTGGAAAATCCAATCAGAATACACGCTCAAGCAGTTAGGGGAAAAGCATTTGGAGACCCGCGACTGATAAAAAGGGGGCAGCATTGTACTCAGCAATGGGAAAACATCAATCAGTAAGTATTCGACAAATAACTCACGGTTCGCTCATTTAAAATCGAGTTACAAAAAACCTAAACGATTTAAAAGGGTTTTCGACTTTGATACAAATGTACCATCATATAGACTTTATGCGATCGCATAAAAATTAGAGTTTTTAGCGCAGGGTAATAGCTTGATGGAAATTAAGGTAAATCGCTATAACTATTACGATACCTAGATTTTTCGGTTTTTCGGCAATTTCTCAAACTCCGAAAAAAATGGGCGAACCGGGAGTTATTACTTTAGTTCGCTGACTTGAGCAGTTTGAATCTACCTTTTTTGGCTGGAAACTCGCTCTGAGCAAACTTGTGTGTACACCGTAGCTTCGGGGGAGAGTTGGCACTTTCGGTGTCGATTAATGCGTCGTCTGCGCTTTGCGCAATCACAAGCCCAAAAACGTCAGTTGAAAGCCTGATTGTTTGGTTGATCTACAAAAGTTTTCAGGGAGTTTACTAATGCTTACTCATGACGAGTCAGAAGGACTAAGAAACAACAATTTGTTTTCAGTATCGACTCTTGGTGAAGCGACTTTAGTTGACCTGTTACGCAAAAGAGCACTACAGCAACCAAGGCAAGTAGCATATACCTTTTTGGTAGATGGGGAAACAGAAGAAGTTAGCTTAACTTATCAAGAATTAGACCAAAAAGCGCGATCGCTTGCCGCAAAGTTACAAAGCATGAAAGCGACTGGAGAAAGAGCGCTGCTTTTATACCCGGCTGGACTGGAATTCATTGTGGCTTTTTTCGGGTGTCTGTACGCAGGAGTCATTGCTGTCCCAGTGTATCCGCCACGTCGCAATCAGCACATGACAAGACTACAAGCGATTGTGAAAGATGCAAGCGCGAGTTTCGCCCTGACAACGACATCTGTTTTGACCAAGATTGAACAAAGCTTAAAACAAGAACCAGAACTAGCAGCTTTGCATTGCATAGCTACCGAAAATCTTACGAACAACTTTGCACAAGATTGGCAACCTTTAAAAATAAGTATGCACTCTCTGGCATTTCTACAGTACACCTCGGGTTCTACGGGAACGCCAAAGGGTGTAATGGTGAGTCATGGTAATTTACTGCACAACCAGGAAATGATCAAGACAGCATTCCAGCATACAGAAGAAACTATATTTGTTGGTTGGTTGCCCTTATTTCATGACATGGGATTGATAGGGAATGTACTACAGCCTTTGTACTTAGGGATACCAAGCTTTCTCATGTCACCTACGGTATTTCTCCAGAAACCTTTGCGGTGGCTAATGGCAATTTCGGGCTATAAAGCAACTACCAGCGGTGGACCCAATTTTGCTTATGACCTGTGTGTTGAGAAGATTACCCCCGAACAGATCTCCCAGCTTGATTTGAGTAGTTGGGAAGTTGCTTTCAGCGGTTCGGAACCTGTGCGTGCCCAGACTATTGAGCGGTTTTCAGGCACCTTTGAAGATTGTGGGTTTAGAAGAAGTGCTTTTTACCCCTGCTACGGAATGGCTGAAACAACTTTAATTGTGTCTGGGGGTTTGAAGACAGCTCCACCAGTTATTCGCTCCCTTAAGGATAAAGCTTTGAAGCAAAACTTGGTAGAGACTGCTACACCAGATGAAGAGGATACTAAGGCAATTGTTGGTGTAGGTAGAAGTTGGTTAAACCAAAAAATTGTCATTGCCAACCCTGAGTCATTAACTAAGTGTCCAGATGGACAAATAGGAGAAATCTGGGTCTCGGGACCGAGTGTGGCTGGTGGCTACTGGAGGCAACCTCAACAGACTCAACAGACTTTTAATGCACAACTGCAAGACACGGGAGAAGGACCGTTTCTACGGACTGGAGATTTAGGATTTTTGCTTGATGGCGAGTTATTCGTCACGGGTCGTATCAAAGACATGATTATCATCCGGGGGCAAAATCATTATCCCCAGGATATTGAATTAACAGTCCAAAAGAGTCATCCAGCACTGCGACCGAATTGCTCTGCTGCATTTTCTGTAGAGGTAGAAGGTGTTGAACGGTTAGTCATTGTTCAAGAGGTAGAACGGAGTTACTTACAAAAGCTAGATGTAGATGAGGTAGTTAGAGCCGTTCGTCAAGCGGTATCCGAGCAGTACCAGCTACAAGTTTATGCTGTTGTGCTACTGAAAACAGCCAGTATCCCGAAAACATCGAGTGGTAAAATTCAGCGCCTCGCTTGTCGGGATGGTTTTTTGAATGGAAGTTTGGATGTAGTTGGAGATTGGACAGCGAATCTCCAACAAATAGAATTAATACAACTTCAAGAAGTTGTAGAAACGCTTTGGGAGAAAGTGCATTCAGAAGATGAGTCGCCTGCCGATGGGGAATCGTTGAAACCAGCTTTTACAGAAGAAGCGATCGCCCAAGGGGCACTGGCGGAGCCAATCGCCACCTGGCTGGTTTCTCATCTCGCCCTGTCGCTGCAAATGTCCCCGGATGAGATAGATATTCAGGAGCCTTTTGCTGCATACGGTCTAAATTCCTCAGTAGCAGTAAGCATGACGGCTGAATTGGCACAATGGCTTGGTTATGAACTTGAACCCACTCTTTTCTGGGAGTACCCTAACATCGAAGCGCTTGTTCAGCACTTAGCAGCCCAATGTTTGTTATTGCAATCAATAACCTCTCCAGTTAGTGTTTAAGGAAATCTATGTAATGGAGACAATTAACAATACCAATAACATGAACAAAGACATTATTAATACTGACAATACCCAAAAACTAAGGTCAGCCAAAGCATTGAAATTCAATCCTTTTGACAAAGAGTTTCACGCTAATCCTTATCCAATTTACCATCGTCTCCGCTCTGAAGATCCCGTACACCGATACTTTCTTGAAGATGATTGGGTACTTACCCGCTATGCTGATGTGAAAGCTATTTTGAGAAGTGGACGTGTTCGCACTCACAATCAGCCAGAATTGCTCCAACTAAAGAACCAATACCTCCAAAATCAGGGGAAGAATCTGAATGCTCTTGATCATGCCAGCAACAAATTTTTGTTTTATATGAATCCGCCAGACCATACCAGATTACGCGGATTGGTAGTTAAAGCCTTTTCTCCTGCAGTAGTTGAGCGTATGCGTCCCTGTATCCAGCAGATTGTGAATGATTTGCTGGGTCAAATTCAGAGTAAGGGTACTATGGACGTTATTACCGATCTTGCCAGTCCACTTCCTGTCACTGTAATTGGTAAGATGTTGGGAATACCAAACGAGGCTCAAGACCAGCTTCATCAGTGGTCTAATGTTTTGTTTCGTATCTTGGATTCTTTAGTGTCGTTAGAAGAGTACGAAGTTATCAATAAAGTTATTGAAGACTTTCAGGAGTATTTACGTAACCTGGTTGCCGAACGAGAAAAAGATCCACAAGAAGACCTCATTAGTACCTTAATTGCAGCTAGAGAGGAAAATGAAAGACTGAGTCAAGAGGAACTATTGGCAACTTGCATATTGTTATTTATGACAGGTGAAGAAACCACTGTGAATACAATAGGCAATGGTATGCTGGCATTGCTAAATCACCCTGAGCAATTGAAAACACTCATCCAGGAACCAACAATTATCCAAAATGCTGTTGAAGAAATACTTCGCTACGATAGCCCAGTTCAGATGACAACACGTATTGCCATTGACAATATAGAAATAGGTAACCAGACAATTCAAGCAGGCGAAAAGATAATTATTTGTCTAGGGTCTGCTAACCGAGATCCAGCTCAGTTTCCTAACCCCGAGCAGTTAAATCTTAATCGAACTGAGAATAACCATCTTGCCTTTGGTGATGGTATTCATTATTGCTTGGGATCTGCGTTAGCACGCGCTCAGGCTCAAATTGCTATTAACACATTGCTTCAACAATTCCCTGATTTAAAGTTAGCTTCAGACAAATTAGAGTGGCGGAAGAACATTGTTTTACGGGGTTTAAAGACTCTCCCCGTAACTTTCACTTGTAGGTAACCTATCTTAACTGAGAATGAATAGAGAACCAATTGCCATCATTGGAATAGGATGTCGTTTTCCAAAAGCTATTAGTCCAGAAGCTTTTTGGCATTTGCTACTCGACGGTGTGGATGCTATTACAGAAATGCCTGCTTCTCGGTGGGACTTAGATCTAGACAGAGAAAAATTAGAGAAAATAAATACTCCTTGGGGCGGTTTTCTAGAGCAGGTGGATCAGTTTGACCCCAAATTTTTTGGTATTTCTTCACGGGAAGCCGCTAGTATGGACCCCCAGCAGCGGTTGTTGCTGGAAGTGATCTGGGAAGCATTAGAAGATACTGGGCAAATACCGAAGCATCTAGCAGGTACGCAAACAGGTGTCTTTATTGGAATATCAAACCAAGATTTTTCTGTGTTGACATGGGGCAATTCCAGTCAAGACATCTATATGACTACTGGGACTTCTCATTCCATAGCAGCTAACCGCATTTCCTATGTGTTTAATTTCACTGGACCAAGCGTAGCGTTTGATACAGCTTGCTCCTCTTCACTCGTTGCAGTTCACTATGCTTGTCTGAGCTTATGGAACCAAGAGTCTACTCTTGCCGTAGCTGGAGGAGTGAATGTCCTGTTATTGGCAAAAGCCACAGCTAACTTCGCTCTAGCAGGGTTCTTAGCTCCTGACGATCGCTGCAAAACTTTTGATGAGCGAGCAGATGGCTATGTTCGGGGTGAGGGAGCAGGTGTGGTCATTTTGAAGCCCCTATCGCAAGCTTTGGCCCAGGGCGATCGCATTTACGCTGTCATTAAAGGAAGCGCAGTCAACCAGGATGGGCGTAGTAATGGACTTACCGCTCCAAATCCACAAGCACAGTCAGCTGTTCTGCATTCTGCTTACCAACTCTGTGGGGTTTCACCTGGTCAGGTGCAGTACATTGAAGCTCATGGTACAGGTACGAGTCTCGGAGACCCTATAGAAATAAAGGCTTTAGGAAAGGTGCTCTCCCAGGATCGACCGCCTGGAAACTACTGTGCTGTAGGTTCAGTTAAAACTAATATTGGACACTTAGAAGCAGCAGCGGGAATTGCCGGGTTAATTAAAGTGGCATTATCTCTCAAACATCGACAAATTCCACCAAGCCTGCATTTCCAAAAGCCAAATCCTTATATTCCCTTTGATAAACTGCCGCTACGAGTTCAACAAACCTTGTCCCCTTGGCCGCAAGGAAATGGTTTGGCATTGGCTGGGGTAAGTTCCTTTGGTTTTGGCGGCACAAATGCTCATGTGGTTTTGGCACAAGCACCACAAGAAAGTCAAAATGCTTCGGCTCCGCTCAGCACAAGTTCAAAGTTCAAAATTCAAAAAGAAAATTCAATTGAACGTCAATTGCATCTTCTTACCCTGTCAGCTAAAAGTGAGGATGCTCTGTTGGAGATGGCGCAACGTTATCAGGAGTTTCTTTTGAATCATCCTGAAGTGTCGCTAGCAGATGTTTGTTTTACTGCTAACACGGGGCGTACGCATTTTGACTACCGCCTCGCTGTTGTGGCTGAATCTAGGGTGCAGTTGCAAAAAGAACTATCTGCTTTTACTGCTAATCAAGAGACTACCACAGTTGTCAGTGGTCAGGTAAAAAGCAAGAAGCGTCCAAAAGTCGCATTTCTATTTACTGGACAAGGTTCGCAATATCTTGGCATGGGACGCCAGTTATACGAAACTGCGCCCATCTTTCGGCAAACTTTAGACCTTTGTAATGAAATTTTACGTCCTTACCTAGAAAAATCTCTGCTGGAAGTTCTTTACCCCGAATCAGGAGAGACTTCGCTATTAAACCAGACAGCTTACACCCAACCTGCTTTATTTGCCATTGAATATGCACTCTTCAAGCTTTGGCAATCTTGGGGTGTCGTACCCACTGCCGTAATCGGTCATAGTATAGGAGAATACGTTGCTGCAACTGTGGCGGGAGTCTTGAGTTTAGAAGATGGACTGAAGCTAGTTGCAGCAAGAAGCCGTTTGATGCAGGGTTTACCACCAGACGGAGAAATGGCAGTAGTGTTTGCAACGCCAGAGACTATACGAGATATTACGGTAATAGACAATGAAACAGTAGCATTTGCTGCTTTGAATTCTCCCGAAAATACTGTAATTTCTGGAGAACGGCAGGCAGTTTTGTCAATTTGTAGTGCTCTGGAAACAGAGGGAATTGAGACAAAAAAGCTACAGGTTTCCCACGCCTTCCACTCACCGCTGATGGAGCCAATGCTGGCTCAATTCCATCAAATTGCTGCTAGTATCACATATGCTGCTCCGAAAATTGACTTAATTTCCAATTTGACAGCACAAAGATTAACTCAAAAAGATATTACGCCTGAGTATTGGTGTCGCCATTTACGATCCTGTGTGCGATTTGCCGATAGTTTAAAAACGCTTCACGCCTTGGGTTATGAGACGTTTGTTGAGATTGGGCCAAAACCTACCTTATTGGGGATGGGGCGCAACTGTCTTCCAGAAGAAGTAGGCGTTTGGTTGCCAAGTTTGCGTCAAGGGCAGGATGATTGGCAGCTTTTACTCCAAAGTTTAGGAAAATTATATACCTGTGGAGTACCTATAGACTGGTCTGGTTTTGACAGGGACTATGAGCGAGAGTTAATAAGCTTGCCAACTTATCCCTGGCAACGGCAACGCTATTGGATTGAAACTTCTGAACAAAAATATCAACTTGCAGAGTCTTTCTCGCCAGAAAATATTCAGAGTCCTGTCACTAACTTGCTTGATCTGGGAAATACTGAAGAATTAACTCGAATTGTGCAAAAGGCGGGGAATTTCTCACCGGAACAGATAAAATTACTGCCCGAACTGTTATCAGTTTTAGTCAGGGAACACAAGCAACACCATGTACCAGACTTCATCCAAGACTTGTGCTATGAGATAGTTTGGCGAGAGCAAGGGAGTATACAGCAGCAGTCCCTTGGAGATGACATACCTTCTCCAAGAGAAATTGGCGTTGGCGCAGCCTCTCGGCACGAGAATCGCCTAGAGCCTCAAGCAGAGCAGTTGGCGTCGCAGCATAATAAATTATATAAGGAAACGAAAACAGAACCAGGAAATTGGTTAATTTTTGCTGACAATCAAGGTATTGGTCAGCAGTTAAGTCAACTGTTGCGATCGCCCTTGGCGCAAGCCGTACCCGGCTTATCGCAACAACAAGCTTGTATCCTTGTCTTCTCTGGTACGGAGTACAAACAGATAGCAGAGCAAGAGTTCAGTATCAACCCTGCTTTACCAGAAGATTTTCAGAAATTACTACTTGAACGAGTGCCTTGCGATAAAACTCCCTGGCGTGGAGTAGTTTATTTGTGGAGCTTAGATACAGTTTCGGCAGACGCCCTAACAGTAGCAGACTTGGAGGTTGCCTCACAAACAGGATGTGGCGGTGTCTTGTCCCTAGTCCAGTCTTTGATTAGTAAAGAATTTTCCCCGCCTCCTACCTTGTGGCTGGTGACAAAAGGAGCACAACGAGTCGGTGTAGAATCTACTCTTGTTGGGGTAGCCCAATCGCCTGTGTGGGGATTAGGAAAAGTAATTACGAATGAGCATCCAGAATTTAACTGTACTCTGGTAGATCTAGACCCGGTAAGAAATAACAATGCACAGAGCCTTTTTGCAGAAATTTATTCACATAAATCAACTAGTGGTGAAACTCATATAGCTTTTCGCAATGGGCAACGGTATGTTAACCGATTAGTACGCAGCGATAAAATTGTCAACAATCAAACTATCAAAAAATCTCTGCAGCTAAAAGCGGATGCTACCTACTTAATCACAGGTGGTCTTAGTGGAATTGGTTTACTGGTAGCGAAATGGATGGTAGAGCATGGGGCAAAGCATTTAGTTCTAGTAGGACGTAGCAGTCCTAACTCAGCTGCTATAGAAACGCTGAAGGCACTTGAAGAGATTGGAACTCAGGTTGTAGTCGTTCAAGCTGATGTATCACAACAAGAGCAAGTGTCTTCTTTGCTCACTCAAATCAAAACATCTCTACCGCCGTTGCGAGGCGTTATCCATGCTGCAGGCATCTATGATGCTCGCCTGCTACAAGAACATCAATGGGAACAGTTTGCCAAAGTTTTTGCACCCAAGGTGAGCGGTGCATGGAATTTACACACCTTTACCAAAGATATCCCTTTGGACTTTTTTGTACTTTTTTCTTCAGCTGCGTCTATATTTAGTTTTTCCGATAGTTTTTCAGGGTTAGGTAGTTATGCAGGGGCAAACACCTTTTTAGATTCTCTGGCACATCTAAGAAAGTTACTAGGTTTACCAGGACTAAGTATCAACTGGGGATGGTGGTCAAATGTAGGTATGACAAACACTGTTGATAACAGGAGGGGGTTTGCCCAGTTGATAGCTCAAGGAGTAGAGCCGATCGAATCGCAGCAGATGCTAGATATTCTTGAACAACTAGTACAAAAAGATAGCCCTCAAGTCGGAGTCATACACATTAACTGGTCGAAGTTTCTTGAGCAATTTCAATTGGGTGGGTACCCTGCTTTGATTGCTGAGTTAGTTCCAAAAGTCCAGAAACTAGAACTATCCAAGCAAAAAGCAGCCCAACTACCCCAAATTTTAGACCAATTAAACACAGCTTCAACAGAGAAACGTCAATCACTGTTAATTACTTACCTTCAACAACAGATTGCTAAAGCTGTAGGAATAACTACATCTGAGCTAAATATCGATGAGCCTTTAAACCAAATGGGACTTGATTCCCTGATGGTTATCGAACTTAGGAATCGTCTGCGAGCAGAGTTAGGAGTGGATATATCGGTAGCAAAATTCTTGGATGGTTTGAGTGTCCTTGGTTTAACAAAACTTGTGAGCGAGCAAATTTTCGAGGTTAATTCCACTTCAAAGCCATTTGTTGCACCCACAACTACATCGAGTAAAAACAGCAGGATTAGAGGTGAATTATGAATTTAGTAGAGTTCGTCCAAAATATTTCGGCAACAGGTATAGAATTGTGGGTTGAGGGTGACAAATTGTGCTATGAAGCTCCCGAAGATGCATTAACCCCTGAGTTATTGACCCAAATTAAGCAATATAAAGAAGAAATTATCCACCTGCTGCAAAAGCCTACTGACACTGCAAAAGCTTTTTGTCTTTCCCATAGACAAAAAGCACTTTGGTTCTTATACCAACTAGCACCCGATAGTGCTGCTTACAACGTTGCATATACAGCACGCTTGGTGTCGAATGTAGACATTCCAGCATTGCGACAGGCAGCGATAGCTTTAATTGAGCGCCATTCAGTTCTGAGAACTACCTACACCGCACACCACGGTGAACCAGTGCAAACAATTCAAGAAAATCAACAAGTCTGCTTTAGTGTGCAAGAAGCTGTTAATTGGAGCACTGATGACTTGAACAACTGGCTTGTGAGTGAAGGCGATCGCCCTTTTGACTTGAGCAATGGACCTGTAATACGCTTTAATCTGTTGATTAAAAACACTACTACAGATGCATCGGTGGCAAAGGAAGTGATTCTGCTCATGACGGCACACCACATAGTAGTGGATTTCTGGTCATTGGAATTGCTTGTCAGTGAACTTAGGGTGTTTTATGAAGCTTTCAAGAATGGGAGACAGGTAGCACTCCCACCCCAAAAACTGCAATACTTTGATTACGTGCAGTGGGAAAACCAAATGCTAGCAACTCAGCAAGGAGAGCGGCTGTGGAGTTACTGGCACAAGCAGTTAGCTGGGGAGTTGCCGATACTGAATTTGCCAACAGATCGACCCAGACCTCCAGTGCAGACTTATGAAGGTGCTTCCTACTCTTTCGTTCTGGAAGAAAAACTAAATCACAAGCTGTTGGGACTAGCAAAAGCAGAGGGTGTCACTCTTTACACAATTCTGCTAGCAGCGTTCCAGGTATTATTACTACGGTATACAAATACTGAAGATATCCTAATTGGCACTCCAATGGCTGGTCGCAGCCTGAGTGAATTTGAAAGAATTGTTGGTTATTTTACTAATCCCGTTGTTTTGAGAGCGGATCTTTCTGGAAATCCGACGTTTCGAGAGTTGGTTTGCCGAGTGCGCTCTTGTGTGTTAAGTGCGCTAGAACATCAAGACTATCCCTTCCCGGTGCTGGTGGAGCGACTGCAACCGTTACGTGATCCAAGCCGTTCACCACTTTATCAAGTGGCGTTCGTCTGGGATCGCTCTCACCAGAATGAGGGACAAGTATCGCTCATGGATAGTGATGAATTAATTGTGGAGTCTATAACTCCGGAGTCAAAAGGGGCTGCTTTTGATTTAACTTTGACCATTTTTGATGTTACAGAATCGCTCAAGGGTATCTGGAGATACAACACTGATTTGTTTGATGATGCCACGATTACCCGGATGCTGGGGCATTTCCAGACGTTGCTATCAGCAATTGTTGCCAATCCGCATCAGCCGATTTCCCAATTGCCCCTGCTGAGTGAAGTTGAGCAACGACAGTTACTGGTAGAGTGGAATGATACAACTGTAGACTATCCGACTGATAAGTGTATCCATGAGTTGTTTGAGGAGCAGGTGGTACGTACACCGGATGCAGTGGCTGTGGTGTATGAGAATCAACAGCTTACCTACAATGAATTGAACTGTCGTGCCAATCAAGTAGCACACTACTTGCGGGGTTTGGGTGTTGGGGCTGAGGTGTTGGTTGGTATTTGTGTGGAACGTTCAGTTGAGATGGTGGTGGGACTGCTGGGGATTCTCAAGGCGGGTGGGGCTTATGTGCCGCTTGATCCACAGTATCCTCAACAGCGGCTTAGCTTCATGCTGGAAGATGCGGCGCTTTCTGTGCTGCTGACGCAACAATCACTCGTGGAGAGATTACCTGAGTATCAAAGACAAATCGTCTGTTTGGATACTGATTGGCAAGTGATTTCTCAATCTCCTCAGGATAATCCTATTACTGCTGTGCAAGCTAGTAACTTGGCTTATGTGATTTATACGAGCGGTTCTACTGGTATTCCCAAGGGAGTGGCAATGAACCATTTTCCTCTTTGCAATCTGATCTTGTGGCAACTTCAAAATACAACAATCTCTAGTGGGGCAAAAACTTTACAATTTGCTCCTATCAGCTTTGATGTCTCCTTCCAAGAAATATTTTCTACTTGGTGTTCTGGAGGCACATTGCTTTTGATTGCAGAGGAATTACGACGAGATCCATTGACTTTGTTATGTTTACTCGAAGAAAAAGCTGTTGAGAGACTGTTTCTCCCCTTTGTTGGCTTACAGCAACTGGCTGAGGTAGCTGCTGGCAGTGAATCAGTTACCAATAATCTACGGGAAATCATTACCGCTGGCGAACAGTTGCAGATTACTCCCGCCATTTCCAGCTGGTTGAGCAAGCTAACTGATTGTACTTTGCACAATCATTATGGACCATCGGAGAGCCATGTCGTCACCACTTTTACCCTCACTAATTCAGTGGACAATTGGCCGACACTTCCTCCCATTGGTCGTCCAATCGCCAACACGCAAATCTACATCCTAGACTCACACTTACAACCAGTACCCGTGGGTGTACCAGGAGAGTTACACATCGCAGGCGTTGGACTAGCACGCGGTTACCTCAACCGTCCCGAATTAACAACGGAAAAATTCATCCTCAACCCCTTTAGCACTGACGGAGATTCCCGCCTCTACAAAACAGGGGACTTAGCCCGTTATCTGCCCAATGGCAACATAGAATACCTAGGACGCATCGACAACCAAGTCAAGATACGCGGCTTCCGCATCGAATTAGGCGAAATAGAAACAGTACTAAACCAACACCCCCAAATCCACTCAGTCGTCGTCATTGCCCACCAAGATACCCCAGGTGCTCAACGCTTAGTCGCCTACATCGTACCACAACAAAACACAGCACCCACCATCAGCGACTTGCGGCAATTCCTCTGTTCAAAGTTGCCAGAATACATGGTGCCCTCAGCTTTTGTCATGCTAGAGTCGTTGCCATTGACACCCAACGGCAAAGTAGATCGCCGTGCCCTACCAGCACCAGAATTAGATCGTGAACTATTAGACAAATACGTTGCCCCACGCACACCCATCGAAGAAATGCTTGCCGCTATTTGGGCAGGAGTCCTCAAAATAGAGCTTTTGGGCATACATGACAACTTCTTTACCTTGGGTGGACACTCACTACTAGCAACCCAACTAATTTCACGCATTCGCAGCACGTTCAAAGTAGAACTGCCATTACAAAGCGTCTTTACTTCCCCGACAGTTG
>JAESFN010001210.1_pt1 | contig 12868 bp, 7 predicted proteins | sample 9269411 | NCBI WGS metagenome assembly JAESFN01 (sample SAMN14505399, study PRJNA617100) | algae metagenome | isolation source: Iphinoe sp. HA4291-MV1 and co-occurring heterotrophs from trail next to... | place: USA: Maunawili Falls, Hawaii | collected 2009-07-25
GCGCTCGGTAATGCCCAAGTCAGTGAGGTCCTTGGTACGCCACTCAGCGACGCCTGACCCCCACATACTCGTCGACAGCATGTCGTCGTCTGGGCTCCAAGCAACGTCCAACATCCCCCACGATCCATGATTCAGCAGCCGCCTTGCGCCGGACGGATTCGCGGAGTCGCATAACACCACTGCCTTGGACGGAAGGACCAGAGCAACCGATGAACCGCCGTGACTCCAAGCGGCCGTGTGGCGATACGGCGTCGAAACGGGATCGAGTTGCAGTGTGTGTTCGAGAGCAAACGTGCGGGAATTCCACCAGCGGGCAACTCCGTCTGCGCCAATCGTCAGCAATTGCAGACCGTCGGGGCGCCAACGGACACAATCAACAGGAGTCATCGGTAAGTCGGGAAATCGTTCGGAGCCACCGTCTGCGCGTCTCCAAACACGGACGAATCCATCCTCGCCGGCAGAAGCCAACCGGTCGCCGCGGGGATCCCAAGCGATTGACCATACCGGCCCCTGATGGCTCGAGAACGTGCGAACGTCCTGATGACAGAGAGACAAAAGATAGAACCACTCCCAACCTCGAAGGTCTGGTTGTCCGGCCTTGGGAATATGTCCCCGCAAAGTTTGACGAAGCCGAGCGACCTGCCCCGAGTTCCATTCGTGAGGAGCTTGTCGAACCTCGGCCAAGTACTGCGCGTGTCTGGCTCGTTCGCGCTCTCGCACGGCCTCCGTTTCTAGGCGTTGTGCTTGGGAATTGAGTGCGACTTCGCGGTAATACGCTTTGATGAGGAGCAGTGCGCTGACAGACGTGGTCAATGCCACCACGAGCAGGGCGATGACTGATATTCGCACTACGCTGGGACGCTGGCGAAGCCACTTTGCCAGGCGGTCTCCGATCGTGGGCGGCTGGGCCAGAATGGGCCTCTGTTGCACGAATCGTCGCAGGTCGTTGGCGAGCGATTGCGCACTTCCATACCGTTCCTCCGCCTGCTTCCCCATCGCCTTCAGCACGATCGTTTCCAGGTCCGCCGGCACTTGCTTGTTGACTTGGCTCGGCGGAGTCGGCTCTTCTTCGACGATCTGCCGCAGGAGTTGCTGGCGATCGCAGGTGGGAAACGCGGGGCGGCCGACGATCAATTCATACAGCGTCACCCCCAGCGAATACACATCGGTCCGTTGATCCAGAATGCGCACGCCGCGTGCCTGTTCTGGGCTCATGTAGCGCAGCGTGCCGAGGACGTCGCCGGTCATTGTTAGGTCGGCGCTGCCGGAGACTTGGGCCAGGCCGAAGTCGGTGACCCACACTTGGCCGCAGGCGTCGAGCAGCAGGTTGCCGGGCTTCACGTCGCGGTGGACGATGCCGTGCTGGTGGGCGTGCTCGAGGGCTTCGGCCGCTTGAATGCCCAGGTCGGCCAGGCGGCGCCACCAAGCGGGGCTGGCGGGTACGAGTTGCGTGGAAAGGTCGTTGACGCGGCGGGTTTCTGCAGCGGGCTGCAGGGTCCGCTGTGCGGACCGATCGACCCACGCGGGAGCGGCAACATCTTCCGCGCGGCCGTCAGCGGGAGCCGAGGGTTGTAGCCCGCACTCTCCAAGTGCGGATTGCTGGAGTGGGTACACGTTCGTTTCTTCAACAGGCGCTGCTGGGTCGATCGGCGCGGGTTTGGCATTCGGCACTCGGAGAGTGCCGGCTACTTTGGTCCGCACCGCGGACCCGACGGCGGCATCCGTCAAGCTGTCGCTGGCCGAGGGCCTGCCCCTTTCGTCGGGCAGGGGCGAACTTCCGTGCTCGCCGTGCCGAACTGCAAACGCCTCAGCCAGCGTTTGGCCCTCGATAAACCGCATCGCATAGAAGTGAATGCCCCGCTCGCAGCCCACCGCATACACCGGCACGATATGCGGATGTTCGAGCAGCGCCGCCGCCATCGCTTCGTTTTTGAAGCGGGCGAGTTGCCGGGGGTCGAGCACGGCCGCAAACGGCAAGATTTTTAAGGCCACGCGGCGCCCAAGCGAGATTTGTTGGGCTTCGTAGACCACGCCCATCCCGCCGCGGCCGACTTCGCGCAGGATGCGGAAGTCTCCTAAGACGCGCTCGCGGCCACTCTCGAAAACCGGCAGCGCATCGTCGCCGGCGTCGGCGTCGCCCATGCTGGCCATCGCACGCAGCGTAGGCAGCAATTCGGTCAGCTTGCGGGCATATTGCGGATATTCTTGGGTCAATGCCTCGAGATCGATCTGCTGGCCAGCCAACACCTGTTCGCTGAGCCGCTCGAACAGGCGGGCAAACTCGAGATCGACGGCGGATGGGGCGCTCCGGGTTGCGTCGGCCATGGTGCTTAATCGTCTTTCTGCTCGAGCGCCCGCCTAAGCCGTTGCATCGCGCGCAGGTGTCGCTTGGAAAACGCTTCCTCGCCGATGCCCAGAATCATGCGGGCCTCGGCGGCCGAAACCTGCTCGAGGTAGCGAAGCACGAGCAACTCGCGATCGGTTTCGCTCAGACTTGCCAAAGCGGTGTGAACGCGGCGGCGGACTTCTTCGCGCACTAGACCTTCGCTGGGGCTGCTGCCGGGAGAGATGAGCCGGCCCGCCAACTCTTGCACCGACTGATCGGAAACATGTCCTAGAAACCGTTCCTCGCGCCCGATCGCCCGCCGCTGGGCATTCAGGTGTCGCTCATGCAGCTTCTCGAGTCGCTTCCAGGCCAGTTGACGCAGCCACGGATAGAATGGAATCGGCCGCTCCACGGCAAATAGCGGTAGCTGCCGGGCCGCTTCGGCCAAAGCCTCTTGCACAACGTCGGAGGGGTCGATGCGGGCAACCATGCGACGATCCAAACGCACGCGAACCATGTTCTTGAGCCGGTCGCGATGGTCGGCCAGCAGCCGCTGGACGGCCGACGGGTCGCCGCGCCCCGCGCGTTCCAGTAGCTCGTCGACCGCCTCGGCATCAGTCGCCATCGCAACCTCCTACCCACTGATTCCCCGAACGGCCCAGCGATCCGGACACCGATTTTTGTTTCGGGACCATCTTCGGGGAAAAACTCTTGCCAATTCAAGCAGTTGAAGGCGGCCGGGTGCGTCGAATATGAGTGCGAGTCGAGACTCCGTGCTGACCGAACCATCGCTGCGCTGCGGCGCCGCGGGATCGCGTAGAGTTGCGGCAAATACTTGCCGATCTTCGCATTGCGAGAACCGGCGGCCGCCGGCGACCGTATAGCAGTCCGCCGGGGCAGGCCGGAGTTGACGGCTGCGCGGTGGTCTAAATACCATAATCCCCACGACGGACGAATCTTGCGTCTCGAAACCGCCCCCGGCGGTTCAAGGAGCTAGCATGCAGCGCGGCGCTACGTTTTGGGTCTTCACCACTTTGATGGCCTTGGTCGCCTCGCCTGCGCTCGCGCAGATCGACGTTCCTCCCGGGCTGCAGTTTGGCGGCTTGGGAGGCGCTAGCGCGTCGAGCGACCCAGTGACGATCTCTGCCCAGTTCACTGTCGCACCCGACGGACGCACGGGAACGCTGCAGGTGAGCGCCCTGGTTCAGCCGGGCTGGCATGTCTTCTCGGTGACCCAAAAGGCCGGCGGACCGATCAAAACGACGTTGCAACTCGGTGAGATCCCGGGCGTAAAGCTTGCGGGGGAGTTCCAGCCCGACGCCGCGCCGCATAGCAAAGTGGAGCCGTTGTTCGAGGGGCTGACGGTCGAGTCGCACGAGCAGCGCGTTGTTTGGTCGGCGCCCCTCGAGTTCGCGCCCGGACTTGACTTCGCCGCGCTCGAGCTTTCAGGCACGGCGCGCTATCAAGCTTGCAGCGATTCAACCTGCATGCCTCCCAAGCGAGTGACGTTCGAAGCAAAGCTTTCGGGCGATGCGCCGAAGGCTGTCGCCGGCGCTCCGGTCGCTGCGATCGAGACGCCGAAGGAGGTTCCGATCGTCGTCCACACGCCGCCGGCGGCTCAGACGCCGGCCGCGACCGGAGAATTCTCCGATAGCGCGCAAGTGACGATCCGCGGCTCCGTCGAGCCCAAGGTCGCCGCACCCGGCAGCAAGGTAACCGTGCGGCTGTCCGGCGATCCGCGCCCCGGCTGGCATCTCTATGGCCTCGAGCCGCGCGACCCCGACCTGGTTTCCAAACCGACGCTCATCGTCCCGCTCGCCCCGACGGGGTGGAAATCGAGTACGCCGGTGGCGAGCAAACGGCCGGTGGAAAAACCATCGGACGTATTGCCGGGCGAGGTGGTGCGATACTACGAAGGGCCCGTCGATTGGACCTTCGAGTTGGAAGTGCCCACTGACGCCACGCCGGGCACGCACGAGTTGGTTGGCTTGATCGGCTTTCAGGTCTGCACCGATTCGAGCTGCGATCTGCCGCGCGCCGCACGATTTAGCGCTCCGCTGACCATCGGTCCGCAAACCGCAGTCGGTTCGCAGCCGCTCGCCTTCGCCAAGGCGTCTTACCGCGAGACGGCACAGGCGGCGCTCGACCCGAGCCGCATTCCTTCCGTTGCTGCTCCGGCCGCACCTGCTCCGGCATTGCCTTCGATTGGCGGAACGCCGCCAGCGTTTCAAGTGGAGTCGCTGAACGCCCAGTCGAATTCGTTGTGGATGGTGCTGCTGCTGTCGTTCGTAGCCGGCTCGCTGCTCAACGTCATGCCGTGCGTGCTGCCGGTAATCGGGCTGAAGATCTTGGGCTTCGTACAACAGGCAGGCGAACACCGTTTTCGCATTCTCTCGCTCAACCTTTGGTACTCCGCTGGCCTAATGACGGTGTTCATGGCGCTGGCCACGCTCGCCGTCTTTCTAGGACATGGCTGGGGCCAGCAGTTCCAAAGCGCAACGTTCAATATCGCGCTCCTGAGCATTGTGTGGATCTGTGCATTGAGCTTCCTTGGGGTCTGGGAGATCCCCATTCCTGGCTTCGCTGCTTCGCACACCGCCAATCAGATGGCGATGAAAGAAGGCCCATTCGGGGCGTTCTCGAAGGGGGTGCTCACGACGCTGCTGGCCACGCCGTGCGCCGGTCCATTGCTCATCCCGCAACTCACCTGGGCGTTGGGGCAGCCGGCGGTGGTGGCCTATGCCGCCTTCGGCGCCGTGGGGCTTGGCATGGCGTTTCCTTACTTGTTGATCGGCGCGTTCCCGAAGCTGGTTGCCTGGCTGCCCAAGCCGGGCGCTTGGATGGACACCTTCAAGCAGGCCATGGGCTTCGTTCTGTTGGGCACGGTCGCGTTCTTCTTCAGCTTTCTGCAGAAGGACTATCTGGTGCCCACGTTCATTCTGCTAGTCGGCCTGTGGGCCGGCTGCTGGTGGATTGGGCGGACGCCGTTTACGGCCGAACTCGGCCAGAAGCTGGCGGCTTATGCCGTGGGTAGCGTGCTCGCGCTCGTGGTGGGGCTATTCGCCTTTGGTAAGCTCGACTTCCGCTCGGCCGAGGCCGAGTTGGCATGGCAGCCGTTCTCGCGCGAGCGGCTCGATAAGCTGCTGGCCGAAGGCAAGACCGTGATGATCGACTTCACGGCCGATTGGTGTCTGACGTGCCAGGCCAACAAGAAGTTCACTTACGACACAGCGTCGACCAAGCGTCTGCTGGAAAACAACGGCGTGGTGGCACTCTTGGCGGACAAGACGGAAGACCAGCCAGAAATCGACGCCCTGCTCGGCGAGCTTGGCAATCCGACGCACGCGATTCCCTTCTTGGCGTTCTTCTCGGGGCGCCAGCCTCAGAAGGCCCTCGTCATCGACGGCGTGGTCACTCCCGGCACGATGCGACAGGCAGTCGACCGGGTTGGCCCCTCGACCGCGGTAGGAACGGAGATGGCCGCGCGTTAGTGCGGACGCCCCCTTCCATGCAGCCGCAGGCCGCCGAGTCGGAAGACGCTCACCTCGAAGCACGTTTGCGCCGTCATGTCGACGTGTTGGCGGGGCTGATCGGCCCCCGGCATCTCGGCAAGCCGAAGACGCTCGAGGCGGCGATCGGCTACCTCGTCAAGGAATTCGAGATCGCCGGGCACACGGTCGAGAAACAGCCGTACGCTGTTGGCTCGCAGACGGCAGTGAATCTGGTCGTGGAGATTCCCGGCTCTTCGCCGCAGGCCGGCATCGTGGTGCTCGGCGCTCACTACGACTCGATCGAGAACACTCCAGGCGCCGACGACAACGCCTCGGCGGTGGCGGTGCTCATTGAAGCAGCTCGCCTGCTGCACGGCGCGAAGCCCAAACGCACGATTCGCTTCGTGGCGTTCGCTTGCGAGGAGAAGCCGTATTTTGAGACCGGCGACATGGGAAGTCAGGAGTACGCCCGCAACTGCCGCAAGCGGGGCGAACGGATTGCCGGCATGCTCTGCCTGGAGATGGTCGGCTTCTTCACCGACGAACTCGGCAGCCAGCGAATTCCGCCAGGCATTCCTCGCTGGCTCCACTGGGTGTTCCCGAAGCGTGGCGACTTCTTAGCCGCGGTGGGCAACCTGCGCTCTTGGCGGCTCGTGTGGCAATTCCGCCGCGGCTTCAAGCGGGCGACGCGGTTCCCGCTGTTTCCGATCGCTCTGCCCGAGCTGATCCAAGAAATTCGCCGCTCCGACAACAGCTCGTTCTGGGACCAGGGCTACCCGGCGCTGATGCTCACTGACACGAGCTTTCTGCGCAATCCGCACTATCACCGGCCGACCGACACGCCAGAAACGTTGGACTACGGCCGCATGGTCGACGTTACCCGCGGCGTAGCCGGCGCCGCCCGCTGGCTAGCCCGCGCAAAGTAGTCAGTCCGTAGGTTATGCTTCAGCATAACAACCCCGCGCGCCACGCCGACCTCAAGGAGCCGCGCCGATCCACGCCTCTCATCCCGAGGCTCGCCTCGTTCACAGAGCGATCAACGCGAGGTGATTGGCCTCACGGGGCTGGTTAGCGGCGTCGTTATGCTGAAGCATAACCTACGTGCTCTGCTCTCGGAGAGAGCAGGCTACTTGCCGAGCGGCTCGAAGAGCTTTGCTAGTCGCCGCGCGTGTTCATCGTAGGCCGCCTCGAACAGGCGTTTGGCTTCGTCGCGGCCAACCGTGGCCGCGGCCGTGAGCACCGGCGGCGGGCTGCCGGCGGCGGTCAGCCGCAGCGCGATCTCGGCCTTCAAGCTGTTGATCACCAGACAGCCGCCAACGGTCGAGCCAGGCGCTACCGGGGTCTTGAGGCCATCGACCCTGACCATGGCGTCGCCGATCGGCGCGCCGGTGTCGAGCACAAGCTCGGCAAAGTCGGTCAGCTTGGCGCCGCGCGGATGGTTGCTGGGGCTCGCCTCGGCATGCAGCCGGCTCACGAGCGCGATTACCCGCACGCCGGCCGCTTGAAACAACTCGGCCATTTCGATCGGCACGGTGTTACAGCCGCTGGAAGACACGATCAGGGCCGTGTCGCTCTTCGAAAGCGCGAAGTTCCGCAAGATGCGGGCCGCCAGCCCCGGCACGTTTTCGAGGAACATCGCCTGCCGCTGGCCGTTCGCGCCGACGACGCCGTTGTGGAACGTCAGCGAGAGTTCGACGATCGGGTTGAAGCCGGGAAAGGAGCCGTAGCGCGGCCACAGTTCTTCGACCATGATTCGGCTATGCCCCGCGCCGAACACATGGACCATGCGGCCGGCCAGAATCGTAGCGGCACACCAATCCGCGGCTTGTTGGATGACGCTCGTCTGCGTGCGCACCGCGGAGAGCAGTTCCTGGCAACGGTCGAGATAATCTTCGGCGGGAGACTTCATGGCGGCATTGTAGCGTTGAGCTCGCGCAGGCAGCAGGCCGGAGGCAGGCGACGAGCGGGCTGCCCTGGTCGCCGCTGGCATTGGCGGCGTCGCAACTCAGCCCCTAAACTGCCAGTTGCCCCACACGCCGATCCTCACCCACGCTAGCGCCCATGCACGTTTCCGGCATCGAAGCCTTCGTCCACCTGCTCGATCAGGCGGGCGTGCCCTACATTTTTGGCAACCCCGGCACGAGCGAGCTGCCGCTCAACGACGTGCTCATCGGCCGCGAGCGGCCGCAGTATGTGCTCGGGCTGCAGGAAGTGCCGGTGATGGCCATGGCCGATGGCTATGCCATGGCCTCGGGACGCGTAGGAGTGGTGAACCTGCACATCAGCCCCGGCTTGGGCAACGCGATGGGCATGCTCTACAACGCCTTTCGCGAAGGGACGCCGCTGCTCGTGACCGCTGGCCAACAAGACCGGCGCCTCGAGTTCGAAGAGCCGATCTTGGGGTCCGACCTGGTGCGGGTGGCGAAGCCGTGGACGAAGTGGGCGGCCGAGGTGCGCCGCGTGGAGGACATGCCGTCGGCGGTGCGCCGCGCGCTGCAGCTTGCAGTGACTCCGCCGACAGGGCCAGTGTTCCTGTCGTTGCCGATGGACGTGCAACTCGAGCGGGCGGACCTCGACCTGACGGCCCCGGCCACAATCGATACCCGCGTGCGCCCGCCGCTCGAGGCGGTGCGCCAGGCGGCCAGCGTGCTGCTTTCGGCCCAGCGGCCCGGCATTCTAGTCGGCAGCCGCGTGCTCGAGCGCGACGCCGTGAGTGAGTTGGTAACGGTGGCCGAGGCGCTTGGGGCGGCGGTGATCTCGGAGCCTGGCACCACGCACGGTCGCCTCGGGTTTCCGGCCGATCATCCGCTCTATGCCCAAGGGCTGCCGCTGTGGAGCCCCGAGGTCCACGCGCGGCTGGCCGAGTTCGACGTGCTGCTCGTCGTCGGCATGGATCTGCTCCGGCAGTACGTCTATCACGAGCCGGCCCGCGCAATTCCCGAGCACATTCGGCTCGTGCATCTGGACGAAGACGCTTATCAACTTGGCAAAAACTATCCGCTCACGGTCGGCGTGCTCGGCGACACGAAGTGCGCGCTTGTCGACCTGGGCGAGGCTTTGATCCGCGGACAAACGCCGGAGGGCCGCCAGACCGCCGCCGCACGCAGTGAAGCGCTCGCCGCGACGCACGCGCAGGCACGACACGATTTGTGGCAGGAGATCGAGCGGCAGCGGCATCTGCGGCCGCTTACGCCGCTGGCGTTCATGGGCGCGATGGCGAACGTGTTGCCGCGCGATGTGGCCCTCATCGAAGAGGCGGTCACGACGACGAACACCACCTTCGAGCGGCTGGGCGTGCTGCGCAACACCAGCGGCTACTTTGGCCACCGCGGTTGGGGCCTGGGCTGGGGCCTGGGCGTGGCGATCGGCGCGAAGCTCGCTTGGCCCAATCGGCCGGCGCTAGCGCTGCTGGGCGAAGGCGCCGCGATGTATGGCATTCAGGGCCTGTGGAGCGCGGCCAAGTATCGCGTGCCGGTCACGTTCGTCATCGCCAACAACGCGCAGTATCAGATCCTGAAGATCGGCGCGGCGGGGCTCGACCTGCCGTCGGCCAAGGCGGGCAAGTATTTGGGGCTCGATCTCACGGGCCCCGAGATCGACTTCGTGGGACTGGCCAAGTCGCTGGGCGTGGAAGCCCGCCGGATCAACGAGCCCGAAGAGTTGGCCGACGCGGTGTCGAAGTCGCTCGCCGGCGACCGGCCGATGCTGTTCGACGTGCCGATCGAACGCCGCGTGCAGGGGCGGCTGAACTACGGGTAGAAATGAGCAAGCCGGTCGACGCCTCGCCTCTCTATTGCAGCGCCTTCGTCAACCCTTCGACGAAGAAGAACTCGCCCCACATCACGCTCTCGTCGACGCCGAGGCCCTTCTTGGTATGGTAGACGCCGTGGCGGAGAATTCCTTCCCATTTCGGGACGTTGATCGCCACGTACTCGGACGAGCTCAAGGCGTCCAGCATGGCTAGCGCGGTTTCGTGATAGGCCGTCGCGCGGGCGGGCGTCTTCGTTTGCTTGGCTAGGTCGAGCAGGCCGCTGGCGGCGATGGCGGCCGCCGAACTGTCCTTCTGGCGGCCCCAGGGGGCGGGCTGGCTTAGGTCGGCGTCGAAGTCCCACCAGGGCACTTTGTCTTCCGGCAGCCGCTCGAGCCAGAAGCCAGCGTTGCGCTCGGCCACCTCGAGCCACTGCTCGTCGCCGGTCAGGCCATAGACCTGGCTGTATCCATACAGCGACCAGGCTAGCCCGCGTGCCCAGGCGCTCTCGGCCGCCAGGCCTTGGTGGGTGCTCTGCGACAGGAACTTGCCTGTCTCGAGATCGAAGAGCCCTTCGTGGGCGGTTGAGCCGTCGGGGCGAACGATCGTGTCGCGCGTGGTCCGGCAGTGGGCGTCGGCGATGCGGCGCAGCTCGGCGTCGCCCGTTTCGTTTGCCGCCCAGTAGATGAGCGGCACGTTCATCATGATGTCGATGAACAGCGACTCGGGGGCTACGAACGAACGCAGGTACTGCCCCTTCTCCATAAACCGTAGGCTAAGGGTGCGGCCGGCTTCGATCAGCACGTCGCGCAGCTCGGCTTCGCCTGTCTGGCGGTACCAGGGCAAATAGGTGTTCAGGAAGATGAAGCCCAGGTCATGCACGTCGCGGTCGCGGCGACGCGGCTTGAGCAGCATCGAGTAGTACTCGGCACACTCCCGCCAGCAGACGTCGCCCGTGCGCTCGAAGAACTTCCACATCATGCCGGCGAAGAACCCGCCGGTCCAATCGGTCCACTTTTCGCCACCGTGGTGCCAGCGCCCCTGGTGGGTATAGACCGGAAAGAAGCCATGATGGCGGTCGATGACCCCGGTCACCTGCTGCTGGGCGAACTCGAGAACCTGGACATAGCGTTCGGCGCGAGACATGGCGGGGTTGAAGAGGAGGGGCCGGACAAGTCGCCTGAAAGGTAGCCAGCATGGTAGCGGGCCGAACCGGGCGGGAAAAGCGCGGGAGACGGTCGCGGCCCTTGCCACCCATTTCTCCTTCTACTGATAACCGGCAACCGCATGCGGAACGTACGGCTGCTCCAGGCTTGCGATCTCCTCGGCAGATAGCCGCAGGGAGAGCGCCGCCACGGCGTCTTCCAAATGATGGGACTTGGTAGCGCCCACGATCGGCGAGGTCACCGCCGGTTTGCTCAGCAGCCAGGCGAGCGCTACCTGGGCGCGAGGAACTCCGCGCGCCGCAGCGATTTCGCCCACTCGGTCCACCACCCTTCGATCCGCTTCTTGGGCATGATGGTAGAGAGTCTGCCCATACTCGTCGGTCTGGCCGCGCGAGGTGCTTGGCTCATCTTCCCAGGGGCGGGTCAGCCGGCCACGGGCCAAGGGGCTCCACGGCAGCACGCCAATGCCTTCGGCCTGGCAGAGGCCCAGCATTTCGCGCTCTTCCTCGCGGTACAGCAGGTTGTAGTGATTCTGCATCGACACGAACCTGGCCCAGCCATTTGCCTGAGCAACGTGCAGCGCCCGACAGAACTGCCAGGCGTGCATCGAAGAAGCGCCCAAGTAGCGGACCTTTCCGGCCTGCACCACCTGGTCGAGCGCGCTCAGCGTTTCCTCGAGAGGAGTCGCATAGTCCCAGCGATGGATCTGGTACAGATCGACATAGTCGACGCCCAATCGCCGCAGACTGCCGTCGATCTCGGTGAGAATCGCCTTTCGCGACAAGCCCTTGGCATTGGGCCCCTTGCGTGTAGGAAAGAACACCTTGGTGGCGATCACCACCTCGTCACGACGGGCCAGGTCGCGCAACGCTCGGCCCAAGATTTCTTCGCTCGTGCCATCGGAGTACGAGTTCGAGGTGTCGAAGAAGTTGAATCCCAGTTCGATTGCCCGCGCAAGGAAGGGGCGGCTCTGGGCTTCGTCGAGCGTCCAAGGGTGCGCGCCCCGCTCCGGCACGCCGTAGCTCATGCCGCCGAGACACAGCCGCGAGACCTCGAGCCCGGTGTTGCCAAGACGAACGTATTCCATCGAGTTTCCCTTGCGACAGCGGCCGCCGAGCACAACGCGCTCGGACTGCGATTGAAAATAGTGGGGCGTCCTGCAGCAGAGCAAGCTGCAGGCGCAGCGCGGTCAGCAAGCCATCGTCTCTTGGATTTGGGCTCCTTGAAGCCCCCTCCGCTGCAGTGGTAGAATATGGAAATTTTGCAGCCCGCCTAAGGGTCGCACTGCGCGCTCGCCAGCGGCCATAAGTTGTTTCCCTGACCAAGGATACCGCGTGCCTCGCCGTACTGACCTTCACAAGATCCTGCTCATCGGCTCGGGCCCCATCGTCATCGGCCAAGCCTGCGAGTTCGACTACTCGGGCACGCAGGCCTGCAAGGCGCTGCGCGAAGAGGGGTACGAGGTCGTGCTGGTCAATTCGAACCCGGCCACGATCATGACCGATCCGGCCACGGCCGACCGCACCTACATCGAGCCGCTCACCTGGCAGATCGTGGAAAAGGTGATCGCGGCCGAGCGTCCTGACGCGCTGCTGCCCACGCTCGGCGGCCAGACCGGTCTCAACTTGGCGATGGATCTCGCCAAACACGGCGTGCTCGAGAAGTATGGCGTGGAGATGATCGGCGCCAACGCCGCCGTGATCGCCAAGGCTGAAGAGCGCGAACAATTCAAGCAGGCGATGGAGAAGATCGGCCTCGAGGTCTGCCGCGGCCGCACCGTGCATACGCTCGAAGAAGGCCGCCAGGCGCTGGCCATCACGGGGCTCCCCTGCGTCGTCCGCCCCAGCTTTACCCTTGGCGGCACGGGCTCGAGCATCGCCTACAACCGCGAAGAGTTCGACACGCTCGTCGCTCGCGGTTTGGCCGCCTCGCCCGTCACCGAGGTGCTGATCGAAGAGTCGATCATCGGCTGGAAAGAGTACGAGATGGAGGTGATGCGCGACGTTGATGACAATGTTGTCATCATCTGCGCCATCGAAAACTTCGACCCGATGGGGGTGCATACCGGCGACTCGATCACGGTGGCCCCCGCGCAGACTCTGACCGACAAGGAATACCAGCGGATGCGCGACGCCTC
>JAESFN010001211.1_pt1 | contig 12860 bp, 10 predicted proteins | sample 9269411 | NCBI WGS metagenome assembly JAESFN01 (sample SAMN14505399, study PRJNA617100) | algae metagenome | isolation source: Iphinoe sp. HA4291-MV1 and co-occurring heterotrophs from trail next to... | place: USA: Maunawili Falls, Hawaii | collected 2009-07-25
GATCGATTCGAAAAACGCGCCATGCTCGAGGACCAGCCACTCGACGAAGCGGTTGACCGCGTCGGCAATCGGCGCGCCGATATCGGGAAACATGTCGCCGGCCTCCCTGGACGAGGGCCGGCGCCAGCCGCCGGTCCTGCCGAGGTTCTATCCTACATCGTATTGAGCGAAGCCTTCACCCGTTCAGCGACGTCGGCCGGCACCCATTTCGTCCAGTCCTCGCTGGTCTTGAGGAAGTGGACGGCGGCGTCCTCGGCGCTCGCGTCGTTCTCCTCCATGTAGGCGAGCATGGCCGAGGTCGCGGCGCTGGTCGAGCCGTAGGCGGTGAGGAACGCGGCCAGCTTCGGGGCCGCCTCGGTGAAGGCCTTGTTGGCGCCGATCACCACCTTGCTCACCGGGTAGGCCGTCGCCTCGGTGGGGTGCTCGGCGTCCATCATCGCATCCCACTTTGCCTGGTCGAAGGGCGGCTCCTCGAGCCGGGTGAAGTCATACTTGCCGAGCAGCCAGGTCGGCCCCCAGTAGTAGAAGAGGGCGGGCTTGCTGCGGAGCGCCGCGGTCTCGGCCGCGGCATCGAGCGCCTCGCCGGTGCCGGGACGGAAGTTGGTGTAGTCGCCGGCGAGACCATAGGCATCGAGCTTCTTGCTGTTCACCACCTCGCAGTGCCACCCGGCCGGGCAGTTGTAGAAGCGCCCCTTCCCGGGCTCTTCGGGATCGGCGAACAGATCCTTGTATTTCGCGAGGTCGGCCACCGACTTCAGGTCCGGCGCCGGCGCATTGGGCCCGGAGACGATCGCGGTGGGGACGAACCAGCCCTCGCTCGCGTCGGGAAAGGTGGCGCCGAGCGCCACGGCCTGCCCGGCCTCCTCGGCGTCCACCCACGCTTCGGCGGGGTTGGCGGTCCAGATCTCCATCACCAGGTCGGCGTCGCCGCGGGCAACGCCGTTGATCAGCGGGATCGTGTCCCCGGGGATGTCGTCGGTCTCGCAGCCATAGCCGTTCCGGATGATGTACTCCGCCACGGCGGTGTGGAACTGCGCCGAATCCCAGTTCAGCGACCCGAACATCACCGGCCGGTCGATCTCGCATTGCGCCGCGTCCTGGGCGAGGGCGGGTGAGGCGACAGCCGCGACGGCCACGGCGAGGGCGTATCGGATCATGGCAGTTCTCCTGTGATTCAAGCTACAAGCAGGAATAGTGGCGGACACACCCGGCGCCGCCGACGCGGGATGACACCGCCAGGCAGTCCGACCGACCGGAAGACCGAAAAGGCGGAAGTCCACACATGGGGCGGATGACCTTCAGGGCCTGCTCGTCAGCGCTGCCGCCAGGTGCCGCAGTCGGTTGTCAATCGCAAGCGTAGTCCAGGCGCGGCCGATGTCAAAATCAGATCCGCCATGAACGTGCGGTGTGCTGACTTTCTGCTGACTTTACGCGCGGCCGCACCACGCTCAACCCCTGGGACCACGAGATCGATGCGACCGCCACCAGGCCTCGGCCCGACCCCCATCAACGCGCGGAAGGCGGGCGAGGTTCCCGGCGGATGCGGCGGTCGCGCCGGCCGTTCCGCAGGCAGGGCAGGGGACAGACCCGTCGTTGCCGGTCTCCCCCATTTTCATGCCGACCGGGACATGGCATAGGGTTCAGGGTTCGTTGGGAGCGAGGAGAGTAGAGTTGCCGGGGGACAGCCAGGCGCCACTGCGCCTCGTCAGGCGCCGTCGCGTCGTCCATATCAGCGGTTTCGAGCCGATCGGGGTCGACGGCCTCGATCGCCGCATGAAGAGCGGGCTCCGCAAGTTCGCGGCGCTCTGGAGCGCGACCGCCACCGCCTCTGCGCCCGTCACCTCCGAGGATGGCCGCGCCGTCACCTGGGATGTCGTGTCGACGGGACCCAACTGGTCGACGGAATGCCGCTACACGGTGCTCCGCTGGGATGAACTGATGAAGCCCTATACCGGGCGGTCCTGGGTGGGGCGGGTGGCCGGCGGCTACGCGGCGCTGTTCGGCCTGGTCTTCAACGGCACGCTCGGCCGCTACTTCCGCGCCAATGTCCGCTACGGCCTGTTCTTCATCTACCCGATCCTGCTCCTCGCCGGCTTCCTCGTTCTGGGCGTCCTCGCCGGCATCGGGGCCGCGCTGCTCGGCGTCCCGGCCGCTGCCGTCACGGCGCCGATCATCGGCATTGTGGTCTTCGCGGTGCTGCTGCGGGTGCTCGGCGGCTACTTCTACCTAGATTTCGCGCTCGCCGACTGGGCCTTCGCCGCCGATCTCGCCCGCGACCGCATCCCCCACCTCGATACAGTCATCGAACGGTTCACCGAGGAGGTCACGGCGGCGCTCCGCGACCGCGATGCCGACGAGGTGCTGCTCTCCTCGGTCAGCCTCGGCGCGGTGATGATGATCGAAGCGATCGATAGGGTCTGCGGCCGCGAGCCGGATGTCGGCGTCTGGTTCCGCCGCACCGCCTTCCTCACGGTTGGCTCGTCGATCCTGAAGATCGGGCTGCATCCCGGGGCCGAACGGCTTCGCCGGCTGATCGGGCGCGTCGGTTCGGAAAAAGGCCTCTACTGGATCGAGTATCAGGCCAAGGTGGATCCGATCAACTTCTACAAGACCAATCCGGTCAAGGATCTCGGCCACGCCAGGACCGGAAGGCCGATCGTCCGGCAGATCCGCATCCGCAGCATGATGGACGACGGCGAGTACCGGAAGGCCCAGCGCAGCGCGCTCCACCTTCACCGGCAGTTCGTGATGCCGAACGCCAGGCGCTACTTCTACGATTTCTACCAGATCGCCTTCGGGCCGGTGCCGCTGAAAGCGCGCGTCAAGCTGGGCGAACGGGGGGCAACCCTCTTCGAGAAGGATGGCAGCGTGAAGCCGACAACCATCAAGCGCAAGAAGTCGGTCATTGCGGCGGCAGCCCAATGAGCAGGCTCCTCGCCGAATGGATATGGCTGATCGGTGGCATCCTGTGGTTCGCCATCCGCCTCCCGCATCAGCGCCGCGCCCGGAAGATCAAGATCGATCGCTCGGCCGGCGGCCAGCGCGATCGCGTCCTGCTGATGTGCTCGCTTGGCGGGTTGGCGATCATCCCCTTCATCTATTTCCTCATAGCGCGGATCGACAGCGATCCTGTCTTCGCCGACTACACCTTCCGCTCCTGGCAGGGCTGGGTGGGCTTGGTGCTGATGGTGGGGGCGATCTACCTGTTCTACGAAACCCACCGGCAATTGGGGCGGAACTGGTCGGTCACCCTCGAAACCCGCAAGAAGCACACCTTGGTCGATACCGGGCTCTACGGGTATGTGCGCCATCCGATGTATTCGGCCTTCTGGCTCCTCGCCGTTGCCCAGGCATTCCTTCTCGCCAACTGGATTGCCGGCTTTTCGGGCATCGTCGGCTGGGGCATCCTGTTTTTCCTGCGGGTAGGACACGAAGAGCGTCTGATGATCGACACATTTGGCAGGGAGTATGTGGACTACATGAACCGGACCAAGCGTGTGGTGCCTTGGGTTTACTAGGCGCACCGCCTGCGACTCCATGTGCTTGAGAGACTGAAAACCGGGGTTTGACCTTGCGGATCACTTCTATCGGGACGATGCGCCCCTTCCTGTTCGTGCTCGCCACGCTCTTGATCGGCGTTGTTGCCTTGCAGGGATACGCCGCCGCGCAGACCCAGGTGCCGAATCCGGTGCTCAGGCCGCAAAAGGCCCCGAATCCCAATGCCAAGCTGCCCGTCCCGGCGCCGGCACCGGCCGCAGCGACGGCCACGAAGTCGGCGGCTCCCGTCACCGCGTCCGGTCCCTATACCAACGGTCGGGTGATCGTGCTCCGTGGCCTCGCCAACGTCTTTTCGCGCGGCATGGACAAGCTCGCCAAGGACCTCAAGGCCCAGGGCGTGCCGGTCACCCTCTCCAACCATTCGCGCTGGCAGATGATCGCCGCCGACCTGATCAAGGACTACAAGGCGAACCCCAAGCAGACCGCGCCGATCATCCTCATCGGGCATTCGCTCGGCGGCGACGCCTCGATCGTGATGTCCAACTGGCTCGCCCAGAACGGCGTTCCGGTGCGCTTCGTGGTGATTTTCGACGCCGTCGCGCAGACCCATCCGATCATCGGCGGCGTCCAGGAGGTCCTGAATTTCTACAAGCCCAAGGGCTACGGCCAGGAAGTCAAGCCGGCGCCGAGCTTTCGCGGCGAAATCCGGAACGTTGACCTGACCGACCGCAAGGACATCGATCACCTCAATATCGACGAGGACCCGGTGCTGCAGGGCGAGGTCACCGCCGACGTGCTGCGGATCCTCAACGAAGGCAACAAACCGGCGCGCAAGTCGACGCCCGTCGCCAAGGCCGCCCCGCCGGCGGAGCCGGCCGCGGCACCCGCCGACGCCCAGGCCGCCACCGCTCCGGCTCCCGGCACCGCGCCGGCAGGGGCCGAGCCGACCGCCCCGGCTGCCGCCGCGACCCCGCCTGCGGCACCCGCGCCGGCCGCTGCCGCGACCCCACCCGCAGCCCCCGCCCCGGCGGCCGCCGCGGCTACGCCCCCTGCGCAACCCGCTCCCGCTCCCGCAGCTGCGGCCCCGGCCCCGGCTCCGGCCACCGAGCCGGTGGCCGTCACCGCGCCGGCCGCCGTCATCAAGGCGGCGCCCGCCGAGGCTCCCGCTACGGCGACGCCCGAGGCCGTGCCGGCTGCAGCGGACTGAGCCGCGCGGCGCGCCTCGCACACCCATCGGGGGTTGCTTCCCGCGCCCGCCCGGCACAGAAACGGCCGGGTCGCAGCGCGGAATCCGATGAATGAGTGCCGGCGGCGAAAGCGCCAAGTCCATCCTTGCCCTCGACGGCGGCGGCGTGCGGGGGGTGATCGCGATCGCTTTTCTCGAGCGGATCGAGGCGCTGCTGGCCGAGCATGCCGGCAAAGCGGTACGGCTCTCCGATCGCTTCGACCTGGTCGGCGGCACCTCGACCGGCGCCATCATCGCGACCGCCCTTGCCCTCGGCCACACCGCGGCCGAGCTGAAGGCGATGTATTTCGAGCTGGCCCCGCGCGTCTTTCAGCAGTCCTGGCTCCGCCTGGCGTTGATCCACAACCGCTTCGACGCGGCCGCGCTCCGCCGCGAGATCGAGGCGGTGGTTGGCGAACGGAAGCTCGACACGGCCGATCTCAGGACGGCGCTCGCGATCATCACCAAGCGGCTCGATACGGGCGGGGCCTGGATCGTCTCGAACAATCCGCGCGCGAAGTATTGGGAGAGCCATCCCGACGGCCGCTTCATCGGCAACCGGCACTTCCGGCTTGCCGACCTCGTGCGCGCCTCGACTGCCGCGCCCTACTACTTCGAGCCGCAGGAGATCGCCATCGCTCCGGGGCGGCCGCCGGGGCTGTTCGTTGATGGCGGCATCACCCCGCACAACAATCCGGCGCTGGCGCTAATTCAGCTCGCCACCGTCCCGGCCTATGGCTACGGCTGGCCGGTCGGGGCCGATCGGCTGCGCATCGTCTCGATCGGCACGGGGGCACGGCGCGACCGGATGAGCCTCGATACGGCACGCCGCGCCCCGGCCGCCCAGCTCGGCATCGCCGCGCTCGCCAGCATGGTCACCGATTCGAGCAACCAGGTGCTCACCATGCTCCACATGCTCGGCCGCACCCATTCGCCCTGGACGCTCAACTCCGAGATCGGCGACCTCGACGGCTTCACCCTTTCGCCCGAGCCGTTGTTCAGCTTCGAGCGCTATGACGTCCGCCTCGATCGCGACTGGCTGAAGCGCGAACTCGGCCTCGGCATCGGCCTCGATGAGATCAGCGCCGTCTCGGCAATGGATAATTGCGATGCCCTGCCGCTCGCATACGAGATCGGCTCGCTGGCCGCGGCGAAGTTCGTGCGAGCCGAGCATCTCGGGCTCGGCTGAGCGTCATCCGAGTGCGCCGAGGTTGCGGGTCTCCGTGGCGAAACGCCAGTGCGCCACATCGCCGAGCATGGCGTTGGCCAGCGTCGCAGCCCGGGCGCGGAGGATGACGAGGTCGGGCGGGTCGCCGGCAAGTGCCATGCCCAGCGCCTCGAGGGTGACCGCCATCCGAGCCGAGCGCATGGCCGAGCCCTCGAAATCGCCGATGGCGCGGATGCCGAAGCTCGCCGTGCCGAAGACCGGCAGGCCGGCCGTCATGCCGATCAGCACCGCCTGCCAGCCGCTCGGCAGCTTGATGTCGAGGATGTCGAGGATGATGGCGAGGGCCGCGAGCCCAAACGTGGTGACGAAGGACAGCCGTCCGAAGCCGCCGAGCCTCCCCTCGATGGCGCGCATCAGGGTCGCGGTATGCTCGTGATAGTTGCGCTGGTCCTCGACGAAGCCGACGAGGATGTCGCGGATGCCGGCTAGGCGGTCCGCGTTCAGCTCGCCCGACCAGATGCCGAGGGCCCGGAGGTTGGCGCGCGCATACCACCCGGTCCAGGTCGGCTCGTCGGCCGGGGCGTCGTTCCTCACCTGCCCGAGGAGCCACGAGGGGACCGCCGCACGCATCCGCTCGGCGACCTCGCGGCATTCCCGCCAGCGACCATGCCAGTCGCGCCGCGCGGCCACCGCGGTGTTGACCAGGATCACGAGGACGATGGTCATCTGCACCACGGCGAGCGGCCAGGTGACCCAGCCGAAGATCTGATCGCCGAAGAGGGCGATGCCGCCTACGATCACGGCGACGGCGGCGAGCATGAAGCGCGCCACGTAGGACCCGCGGAAGATCTGCGCGTAGCGGATGGCGAGCGCGTCGGCGACGCCATAGGCGGAGGCGAAGGCGCCGAGGCGCGGCGCGGGCCTCGCCGGTGGTTCGCCGCCGGGGGTGGCGGCGACGAAACGGTCGAGGTCGGCTGCGAGCGCTTCCGGCGGCGCCGGCTCGAGGTCCGTCCGCCGCAGGCGCCGGAGCCCCATCAGGGCCAGCATCAGCGGCACCTCGATCCGCCAGTTGAAGCGCCGGCACGCCTCGCCGAGGTAGCGGCCCAGACGCCGCCGCTCGTCCGGATCGGCCGGTGGCCGGACCACCCGGTCGACCACGGCCGGCAACGCCTCGATGGCGGGGGCGCTCGGCAGGTGCTCGAGGTCGCTGCCTCCGACCGGATAGGCGGCGAGACCGGACCAGAGGAGGCGCGGCCGCGCCGCGCCGAGCGCATCGATATGGATGATCGGCATGCCCATCGCGGCGGCCCGTTCGAGGAGGTCGGTGGTGCCGCCTTTCCCGGCCGAGGCGCCGCCGTCCCAGATCGCGAGGATCAGATCGGAATTCTCGAGGATGACCACGCCGACGCCGTCATAGGCGCGCGGGGTGGAATCGTGCCGTCCGGGGAGGACGAGGAGCCGCTCCGCGGCCTCGATCAGCCTGGCATATTCGTCGCGGGACGCCTGTTCCGCGAAATCCTTCGCGTATTCCTCGACCGGAAACGGCAGGGCGACCGAAAGCGCTATCCCCCCGGCAAGGGCGCCATGGGCGGCGTAGCGGTCGGCCCCTTCGGCGAGCGCGGAGAGGAGCACGGGTCGTGCCGGGGTGGCTGCGAACACCTCGGCGTGGGCCAGCCGGGAAGCCTCGGCGGCCTGGCCGATCGCCGCGAGCACGGCCCCGACGTCGGCATCGATCTTGGCCCGCGCCGCCTCGGGAATGCGGTTCGGGCGATGTCCGACGACGCCGATGGTGAGGGCGAGCGGCGGACGGGCGGGAGACTTCGTCATGGTGGCGGAGGCCGCTCCGGCAGGTCTGGGTCGTCGCCGGAACGCAAGCGCCCGGCAATCATCCGCCATAAGCAGCAAGCATGGATTTGTCGAGGCAGTGTCCCGGCTTGACTCGAAATCCGGGCCGCCTAGGCTTGCCTCCGGTCGAGGCGCCGGGCAGTTGGCCCGGCGCGGCCCCGTCGGCCCGAGCCTCTGCGACACTCCGGGAGTCCGTCCCTTTGCCCGATCCGGCGAATATCGTGGTGTTGGCGGCGGCCGACAATGTCGGCATCGCTGTCGCCGACATCGCCCTGGAATCCATCGCCCGGTCGCTCGACGGGCATAGGGTGGCTGCAGCCGAGGCGATACCACAGGGCCACAAGATCGCGCTCCGCGCGATCGAGGCGGACGCGCCCATCGTCCGCTTCGGCGTTCCCGTCGGCATCGCCACCCTGCCGATCGCGCCCGGGCGGCTGGTCCACATCCACAACGTCCGCAGCCAGTACATCGACAACGACGAGAACCACTATGAATGACCGCGCCGCGGCGACCCTGATTCCTGGCCGGCTCGACCCCGGGGGGATGCGCGGCTACCTCCGTGCCGACGGCCGGAAGGGCATCCGCAACGTCGTGGTCGTCGCCTATCTCGTCGAATGCGCGCACCACGTGGCGCGGAAGATCGCCGCCCCGTTCGAGGAGGCGGGCGCGCAATTGATCGGATTTCCCGGCTGCTATCCGAGCGCCTATGCCCACCGGGTGATCGAGTCTTTCGCCACCCACCCCAATGTCGGCGCGGTGCTCATCGTGTCGCTGGGCTGCGAGGAGTTCCGGCGGACGGCGCTCAGGCAGGCGGTCGCGGCGAGCGGCCGCCCGGTCGAGCTCCTCGTTATTCAGAAGGAAGGCGGCACGCGGGCGACGATCGAGGCCGGCCGGGCCTGGCTCGCCGCGCGCCTCGAGGACGCCGCGGCGGCGCCGACGGTGCCGCTGTCGTTCTCGGACCTCGTGATCGGCACCAAGTGCGGCGGCTCGGACGGGCTTTCCGGCATCACCGCCAACCCGGCAGTCGGCGCCGCCTTCGATCGTCTCCACGATCTCGGTGCGACGCTCGTCTTCGAGGAGACCTCGGAGCTGTTCGGCTGCGAGGACCACATGGCCGGCCGCGCGGCGACGCCCGAGCTCGGCCGCGAGATCGTCGCCGCGGTGCGGAAGGCCGATGCCTATCACCGCGCCCTCGGCCAGAGCAGCTTCGGCGGCGGCAACATCAAGTATGGCCTCTCGACCATCGAGGAGAAGTCGCTCGGCGCCTATGCCAAGAGCGGCAGCCGCGCGATCTCCGGCCTGATCAAGCCCGGGGACCGGCCGCCGCGCCCCGGCCTCTATCTCATGGACACCGTCAGCGACGGTCCGGTCCGCCACGGCTATCCCAACATCAACGACAACCAGACCATCACCGAGATGGTGGCGAGCGGTGCCCACATGATCGTCTTCACCACCGGCGCCGGCTCCGTGGTCGGGCAGGCGGTCGCACCGGTGATCAAGGTCGTCTCGAACAGCCGCGTCTTCCAGCGGCTCGCCGACGATATCGACATCAATGCCGGCACCATCGCCGATGGCGCCGAGACGATCGCCGGCGTCGGCGAGCGCATTGTCCGGAGCGTCGTCGATCTCGCCTCGGGGGTTCCGAGCCGGTCGGAAGCGCTCCGCCACCAGGAATTCTCCCTCACCTACAAGACCTACGAGCCGCTCGGCCCGGCCTGCCTGCCGGTCTGATCCGCGCCAGCCGAGAGCAGGGAAATGAGCATGGACCAACGTTTCGATGCCGCGCGTCTCCGCGCCTTTGCCGGCGATGTCCTCAGGCGCGCCGGCATTCCGGACGAGCCGGCCGAGGCGGTCGCCCGCGGCCTCGTCGACGGCGATCTCTACGGCCATGTCACCCACGGGCTCGCGCTGCTTGCCGAATACGTCGCCGCGGCCGAGAACGGGACGATGACCCGCGACGGACACCCCGAGGTCGTCGCCGACAGCGGGGCGACGGCCACCTGGGACGCGCGGCGGCTGCCGGGCGTGTGGACGACGATGCTCGCCGTCGACGATGCGGTCGCCCGCGCCGCCCGCCACGGCATCGGCGCTATCGCCATCCGCCGCAGCCACCACATCGCCTGCCTCGCCGCCTATCTCGAGGCGCCGGCGCGGGCCGGAAACCTGGTGCTGGTCTTTTCCTCCGACCCGGCCGTCGCCCATGTCGCCGCCTATGGCGGGCTCGACCCGATCGTCACGCCCGACCCGGTGGCGGCCGGCATCCCGGCGACGCCCGACCCGATCCTCGTCGACGTGTCGATGTCGATCACCACCGCCGGCATGGCCGGGCGCCTCCGCGCGACCGGCGGCCGCTTTCCGGAGAAGTGGCTGCTCGACCGCGAGGGCATGCCGACCGACGACCCCTGGGCGCTGAAGAACGGCGGCTCGATCCTGCCGATCGGCGGGCTCGACCATGGCCACAAGGGCTTCGGCCTCGCCCTGCTGGTCGAAGCCCTCACCCAGGGCCTGGCCGGCTACGGCCGCGCCGATGGCGAGACCGGGTGGGGAGCGGGCGTCCTGGTGCTCGCCTTTGCCCCCTCCCGCTTCGCCGGCGAGGATGCCTTCCTCCGCCAGACCACATGGCTCGCCGACGCCGCCCGCAACAGCCGCCCGGCCGATCCGGCGCGGCCTGTCCGGCTGCCCGGCCAGCTTGCGCTCGCCCGGAAAAGGGAAGCGGAACGGAACGGCGTGCCGCTTGCGCCGGTCATCACCGAGGCGCTCGCACGGCTTGCCGAGACCTATGGCGTCGCCCTGCCTCCGCCGGTCGGCTGAGTTCGCCTGTCGGGCCTGAGGGACGGGGCATCGCCTGCGGGATGAGGCTTGCCGCTTGCATCGGCGGCCGGGTTTGGCGAGCATGGGGCATGGAGAAACCCCGGGGGGGAACGGAGCCGAAACGCGGCGGGCGCCGAAGCGCCAGCAAGACCGCGGAGGCCGAAGAGCACCAGGCGACGGCGACGCCGGCGGACCTCCTTCGGCTTGCCGGCCAGCGGGTTGCGATCGAGGCGGTGAGCCCGGAGATCAACGGCGGCCGCTTTCCCGCCAAGGCCGTGGCCGGCGAGGTGGTGACGGTCGAGGCCGACATCTTCTCCGACGGCCACGACAAGCTCGATGCGGCCATCCTCTGGCAGCGGGAGGGCGAGACCGGCTGGCGCGAGGCGCCGATGGCCTATTTCGACAATGACCGCTGGCGCGGGGTGTTCACGCCCGGGGAGAACGCCCGCCATCGCTATACGATCATCGCCTGGCGCGACCGCTTCGAGAGCTGGCGCGACGAGGTGAGCAAGAAGCACGCGGCCGGCGTCGGCATCGCCGTGGAGCTGGTCGAGGGCCGCAACCTCGTCGCGGCGGCGAGCGCCAGCGAGAGGGCGAGCGCCGAGGATCGCGCGGCCCTCGCGGCGCTGCTTCGCACGGTGGATGACACGACGGACATCGTCGCCCGCTTCGAGGCGATGATGACGGCGGAGGTCGCCGTGGTGATGAAGCGGTCGGCGGCGCGGGACGGACTGAGCCGCTATCCCCTCGACCTCGGCCTCACCGTCGACCGGAAACGCGCCGCCATCAGCGCCTGGTACGAGCTGATGCCGCGCTCGATGTCGGACGATCCCGGGCGCCACGGCACCTTCGACGACGTCATCGGCAAGCTCGCTTACGTTCGCGACATGGGCTTCGATGTCCTCTACTTCCCGCCGATCCACCCGATCGGGCGAACGCACCGGAAGGGGCGCAACAACACGCTGACGCCGGCGCCGGACGATCCCGGCAGCCCCTACGCCATCGGCTCGGAAGCCGGCGGCCACGATGCGCTCCATCCCGAGCTCGGGAGCTTCGAGGACTTCGCCCGCCTGGTGGCGGCGGCACTCGCGCATGGGCTCGAGATCGCGATCGATTTCGCCATCCAGTGCTCGCCCGACCATCCCTGGATCAAGGCCCACCCGGAGTGGTTCGACTGGCGTCCGGACGGCACGATCAAATACGCCGAGAATCCGCCGAAGAAATACCAGGACATCGTCAATGTCGATTTCTACCGCGACGGTGCCTTCCCGTCGCTCTGGTACGCGCTCCGCGATATCGTCCTGTTCTGGGCCCGGCACGAGGTCCGCATCTTCCGCGTCGACAACCCGCACACCAAGCCGTTTCCGTTCTGGGAGTGGATGATCGCCGAGGTCCAGGCGGCCTACCCGGACGCGATCTTCCTCGCCGAGGCCTTCACCCGGCCGAAGGTGATGAAGCGGCTCGCCAAGCTCGGTTTCACCCAGTCCTATTCCTACTTCACCTGGCGGAACACCAAGGCCGAGCTGACCGCCTACCTGACCGAGCTGACCACCACCGACGCCCGCTTCATCATGCGGCCGAACTTCTTCGTCAACACGCCCGACATCAACCCGACGTTCCTGCAGTCGAGCGGGCGTCCCGGCTTCCGCACCCGTCTGGTGCTCGCGGCAAGCCTCGGCGGGAACTACGGCGTCTATTCCGGGTTCGAGCTCTGCGAGGCGACGGCGGTGCCGGGCAAGGAGGAGTATTTCGATTCCGAGAAGTACGAGATCAGGGCGTGGGACTGGGACCGTCCGGGCAATATCCGGCCGGACATCGCGCTCATGAACCGGCTCAGGAACGAACGGCCGGCCCTCCAGAGCTTCGCCGACGTGACCTTCTACAACGCCTGGAACGACGCCATCCTCTACTACGGCAAGCGGACGCCAGATCGGCAGGATTTCGTGCTCTTCGCCGTCAACCTCGACGCGCATAACGGCCAGGGCGCCGACTTCGAGGTCCCGCTCTGGGAATTCGGCCTGCCCGACGAGGCGGCGATCGACGCCGAGGACCTGGTCACCGGCGCCCGCTTCACCTGGCACGGCAAGATCCAGCACGTCTGGCTCGACCCCAACCACAACCCCTACGCCATCTGGCGCCTCCTGCCGTTCGACGGTGGCGGCCGATGAGGGCGGGGCGGCAGTTCCGGCGCCAATGGCGCGGCGAGGACGCCGGGCTTTGTCCCCGAGGCGGATCGGCAAGGCCCCCTCTCCCGTCGGGAGAGGATACCAGAGCACGGCCGCTTGCGGCCGATGCGGAGGTTGGTGAGGGGCG
>JAESFN010001212.1_pt1 | contig 12851 bp, 13 predicted proteins | sample 9269411 | NCBI WGS metagenome assembly JAESFN01 (sample SAMN14505399, study PRJNA617100) | algae metagenome | isolation source: Iphinoe sp. HA4291-MV1 and co-occurring heterotrophs from trail next to... | place: USA: Maunawili Falls, Hawaii | collected 2009-07-25
CCACCTGCCGAAGTTTCGCAATGATCTCTTCAGGCTTGTGCCGCTTTGCCATCGTGGTCCCTCCAGTTGGCCTCTCAGGCCATACCTCAACTCGGACCACTTCGCCGTAGGCACCTCAAGCGGGCGTCACGCTGCCAGCATCGGGAATGGCAACCGCTCTTGCGGCGTCGTCGGAACGGGCGCCCTCGCGTGCTTCGGGTGCGCCCAAGCTCTTGATAAGAAGCGAGGATTTCTGCGCGTCAAGCGAGCAATCGACGGTTAGAACGCCTGGGTGCTGGGTCATCGTAGCCTCCGGCTCTGCGAGCTGCGGGCATCGACCGATTTGGCTTGCCCAATCAAAGGAAAATATATATTTTCCAAAATACGCATCCTGAGCCGCTCGTCAAGGGGAATTTGGAAAACGGCCATGGTCTCAAAAAGAAGTGATAGCTCTGGCACCCGAGGTCGGCCGCAAGTCCGCAGCGATGAGGAGACCCTCAGCGTCATCATCACGGCGGCGCGGCGGGAGTTCTTGACGAACGGCTACGCCAACACCGGTATGGTTGCCGTGGCGCAATCGGCCGGCGTCTCCACCAAAACGCTCTACAGGCTCGTTCCGAACAAGGAGGAGCTTTTCAAGACGGTCGTATCCGAGCGGATCAGTCGCTTCCTGATCGAGATTGACCAGAGTGTCGTCGGCGCGCTTGACCTGCCGGCGGCGCTCGAGCGCATTCTGGAGGTCTACGCTAGCCTCACACTTGACGACGAGGTTATCGCCACCAACCGGCTCGTGCTCGGCGAAGGCGAGCGATTTCCAGAGATCGCCAAGGCCTTTTACGAGGGGGCCATTCGCCGGACCGGCGAGGGCATCGCGAACTGGCTTGCTCGCCAGCACAAGCGCGGCCTGATCGAGATCGACGACCCTGTCGATGCGGCCGGAATGTTGCGCGGCATGATGATCCTGGAACCGCAGCGCGCGACCATGCTTCGTCAGCGCAAGGCCCCGAGCGCCAAGGAAATCGCGGCGCGTGCCAAAACATGTGCAAGGCTGTTCCTGAACGGATGCCTGAGCGCGGCGGCGCACAAGCCAGCGAGGTAGCGAGACAGCGGCCTGCGGCTATCCGACCGTGAAGGCGTAGGCCCGCACGCCCTGAGTCAGGAATTCAATTTCAAGGGCGCAATCGTGAATGTCTCCAGCCTGCCGAACGAGTTGGTAGAGTCGGCCTTCCCGCACCTCGTACAGGCTGGTTGGCGGAGAGCGGGCGTCAACACGAGGTGCAGATCGCGTGCGTGAAAGCGGTGGCCAATCCGACCCTGGGCAGCGTTCAGCTCGGCGAATTCGCACCCCATGATCCAGTGTCCCATCCAGGCTCCACGGATCGAGCATCCTTCCGCCAGAGGGAAGAATGCCTTCCGGCGGGCGGGCATTCTCTCGTTCCACGAAATGTCCAAAGTGACCGCAGCGGCCCAGACGGGCGGCCAGCCGCAACCCCGCAGGCTGAGGATCATGGAGGACCACATGAGCAACGATCGGAAAGTGGTGATCATCACCGGCGCCTCGCAAGGCATAGGTGCCGCACTGGTCAAGGCATATCGTGACCGCAACTATCGGGTCGTGGCGACGTCACGCTCGATCAAGCAGACCAACGACCCGGATATCGTGACGGTCCGTGGTGACATCGCCGATCCGGCGACCGCTGAAGCCGTGACCCGGGAGGCGATCTTGCGATTTGGTCGGATCGATGCGTTGGTCAATAATGCCGGCATCTTCATCGCCAAGCCGTTCACCGACTATACGGCCGAGGACTTCAACAGCAAGATTGCCACCAACCTTGCCGGCTTCTTTCACATCACGCAACGCGTAGCGGCCGAGATGCTGAAGCAGGGTTCCGGCCACATCGTCAGCATCACCACGAGCCTCGTCGATCATGCCATCGCCGGCGTCCCGACCGTGCTCGCCAATCTCACCAAGGGCGGCATCAACTCTGCCACCAAGGCGCTGGCGATCGAGTACGCGACGAAGGGCATCCGCGTGAACGCCGTCTCCCCGGGCATCATCAAGACGCCGATGCATGCCCCGGAAACGCATGAGTTCCTGGCGGCGCTCCACCCGATGAAGCGCATGGGTGAGATCAAGGACATCGCAGAAGCCGTGATGTATCTGGAGTCCGCCGCGTTCGTGACCGGCGAGATTCTGCACATCGACGGCGGCCAGAGCGCCGGACACTAAGTCGGCTACCAAAGGAGATTCGTCATGCCCATCGTCACCATACAGGTCACGCGGGAAGGGTCCGGCCCGGGCCGCTCGTCCGTCACTGCTGAGGAGAAGCGGGCGCTCATCGCCGGCGCCAGCCAGCTCCTGCTCGATGTGCTCAACAAGCCGCTCGACTCCACATTCGTCGTGATCGAGGAGGTCGAGCTGGAGAATTGGGGCTGGGGCGGCTTGCCGGTCCCGGAGATGCGCAAGCAGCGATCTTCCAAGTGAAGGCACAGGCGCACACTGACAGGCGCACACTGGCGGAAAGTACGATTTCAGCGAAACAATAACGAGTATGGCATGTACTCGGAAGGTGAGCTTCGGGTGACGCTGGACCATACGCACGGTCACGTGCTGCCCGTTCAACCTCAACTTTTCCCAAGCCAACCCAACCCAACCCTACGAGTGTCGCGATCGTATTGACAAAGATCGGAATTGATACTTCCCTGCGCGGCGGTTCTGGGGGGCCTCGTTTGAGCCGGGGAGGAGGAACCAATACATGACGTTGAGCTCACTACCCTGTCTCTGAATTTGCAGGCCGGATAGCGGACTGCGCTCCGCGGCGACGACGGCTCGGGCCGAGGACTTGCTCCATCGTAGGTTGCTGTCGATTAGCAACGTCGGTGCGGATGAGGCGAGTGTGCGGGGCTCCCGACGTGAATTGGTTGGCTGTGGCTGATCAGCCGGCAACACTGTCACGATGTTGCTCTAGTTCCGCCACATCAAGTCCTTAGGGGCGAAGCGCGAGAAGTCACACCTGAGCCGTAGGCGCATGGGCGACGACAAGGCAAAATTGCTGCGATCGTTGACGATCGATAGGGCGAAGGCCGAGTCGCCACCGCCGGCAGGTCGTTCGTGGCCGAAGCTTGTCGCCGCTGGTGCCGCAGCCGCACTCGTTGCCGGTCTCTGGGTATTCCTCCCGAAACTCTGGCCGCACAATCGGGTCGATGGGCATGCCGAGCAACGGGTTACCGTCGCGGAGGAGATCAAGGCGGCCGCACCTGCACCGGCCAAAGCTCCGGCTCCTGCGGTGGAGCCACGTCAGGGGGGTGGGCTCAGCGCGTCCGGGTATGTGGTCGCACGGCGTAAGGCCACGGTTGCGGCGGAGGTCACCGGCAAGGTGGTCGAGCTGTTCGTGGAGGAGGGGGCGACGGTGCAGGCCGGTCAAGTCGTGGCGCGGTTGGACAGCATGCTCGCCGAAACCGATCTCACGCTGGCGCAGTCCAAAGCTGTTTCCGCCGAAGCGGCGGCGGCCGCGATTGCGGCAGACTTGCGGGATGCCGAACGCATCTTTAGCCGGGTCCAGAGCCTGTCGCAGAAGAGCTTTGCCAGCGAGGCCGATCTGACCAAGGCCGAAGCGAAGATCGGCATTCTTCGTGCCCAGCTTGGCCAAGCACAGGCAAATTTGCAAACCGCCAGGCTCGATGTCGAGCGCAACGCGAAGGTGCTCGATAAGCATAAGATCCGCGCCCCGTTCGCGGGCGTCGTCGTCGAGCGCAGCGCTCAACCGGGAGAGATGATTTCGCCGATGTCGTCGGGTGGGTTCACGCGCACCGGCATCTGCACCATCGTCGATATGGACTCGATCGAAATCGAGGTCGACGTCAACGAAGCTTTCATTGGTCGCGTCCGTGCCACAGGCGCTATCGCGGCCGTGCTCGACGCCTATCCGGATTGGACCATTCCAGCCGCGGTGATCGCGGTCGTGCCGACGGCCAATCGCGAGAAGGCCACCGTCAAGGTGCGCATCGGGCTCAAGCAGAAGGACCCCCGTATCCTTCCGGACATGGCGGTCAAGGTCAAATTCCTGGATGACGGGAAATCAGTCGGCGGTCCGGCCGCCGAAGCAGCGTCCGCCGCGAACTGAACCCCGCGTCCCCATCGTCAACGGGAGAAATGAGAGCGATGTCCAACGCCCCGCTCGTTCGCCTGGCCGGTCTCAACAAGGCCTTCGTCAAGGGCAAGGAGAAGATCACGATCTTCGATCACTTGGATTTGTCCATCTCGCCCGGCGACTTCGTCGCGGTGATGGGGCCATCAGGCTCGGGCAAGACGACGCTGCTCAACCTGCTCGGCGGCATCGATCGGGCGGATGCCGGCGAGATTCATATCGCAGGCGAGCGCATCGACGGCATGGGTGAGGGCGATCTTGCCCGCTGGCGTGCGGCGCATATCGGCTTCATCTTTCAGTTCTACAATCTGATGCCGATGCTGACGGCAGCGCAGAACGTAGAGCTGCCGCTGCTGCTGACCAAGCTCGGTAAACAGCAGCGCCGCCAGCATGTCGAGACCGCACTCAAGATCGTGACCCTCGCGGATCGGGCGAAGCACTACCCGCGTGAGATGTCCGGCGGCCAGCAGCAGCGGGTTGCGATCGCCCGAGCCATCGTTTCCGACCCCAAGCTGCTGCTCTGCGACGAGCCGACCGGCGATCTCGACCGGACAACCGCGGACGAGATCCTGGCGACACTGCAAATCCTCAATCGCGACCTCGGCAAGACCATCGTCATGGTCACGCACGATCCGGCTGCGGCCACGTACGCTCGCCGCACGCTGCATCTCGACAAGGGACGTTTCATCGAGAAGGACTTGGCGGCATGAACGATCTTGTTCTGATCGCCAAGAACCTGTTCCGCAAGAAGTTGCGCGCGATCCTGATGCTGGTGTCGATCCTGATCGCGTTCCTGATCTTCGGCGTTCTCGCCGGGTTCGAACGCGCGTTCAATGCCGGCGAGGACGTGGCGGCGGCCGACCGTCTCATGATTGTCAACAAGATCAATTTCACGCAGCCGCTGCCGATCGCCTACTTCAATCGCGTGCGGGGCATCGAAGGCGTGCGGCAGGTCACCCATTTCAACTGGTTCGGCGGCTACTATCAGGAGCCGAAGAATTTCCTGATCGCCATGGCCGTGGAACCCGAGACCTACATGCAGGTCTACGACGACCAGATCATCGTTTCGGCGGAGGCGCGACAGGCTTTTCTGCGCGAGCGCACAGGCGCCCTCGTCGGCGAGGTAATGCTGAAGAAGTGGGGCTGGAAAGTCGGCGATCGCGTGCCGATCATGAGCAACATCTTCACGCAGAAGAACGGCTCGCGCACATGGGACATCACGATCGTCGGAACGATCGCGGGCCGCAAGTCTAACATCGACACCAATTTCATGGTGTTCCACTACCAGTACTTCAACGAGACCCAGAACCTCGGCAAGGACATGATCGGGTGGATGGCGCTCAATACGTCATCGCCATCTGCCAACGAGCGCGTGACAAAAGCCGTCGATGAAATGTTCGCAAACTCCTTCTATGAGACCAACACCGACACCGAAAAGGCCTTTAACAAGGCGTTCGCGGCGCAGCTCGGCAATATCGCCTTGATTGTCGCACTCGTCGTCGGGGCCGCGTTCGCGACCATCCTGATGATCGTCGGCAACACCATGGCGATGGCCGTGCGCGAGCGCACCCGCGAGATCGGCGTGCTCAAGACGCTGGGCTTTTCCGGCGGGCGCATCTTGCGCCTGGTGTTGGGCGAGTCGGTGCTGCTGGCGCTGCTCGGCGGGATTCCCGGTATTGCGCTGGCCGCCTTGTTTGCGGCGGCGCTGGAAACCAGCGTAGGCAACTTTATTCCGGGGTTCGCGGTTACGCCCGGAATCGCGTTGACCGCCGTCGCTTTGATGCTCGCGCTCGGCGTTGCCACCGGTTTGATCCCGGCGATCAATGCCATGCGCCTCAAGATCGCCACCGCACTGGGCCGGAGCTGACGAATGCGCTCAATCCTCCTTCAAGTCGCAGCCGTGACGGCCATCAATATCAGGAGCATTCCACAACGCTTCTGGCTGTCGCTTTCGACGGTCGTGGCCGTCGGTCTGGTCGTGGTCGTTCTGCTGTCGTTTCTGGCGATGGCCCACGGTTTCCAGCGCACGCTCACCAGTTCGGGCGCCGATGATGTCGCCATCATTCTGCGCGGCGGGTCTCAGGCTGAAATCAACAGCACCGTATCTCGCGAGCAGGTACGCCTGTTCGAGGACGGACCGGGCATCGCGCGCGGCCCGGACGGCAAACCGCTGGTTTCCGCGGAGCTCTATCTCGTTGTCGATGGCCTCAAGCGCTCGAGCCAAACCAAGGCGAATCTGCCTTTGCGTGGTATCGGCCAGGAGGGGGCGGCAGTGCGCAAGGGCATCAAGATCGTGGAGGGGCGTATGTTCGCGCCCGGAGCTAACGAGATTGTCGTCGGCAAGGCATTGCTGCGCGAGTTCCAGGGCTTCGAGGTCGGCCAGACTGTCCGGTTCGGAACCAGCCGATGGACGGTGGTCGGCATCTTCGGGGCCGAGGGAAGCGTGTTCGAGTCGGAGATCTGGGCGGACCTGCCAGTCGTCCAGAGCTTGTTCAACCGAAGCAACGTGTTCCAGACGGTGCGCGCGCGCCTGCAGAGCCCGGCGGCCCTCGAGACCTTGAAGCGCTTCAACGACGCGGATCCCCGCTTGAAGCTCGACGTCAAGTCGGAGGCCGCCTACTTTGCCGATCAGGCCGCGCAAACCTCCGACATGATCCAGATGCTCGGCTGGCCCTTGGCCATTGCGATGGCGCTTGGTGCGCTGGCGGGAGCGCTCAACACCATGTACAGCTCGGTGGCAGCGCGTGCCGTGGAGATCGCAACACTGCGTGCGATCGGCTTCGGCGGCTTTCCGGCTTTCGTCGGCACCTTGGTGGAATCCCTTGTCCTGGCCACGATCGGTGGCGTCATTGGCGCCGCCGCGACCTACCTCATCTTTGATGGTTTCAGCACTTCGACGCTGGGGGCCAGCTTCACTCAGGTCGTTTTCAACTTTGAGCTCAGCCCGGCGCTCATCGCCCAGGGCGTGATCCTGGCGCTGGCGGTTGGTCTGGCTGGGGGGCTTTTTCCCGCACTTCGCGCGGCTCGCATGCCGATCGTCGCCGGGCTGAACAGCTGATCATTGCAGTGATCAGATTGTCTCGGGAACGTTGGGGGACTTCGGGGCTCGCCCCGTTTCCGCGGCGTTAGCCATGGGCTGATGCAACTCATTGCGTGATATTGCGTTCTTGCCGACGCAGAGCCACAAGATATTGTGGTGTCGGTCCAGCGTCCGAGAGTAGCGTCATGCCCAAAAGAGCCCGTGCCTATTGGAAAGGCTTCCTGCGCCTTTCTCTCGTGTCGATTGCCGTCGAGATTTACAACGCGGTCGAAGCCAAGTCCGAGATCTCCTTCCGGCAGATCCACAAGCCCTCGGGCCGGCGGGTCAACTATGAGAAGGTCGTTCCAGGTATCGGAAAGATCGAGAATTCGGACATCGTCAAAGGCTACGAGGTCGATACCGACACCTATATCACTCTCGATCCCGAGGAAATCGACGCGGTCAAGCTCGAGAGCAAGAAGACCATCGATCTGGTGCAATTCGTCGATGCCAAGCTGATCGACTATCGGTACTACGAACGGCCCTACTTCATCGCGCCGGCAGATGAGCTTGCGGGCGAGGGCTACGTTGTCATTCGTGACGCCTTGAGGAAAACCGGCAAGGTCGGTCTCGCCCAGCTCACTATCGGAGGCCGGGAATGGCTGGTCGCGATTGCCCCCCTCGAAGACGGACTCGTCATGGAGATGCTCCGCTACAGCGACGAACTGCGCAAACCGGAGGACTATTTCGACGAGGTGCCGACGACCAAGCCCGATAAGGAGATGGTCGATCTGGCGGTTCAGCTCATCGGGAAAAAGTCGGGAGCGTTCAACCCGGAGAAATTCGAGGACCACTACGCGTCCGCGCTCAAGGAGCTGATCCAGGACAAGCTCAAGGGGCGTAAGATCATCGCTCCGCACGACGAGTCGCGTCCGAAGGGCGGCAACGTGGTCGACCTCATGGAGGCCTTGAAGAAGAGCCTCGGCGGTGCCCCACCGGCCAAGAGCAAGCCGACGAAGCCGAAGAAGCGCGCTTGAAAGCCCGTTCATGGCGATCCGGCCTGCGAGGATCCGGCGAAAGCTTTTCGAGCTGGATACCGCCTTGCTGCAGGCGCTCGAGCGTCTGGCGCGGGACCAGGGTGTCCGGATCGACAGCCTGGCCGACCGAGCCTTTCGGGACCTGCTCAGGAAGCATCGGCGTCCCGTGACGTTGAAGGAAGCGCTTCGACATAGCGTACGGGCCCAACCGGCCAACGATCCGGCTCCCAAGTCGTCACGCCGGTCTCGGACTTGATCGGCTTCTCGAGGTCCTGCCATGGCGAAGAGGGCGCTTTCCACCTATCGCGCCAAGCGCGACTTCAAGAAGACGGCCGAGCCCAGTGGAGCGATCGCGATCCGCCCGGCGGACTATCCCAGGTTCGTTATCCAGAAGCATGATGCGACGCGGCTGCACTACGATCTGAGGCTCGAGGTCGACGGTGTCTTCAAGTCGTGGGCGGTGACGAGGGGGCCTTCGCTCGATCCCCACGACAAGCGTCTCGCGGTCGAGGTCGAAGACCACCCGCTCGACTATGGCGATTTTGAAGGAACCATTCCCAAGAGCGAGTACGGCGGCGGCACCGTGATGGTGTGGGATCGCGGGTTCTGGCTGCCGGAGGGCGATATGGTTGCCGACCAGGCGCTGCGGGACGGCGAGCTCAAGTTCATCCTCGCCGGCGAGAAGCTGCAGGGGGGGTGGGTCCTCGTGCGCATGAGGCACGACCGAGAGGGAGGCAAGAGAACGAACTGGTTGCTCATCAAGCATCGCGACAAGTGGGCGCGCGAGGGCGACAACGACAGCGTTCTGCGCAAGGACCGTTCGGTGTCGTCGGGGCGCACCATGGCGCAGATCTCTGGGGGAAAGGGCGCGGGGCCTCGCGCGTTCATGCTTTCAAAGCGCAAGGCGGCAAAGCCCGATGCGGTCTGGCATTCAAGAAAACCCGACGATGGACGCATGACTGCAGACTCAGCGAAGCGCTTGTCGCGCGACTCCCATCCCGATGTCATTCTCGGCGTGGCGATCTCCAAGCCTGAGAAGGAGCTATGGCCTGCGGACTCTGGAAAGGCTGTCACCAAACTCGAATTGGCACGCTACCTTGCCGAGGTCGGACCATGGATGATCGAGCACATCGCGGGGCGGCCCTGCTCCCTGCTGCGCGCTCCGGACGGGATCAAAGGGGAGACGTTCTTTCAGCGGCACGCCATGCAAGGAACCTCGGATCTCGTGAACCTGGTCCGCGTGAGCGGTGACCGCGAGCCCTATCTTCAGATCGATACTGTCGAAGGGCTCGTGGCAATGGGCCAGATCGCGGCGCTCGAGTTCCATCCCTGGAACTGTGCGCCCGGGAGCGTGGGCGTTCCGGGGCGGCTCGTGTTCGATCTCGACCCGGCGCCGGATGTCGACTTCTCGGCTGTGATCGACGCTGCGAAGGAGCTGCGCGCGCGTCTCGAGAGGCTCGGTCTCCGAGTATTCTGCAAGACGACGGGTGGCAAGGGGCTTCACGTCGTGAGCCCGCTGAAGGTGGGGACCTCCGAGCGCCTCGGTTGGGACGAGGCCAAAATGTTCGCGCAAGCCGTGTGTACGCAGATGGCTGAGGACAGTCCCGATCGCTATCTCGTCAAAATGACCAAGAAACTGAGGCAGGGGCGAATTTTTCTCGACTATCTGCGCAACGATCGCATTGCGACGGCGGTTGCCCCGCTATCACCTCGGGCGCGCCCCGGTGCCCCGGTATCGATGCCGCTCACGTGGAGCCAGGTCCGGGCAGGGCTCGATCCTCGGAGGTTCACCGTCCATACTGCGCCGGAGCTTCTGAAAAAGGGCGCGGCATGGCGCGACTATCGAAAAGGCGAGCGATCCCTTCGGGCGGCGATTCAGCGCCTGGTGACGAAGAAGAGTTGAGCAATGTCGAGGAAGCCACGGCCGCTGGCGCTCCACGCTCTCGCCGGTGCCAAGCGCGGCAGTCTGCCGGATTTCGTTCAGCCGTGTCTCGCCACACCGGTCGATCGCGTCCCCGGCGGGGACGGTTGGGTGCATGAGATCAAGCTCGACGGCTATCGCCTGCAGGCGCGCATCGATGGTGGTGCCATACAGCTCCTGACCCGCACGGGCCTCGACTGGACGCCTCGTTTCAGCGCGGTTGCGCGCGCGCTGACATCGCTGCGCGCTCGGTCGGCGCTGCTCGACGGCGAGGTCGTCGTCGGGGATGCCGAAGGCAAGTCGAGCTTCGCGGAGCTCGTCGCATCCTTGAAAGGCGGGTACTCGGAGAGCATGGTTTACTTCGCTTTCGACCTCCTTCATTTGGATGGGATCGACCTCACCGGTGCACGCCTTCTTGATCGGAAGGCTCTTCTGTCAACCCTGCTGCGGCCGCCGTCCAAGGGCAGTGCTATTCGCTATAGCGAGCACCTCGTGGGTGATGGCGCCCAGATCATGACCGAGGCGCGCAAGCTCGGTCTCGAAGGGATCATCTCGAAGCGAGGAGCGGCGCCCTATCGCTCCGGCCGGCGGGATGACTGGCGGAAGACCAAGGTGAGCCACGTCGATGAATTCGTGGTCGGCGGCTATCTGGACTCGACCGTGAATAAGCAAGCGCTCGGCGCGCTCGTGGTCGGTTTCTACGAACGGGGTCAATTTATTTACGCAGGGCGCGTGGGGACCGGCTTCGATCGGCGCTCTGCGCACGAGTTGTGGATCCAGCTCCGGCCGCTGCGTATTGCGGCTCCGGCTTTCAGCCAGCGCCTCGATGCGACGCAACGCCGAGATGTCACGTGGGTGCGACCCGAGATCGTCGTTCAAGTCGAATACCGCGCCTGGACCGCGGATGATCTCTTGAGACATGCGTCGTTCAAGGGACTGCGGGACGACAAGCCTGCGGTCGATGTGCGCCGACCGAAGACCAAGCGATTGGTCCTACATGATAGTTGATGCCGGACAAGATGCCTGCGTCCGAGCGGCCAACCGTCTTTTCCTCGCCATTGCGACATTTCGTTCTGAGGACGCGGCTGGCGATTTGTGCGTAATTGATGCCACGGCTCGGGGTCCTCGATGCAACACCGCAGGTGGATCAGCATAGTAGCGCTGCTGGGTGTGCTCCTGCACGCCAGTGTGCTCGTGCGCCACAACGCCGTGATGCTCGGCGCGCTTCTCCTGCATGACACGCTGGTCTCGGATCTGCGCCAGATGTGCCATGGGGGCAGAGCCGTCACTGGCGATGACGGCGCTCTTCCGAGCGTGCCCCGCCCATCGGATGCGCAAAACGGCTGTCCGATCTGCTCGGGATTGGCGTCAGCCTTCGCGATTGCGGCGCCCGTCCCGGCGCCGTTGACGAGGCCCATCGGCCGCCCGATTCAAGGTCAGATTTCCGTCGCCGGCCTTGTCGGCCCCATCCTGCCGCTCATCCCGCCGGCGCGCGGACCGCCGTCGTTGGCCTGACGGTCGTCATCTGCCGTTGGCTGCGACGCAACCGCGGATCGACGGCGTGTCCTCCGTCATCGGATCAGTGCAACCGCCCCTTCCATCCGCGCGATCGGCGCCGGAGGGGGCCACCCGCCAACCCGTACGTTCGATGTGCTGCTGCGCAGAGCCGAAGGCAGAGGCGGGGACCCAAACGCCGTTTGAGAGCCATCACCATGATATCCGCAATTCCCCGTATCCTTGTGACCATCGGCCTTGTCGCCAGTCTGCATCCCGTGCCAGCGCTCGCCCACGCCAGCCTGACCGTTCGCGAGGCGCCCGTCGGTGCCACCTACAAGGCCGGCGTCAACATTTCTCACGGGTGCGACGGTTCGGCGACGCGGACGGTCCGTGTCACCATTCCGGAGGGTCTCATCAACGTGAGGCCCATGCTGAAGCCCGGATGGACGATCGAGATGGTGCGCGGCCCCTATGCGCAAAGCCACGCTTACTTCGGCAAGCAGCTCGGCGAGGGCGTGAAGGAGATCACCTGGACCGGGACGCTGCCCGATGCTTACTTCGATGAGTTCGTCTTTACAGGGTTTCTCGCCAGCACTTTGGCTGCCGGAGCGACCCTGTATTTCCCGACCGTGCAGGAGTGTGACGCGGGCGACCACAAATGGATGGAGGTGCCTGCGGCGGGACAGGACGCGCAGGTGCTCAAGAAACCGGCGCCCGGAGTCCGGCTGCTTCCTGCCGCTGACAAGGCTGCAGCTCCCTCGTTCAAAATTGGCGGGCTGGCTGTTGACGGCCCGTGGGCCAGAGCGACGCCGAGCGGAGCCAAAGTCGCCGCGGGCTACCTGAAAATTACCAACTCGGGCTCCTCGCCCGATCGCCTGATCGGTGGCTCTTTGGCGGTGGCCGGCTCGGGAGAGGTGCACGAGATGACGACGACCGACGGGGTCATGAAGATGCGGAAGCTCGAGGGCGGCCTGGAGATCAAGCCGGGCCAGACCGCGGAGCTTGCCCCCGGCGGTAATCACATGATGTTCACCGGCCTGCGCGAGGGGCTGAAGGACGGCCAAACGATCAAGGGGACGCTCGTGTTCGAGAAGGCCGGGACGTTGGACGTCGAATTTCGCGTGGCGCCGGTGGGTGCGTCCTCCGGCAATCGACCTTCACATCATCACTGACCGGATGCATCAAGTGATCATGTCCATAGACTCGACCCGTCCGCGACGCCCTAGCCGGCGTCGCGGACGGGCGCGTCA
>JAESFN010001213.1_pt1 | contig 12840 bp, 9 predicted proteins | sample 9269411 | NCBI WGS metagenome assembly JAESFN01 (sample SAMN14505399, study PRJNA617100) | algae metagenome | isolation source: Iphinoe sp. HA4291-MV1 and co-occurring heterotrophs from trail next to... | place: USA: Maunawili Falls, Hawaii | collected 2009-07-25
TTCAGTCAGTTCCGCGCCGTCATTCCCGCAAGTTCTAGCGCGCCGCGCCGTTTGCTCGGGAGACTTTCGTCCCCCGCTCGCCGGGAACACCACCTTCTGGTCGTCGGCTTGACGTGCCTACAGAACGTAGGTATTATTGCCGACATCCTGTAGGCAATTGAGTGAGGACGACATGCCCAAGCCCGATTCAGCACCGCTGACCGACGCCCAGCGGGAAATCATGGAGGTCTTCTGGCAGCGTGGCGAAGCCACGGTCAGCGAGGTGCGTGACGCGCTGGCTCGTCGCGATCTGGCCCGCAACACCGTGCAGACCATGATCGTGCGGCTCGAGGAGCGCGGCTGGCTCAAACATCGCGAAGCGGGGCGCACCTTCGTCTATGCGGCCAACGTTCCCCGGACCGTGTCGCTCGGCGCCAAGGTGTCGCAGATGGTCGACCGCCTGTTCTCCGGCGCCCCGGAAGAGCTTGTCACCGCCCTCATCGAGTACCGCGGTCTGACTGCCGACGAGGCGGCGCGGATTCGCAAGATGATCGACGAGGCCGAGCAGCGGAACAAATCCAACGACAAAACAAAGCGAGGAAAGACGTCATGACCGCCGCCTTCGCGACTCCATGGATTGACTACGTTTCGCTGTGGGGACTCAACGCGGCGCTGGCCGCAACCCTGGTGACGGCCGTCGCACTGGCCGCGGCCGCTTGCGCAAGACAAACGCCCGCCCTGCAACACGGAATTCTCTGCGGTTTTCTGGCGACGCTGGCCGCCACCCCGGCGCTAGCGCTGCTGACTCCCACGATGGGCTATTCCGTGTGGACCTGGGCGAGTGTGTCGCCGACTTCGACACCGTTCCGAGAAACCGCACAGCGAAGCGATCCTGCACGACCTGTGCAGCTAGACGCCCAACAACTCGCGGCGACAGGCATGCCCTCGACGACCTCGCCATCCCCTGATCTGGCGCCAGATCCAGTCGTGCCTGCCCCGACGGTACCGATCGAACGATCGATGGAGCCTGAAGGCGTCGGTGCACGCGTACCCTTGCTGGGTAAGCCGACGCCAATGCTACGGAACGCAAGTTTCCTCGCTGCGGCACGTCGGGTCGCGCCTTGGCTTGTCGCAATTTGGCTTCTTGGAGCGCTCGTGGGGGTCGCACGATTATTGGTGGCCTGGCGCCGCTTGCAAAACCTCATTCGCGCCGCGCACCCCGCGGCCGGCGACGCGGCAACGATCCTGATTCAGGTTCGCAGCCAGGTCGCCATCGACCGCGGAGTCGCGCTCGTCGTTTCGGACCGAGTCGCCAGTCCGTTCGCCACGGGCCTCCTCCGGCCATGCATCGTTTTGCCGGCGAACTGGGCAGCGCAGGCGAGCCCCGATGAACTACGCACCGTGCTATTGCACGAAGGTGCCCACGTCGCGCGCCGCGATCCCGCAATCGTGCTTGTGCAGCAACTTACGGCGGCCTTTTACTGGTTTCATCCGCTCGTGCGTCTTTTCAACGTCCGGCTGGCCGAGGCCCGCGAGGAAACGTGCGACAACTACGTGCTCGCGGCGATCGACGCGGCCGCGTACAGCCGTACGCTGCTTAGCTTGGCAGAGTTAAACCAGCCGCGGCGGACCTTGCTGGCGACGGCGGGGCTGTTTGCATCGCGCTGGCGATTGGAGCGGCGGATCGCACGGCTGCTGGACGAGCGCCGCGATCGGGCCACGCGATTGGCCCCGCGAGGCAGAGCGCTCGTCGGCGCACTCGTGTTCGCGGCGACGGTCGGCGCGGCGCTTGCCGCCGGAACAATGGTGCGCGGCCAATCTCTCGACCAAAGCGCGGTTGGCCAGACACCCGTCGCGGATCAGCCTTCCGCCCATGCCGATGACGCCTCGCCTGCTGCGTCCCTCGCCCGCGCCGCAGCGTCGGCGGAGCGCACGATGCAATCCATCGAAACGGCTCACCTCCGCTATCGTCAGACAAGCACGTCGGGGCCGTTCAAATCAGGGATGACGCGCCAGCGGTGCAACGAGTTGTTGGCCAAATACGACCTGGAGACTCATCCAGACAAACTCCGCAACTTGCTCGAGGAGATCCTCGAGACCAAAGACGTCGCTGCCGCGCCTTGGGGCGAGAAGGAGTTGTTCTCGGCCCGCCCGCACACCGCCGCGGCGATGGTGCGTGATTCACTACACTCTTCCGCGTATGACTCCAACATCCACGTCGTAACGCCCGAAGTCTCCTTAAGGTGGAGCGAGGCCAACTCTCAACTAGATGTCGACGCGGCGCGCGACAATCGCGTCGGTTACACGAACCTCGCCGATTTTTGGCTGGCGGCCCGGCCAATTTCGGCAAGTCCAGCCGGCGCGAACATCGACCAGAAGATCGAAGGGGGACGTTTGGTTCTGCGACTGACTCACGACGAGAACTCGGTGATCGACGCGAAGACAGGCTTCTGCCTGAGCATCGAAGATGGCTCCGACGTTGACGGCCGCCTGCGCCGTTGGCTGGCCTGGCGGCCAACCGCCGCCGGTGTGGCGTTTCCCCAGGTCGTCATTGACCTGCAGTTTGCCGAGGGTGAGCTCCGCAGGCTGGCTACGTACCTCGTGACCGACGCGCAGTTCAACGCGCCCCTGAGCCCCGCCACGTTCGTACTCGGAGCGCCGGCCGGCGCGGTCATCGTCGACAGCCGGGGACAGCGGAATCGGGTCGTGCGGATCAATCGCGATGTGTTCGACGCTTCATCAGCCGAGCAGGTGCGTGCGGCGGCGATGCCGCTCGAGCAAGAACCCACGCCCACGGAGATCGAAGCGTTCGCCAACCTGCGGCAGATGTACGTCTTGCCCGATGGCGAGGCCCTGCGACGGCTTGGCCCGCCCTTTCCGCTCTCGCGCAACTACCTGACGCGGTTGTTGTCTCCCACTTCCGCTCTCACGCGACGCGACACCCACTATGCGGTCATCGAATGGAAGAATGGCCAGCTTGGCGAACTGCGCACCTTTTACGTGGGTCGTGCGCCGCGGCTCGAGCAACTCATCGTCGCTCTGCTGAAGCAAGCGCCTGCGGACATCGATATTCCGGCCCAGGTGCTCAGCGTCGAACTGGCAGGCGACTTTTTAGTCCGTTCCGACGCGACGCGCGACGAGTTGGCGGCGGCGCTGTCGACGATCGTGTCGCAAGAACTTGGGCAACCCATCCGCCTGCAATTTCAAGAACTGCCCCGCGAGGTCTACGTGGCTCGCGGCACGCTAACGCTCGACGAGTCGAAGCTGGAGAGAGACTCGGATCGCCCGGTCATTGCCGTCAACGGTGGACACTACGCGGGCGACCACGGAGAACTCCTCGGCTTCGGCGATCTCGCCGGATTGCTGAGTGACCTGAGCGAGTATATCGACGTTCCGATCGTGAACGAGACCGCTGCAGCGGAGCGCGAGATCGCATGGTCGAAGCGCTGGTATGATCTCGATTCAACACCGGCCGCCGAGAGGTTTCGGCTCAACCCTCAGACGGTGCTCGATCTCGTGTCGCGGCAGACCGGTATCACGTTCGAGCGTCAAACTCGCACCGCGAAGGTGTTGAATCTGGCGAAACCATAGAACCGGCGAGTGGGGGACGAGAGTCCCCCCGAGTTCTGTCAGTTCCGCTTCGTCAGTCCCGCAAGTTCTAGCGCGCCGCCCCGTTTGCTCGGGGGACTTTCGTCCCCCGCTCGCCCCAAAATTTGCTTGCAAAAAAAGCAAGCCGCGACGAGTCGCGGCTTGCTTTGAGACTTGAGTACCCCCACGGGGAGTCGAACCCCGGTTTTCGGACTGAGAATCCGACGTCCTGGGCCACTAGACGATGGGGGCGTGGGCAGCGGCCGATAGACAAGTCTTATCGGCTGCCGTGGGACGGCGAATAAAGCATGGTGCCCGAGGCCGTGCAGTTTGTCAACCGGCCCGAGCCGAACATTTGGCTCGGCCGCAGCAAACCCATTGTGGCGAGAGACCTTCCGTATCGTTCGCGGCAAGGTGTCTCCGGTCCCCACAGCGGACCCTACGTGCGGTCAAATCCAATCAGAGCTGCGTGACGCCGTCTTCGCGATGGTCGGCGGGCGCCATCGCCTCGTGCTTGCGTGCTCGCCGCTCACGTGGGTTTCGCTCGAGCAGCCAATCCTCCAGGATCACGTGCTGGACGTAGGGCGCGCGGGCGAGAGCCGCGCGCGAAGGAAGCACCTGGCCGAGCCAGGGGCGGCGGACCAAGCTGGCCAGCGTTCGCAGCCCCACGCCGCTCAGCCGGCCGCTCTTGGCCTGCGCCGTCACGTTGTCGGCCAAGCGGCGGTAGGTCGCTGGGATCAGATTCGGCGCGGGGCCGATGTGGACCACGGTTTCGATGCCTTGGGCCAGCGTGGTGTACACGGCGTCCCACAGCCGCTGCGGATGGTCGATCCACTGCTGCAAAAGATCTCGGCAGTTGGTCGAGTTGTAGCTCGTCTGCCCCGTGACCAGCGACAGCACCGGCGGATGTGGCGCGACCAGGCCGCCAGGCAACGTGTGCATGAGATGGGCTGCGCGATTCGGCACCTGTCGCTGCCAAACCAGCGGGGTGTGCAGCGGCGGCCACTGCTCGTGGTTTTTCCGCAGATGCACCTGGCGGGCCGATGCAGCCTCGAGCCCGGTGTGCAACCGGTCGACCGTGTCCCCCTGCCCCATCACCAGCACGGTGTTCGGCGCGAGCTGGGCCGACACGCCGATGACCCCTTGCCCCCGTTGGTTGATTTCCAGGCACAGCCGCTCGATTTGCCGTAGGTCAAGCGGCGCTTTGCGGGTGAAGATCACGCCCATGGTGGCCCCCTTGGCCAACTCAGCGCAGTCTTCCGCCACTTCGAGCGGGATTCGCAGGGCGTCTTCCCAGGCGAACACGCCGCCGGCCACGAGCGCCCCGATCTCGCCCAGGCTATAGCCGAACGAAAGCTTGGCGGTGTCCCAGCGGATGTCGAAGAACTCCTCGGCCAGCCGCATCTGGGCGACTTCCATGGCCAAGATCAGCGCCACGGCGTCGGCGAAGCTCGGCAGGTCGGTCTCGCGGCCTTGCTCGACTCGCTCGACGAGGTCGATCCGCCGGCCCATGCAGTCCGAGGTAACCTGTGACGCCCGCGTCAGTACACGGCGCACGAGCCCGCCGTATTGCGGGTGAGCGAGCAGCTCGCCGCTGCGGCCGAGATTCGTGGTGTTGTAGCCGCGAAAAGCCAACGCTACCGGCCCTGGCCAGGGCCGTAGTTCCGTGGTAGCCATAAGACGCTTGCCCGAGGGGGAGGAGGAGCAGCGGGGACAGGCGATCGTGTCCCGGGGGGACCGCTTCATTATACTCAGGACTGCCCGCCGCAACTTCTGGCGGGACACGAAACGCGAGTCCGCCCATTTCATGCAATCAGAGCAGCTTTCCGTTTCCCACCTTTCGCTGGCCGGCCGGACCGCGGTCGTCACCGGCGCTGGCTCCGGCATTGGCCGCGCCATTGCCGCGGAGTTGGCGGCCGCCGGAGCGCACTGCTTTCTGCACACCGGATCGAACCGCGCAGGGCTCGACGAAACCATCGCCGCCGTTCGTGCGGCCAACGTGCAAGCGGCGGGTGAAGTCGCCGATCTCTCGTCGTTCGAAGCGCAAGATCGGCTGGTCGAGCAGGCTTGCAATTGGCATGGCGGCGTGGACATTTGGATCAACAACGCGGGCGTCGACGTGCTCACCGGCGAGCGCGCGGGCTGGAGCTTCGAGCAAAAGCTCGCCGCGCTCTGGGAAGTCGATGTGATCGCCACGGCGCGACTCTCCCGCGCGGTGGGCAAGCGCATGCTGGCCCGCGGCCAAGGCGCGATCGTCAACATCGGCTGGGACCAGGCTGAGCAAGGCATGGCCGGCGACAGCGGCGAGTTGTTCGCCATGATCAAAGGCGCGGTGATGGCCTTCACGCGCAGCTTGGCGCAGTCGCTCGCCCCGGCAGTGCGCGTGAATTGCGTCGCCCCCGGTTGGATTCGCACCGCTTGGGGCCAAGACGCCTCGCCGGCGTGGCAAGCGCGGGCACGGCGCGAGGCGCTGCTCGATCGCTGGGGCGCGCCGGCCGACATTGCCCGCGCCGTCGTTTTTTTGGCCTCGCCTGCGGCCGACTTCATCAACGGTCAGATCGTGCCGGTCAATGGCGGCTTCCGCTATTCGCAGGCGGTGCAGGGCGCCGATGGCGGCTGACCACATCCACTTCGTCACCGGCCGATTGGCGTCGCCGGCGCTCGAGCAGGTGCTGCGAAACCTCGCGCCCAAGGCGGGCTTCGAGTATTCGATTCAAACGCTGAACATCACCGTGGCTTCGCTAATGACGCCGCGCTGGATCGCTGCGCGCTTGGAAGTGCCTGAAGGCACGACACGCGTGATGCTGCCTGGCTACTGCGGCGGCGATCTCGAGCCGGTGCAGGCCGCGGCGGGACTGCCAGTGGAACGCGGCCCCAAGGATCTGCGGCGTTTGCCGGAACACTTCGGCCGCGGCGAGCGCCGCCAGCCTCCGACGGAGTACGACATCGAGATCCTGGCCGAGATCAACCATGCGCCGCGCTGGGCGCTCGCCGACATCGTACGTCAGGCGCAGGAGTACGCTCGAGACGGCGCTGATCTGATCGACCTCGGCTGCAATCCGGGCGAAACCTGGAGTGGCGTGGCCGAGGTGGTCAAGGCGCTGCGCGACCTGGGGCTGCGGGTATCGATCGACAGCCTGAACCCTGCCGAGATCGCCCCGGCCGTGGCAGCCGGGGCCGAGCTGGTGCTCAGCGTGAACTCGTCGAACGTGGCGGCCGCGCCCGACTGGGGCTGCGAGGTGGTCGTCCTTCCCGACACGCCCGATGATCTGGCGAGCTTGGACCGCACCGTGGAACGGTTGGCGGCCGCGGCCGTTCCTTTCCGGCTCGATCCGGTGCTCGAGCCGATCGGCTTTGGGTTCGCGGCCAGCCTGGCCCGCTATGCCGACGTGCGGCAGCGTTACCCCGAGTCCGAAATCATGATGGGCATCGGCAACCTGACAGAGCTCACCGATGTCGACTCGGCCGGCGTCAACGTGCTGCTGCTCGGCATCTGCCAGGAGCTAGGAATTCGCAGCGTGCTGACGACGCAGGTCATCAACTGGGCCCGCAGCAGCGTGCGCGAGTGCGATCTCGCGCGGCGGCTCGTGCATCATGCGGTCACCCAACGCGCGTTGCCCAAGCACGTGGAGCCGCGGCTCGTGATGCTGCGCGATCCAGCGACGCCAAGCTACGGCGCGGAAACGCTCGATCGGCTGGCCACTGAGATCCGCGACCACAACGTGCGCGTGTTCGCCGAGCAAGGAAAGCTGCATCTACTGGCAGCAGGGAAGCGCATTGAAGGCGACGAGCCGTTCGAGGCCTTTGCCCGACTACAGGCGCAGCTCGCCAAGCCGGTCGACGCGGCGCACGCGTTCTATCTCGGTTACGAGCTGGCTAAGGCGACCACGGCGCTGACGCTCGGCAAGGATTATCGCCAGGACGAAGCGCTCGACTGGGGCTTCTTGACCCGCCCCGAACAAAGCCATCTCGCGCGGCGCAAGGCGGGCGACGCAGCGGCCGACTCTTCTACGTAGCGAGCGATCCTTGCCGATGAACGACGCCCAATTGCCGCTGACGCTCGAACTCGCCCGGCCGCCGGAGCCGGAGCAAGCGTTCCTGCGGTTCGCTGCGCGGCCGCACTGCGTGTTCTTCGACAGCGCGCTGCGGCACCCAACGCTCGGCCGGTATTCGTTTCTGGCCTGTGATCCTTTCCACTGGCAGACAACCGCGTGGAACGTGGGTGGCGATCCGCTCGGGGACTTGGGCGCGCGGCTCGCTTCCTTCACCTCTCCGCACGTGCCGGAGCTGCCGCCCTTTCAAGGCGGCGCTGCGGGGCTCTTCGGCTACGAGCTTGGTCGCACGCTGGAAAAGCTGCCGGCGGCGCGGTGGGATGAGTTTCAGTGGCCGCCGCTGGCGATTGGACTCTACGACGTGGTGCTGGCTTATGACCATGAACAGGATCGCGCCTGGCTCGTGTCGCAGGGCTGGCCCGAGACCGACCCGGTGCGGCGCAGACGCCGCGCGGCGAGCCGCTTGGAGGAGATGGCCGCGCTGCTGCAAAGTCCCCCTGCCGCGCTGGTGCGGCAACCGAGACGGGCGAAACCGCAAGCGGAGCTCGCGCCGGCGCATGCCTTCGACGATCGGCCCGGACTGCTGAGCAATCTGTCGCCGGCCGAGTATCGCCGCGCGATCGAACAAGGGATCGAATACATCCGCGCCGGCGACATCTTTCAGGTCAACCTGGCGCAGCGGCTGCTGGTTCCGGCCAGCGCCGGCTCGGTCGAGCTCTATTTGCGGCTGCGGAAAGCAAACGCCGCCACCTTCGCCGGCTATTTCGACCTAGGCGACCGACAACTGGCCAGCGCCTCGCCGGAGCGGTTCCTGCAGTTGAATGATGGTCTCGCTGAGACGCGGCCGATCAAAGGCACGCGCGGCCGCTCGCGCCGTCCCGAGGCCGACCTGTTCGCCGGTGACGACCTGCTCGCGAGCGACAAGGACCGCGCCGAAAACGTGATGATCGTCGACCTGCTGCGGAACGACCTGTCGCGTGTTTGCCTGCCGGATACGGTGCAGGTGACGCAACTCTGCGAACTCGAAGTGTATGCCTACGTGCAACACCTGGTGTCGGCGGTGCGCGGCCGCCTGCAGCCCGGCAAGACGGCGATCGACCTGTTGCGGGCCGCATTCCCCGGCGGCTCGATCACCGGCGCCCCCAAGGTGCGGGCGATGGAGATTATTGCCGAGCTCGAGCCGACCGCCCGCGGACCCTATTGCGGCTCGCTCGGCTACCTGGGGTTCGATGGCGGCATGGACACGAACATCCTCATCCGCACGATTGCCGCCAGCCACGGCTGGTGGCAAGCCGCGGTCGGCGGCGGCATCGTCGCCCAGAGCGATCCAGAACTCGAGTACGCCGAGACCTGGCACAAGGCGGCGGGACTGCTGCGGGCTTTGCTGACGCAGTAGCCACGGGCTAAAGCACGAAATGAAAATAGCCCCACGTTTCCACGCGGGGCTATTGTGTTTCGTACGTTGCCGAGTGCAGGCTATTCCTTCTCCGCCGGCTCATCCTCAGCGCCCGGCTCAGCGCCGGCCACCTTCTGATCGCCCGGCACCTTGCCGGCCTTGATGCGATCGCCGTAGGTCTCGCTCTTCTCGTCTTCGGGATCGATGTGCAGCTTCTCGACCTTTTCGAAGGCCTCGAGGATTTCCTTCGTCGTCTCTTCCTTCTCGCGCTTCAGCCGAACTTGGGTAAACTTCTTCTTATCGAGCAGCTTAGCCAGCTCTTGGCCGTAGTTGTTGCGGACCTTCTTGCTCTTGCCCTTCACATGGCAGATCCAGCACTGCCCGGTGTCTTTGTTCGACTTGGAAGCGACCTCGGCGAAGGCCTTTTCCTCATCCGTCTTCGGCTCGGCCTTGATGTAGCGAGCCTCGAACTGCTTCCAGAAAGGATCGATGGCCGCGACGGGCTGGACATTCACCAGCACGTTCAAGGCGGTGCCGAGCAAGAGCAACAGGACCAGACACAACTTGCGCATCATGAGGCGAATCTCCTCTTCAACTGCTGGGGAATAGGCGGGTCCATCTTTGGACCCAAGGGTCCGCCAGGGCGGGATTGGGGGCGGACCAACAACCGTGGATACGGGTGTCTACCAATTAACCTAGCTCGGCGCAGCGTGTCAAGCGAACGCTCGGGCAGGGGCGGCGGCAGTCAACGGAACTACTGGCGGCCAAAGCACTTCGCCGCGTGCCCGCCAGAAAACGCAGAGGTGAAGCGGTGGGGGCGTTTTACCCCATGCACCGCTGAACAATTGCCGGCTCACGGGGGGACGGGAGCAGTGGGCGGAGCGGGTGCGAGCTCGAGAACCAGATCACGCTTTCGATCGCCGCCGTCGTCCTGGCCGTTGGCGTCGACGCTATAGATCAGCCATCTGCCGGCGAATGAGGGTTTCACGATGAGCGCGCCTTGACGAAAGGGATCGGCGAAGATGTCCGCGGGAAGCTCGAGCTCGGCGGCCGAGGGCGGGGTCGCCCGAGGAGGCTGACCTGCAAGGGCGACTAGGATTCGCGCGGCGCGCACGGCGGCCAAGTCGCGGTTCGCCGCTTGGCTGGCCAGACTCACCGAGGACTCGGCCCCTCGCGACATGGCGCCCAGATAGCTCGTGCCGGTGGCCGCGGGCGGGAGCGCCGGCTTGTGATTCGCCGAAACCGCTGGCTCGAACAACGTCAGGTAGCGCGAGAGGTCGTCATTCCAATACCATGACGTAAGCAACCCTTTGAGCCCCTCAAACGAGGCGATTCCAAAAGCCCGCTCCGTGACGAGCGCATGACGATAAGCACCTGCGGGATCGTGCTGAGACAACTCTTTGGCAATCTCCCCCCGCTCCACCTCCGACGGCCCGCCGCCAGACAGCGCCTCGGCCAAAGTCTCGAACGCCGAAAAACGAATCGCTCGCGTCATCAGATGGCCGTTCAGCAGGGGCTCCTGCTCGGCGTGGCGGGCAAGTCGCAGCAACATCAGGCAACTCTGCCGCGCCTCGGCGCCCTGGCCAGCGGCAAGCTGCGTGGCGGCGCGCATGCGCAGGGCGCGGAACACCAACCGCAGTTGCCCTTGTCGTGCGAACGCTTCCTTCAAGACCGCGTCGGGAGCTTTGGTGTAGTCAGCCGCGGGTCGATAGGCAGGCCTGCGCGTGGCTTGATCCAACTGGGTGAAGAGGGTGTCTTGACCGGCGAGCGCGGTCGTAGCCGCGGCGAGCTGTGCTGGGCTCGGCCAACCAGGCTGGTCTGAATCGACCAGAAATGCCGTCGTGGCCGGTTCCAGCCGTTTGAGCTGCGGGGCCAGGGCGGCAAGCCCCGCCGCGGCATTGTCGGACTCGGCCACGGGCGGCCCGGCGATTTCGGCAAGGGTTACTGGATGCCCCTGCTTGCGGAGCTCCGCAAGCTGTCGCGGCGCCAAGTAGGCGCGAGTACCCAAGCGAACCCACAGCCAGAATATCAGCGGCAGTGCGGCAAGCGCGAAGCCGCCGATGACTAAAATCACCAGACCACGGTTCTTCATCGCGAAGATCCTCCGGCGGACAAACAAGCTTCGAACACTCGCCGGCTATTCGCCGCCGAGATCGAAGAATTGTCGTCCCAAGCGAAGGCCGGGGGAAGTCGCTGCGGGCAGCGGCCGGCTCTTAGCGGGCCAGCGCGGTGGAACCTTTCCGCGCAGTCTGCGGCGGGGCAGGCAATTTCGCCACGCCGCCGACCGCGGTCGCGCCGGTTGCCGGGGCGGCGAAGGGATCGCCGCCGGCGGCGACTTGGGTGGCCGTACCGCCCCCCGTGGTGGGCGCGGCATTGCCGACGGCCACGCGCGTGATGATCTGCCGCTCAGCGAATCGCTGCACGGCCACCGGCGATTGCACGGTGGCCGATTCCTGCACGTAGTCGTAGCGATTGACCGGCACCTGCACCGTTTCGGTCTTGAGCTCCCAGCGCGTCGTCGGCAGGTAACGCTGCGTGAGCACCGGGGCTGAAAACGGATTCCAGCCACGCTCCCAGCGCTGCTGCCAGGAGTACTCGGTGATCGGCACGTACCAACTGCGCGTCACCTCACGGGTTTCGCTGGTTACACGAGGCCGCCAAACGCTTTGCTCGCGGCTCTGCATCTCGGTCGTGAGCAGGGGCTGGCGAAGCGTTTGCCGCGTTTCGCGGTAAGTCACTCCGTTCTCCACGTAGTAGCGAGTTTCGTCGGCCGCCCACGCGCTGGTCGAAAAGGAGAGGCTGGCCAGCAGCGCTCCCGTGGCTACCGTCCAAGGAAGCGGCCGAGAAAACTGCAACGCCATCAGGTCGCTCCGTCAACCAGATCCGCCGTTCGAGAAGGTTGGGAACGCGCGCGACGCCCCCTGCCCTGTTATCGGCCGGCGGCTGAGAGTGGGTTCAACGTGAGGCCGGCGGCCGTTCAAGTCCAGCAGCATGCCCACTAATTCGCGGGTCGGCGGCCCCCGTGAGCATTCCATCGACGCCGATGGCGATGGAATGTGCATCCCCCTGGACTTCCGGCTGGGGATCGACCTGATGACCCCGCCTCCGCAGCTCTGCCAAAAGGGGGGCGAAACGCGCCTGATCCGCCGCCTCGAACTTGACGCGGTCGGGAAACCACTGCTGATGGAACCGTGGCGCGGCAACCGCTTCGGCGACCGGCATTCCATGCTCGCAGACGTTGAGCACCACCTGCAGTACGGTGTTGATGATCGTGCGGCCGCCGGGGCTGCCGGTCACCAGCACGGCCCGGCCGTCGCGAGCGACCACCACTGGCGTCTGCGAGCTCAGCATCCGCTTGCCTGGCGCGGCCACGTTGGCCGGCGTGCCGATACGGCCGCGAGTGTCGGTGCAGCCGGGGCGCCAGTTGAAGTCTCCCATTTCGTTGTTCAAGAGGAAGCCTGCGCCGCGGACCACCACGCGCGAGCCATACGACTCCTCGAGCGTGTAGGTGTTCGAGACCGCCATGCCTTGCGAATCGACCACGGAAAAATGCGTGGTGCTGGGGCATTCGTCGACGATCGTAATCTCCGGCGTCAGGCTCGCGCTCGGGGTGGCACGCTGCGGGTCGATCTGCTCGCTCAGCTTCCGGCCGTACTCCTTGGTGGTAAGGTGCGCCGGGATTTCGACGAAGTCGGGATCGCCTAAGTAGCGTGCGCGATCGGCAAAGGCGCGGCGCATCGCTTCGATCAGCAGGTGCGCGCCATCGGCGCTCAAAGCACCTTTCGCCTTTAGATCATGAGGCTCGAGTGTGTTGAGCATCTGCAC
>JAESFN010001214.1_pt1 | contig 12837 bp, 10 predicted proteins | sample 9269411 | NCBI WGS metagenome assembly JAESFN01 (sample SAMN14505399, study PRJNA617100) | algae metagenome | isolation source: Iphinoe sp. HA4291-MV1 and co-occurring heterotrophs from trail next to... | place: USA: Maunawili Falls, Hawaii | collected 2009-07-25
TCCACGATGTTCCTGCCCTTGATTTCGTCGGCCTTCCTCGTGCCGTTGCGGGTCGTGGGCTTGTCGGTGTCGAAGGTGAGATCGTCAATGATCGCGTCGTCACCAAGGATGACGACCTTGTCGATCGGTGTCCTGCTGACGAGCCGGATGACGTTTGCGTCCCAGTTGGCGGCCCCCACCGTCCGGATCTCGGCAGCGGTGATGAGAGCGCCGGTGGCGTCATAGGCAGCGATGGCAACGAAGTCGTCGGCGATGCCCTTGACGTTGACGGAGAAGACCTGCTGGTCAAAGCTGAAGGCGGGATTGCCCAGGTTGGTGTTGAAATAGGCCGCGCCGGTCGGGATAACGGCGGCGGTGATCGGACCATTGGGGGTGTTGTAGGATGCGACATATCCCTGATCGAGATCGGCCACGAAGGCGGGCCCTATGATCGTGTTCGGGATATGGGCGACCATCCGCGCGCCGGAAGAAAACTCGAACTCGGTCTGGAACCCGACCCGGATCGAGCCGGCATAGAAGAGCGGGGCGTTGGGGCCGACGGTGACGTCCTCGAAGCTCTCGACGATGATGGCCGTGATCCTCTCCCTCGCGGGCAAACTGTCCGGCCATGATGCAGGCAGGGCCTCGTGCCTGGCATCGGCCATTCAGCGGATAGCACCGCACGCGGCAGCGGTTGGTGGGAATCGTCACGCCCGCAGGCGTGTTGCGGCGCGATGTTCGCGGCGTCCGGAAAGCGAACGAGCGCTTCCGGAGCGCCGCGCACTGACCGCGCGCCCGCGCTTGGCTCCGCAAGGGAAAGCACTACACTCGGCATGAGCCTTCCTCACCCGTCAGCGAGGACAACCGGGGCATGAGCATAAGCGAGGGGCCCGTCGAGCCGCCAGCCCCGGAACGGCGCAGCCGGACGATGCACCGCTTCCGGAACTACTTCCTCACCGGCCTGGTGATCGCCGCGCCGCTGTTCCTCACGATCTATCTGACCTGGGCGTTCGTGGTCTGGATCGACAGCTGGGTGACGCCGGTTATCCCGGAACGCTACAACCCGAACACCTACCTGCCGCTCAAGATCCCCGGCTTCGGGCTGATCGTCGCCATCCTCTTCCTGACGCTCCTCGGCTTCCTCACCGCGAATTTCGTCGGCCGGAAGCTGGTGTCGTGGGGCGAGTACATCCTCGGCCGGATGCCGATCGTCCGCAACATCCATGGCGGGCTGAAGCAGATCTTCGAGACGGTGCTGTCGAGCCGCTCGAAGTCGTTCCAGACCGTCGGCCTGATCGAGTATCCGCGGCTCGGACTGTGGTCGCTGGTGTTCATCGCTTCGCCGACCCGCGGCGAGGTCAGCCACCGGCTCGACGCGCCGGACGACCCGATGGTCTCGGTCTTCCTCCCCACCACGCCCAATCCGACCTCGGGGTTTCTTTTGTTCGTGCGGCAGAGCGAGGTGCTCCACCTCGACATGAGCGTCGAGGAGGGGGCGAAGCTCGTCATTTCGGCGGGCCTCGTCACGCCCGATTTTGCGCTCGATGCGGAGGGCCGGCCGGTCGGCCGGCCGAGGGCGGTGGCGGCCGGCGGCCGGCGGGTCGAGGTGGTCGATCCGGCGGCGTGATTGACCGGCGCCACGGGTGACAAGCCATGGGCAGGAGACTATCTATTGGGACGACTATCTATTGGGACGACTTTGCGTTCTTCGAAGGAAACGATGATGGGAACATCGGCAAGCGCACCGCAGGCAGACATAACCATCCGCGTTTCGGCCGACCTGAAGGATGCCTTCGAGGCCACCGCTGTTGCGGCCGATCGGAAGGCTGACGATGTGATGCGCGAGTTGATGCAGGCTTATATCGATCGGCGCCCCGACCCCGAGGCGGGCTACGATGAGTGGTTTCGCGAGCAGGTGCAGGAAGCCCTTGACGATCCACGCCCCAGCATCGCCCACGAGGCAGTGATCGAAGAGACCACCGCGCTCATCGATCGGATTGCCAAGAGCAATTCGCGTCGTGGGGATTGATTGGCGACCGAGTGCCGTAAACGACCTGCTGGGGTTGGTCGAGCATATCGCAGTCTACAGTCCGCGCGCGGCTCTGCGAATGCGCGACGAAATCGTCTCGCAGGTCTCCAGACTCACGGATTACCCTGAACTGGGTAGGCGGGGTCGCGTGCAAGGGACGCGTGAGCTGGTGATTGCGCGAACTCCGTTCGTCGTGCCGTACCGCGTTAATCGCAATGACATCATCGTCTTGAGAGTGCTGCATGGCGCGCGGCGGTGGCCGCGCCGCTTCTGACGGAAGACACGCGGAGCCGACGTATCCGTGAGAGAAATGGATTGAGTATCGACCACTCTCTCACCCCGCCCTGAGCAGCCGCACCGCCTCGTCGCGGCCGAAGATGTAGAGGAGCAGGCGGAGCGCCTCGCCGCGTTCCGTAACGAGGTCCGGGTCGCGGTCGACGACGAGATGCGCGTCGTCGCGGGCGATCTTCATCAGCGACGTGTGGAGTTCGGCGCTGGCGATGCGGAAGCCGGGCATGCCCGACTGGCGGGTGCCGAGGATTTCGCCGCCGCCGCGGAGCCGGAGGTCCTCCTCGGCTATGACGAAGCCGTCCTCGGTCTCGCGCATGATGCGGAGCCGGTCCTGCGCCACGGGGCCGAGCGGGGCCTTGTAGAGGAGGAGGCAGACCGAGGGGCGGTCGCTCCGCCCGACCCGGCCCCGGAGCTGGTGGAGCTGGGCGAGGCCGAAGCGCTCGGCATGCTCGATAACGATGATGGTGGCATCGGGGACGTCGACGCCGACCTCGACCACGGTGGTGGCGACCAGCACCTTGAACAGGCCGGCCTGGAAGGCGGCCATCTGCTTGTCGCGTTCGGCCGGCTTCATCTGGCCGTGGGCGAGGCCGACGATCGGGCCGAGCGCCTTGACCAGCGCCTTGTAGCGGTCCTCGGCGGCGGAGACGTCCAGCACTTCCGACTCCTCGACCAGCGGGCAAACCCAGTAGGCCTTGGCGTCGCGGGAGACTGCATCGCGGATGCGCGCCACCACCTCGTCGAGGCGGGAGAGGGGAAGGACGCGGGTCTCGATCGGCCGCCGTCCCGCGGGCTTCTCGGTCAGGCGCGACACGTCCATGTCGCCGTAATGGGTCAGGATCAGGGTGCGCGGGATCGGCGTCGCGGTCATCACCAGGACGTCGGTCGCCTTGCCCTTGGAGGTGAGGGCGAAGCGCTGGTGGACGCCGAAGCGGTGCTGCTCGTCGACGACGACCAGCCCCAGATCGCGGAACTCGACGCCGGCCTGGAAGATGGCATGGGTGCCGACGACGAGATCGATGTCTCCCGAGGCCAGCCCCGCGACGGTCTCCTCCCGTTCGCGGCCGCGCTCGCGCCCGGTGAGCACCGCGATACGGATGCCGGCGGCGTCGGCGAGCGGGGCGATGGTGCGGGCATGCTGGCGGACGAGGAGCTCTGTCGGCGCCATCATCGCGGTCTGGGCGCCGCTCTCGATCACCGACGCCGCGGCGAGCAGCGCGACCACGGTCTTGCCCGAGCCGACATCGCCCTGGAGCAGGCGGAGCATGCGTTCCGGCTTCGCGAGGTCGGCGTCGATTTCGGCAAGCGCGTGTACCTGGCTGCCGGTGAGGGAGAAGGGCAGGGCGGCGATGATCTTCCCCTTCAGCCGCCCGTCGCCGATACGCGCCGCGCCGACGGCCTTCCGCTGCCGGTGGCGGAGGATGGCGAGCGCAAGCTGCGACGCGAGCAGCTCGTCATAGGCGAGGCGGGAGAGATGCGGGCTGGTCGGCTCGAGGTCGGCCGGCTTCGCGGGGTGGTGGGCCGCGTCGAGCGCCGGGGCGAAGGCCGGCCACTTCTCACGCGCGACCAGCGCCGGGTCGAGCCATTCCGGCAGCGCCGGCACGCTTGCCAGCGCTTCGCCGATGGCGCGGATCAGCACCTTGCCGGAGAGGCCGGCGGTGAGCGGGTAGACCGGCTCGATCAGCGGCAGCGACGCGAAATCGGCTTCCGAGACGACATGGTCGGGATGGACCATCGACGGCCGGCCGCCGAACCACTCCATCTTGCCGCTGACATAGAGCGTGTCGCCGACCGGGAAGCTCTTCGCCAGCCAGCTCTCGTGGGCATGGAAGAAGGTGAGGGCGATCTCGCCGGTCTCGTCATGGGCGAAGACCTTGTAGGGGAGGCGGCGATTGCCGGGCGGCGGCTTCTGGTGGCGGTCGACGCGGACCTTGAGCGTGACGACGGCGCCCGCCGGCGACAGGGCGATGCCGGGCTGGCGGCTCCGGTCGATGACGGCGACGGGCAGGTGGAAGAGGAGGTCGCCGACCCGCGGGATGGCATCGCCGTCACCGCCGCCGAGCAGGCGCCGGAGCGCCTGGGCAAGCTTCTCGCCGATCCCGTCGAGGCTGGTGACGGGGCGGAACAGCGGGTTGAGGAGAGGCGGGCGCATTGGAACTTGGATACTCGATGGGCGCCGTCTCGTCGAACCCGAGGGGTTTCCCCGCTGCCCCGACTGGGCCATATAGTGCCGCCAACGAGGGCGGCCCACGGACGGAGACGGTACCGACCATGATGCGACTCACCAGCCTTTCCGCAATTCTCGGGGTGGCGTGCCTGCTGGCCGCAGGCCCGGCCATGGCCGCCGAAAACTGCCAGAAGACGGATTTCGACGGCTGGCTGAAGGCTGTCGCGAAGGATGCAGCGGCCCAGGGCGTGTCGCAGGCGGCAATCCAGAAGGGCCTCGGCGTCGCGCGATTCGACCCCGCCATCGTCAAGAAGGACCGCGGCCAGGGCGTCTTCTCCCAGACCTTCCTCCAGTTTTCCGATCGCATGGTCGAGCAGTACCGGGTCAAGCAGGGGCCGGGCTACATCAAGAAGTACGGCGACACCTTCGCCCGGATCGAGAAGCAGTACGGCGTACCGGCCGAGGTGATCACGGCCTTCTGGGCGCTCGAGACCGATTTCGGCCAGGTGATGGGCGACGACCCGACCCTCGTCTCGCTCGCCACCCTCGGCTACGACTGCCGCCGTCCCGACCTGTTTCGCCCGCAGCTCATCGCCGCGCTCAAGATCATCGACCGCGGCGACCTGACGGTCGAGGAGATGAAGGGACCTTGGGCGGGGGAGATGGGGCAGTTCCAGTTCCTCGCCTCGCACTATCTCGACTACGGCGTCGACTTCGACGGGGACGGCAAGGTCAAGCTCCGCAAGAGCACCGCGGACGCGCTCGCGTCGGCCGCCAATCTCCTTGCCCAGCACGGCTGGCAGCGCGGCCAGCCGTGGCTTCAGGAGGTGAAGGTGCCGGAGAATTTTCCGTGGGAGATGGCGGACCTCCGCATCAAGTTCCCGCGCTCGGAATGGGTTGCGGCCGGCATCAAGGGTGTCGGCCAGGACCTGCCGTCGGACGGTCTCGACGCTGCGCTCCTCCTGCCGATGGGACGGAAGGGGCCGGCCTTCCTCGCCTACCCGAACTTCTACGTCTTCCTCGAATGGAACTCGTCGCTGGTCTATTCGACCTCGGCCGCGTATTTCGCCACCCGGCTCGAGGGTGCGCCGAAGGTGACCCGCGGCAGCGACCCGGGCACGCTCAGCTTCGACCAGATCAAGCAGCTCCAGACCATCCTCGTGAAGAAGGGCTACAACGTCGGCAAGATCGACGGGATCATCGGCGAGTTGACCCGCGAGGCGGTGAAGGACGTCCAGCTCAAGCTGGGGCTCCCGGCCGACTCCTATCCGACGCAGGAGCTGCTGGCCAAGCTGAGCTGAGGCGGGTTTCGACCTAGGCTGCCTTTGGCGTTAGGGCGCGGCGAACGGCATCCGGGTCGTGCTCCAACACGCGCAACAGAACCTCCGTAGCGGCGTCCGGCCGACGGCGTCCCTGCTCATAGGCCTCCATGGTTCGCGCCGGTATCCTGAACCGGCGCTCGAACTCCTTGGTTGAGGAGGCGAGGCCGCGGCGGATCGCCTTGATGCGTGACGGGGTCAACGCGTTCAGGTCGATTTCGTATTGGTCGAGTTCGACCTCGCCCCGGAGCCCGGCCGCGAAGGTAAGAAGCGCCTCTTCGATATCGCGACCGAGACGAGTCCGCTTCTCTTTCCTAGACGCCTGCTTCATTTCAGTCTCCATCGGTCAGCTTCGACACCGACCGAAGAATGGCTCGACGGTCGTCGCTGGAAAGCTCAGCTTTCGCGCTGTTTGCGTAAGCTGCCAGCATTAGGATTAGATCGTCTCCGAGCGACACATAGTAGATTACCCTTCCGCCTCCACTTTTGCCCGTGCCCACCCGTGCAACCCTGGCCTTGCGGAACCCTTGAGGCCTTGGATGACTGCATGCGCTCGCCACGAAATAGCGATGTCAGTTTCAATGCCATCCATGTCAGCAACGCTGACAAACGGTGAATACGTCAATGGCGTAGTCAGGCTGTCGGTTGCACGAAGCACGACTTGGGCAACCAGGCTCAGGTGGTGCGGCAGCGAAGGTGTCTTGCCTCGGCGCTAAGCTCAGAACTTCCCATACATGAGGTAAGCCTGCTGCGGGTCGGTGCCGGCGAGAATGGCCTTGCGGACGAGGCTTTCCGTCGCCATCGCGGTCTCGGCCTTGCCGATCACGTCCTCGACCAGCGCCTGCGGCACGCGCAGCAGGCCATCCCGGTCGCCGAGGAGGAAGTCGCCCGCGGCAATTGTCACGTCGCCGATGCGGATCGGCGCGCCGACCGAGGCCGGCAGCCAATGGCCGACGATGTCGCGCGGGCAGAAGCCACGGGACCAGGACTGGAAGCCGATGGCGAGGAGGAAATTGGTATCGCGGATATAGCCGTCGGCGACGCAGCCGCGAACGCCTTTGTTCTTCAGCGTCTCGGCCGACAGCTCGCCCATATGGGCGACGACCCGGTCGTTCGGCTGCGACACCCAGATCGAGCCGGACGGCGCCTTGGACAGAAGGCCGGTCCATGCGAGGAGGGTCTCGTGCGCATCGGCGCCGGGGACGACCTTGCCCTCGATGGTGAAGGCAGGGCCGGCGAGGGGCCGCTCCGGCATCAGCGGACGAAGCTCCGGGGGAAGCGTGAAATCGCGGAGGCCCATGGCCCGCATCACGTCATGGACGACGCCAGTGTAGCAGCGCGCGAGGCGCTCCGAGATTTCCGTGCTCATCGGGTGCTCCGTCAGGCTGCGGGCAGGCAGGCCGGCCCAATCGGTTCGAACGACTTGTAGGTGAGGATGAATTCCTGATGGCCGAGCTCTTCCGAGCGGGTGCGCCGTCCGTCTGCGAGGCCGAGGACGAGGTCGCGGATCTCGCGGCCGACGTCGTCGAGCGTCGCGCGGCCTTCGAGGATGCGGCCGGCGTCGATATCCATGTCATCTTCCATCCGACGGTAGGTCTCGGGATTGGCGCAGATCTTGACCACCGGCGAGATGGCCGAACCGACCACCGACCCGCGGCCGGTGACGAAGAGCACGGCGTGGCTGCCGCAGGCGATCAGCTCCGCGATCTCGGCATTGTCGTTGATGTTGGGGAAGCCGAAGCGGACCTCGCCGTCGGGGACGACGTCGAGGAGATAGAGCCCGCCGCGGGGCGGGATGTCGCCGGGCTTGATCAGGCCCGCGATCGGCGAGGCGCCCGACTTGGCGTAGGCGCCCATCGACTTCTCCTCGATGGTGGAGAGCCCGCCCTCGGCATTGCCGGCGGCGAAGGAGCCGTAGCCGAGGGTGGCATAGTAGCGCGCCGCCTTGGCGACGCTCGCTTCGAGCTCGCGCCCGAGTTCGGGCGTAACGGCGCGGCTCGCCATGATGTGTTCGCAGCCGATCAATTCGCCCGTCTCCTCGAAGATGCAGGCGGCGCCGTCGGCGACCAGCATGTCGAAGGCGCGGCCCGCGGCGGGATTGCCGGTGATGCCGGAGGTGCCGTCCGAGCCGCCGCAGACGGTGCCGACGATGAGCTCGGAGACATCCATCGGCACGGTCTCCATCCGGTCGAGCGCAGCGCGCTGCTCGGCGACGAAGGCGCGGCCGTCGGTGATCGATTTCCGTGTGCCGCCGGCCGCCTGGATGACGATGGTCTTCACCGGCCGGCCGCTCTCGCGGACGGTGTGCTCGAGGCGATACTTGTTGAAACTCTCGCAGCCGAGCGAGACCAGCAGAACCGCGCCGACATTGGGGTGGGTGCAGAGCCGCTCCATCATCTCCTCGGCATAGGAATTGGGATAGCAGCCGGGGAAGCCGATGACGTGGACGCCGTCCTCGCGGAAGGGGATGGCGATCTCGCGGGCGACGTGGTGGGCGCACTCGACGAGGTAGCCGACGACGATGGTGTTGCGGATGCCCTTCCGTCCGTCCTGACGCAGGTAGCCGTGGAGGGTCATGGGGCCTTCCCTTCCTGTATACGTGAAGGAACACCTGGACGTCCGGCCATGCGTCCTTCGAGGCTCGGTCGCCTCGCGACCGAGCACCTCAGGATGAGGGGGGCAAGGGCCTCCATGAACGTGCCCATGACTTGTGATCGCTCCTGGAGCGAGATGACCGCCTCATCCTGAGGCGCTCCGCGAAGCGGAGCCTCGAAGGACGCACGACGCGAATCCAGTTCCAGACCCTTCACGCGTCGGCCTTCCGTACGTCTTCGAGGTGATAGGTGGGCGTGTAGTCGCTTCTGATGTTGTGGACGTGGGCGTGCTCGCCGGCGCGGATGGCGGCGGTGGCGGAGCCGATCGGCGCGTCGTATTTCACGATCTTCTCGCCGAGGGCGATGTCGCGCCGGGCAAGCTTGTGGCCGAGCGGGATGTCGGCGGGCAGGACCACGGACCAGTTCTCATAGGCGACCGTCTCGCCGGTGCGGAGACGGGCCGCGGCGACGAGGACGTTGTCGTGCGGGTCGAGGAGGAGAAGGCGGGGATCGTTGCCGTTGGTCATGGTCTCTTCAGGATTGTCCGCTCGAACGCGAGTTACGGAGCCCGCTTCCAACTCCGGACCCTCACGCCGGCCTTGCAGAATGGTCTTTCGGTCGTCAGCGACAGGTCCGCTTGAGAACTCCTACCATAAGCCGTCTGCATAGCGAGCAGGTCACGTCAGAGGCGTAGCCGCGCCTTGACCGGTACGTGGCTGCCGGGCGCGCCGTCTCGATTGCCTTGAACGCCATCTCTCGTCCAGGTGGCGCCTATGGCGGGCGGCAATGCAATGGAATATTGAATCGGGTGGGCGAGGCAGCTGGGGGCGCATGCGATGGGTTCCGGTGCTCGAAGCCGGGCCATTCTTCTTGTCGGCCTTCTTGCGACGGTCCTTTGGTCGGTCGCAGCCGCCAGCTTTGCGCCGGTCGCGCACGCCCAGGGCAACCCGCTGGCATTTGCGACGGATGGGCGCGAGCGGCCGATCCTCAGGGGCGGGTGGACTCTCTACGAGCCCTACCAGTTCGTGGAGGGGGAGGGGACCCTTACCGGGATAGACACGCTCGTCTCCCAAAATTTGGCCGAGCGCCTGGGATACGTCGCCGATTTCCAGTACGTCGACTGGGCAGACCACGTCGTCGGCATCCGTGACGGAAGCATCGATTTCGCCTCCGGCGCCACCGAGAATCCGGAGCGCGCGGCGTTCGCCTACTTCTCCGTGCCCTATCGGTACGAGGACGTGGTCCTGATCATGCGCGCCGAGCAGGCCGGCGATCTCGCCGGCCTCTCCACCGCCGACATACTCGAACGGTTTCGGACCAGGAAGCTGCGCCTCGGCGCAGTGGATGGCTCCGTCTACGGCTCGGATGAGCTCAATGCGTACGTGGCCGAGAATCGCGGGACCGAGCTGGTCATCCTGTCCGAGAGCGGCGTTCTGAACCTCCGCCGGCTCCTGGCCGATGAAATCGACGGCTTTCTCGAGGATAGGCTGTCCGCCATCAACATCACCTGGCGAAGCGGCGCCTTCGACCAGGTTGCCGAAATCCCCCTCGAGTCGCACAGCGACATCTCGATGATGTTCAGCAAGGCGAACTTCACCCCCGCGATCATGGACGCGGTCGACTCGTCGCTGGCGGAGATGAAGGAACGCGGGGTGATCGAGCACATCACCACGCGCTTCCTGTTCCCGCTTGTCTTCAGCCAGACCATCGGCTCGGAATGGTACTGGGCTGTCGACCTCGTCGGGACGGTGGCATTTGCCTTGTCGGGCACCATCCTCGGCTGGAGGCTGGGGGCCAATCTCGCAGGCTTCCTGATCCTGTCGGCGCTGCCTGCGGTCGGCGGCGGAATGATGCGCGACGTGCTCCTCGACCGTCCCGTCGCAAGCCTCCACAGCCTGCAGAACATCACCATCATCGGCGTCATCGCGGTGACGGGCTACATCGCCTCCCGGATCTACCGGAGCGGCCGGCATCCGCCGTCGATCGGCAAGGGGTTCGGCCTGCTCTTCAATTTCTTCGACGCCGCGGGGCTTGGCAGCTTCACGGTGACCGGGATCGCGGTGATGATCGCAGACCCGAACCAGTACTCGATCGCGTGGGCGCCTTTCATCGGCGTGCTGACCGCGGCGGGGGGCGGCATCATCCGCGACACGCTGGTCCAGCGCCGCGTCCGGGTGCTCTTCGACGATCTCTACATCCAGATCTCGATGTTCTGGGGCATCCTCCTGACCGCCTATGTGTCCTTCACCCCGGTCCGGATCGAGCCCTACCAGTACGGCACGCCGATGTGGGCCACAGTCGCGGCCATCATCCTCACGCGCATGGTGTGGCTGGAGCGGCGAGGCGAACTCTATGCGATCTGAGCGACAACCCGCCCGTCGCCGCGTTACGACTTGACCCGCACGTAGCTGCCCGGCGCGGCCTCGATGGCCTTGAACGGCTTGCCTTCCGGCCGCTCGGCAGCGACCCGCCGCCTGTCCCGCGCCTCGATCCACTCGTGCCAGTGCGGCCACCAGGAACCGGGATGCTCCTTGGCCTTCTTGAACCAGGCGCCGTAGCTGCCCGACTTGGGCGAAGGGCCCGTCCAGTACTGGTACTTGTGGCGCGACGGCGGGTTGACGACGCCGGCGATGTGGCCCGAACCGCTGAGCACGAAAGTGACCCGGCCGCCGAAGAAGGTCGAGCCGAGATGGACCGACTCCGGCGGGGCGATGTGGTCCTCGCGGGTGGCGAGGTTGTAGATCGGGATCTTGACCTTCTTCAGATCCAGCTTGATGCCGCCGACCACCATGCGCCCGGTCGAGAGGTCGTTCTGCAGATAGCAGTGGCGGAGATAGAAGGCATGGTTCGCCGCCGGCATCCGGGTCGCGTCGGAGTTCCAGTAGAGGAGGTCGAAGGGCGGCGGCTCCTTGCCCTTGAAGTAGTTGCCGATGACATAGGGCCAGATCAGGTCGTTGGGGCGGAGCATGTTGAAGGCGGCGGCCATCTCCTTGCCCTCGAGATAGCCGCGCATCTTCATCTTGTACTCGATGTCGGCGATCTGCTCCTCGTCGACGAAGACCTTGAGGTCGCCGGCATTGCGGAAATCCACCTGAGTGGCGAAGAAGGTGGCCGACTTGATGCGGTCGTCACCCTTGGCCGCCATGTAGGCGAGGCTGACGGAGAGGATGGTGCCGCCCACGCAGTAGCCGATGGCGTTGACGCCGTCGGCCCCGGTCGCCTCCAGCGCGACGCCCACCGACTCGATGACGCCCGACTCCATGTAGTGCTCGAAGCTCTCGCTGGCGTAGCGCTTGTCGGGGTTGACCCAGGAGACGACGAAGACCGTGTGGCCATGCTCCACGCACCAGCGGATGAACGACTTCTCCGCATTGAGGTCGAGGACGTAGAACTTGTTGATCCAGGGCGGGACGATGAGGAGGGGGCGGGCCAGCACCTTCTCGGTCGTCGGGTCGTAGCGGATCACCTGGCAGAGCTTGTTCTGGTGGATCACCTTGCCGGGCGTGGTGGCGAGGTTCTCGCCGAGCCTGAAGCCTTCGGTGCTGGTCTGCCGGATGCGGAGGTCGCCGCCGCCGGCCTTGATGTCCTCGGCGAGCATGTGCATGCCGCGGACGAGGTTTGCCGCGTTCGACGACAGCGTTTCGCGCAAGAGTTCGGGATTGGTGAAAACGAAGTTCGACGGCGCCAGCGCGTTGGTGATCTGCTTGACGTAGAAGGCGGCCTTACGGCGGGTGTGCGGATCGAGGCCCGAGGCCTGCTCGGCGAGGTCGTTCGCCCAGCGGCTGGTGATCAGGTAGACCTGCTTGATGAAGTCGAAGAACTGGTTCTCCTGCCAGTCGGGGTCGGCGAAGCGCCGGTCGCGCGGATCGGCCTCGGCCGCCGGCTTGGCCGGTTCGCCCATCATCCGCTTCATCGACGACGACCAGAGGTCGAGATAGCCCGACCACAGGCGACGCTCCGCCTCGACGGTCCGTTCCGGGTCGGCGAGCCAGAACTCGCCCACCTTGGACAGGGTCTTGAAGACCTCGCCAAGGCTGTCGGCGAAGTCGAAGCTCGCCTTGCCCTCCTCGCGCGGCTTGAGATACGCCGAAGCCGCCTTGCCCGCCTCCTCGACCACGCGGGCGAGGTTATGGGCAAGGGCCTCGGGATCCCTCACGGCGTAGGCATTTTCCTCCGGTTTTTCGGTAGCCATTCTCTTTGCGGCGGCGATCTGCGATAAGGACCCGCTTTTTCGACATAATATGGCGGGAGAGTTGCGTTCGACAGAGTTACTTGAGCGGGCATTAATGCTTTGATCACTCTGGCACAACACCATGGCGGTGAAACGACCGTGACGCCAGTGGCGGCAATGCGATGGAGCGTTTTCTTCATCGCCGCGCTGGCGCTTGGTGCAGGTGGATGCGCGCAGACCACAACCCAGGCGGTGGTGACGGAGCCGGTGACGACGGCGCCGCTCGT
>JAESFN010001215.1_pt1 | contig 12819 bp, 5 predicted proteins | sample 9269411 | NCBI WGS metagenome assembly JAESFN01 (sample SAMN14505399, study PRJNA617100) | algae metagenome | isolation source: Iphinoe sp. HA4291-MV1 and co-occurring heterotrophs from trail next to... | place: USA: Maunawili Falls, Hawaii | collected 2009-07-25
CATAGTCGATCGTGCGCGGGTTGTCGAGCTCGGCCACCGCCTCGTCTGACATGTTCCGCGTCTGATCCGCGCCGGCCAGGCCGAAGTCGACCATCTTGGCCTGGCCGCGACTCGAAACCAGCACGTTCGAAAGCTTGATGTCGCGGTGCGTGAGGCCGCGTTCTCCGGCGTAAGCCAAGCCTGCGCAGACATCGGCGATCAAGCGCACCGATTGGGCCGGCTCGAGCTTCTTGCGAATCTTCACGAACTCGCGGAGGTTCTGCCCCTCGATGAAGTCCATGACGATGTAGTGCGTCATGCCTCGCGAGTAGACTTCGTAGATCGGCACGATGTTCGGATGGCGGAGTTGCAGGCCCATCTGGCCTTCGGCCTTGAACTGGGCCGTTTGCTCGGGATTCTCACTCAGCCGGCGGCGCAGCACCTTTACGGCGACGATCTTGCCGGTCTCGGTATTGACGGCGCGATAGACGCGCGAGAAGGTTCCAGAGCCGATGAAGTAGAGAACTTTGTAGTCGCCGTAGAAGTAGCCGCCGCGTTCGCCTTTTTGCAAACGCTCGACTTGCCAGTTCGTCAACAACTCACGGCGCAGCAGCGATTGAACAAGGTCATCGGCCGCCACGTTTCGGCTGCCCAACTCGCTCCAAAGATCGCGCAATTGGCGCTCTTCGAGCAAGTTAAGGTCAAACGCCGTTTGGGCGAACTGTTCCGCAGACAGTTCGATCATCACCCGCTTCGCTCCTCTGTGTTCCCGGCCGCGCGTGGTCGTCTGGCATTCGCCGCGGGCAAGGGATTTCGGGCGGAAACGCGCCTACTGTTTCCGGCCAATACCCGTGGGCGAGACCACGCCGGGTCCAAGAACCATGGTATTTCAGCCTAACCATCAAGGCAACGGACTGGCAAGTCGGTGGGTAAATCCGTTGCAACTTGCCAGCCTGGCCCGACCCCTGCGAGCGGCCTAAGCCGATAGGAGGCGAACGAGCTCGGCCATGGTGGCGCGCTCATCCGGCTCCTTAGCCAGCGAGGTCTTGATCGCCGCGGCGAGCGGCTCGACCCAGCCGGCGGCCAGGCGGTCGGGATCGACCCCTTCGACCGACCGCAAAACCTCGACAATTGAACGACCGGTAAACGCTTTCTCCCCGGACAGCATTTCGAACACGATCGTCCCCAGGGCGAAGACATCGCTCGCTGGCGTGGTCGGCTGGCCGCGGGTTTGTTCCGGCGCCATGTAGGCTGGGGTGCCTGAAAGTCCCGGATCGCTCCCCGTGCCGAGCGAGATGGTGGCCTCGGGGTCTTCGCCCGTCGCCGGAGGCGGCGCCAACAGCTTGGGACGGGCAAGGCCAAAGTCGAGGATCTTGGCCATGCCCTCTTCGGTCATCACGATATTGGCCGGCTTCAGGTCGCCGTGGACGACCCCCGCGGCGTGGGCGGCGGCCATGCCGGTGGCCAGTTGGCGGGCCCACTCGCGCACCCGGTCGGCCGCGATCGGCCCGTCTTCAAGCAGCTTCGAAAGCGGCCGGCCCGACAAGTATTCCATGGCGATGAACGGCACTCCCTCGCTGTCGTCGACCGTGTACACGGTGCAAACGTTGGGGTGGTTGAGCGCCGCCACGGCCCGCGCTTCGGCCAGAGCGCCGTCCAAGGCCCGATCGCCGCGGGCTTTTAATACCTTGAGGGCCACCGGGCGCTCGAGTTGCAAATCGTAGGCCTTGAACACTTCGGCAAAGGTGCCGCGGCCGACTCTGCGTTGAATGCGGTAGTGGGAGACGACTCGTCCTGGGCCGAGTACTTCGGTCGGATCGAGATTCGGATCGGCGTTGGTCCAGTTTTCCGCGCACAGTCCGCCCGACTGCAGGGCGTCGAGCACACGAATTACTTCGTCGCTGCGGCGGCCGACGCTGTGGCTATGCACCACCTGATACTGGAGCCGGCCTGCCTGATCGATGATGAACAGGCCGCGGAGCGAAACCTGCTCCTCTTCGAGATACACCCGATAGGCACGCGAGACCTGGCCGTCCAAATCGCTGGCCAGCGGAAAACGCAGAGCGCCCAATCCACCTTCGGCCAGGGGCGTGTCGAGCCATTTCTGATGCGAGGCCACGCTGTCGACGCTGACGCCTAGGACCTCGGCTCCGCGCTTGCGAATATCGTCGATCCGCGCGTTGAAGGCCGACAGCTCGGTGGGGCAAACGAGGGAAAAGTCACGCGGGTAGAACAGTAGGATCAACCAGCGGCCCCGGTAATCGGTCAATCGCGCCCGCCGCTGCCCTGTCTCCGGCGTGGGAGTGCAGGCGAGGTCAAAGTCAGGCGCTGGCTGCGTGACCAAAGGCGCCGGAAAAGAGGCGTAGGTTGAAACCGCGTTCAGTTCAGCGCTCATTCGCTTGGCGAAGGGGTTCTGCCGGTCGCGTTTAGCCGCTCCCGGACGCCGGGAATGAGCCGCACCGCGTTCTCATGATACACCTTCCGCAGCACGTCGTCTGGCAGATTCAGGCCGTAAATCCGCCAAAAACCCTGCGGCGGAAAGGCGTTTTCCGCGTAGGGGAAGTATTCGTCCTCGGTCTCCAAGAACCTCCAGTGAAGCCGCATCCGCTCGGGATCGCGCGGCCCATCGCTGCCGAACAGCACGCGGTCGGCGTATTTGAGCAGGAACTTCCGCGCGGTCACCGGCTGCCGGCCCAATTCGGCGATCCGGGCCGCCAGATCGACGTTCAGGTTGGGATGAGCATCGAGCCAGCCGGCCAACCTTTGCAGATCCTCTGCGCTGTTGGCCATGTGCGCGGCAATAAAGGTCGTCTTGGGGTGACGCTCCACCACGCGCAGCAGTTCGGCCAGCACCTCCTCGTGACTGGGAAACTGCGGACCGTAAAAGCTCCAGTCCGGATGCCGGCTGAGCTCCTCCCAGCGCTCATTCTTGGCGTCGATGGGCTCGAAGAACGCCACCGGATCGGCCGCATGGATCAGGACCGGGAGGCCAAGTTCGCCGCAGGCTTGCCAAATGGGGTCCCAGCGCGGGTCATCGATTCTCACGCGCGAGCCATCGGGGTTCTTGAGCGTCAGGCCAAATTCCTTGAAGAACTTGAGGCCGCTCGCGCCGGCGGCCTTCGCTTCGGCCAACTGAGTGGCGATCCGCCGCGCGAACTCGGGGCGGTGGCAGTCCCAGGTCGAAGGATCATCCGCTTTGCCGGCGCCCCGCCAATCCATGGTGGCGAAGATCACGAAGCGGTCGCGGTATTTGGTCCAGAGGTAGGCCGAGTGTTCGCGAAGCCGGTCGCCGAGGCCGCCGTCGAGGCTGATGCAGACGGCGATGTTCTGGTCGTCCATGAGCCGCACGAACTGGTCGAGCGCCTCCGGCTGCTCATGCAGCCGAACGGTCGGATGCACGTGAACGTCGACGACCGGATGAACCGCCCTGGCCCGGGGATGCTCCGGCACGCGTAGCATCGGTTGAGGACGGAAGTTCTCGAGTGCCAGTGGCCGGCCATCTGCGCCGTCGAGCGGGGGTTCGGCGGTTTGGCCGGACGCAGAACTGAGCGCTAACAGCATCACGACCGTGAAAATCCGCCCGACCGATTGCGTCGACATTGAGATTCCAAATTCGCGGACGGAAGCCAGGTCGCTACGATAAGGGCGTGGCCGAGCCTCGCTCCAAGGCGAAGCTGGACGAACGTGCCTCACCAATTATTGCCATGACCTTCGACCCAACCCAGCCCCAATCGAGCGAGGAGCTTCGGCGGGCGCAGCAGCTCAGCCTGGGGCGCTCTCGCCCGCCGGCGGAGCTGCGCGGCTATCAGCCGCAGCGGTTTCTGGGCGCTGGGGCTTATGGCGAAGTGTGGCTGGCGCTCGACCAGACGACCGGCCGGCAGGTCGCGATCAAATACTACACCCATCGCGGCGGTCTCGACTGGTCGCTCTTGTCGAGCGAGGTCGAGAAGCTGGCGTTCTTGGCCGCTGACCGCTACGTGGTGCAGTTGCTCGATGTGGGCTGGCGGGCCGAGCCGCCCTACTACGTGATGGAGTACATGGAGCACGGCTCCCTCGAGGACCGCCTCCGCCGTGCTGGGGCGCTACCGGTTGACGAAGCGGCTGCGCTGTTTCAAGACGTGGCCGTGGGACTCGCGCACGCGCACGACAAGGGCGTGTTGCACTGTGACCTCAAGCCGGCCAACGTTCTCCTCGATCAAGATGGCCGGCCGCGGCTTGCGGATTTTGGTCAGTCGCGGCTTTCCCACGAGCAGACGCCTTCGCTCGGCACCCTGTTCTTCATGGCGCCCGAACAGGCCGACCTCGAGGCGGCGCCCACGGCCGGCTGGGACGTGTATGGCCTGGGCGCGCTGCTCTACTGCATGCTCACCGGCAATCCTCCGCGGCGCAGCGATCGCGCCGTCGAGGACATTCAAACGGCCAAGGACCTGGGCGACCGCCTGGCGCGCTACCGCGCCACGATCGCTTCCGCACCGCCGCTGCAGATCCATCGGCTGCCTGGAGTCGACTCGTCGCTTGCCGAGATTCTCGAGCGCTGCCTGGCTATCGACCCGGCGCAGCGCTACCGCAACGTTCAATCCGTGCTCGACGCGCTCGACGCGCGGGCCCGTTGGCGGGCGTGGCGGCCGCTCGTGGTGCTGGGCGCGGTTGGGCCGGCGCTCCTCTTGCTCGTGATGGGGCTCTTCGCCTCGAACGGGTTCAGCACCGCCGTCAAGAAATCAGCGCAAGCGTTGACCGATCGCGCGCTGGCCAGCAATCGCTTTGCCGCCGACTACGTTGCCCAGGCCGTGGCCAGCGATCTCGAGCGGCGTTTCAGGGCGGTGGAACAACTGGCGAACGATCGCGATCTTCAGCGTCAGCTTCGCGAACTGCTCGATGATCCCGAGTTGTCTGCCTTGCGGGCAAAGCTCAACGATCCGCGAACCAACGACGAGGACGCGCGGCAAGAACTGCGGCATTGGCCGGGGCTTGCCCCGCTGCGCAAGCGGCTCGACGACTTGTTCAGCGGCAAGTCGCTGCCGGTTAGCAGTTGGTTCGTCAGCGACGACCTAGGCCTGCAGCTAGCGCGGTCGCCCTCGAGTGAAACGGTTGCCCGCAACTATGGTTGGCGGAGCTACTACCACGGTCGCTTGCGCGATGAGGCGCCGGACTGGCGACCGGGACCCGACGACCACGTCAAGAAGACGCAATTGTCGGCGGTGTTCTCCAGCCGAGCGACCAATCGCTGGGCGGTCGCCATTTCGACCCCGATCTACGCGGCCGACGGCCGCTTCCTCGGCGTGGTGGCGATGACGGTCGACGTCGGTTCGATCGTCGAGCTGAAGGGTGGCCACGAGCAATTTCCCGTGCTCATCGACTGGCGCGAAGGCGACCACCGCGGCCTGATCCTCCAGCATCCCCTGTATGACGAACTGGAAACGCTCAAGGGCAAGCTGCCCGAGAATTTGCGGGGCTACGAACTCGTCGAGTCGGAGTTGCCGGCTCAAGGCAATCGTCGCGCCAAGGAACATTACCGAGACAAGCTGGGCCAGGATGAGCTGGGCGCGGAATACCAGGGCCGCTATTTGGCCGAGATGCAGCCCGTGGTGGTGCGCGGCGACGACCTTGGCTGGCGCGTGATCGTGCAACAGCAGTACGAGACTGCGCTCGGCGAGACGATCGCAGGGCTCGAGCAGGGACTGTTTCGCAACGGGCTCGTGGCGATTGCCGTGATCGCGACCGTGATCACTGGGCTGTGGGCTGTGGTGATTCGGATCTTGCGCGGTCCGGTCAGCAGCCGCCGCTCGACGCGTTTGCAGACGGCGCCAGGGCCGGCGACGCTCGACCAAACCCTGCCCCACACGCCACGTGATCGCGACGCGACGAGTTGAGCCCGGCTTGTGCGCCGGGGCGCGTCGGGGAACACCGCTCGATGTCGGCTGCCGCGAACCGCGAACGGCCCGCGGCAGCCAGATCCGATTCGACTACGACACTCAGCCCGCTCTCCACGGCCTTTTTCCGCCGCAACGATCCTCGTCCCCCCGGCGACTCGCCGGGGGCTAACTGCGCCGTTCCCCGACGCTCCTAGCCCCCAGTCAATGACGGGGGGAACTCCACCGCAGCTTCCAATGCTCGCGGATCAAGCGGTTGTGTTAGGAGCTCTAGCCGATCGTCTGCACGGTGCCGTCGTTGAGCGTCACCTTGACATAGCCCTCGTCGGGGAAGATCTCGAGTCGGCCGTTGGCAAAATCGCGGTGCATGCGCGAGATGATGCCGTTCGAGGCCACGCTGTCGATCACGTAATCGGCCGTCGCTTCGCCCAATTGCCGCGGCCAATACCACCAGTTGTCGGCGCTGTTGGGATCGCCACCGCCTGGGTTGTCGCCCGGAGCGGTGCCCACCATGATGCTGTCGCCTTCGCGGCGAATCATCATGGCAAAGGCGGCCGTCAGGCGATTGTTGGCCTGCGTGTCTTCCAACTCACCGCCGGCGAACGACACTTGGCCCTGGATGCCAGCGCTGGCCTTGATCTGGTCGAGCGAGCGTCCGCGCTCGTAGATTACGACCTGGTTCTCCTTGCCAGGCACTTGCTGGGCGGTCCAAGCGACGCCCTCGAGCGCTTTGAACTGCGGCGGCAGTCCGTTGAGCTTGAACTCTTCACCCAAGTTGCCCGAGCTCGGGAAGATGTGGTGCGGACCGTCGGTGGTGACCAGCAGCTTGCGCACCCCGTTCTCGATGATCTCGCTGACGTTCGCGATCCCCAGGTGATTGTTGTTCACCGCGTAATCGTTGGGCAGCATGGTGACGCTCACGCCGCCATCGAGCACCGCCCGCAGGTTGTTGATGATCTTGGTGGTGTTTTCCACCGTGCGGTAGCTGCCGCCGGCGATGCCGGGGTCGGCCTCGCGCGCCCAAAGTCCCTCGACCATGAGGGAGTTGGTCATGTTCTTGATGTCCTCGATCACGTTCGCGCCGACGTGCTTGTACGGGTCGGTCCAAGCCCAGCCGCCCACGTTGATGCTCACGAGCACGCCGTTCTCGTTCAGCGTCTGCTTGAGCCTCGAGAACAGCTCGACGTACGGCTGCCAGTGCCCCATGACATAGCCGACTTCGTCGAAGAAGACGATGTCTTCCTTGAAGCGGCCGCCTTGCCCCAGAGCCTCTTTCACGTGGGCCTGGTAGAGCATCTCGAGCGAGGCCGGATCGGTAATGTCGACCGTGGCCTGATGGTGCAGGGCCGTCGAATAGATCGGTCCCAACTTGGCGCCCGCGAAGTCGGCCAGGTTGAGCGCGTTGGGCGGCCACTGGCCAATGTCCTTCATTCCTTGCAGGCTCTCGAGCCCGGTCGCGGAGATGTTCGTGCCGGTCACCGCCTCGGGATGTTCGGCGCGGTACTGCTCGTACAGGGCCTTGTAGACATCACGCGCGTTTTGCTGATTCGGGTCTCCCGACAAACCCAGGAACGGATTGGCCGATCCGTCGATCGTGGGATCGTCGAGCCCCGCATACATGCTCGAGGGGCCCCATTGGGTGCGGCTGCCGAGGGTCAGATACGAGTCGCCGTCGTGAACGTCGAAATTCGTCACCTGGTCGTGCTTCCAGAAATAATGCACGCCGTTGATGACCATCCGCAGGAAGTCGTCGCTGGGCTTGATCTGGGCCAGCACGGCGAACTTCTGCGCCACGTTGACCTGCACCGCTTGCCCCGCGGCGTCGACGATGCCCGAGCCCTGGTTCTTGACCGTCAACTGGTAGGCGCCGGCTCGATTGGTGATCCCGGACAGATTGCCGAGAGTCCAGGTGATGCCGTCGCGCGTGGTCAGCGTTTGCCCGGACGTCAGCAGATTGGCTCCACCGTCTCGCGAGAGCACGAGGTCGGAGAGATCGAATCCCGAGACCGGCTTCTTGAAGGTGATCTTGAGTGTGGACGGGCTGCCCACCGTGCCGTGCGGATCGAAGCCCGGCATTTCGAACTCGGGCTCCTCGACCGTCGATCCCGGGGGAGGCGTATAGCCGAGCTCGCGGCTGATGGAATTGACGCCGGCGCCGCCGATCATGGTGTCGAGCGAGCCGCCGACGAGCGTGTCGTCGCCGTCGCCGCCGTCGAGCAGGTTGATCCCTCGGCCGCCGAACAAGTAGTCGTTGCCGGCGCCGCCACGCAACGTGTCGTTTTGATCGCCGCCGTAGATGCGATCATTCCCGTCGCCGCCAATGAGCAGATCGACGCCGCCCATGCCTTGCAGGTTGTCGTCGCCGGCGCCGCCGTCGAGGGTGTCGTTGCCGCCCGCGCCCACGAGGGAATCGTTGCCGCCCTCGCCGTAGAGGGTGTCGCTGCCGCCGCCCCCGACGAGGATGTCATCGCCATCGCCGCCGCGGAGCAGATCAGATCCGCTGCCTCCGTACAGGAAGTCCTTACCCGCTCCTCCGAAGAGTTGATCGTTGCCGTCGCCGGCGATCAAGCGGTCGTCGCCATCGCCGCCGTCGAGCACGTTGATGCCGTCGCCGGAATGGAGGTAGTCATTGCCGGCCCCGCCAAACAGCTTGTCGTTGCCCGAGCCGGCGGTGAGCACGTCGTCGCCGTCGTCGCCGTAGAGGGTGTTGTGGCCCTCGCCGCCGGCTAAGACATCGTTGCCGGCGCCGCCACGGAGCTCGTCGGAGCCGTCGCCGCCCCAGAGGAAGTCGTTGCCGGCGCCGCCCAACAGCACATCGTTGCCTTTGCCGGCGATCAGCCTATCGTCGCCGTCGCCGCCTTCGAGCAGATTGATGCCGTCTCCGGCGAGCAGGTAGTCGTCTCCGCCTCCGCCGTAGAGCAAGTCGTTGCCTGCGCCGGCGATCAGCTTGTCGTGCCCTTCGCCGCCGTAGAGCTTGTTGTCACCTTCGCCGCCGACGAGCACGTCGTCGCCGTCGCGGCCGTGTAGTTCATCGTGGCCTTCGCCGCCGAGCAGCCAATCTACGCCCGAGCCGCCGATGAGCAGGTCGTTGCCCGTTCCGCCCTCGGCGTGCGAGTCGACCGAGCTGTCGTTGGTGAACTTATCGTGGCCTTCGAAGCCGTAGAAGTAGATCTTGCTGACCTTGGACTTGTCGATGCTGAGCAGCCGTTGTTGCCGGCCATCGAGCAGTTCGACGTTGAGAGTGCCTTCGACTTCGCTGACCTTGGCCGCGTCGCTCCAGTCGGAGCCGTTGATCGTAAGGTGGCCGGTCGTTTCGTCGAAGAAGATTCCCGGGCCTTCCGGGGTTACGTGCAACTGCGCCACGGCGTCGAGCACGTCTCCGGAGAGCGGCTCGGGCGTGCGGTCGGGCGCAACTTGGCCGGTGCTTGCGCCGGTGTCGGCGAGCGGTTGCGCTGGCTGGTCGCCGAGCGCGTCGGCCGCGAGATCGGTGTCGGTCCAGGATTGACCGGACAGGTTATAGAGCAAGAGCCGGTCCTCGAGCGCGTAGCACTCGAAAACGGCGGAATCGTCAATGCGATCATCGCGCAGCGGCGATGCGCCCACAAACCAACGCGAGCTGAGTGGCACAGCAGTCATGGCACAGCTTTCGCAACTTCAGAGGAGCAACTTCGAGAGGAGGGCAACCTTGCCGCGAAGCGAGTCCGCGGTTTGTGTTGCACTGAAACCCTAGGTCGCCCCGTCCGCGCTGGCAAAGTATTCCCGTTCGATCCGGAAGGTCGATAGCCGAGCTAATACGGTGATAACGATTCTCCGGCGCTTGCCGTCGCCAACGCTCCCAGACGCGCTGTTTCCACGGCGCGGCCCCTATCGCGACGGTCGATGTTAGGAATGTCGGCACGCGGGCCCCCGAGCCACTTTGCTTTCGAGAAGCGGGCGTCTGCACCTGTCGGCGAAGCTGTGCCGGCTGCGGAGGTTGTACCTGCGGGCGACGCCTTGGGCTCGACTGTGGCGCCGTAACCTTGAGATGCCGGCCCCGCGCCGAACTACTACGCAACTCGCTTTGAACGACCGTCTTGAAGGTTTCCCCGCGTATGACCGCAACTGTGGCTGCCGAACCGACCGACGGCTCATCGGCCTCGATGACCGTTGCCCGGCAGCGGATTCGCGAGCTTTTTGCCGAGATCACCGCACTCTGCCGTTCGGAGAGCGATCTCGCGCCGCGCGATTTCTATTCGGAATTTCTCACCCGCGTGGTGCAATCTTTGGCCGCCATTGGGGGGGCCGTTTGGACACGCGGGCCTGGCGGGCTCGAGTTGATCTTTCAGGTCAATTTGCGCGGCGCTGGTTTGCTTACCGCCGGCCAGCAAGAGGGCCTGATCGCGCACAACGCGCTGATTGAACGACTCATCGAGCGCGGGGCCCCCCAGATCGTCGAGCCGCACAGTTCGGGCGGTGACGATATGGATGGGGCCAACCCGACCGGTTGGGCGCTCCTGGTTTGTCCGCTCAAGCTGCATGGCGGCGCGCAGGCGGCGATCGAAGCCTTCGTGCGCGCCGATACTCCGCTCTCCACGCGCCGCTCGCTGCTCGATTACCTGCGACAAACCTGCGAGCTGGCCAGCGAGTACTTCAAGGGGCAGGAGCTCCGGCAATTCGTCGATCGGCAGTCGCTCTGGAATCAGCTCGAACGCTTCACCGAGGTGGTCCACCAGAATCTGGGCCTGTCCGACACGTTGTACACGATTGCCCACGAGGGACGCGTGCTCGTGGGGTGCGACCGGTTGAGCGTCGCGGTGCGCCATGGCGAGCACTTGAGGGTACAGGCCATTAGCGGGCTCGATACGTTCGATCCCCGCTCGAACGCCGTGCAGGCGCTCAACGAACTCGTCACCGTGGTCGCCGCGGTGAACGAACCTTTATGGTTTACCGGCGAAACGGCCGGGCTCGAGCCGCAGGTGGAAGTCGCGGCGGTGGCCTACGGCGCTCAGGCGCACGCGAAAGCGGTGGCCGTTGTTCCGCTGGAACGCCGCCACGACGACGACGGCCCCCGCGAACTCGTGGGCGCCATCGTCATCGAGCAGTTCTATGGCAGCGTGTTCCAACCAGGCGTGGTGCAACGCGTTGAGGCTGTGACGCGGCACGCCGCGATCGCGCTGGGCAATGCGCTCGACTGCAGTGGCATGTTCTCGCTGCCCATCGTTAAGGCGGCACGGCTGGAGCGGGCGGTCGCCGATCTGCCTTGGCTGCGGCGCTGGCTCGTGCGGATTGCGATGGTGGCAATTCCTCTCGGCGCGCTCATGTTCGTGCCGGCGCCCTTTCGTTTACCGGCTCAGGGCGCGCTCGAGCCGGCGACGGAGCACGTATTCGCCAAGGTCGACGGCGAAGTCGAGGAAGTGCTGGTCGAACACGGCCAACAAGTGAAGCTCGGCGAACCGCTGCTGCGGCTGCGCAACGACGAGCTCAACGCCGAACTCATCGCCATGCAGGGCCGCTTGGGCAAGATTCGCGAGCAGATCGAATCGTATCGCCGGCTGCGGACCGAGGCCGAGCGCAACGCCTCGGACCAAACCGAGGTCGTGGCGAAGCTACAGGAACTCGAAATCGAAGAACGTTATGTGTCGGACGTGCTGACGCTGCGCCAGCAGGACGCAGAGCAACTGCTGCTCAAGTCGCCGCGCGACGGCGAGATCGTCACCTGGGGCGTCAAAACGCGGCTGCTGCGCCGCCCGGTGGAACGCGGCCAGCAATTGCTGAGTGTGGGCGATCCCCAGGGACCCTGGCACTTGGAACTGAAGATGGCCGAAGCCCGCGTCGGCAAGCTCGAGACCGCCTGGCGCGATGCGCCCGACGGCCTGCTCGTCGACTACGTGCTGGCCACCGATCCGGGGCATACGCATCGCGGTCGGTTGGTAGAAATCGAGCGGTTGGCCGAAACCGACCCGCTCGAAGGCAGCGTGGTGCGGCTGCGCGTGGAGCTCGATCCGGCCGACCTGCCCGAGCATCCCCGGCCCGGCGCCGGCGCAACGGCGAAAATCGCCTGCGGTTGGCGGCCTTTGGGCTACGTTTGGCTCCACGAAATCGTGGCCTTTGCCCAGCGGGCACTTTTCCGAATCTAGAGTTGGATAGGGCACAGGCGGAATTTCCACGGGCGAGGGCGTGAATCATGCGATCCAACCGAGCGGTTCTGAGTGCGTTTCTGCTGATCGCCGGTGCGTCCGCGCCTGCCAGTTGGGCACAGAATCCCACGCGGCCCGAGGCTGCGGGCCGAGCCGTGGTTCCTAACTGCGTGCTGAGCTTCGTCGAAGAGGTTGAAACGCCTTCGCAAGAAGGCGGCCCGCTCGCCGCGATGAGCGTCACACCCGGCCAGAACGTCGCCGCAGGCGAGGTGCTGGCCCAGCTCGAGGACCGTGCGGCGCGCATCGATCAACAAATTGCCCAGCGCGAGTTCGAGATCGCGCGCGATGAGGCGGCTTCCGACATCGATGTGCAGTTCGCGCAGAAGTCGGAGCAGGTCGCCTACTTCGCCTACCAGCGAGCGCTCGAGGCGAACAAGTCGCACACCAACGTCGTCGTCGACACCGAGCTCAAACGGCTGCAGTTCGAGTGGGAGCGTGCCAAGCTGCAAATCGTGCAAGCACAACTTGCTCTGCAGAATGCCCGCCAGAGTGCGGAGATTGCTCGCTCGAAGCTCGAGGCGTCCCAAAACACTGTGGAGCGTCGGCAGATTCGCGCTCCCATCGCCGGCCAAGTGGTGCTCGTTCACAAGGACGCTGGCGAATGGGTGAGCCCCGGCGATGCCTTGGTGCAGCTCGTGCGTTTGGATCGCTTGCGGATCAAGGGCTTTCTCAACGCTCGCGACTATGCTCCCGGCGACGTGATCGATCGTCCCGCGCGTGTCCGCGTGACGCTCACCGGCGGCCGCCAAGAAGAGTTCACCGGGCGCGTGGTCTTCGTGAGCCCTAAGGAAGAG
>JAESFN010001216.1_pt1 | contig 12796 bp, 5 predicted proteins | sample 9269411 | NCBI WGS metagenome assembly JAESFN01 (sample SAMN14505399, study PRJNA617100) | algae metagenome | isolation source: Iphinoe sp. HA4291-MV1 and co-occurring heterotrophs from trail next to... | place: USA: Maunawili Falls, Hawaii | collected 2009-07-25
TGGCACTTTGTCGTTGGCCAGAACGCTGCTTGTAGCAGGGGAGTAGATGGTGAAGTCGTCGAAGCTGTCGTTCGACAGCGCGGTGCCGAAGAAGAGATGCGCGTTCGACCCGTTCAAGAACGGCGCGTATGTGGCCAGATCGTCGATCGTGTAGGACAAGTCGGCGACGAAGTGCCCGTTGTAATTTGCGTCGACTGAGACCTGGAGCGTCTGCCCCAGCTTTGCGATGCGTGCACGGTGTAACCCAGATTCGGTTACATGCCCTAATACCGCGGTGTCGTCGGCGGGCGCATTCGAGATTCCGACATGACCGTCCGACGTTGTGGGTGTATGCAATCGCAGGAAGACCGATTGCACGGGTTCCGCATAAGCGCCCCCTGGCGTTAAGTCGCCAGCGCCCAATCCGAAGAACAGGATGCTATGGTCTTGCGTGGGCGAGGTCGTATAGCTCAGTTCGGCGATGAAGTCGCGCTCTAAGTAGCCACCCTCCTTGGTGCGAAGGTACGCGCGTTCAAGCGGCGCCGGCGTCCCCTCGCGGCGGACGACACCTCCGGCAACTTGAAACCCGGCGCCTTCGAGCCAGTCGGGCAGTGAATTGCCCGAGAAGTCGGCATAACGCTCGGGTTGAGCCGCGGGGCCTTGAGCGTCGAGCACGCCGTCTTCATCCACGGTGTAAAAGTCATCCACCGCCACTGGCGCGCGATCGACTTTCGTCACCGTGAGTTCCACGGTCGTCGCGGCCGACCCGAGCTTTCCGTCGAATGCGAGGTACGTGAACTGGTCGACGCCCACGAAATCGGCAGCAGGCGTGTAGACGAAAGTGCCGTCGGCGTTGAGCTTCAGTTGCCCGTGAGAGGGCCCATCGGCGAGTTGCACGACGAGTGGGTCGCCGTCGGCGTCGGAGTCATTGGCCAAGAGACCCAAGAGCGGGTCGGCCACGGTGAGCGTCGAGCCTTCGGCGAGGGTAAACGCGTCGCTCTTGGCCTGCGGTGCATAGAACACGTCTTCGACCAAGATCGTGACGGCGACCGGATCAGATAGCGAGTCGCCGTCGTGCAGTCGATAGCTGAAGGCGTCCTGGCCAACGTAGTCGGGGGCGGGCGTGTATTCGAACGTGCCGTCGGCGTTCAGCTTGAACCCCGCAGCATGCGACGGGCCAGCCTCGAGTTGCGCAGTCAGCGGGAGCGCGTCGACATTGATCTCGTTCGCCAACACGCCAGGGGTTTGATGACCGCCGTAGATCTGCAGGCCGTCGACCAGAATGCCGGTTCCGGAAACTTGTGGAATGAAAGCGATCGCGTCGATCTTGGCGGGGCCGCCGCGGAAGTTGAACGGATCGGGTCCAGGCGCTTCGACATGATCGAAGAAGAAGCGATAGCTGTGTGAGGCCGGATCGACCTGGAAGGTGAAGGTGTGCCACTTCCCCGGTTCGATCTTGAAGCCGGAGAGTTCCGAATCGCCTCCGTCCATCACGCCGACATTGCCGAACTCATCGATGTTGAGTTGCGGTCCGCCTACGGCGTCGGCGCTGAACTGGGTGAGAGTGTTTTCGCCATCGAACAGGTAGAGCGAGATATACGCCGAGGGCGTGAACTTCATCCGCATCTCGAACGAGAACGGAGCGTTCGGATCGGTCGTGTGCCATTGCCGCGCGGTGAGGCCGGTCGGCAGCAGCAGGAGCGCGCCGTCCCCCTCGAGGGCGTCATGCGAAACCTTGGCGACCGCGCCGTCGTTCTGCACCCAGGGACCTACCCAACCTGGCTCGCCGCCACCCTGGCCTGCGATCGCGGAGCCAACTGCGTAGGGAGCGTTGTCGCCCGCGGCGGCGCCGATGCCGGTGGCATCGTTGAAGCCGGTTTCGGCCAGCGTCGTGCCGAGTCCCGTGGCCAGCAGCGGAGTGTCTTGCCTCGCGAAATAGACATCTGGCGCGGGCGTTGCTTTTCCATCAGGCACGGGCAGCACGGTGATCTTCACCGTGGCCGGCGTCGACGACGCTTTGCCATCAAACGCCTGATAGGTGAAGCTGTCTTCGCCGAAGAAGTTGGCGTCTGGCTGATAGTGGAACGAGCCGTCGGCCGAGAGCTTGAGTTCGCCGTGCTGAGGGGCCGTGGCGACCGTGGCCGTGAGCGGGCCGCCGAGGTCGTTGAACAACACCCCTGGCGCGGCGATCTGCAGCACTGCATCTTCCGCCACGGCGAACAAATCGTTGACGGCCAAAGGCTCGCCATCGAGCAGATTTCGCTGCTCGAGGAACTCCAAAGACGAGCGTTGCGAAATCAGCTTGCGGGACCGACGGCGGCGGGAGGGCATAGGTAGGCAAGAAATAAAGGAAGAAGGCGTCCATGCGTCGCGCGCACCGCGAGGGCTGCTACATCGCGCGATCGATTGTGTCGATTGTACCTGGCCTGAGGGGTTTCGTAACGATTCTTGCAGCCGAAAGTTAAGCTGCAACGTCCGTTCGTCGCGATAGTTACGCTGCGAAGTAATTCTGCCGACTAAAATCAGAGCGAACGCCGATGAACTCAGGCGAGCGGCGGCCGTGCGGCCCTTTCAACGGGGGCCTGGCGGACTTATAACAGGCGGTTGGCGGCGCGGAAAACGCTTTCCTCGTGGACGTTTGCGCTACCTGCCGGAGCGGTATTGCCTGGCGCCGGCGCGCAAGCGCGTAGCAGGCGACGCTAGCAAAGCTGTTTGGTCCCATGAGCGATATTCTGATCCAGTACGACCGTGTGCCCGCGATTACGTGGGTGTATCTCTCGTCGCTACTGACGATCGGGCTGTTCTTCAAGTTCAACCGCTTCTGGAGCATTCGCAACCTCGATCTGATTGCCCTGATCCTGCTCGCCCCCGGCATGTTGCTGGTGTTGCAAGGGCGCGATGCGCGCGAAATCGGCGTGCCGGTTGTCAGCACCCTGGCTGCGCCAGGAGATGCGCCGCTACTGACCTCGGCGCAGGTCGAACACGTCGGCTACATCTGGCTCTTCGCAGTGGGGGGCTTTCTGCTGGTGCGGCTGTTGCTCGACCCGGCCATGATTCGCCGCCCCTTGCTCGAGCCCAACCTCACTGCGGGAGGGATGACTTTCCTCGGCCTCTCGCTGCTGATCTTTTTGATGGCCAACGTGCTCACCGGGCGCATGACGGATGATGATCTGGTGGGGCCGCAGCGTGCGGAATTGTTGGAAGAGCGTAAGGCCCCGCCCGCGGGTGATAGCAGCCTGGGGCGCCACGGGCCTGGGTATCCCGCGCTCTTCTTCTTGCCCAAGATCGTGACCAGCGGGCTGCTCGACAACGACGCGCAAACGCCGGTGGAGAATCGCCACTCGGTGTACGTGGCGACTGCCCGCACCATGGCGTTGCTATCGCAATTGGCCGTGGTGCTCGGCATCGTGCTGATCGGCTATCAGCACTTCGACAACATTCGCACTGGCATCGCCGCGGCGGCGCTCTACCTGTTGCTCCCGTACACCGCTCAGATGACTGGGCGCGTCGACCACATTCTGCCGGCGGCGCTCTTGGTGTGGGCCGTGCTTTCCTATCGCGTGCCGCTCGTGTCCGGATTGTTGATGGGGTTGGCGATCGGCGTGGTCTACTACCCTGCCTTCCTGCTCCCGCTGTGGATCAGCTTCTATTGGGCGCGCGGGCTCAAGCGTTTTGTGGGCGGAGTCGTGATTACGCTCGCCATTCTCACGCTCTCGCTGGCCTTCACCTCGAGCAGCTTCGAAATGTTCATGGAGCAGGCTCGGCAGATGTTCGGCTGGCGATCTCCGCTCGCGGTCACGGCCGAAGGCTTCTGGCGGCCCGAGTTCCAAGATCAGGTGTTCCGCATTCCCGTGCTTGCCGCCTTCGTGGTGATGTGCATCAGCTTCGCCATCTGGCCCGCGCAGAAGAACCTGGGCACGCTGATGAGCTGTTCGGCCGCAATCATGCTGGGCACGCAGTTCTGGCATGCCCACGGCGGCGGGCTATTCATGGCTTGGTATCTGCCCCTGGCGCTGCTGACGGTGTTTCGCCCGAATCTGGAAGACCGCGTGGCGCTCAGCGTGCTGGGAGAAGGCTGGCTCGCCCGCCGACGTACGCAGCTCTGGCGGACGATGCGGGCAGCATAAGTAGCCTGCTCTCTCCGAGAGCAGAATGCTTGGGCCGCGTTTCGTAGGGTGCGTCAAGCAAAGCGCGGACGCACCACTTCACGGTAAACGATGGTGCGTCCGCTTGAGGACACCCTACGCGCGCTGCAGGCAGAGTGTGCCTACACCGCCAGCTCATCCTTTGCCCAATCGGCGAAGGCCAGTCCCAGGGCCGCTTCGGCCAGAAGATCAGCGTGCGTGCCGCTGGCGGTCGGCCGCGTCACGGTTGTTCCTGGTTGGCTCGAGCCGTCATTCGCGTGAACTTCATCGAGCGGGTCTTGCGCGAAGCTCAGCTTCAGCACGCCAAAGTCGGATAGGTTCACGCGACCGTCGCCAGTGAGGTCCCCTTGGGCGCGGGTGACCGACGACAGGCCAAAGTTGTCCTTGAGCACACCGAAATCGACGAGGTCGACCACGCCATCGCCGTCGATGTCGCCAGCGGTGGCGCTCAGGCCGACCACGGTGTTCGCGAAGAACACACGCCCGTCGCCGCTGCCGCGCGAGGCGACGGCCAAGCCGATGCGAGCGCTCGGATCGAGGGGGGCCACGTGCCGGCCGACTTCGATCCAGGAGTTTCCGTCGAGCGAGAACTGCCCGATGAACTCGTTGCCTTTGCGCTCGAGCCGCAACCGCAACGGAGCGGTCGCATCGATCACGCCGGCCGAGACCGCGCTTTCCCCCCCTGCATCGCGCCACGACATCCGCACGCCCTGATCCGGCACATACAGCAGTGCGACATACGCGGAGGACGACACGGTCGTCGAGCGGATCATCAGGCCGGCCCGCAGCAAGGTGTTGTTCTCGTCCAGGCTTTGGATCTCGGTCTGGATCTGGCCGTCGCCGGTGAGGGGCTGGTGGACGAATTGGAAGCCGTCGGCGGTGCTGCCAATGTCGCGCCCCGCGCCATCCACGCGGATCACGTTCTCGTAGGCGCTGGCCGTGGCGGTCGAGGTGCCTCCCCCGACGAGCGTGCGCAGCCAAACCGTCGGCAACGAGTTGATCAGCAGGCGATACTGCCCAACATCGCCGTAGTCGCCGTGGCTGGCCACGACGACGCTATAGTCTCCAGGCTCGAGCGTCAGGCTAACCGTCTCGCCCATGCTGCCGGTGTCGCGTGTCGAGATCAGCGTCCCTTCGCTGTCGTAGACCTGCAGCTTCAGGTTGAGCATGGCGCTGCCGTTGTTGGCCACATCGCCTCGAATCGTGACGCGGCTCGACTCGGTGACCTTGAAGCGGAAGGCGTCGCGATCGGCCGTACGCGTAATGAGGCCTGCAAACGAGTACGAATTGTCGACGGGCGTCAGCTCGAGGGCCTGCGACAGGGAGTTTGGCACGTCGTCGGCGCGATAGCCGAAGCGATTGGCATTCGAGGCCAGCACGGAAAGGTCGTCTTGATAGGTGGAAGGATTGGCCGAGTAGGTTGGTCCGTCCCACCAGAGTTGACGCTCCGAGCCGTAGGGCGCCCCCATGATCGGGCCCTTCGTGGCGTTGCCGGGGTTGTAGTCCTGCGTTTCCCGGCCGGTCGAATCGAACACGCTCTGGTGATCGAGTCCGAAGGTGTGCCCCGCCTCATGGGCGATCACCATGGCCATATTGTTGGCGTCGCCCCAGCCGTTGTCTCCCACGCGACCGAAGCCGCCGCCCGCCGCCCGGAAGCTGCCCACATACGCCCATGCGCCGCCATCGTCATCGGTGATGATGATGCGCGAGGTCTTGAGCGCTTGGTACGTTTTGGGATCGACCGTGGTGACGTTGATTTTGAAGGGCGAGAAGAACTCGCTGACCCGCTCGAAGACTTCGCGGATCTCGTTGACCTCGGCGTCGCTGAAGGTGGTCCGATCCGAGTCGCGGCTGAACGCCGTGAGTTTGTCGGCGCTCGAGCCGTCGAAATCCATGAACAGGGTGGCCGGAGCGCCAGGCAGACTGCTGAGTTGCGGCAACTGGTTGAGCGGGATCTTGCCTTGAGCGGTCACCTGGGCGTCGGTCAGGGCGACGGGCGCTTCGCCAGCGCCGCTAGGCGGCAGATGGCAAACCAAGGGGAGGCCAAGCTCGTCCGCGTGGTCGGATCCGGCGTGCAAGGCGCGGCGAATCTCAAGCGACTCGAAAGATCGGCGCCGCAGGCCGCCTGACCCCGAAACGGCCTTACGGCCTCGCTGCTCCCAGCGGGACCAGAGCCCAGTCCAACCGAACTGCGCCATCGCCAGTACCTATGCGCGAAGAGAGTGCCCCGAGAAGAAACCGCCGAAGCCGCCGTATCTCTCGAGCGCAGAGACCGTTCCGTGGGCGACTTGTGGGAGTATAACGTCGGGCCGACTCGGCCGGCAATCAATTGGCGTGGCGAGCCCTTTCATGACGGAAAAGCCACCCCCGATGGGGAGTTTCCTGGTTGCCGCTCGGCCGGTCGGCCTTTCAGCGGCGGCCCGGTGTAGCTATGATCGTTGCTCCCAATTACCGCAGATTGCCCCCGCGCGAGAGTTTGAACCGCTCATGGCCAACGACACGAACGTACACTGGCACGAACACAGCGTTTCCCGGGAAGAGCGTGAGGCGCTCAACGGCCATCGCGGCTGCGTGGTGTGGTTCACCGGCCTCAGCGCCTGCGGCAAGAGCACGCTCTCGAATCTCGTGGATCACAAGCTGCATCAGCGGGGAATTCGCAGCTTTGTGCTCGATGGCGACAATGTGCGTCACGGCCTGAACGCCGGCCCTGGCATGCTCAAGGAGCGTCACGGCGAGGAGTTCGCCAAGCGGTTCGGGCTCGGTTTTTCGGCCCAGGACCGCGAAGAAAACATTCGCCGCATCGGCGCCGTGGCTGAGCTGTTTGCCTCGGCCGGCACGGTAACCCTCACGGCCTTCATCAGCCCGTATCGCCGCGACCGCGATTTCGTTCGCGATCGCGTGAAGGAAGGGGATTTCGTCGAGGTGTTCGTCGACGCTCCGATCGAGATTTGCGAAGCCCGCGATCCGAAGGGCCTTTACAAAAAGGCCCGCGCCGGCGAGCTGAAGGGCTTTACCGGCATCGACGATCCGTACGAGCCGCCGCTCAAGCCGGAGCTCGTGCTCGACGCCGGCCGCAAGGACGCCGAAACGCTGGCGAACGAAGTGCTCGCCTATCTGGAGCGGGCCGGCAAGATTGGTCGCTCAGGGACCTAAGAGCTGGCGTCCTTCTCCCACTGTTTAATTCTTGTCGACTTCTCGAGTCGGCATTGACAGTCGCTGCGCGCCCGGCCTAGATTGGCCGCTGGTCGGCCATTGCGTCTGGGCGCTCTGCCACGGCCGTAAGCACTGTGCCGCCTTGCTCATGAGCAGGAGCGGCACCGCGCAGCGGGCGTGACGAGATTTGTCTAGTAGTGCAATGCCGGCCAAGGTTCACGACTTTCGCGGAGAGACGCGCTCGCTCTCGAGTGCGTCCCTACCTCGGAGGGAGGCGAGGAACGATGGCCGCGCAACGTTCGCAATTTTTGCGACAGCAAGGTTTTCGGCCTGCTCGAGTCAGGCTCGTATCGGGGTTCAGCTTTCTTCACGGTAGGGGCGCGCTGGCTAAGAGCTTGCGCAATCTTCGCCCTGTTTTCGTTGGTCTGTGCGATAGGCGCTGCCGAAAACAGGTTCCTTTCGTCCCCGAGACTTGCTGGGAAGTGCGCAAAGCGGGCCACGCGGCCCAAGTTTTGCTCTCGAGGCCGGGTCGCCTATCGTCGTGTTTGAAGTCGCGTCGGCAAGCTCGATGGCATGACGACGCGGCCAGCGAAGGAGAGCATTCATGAAACAAGCGATCGAAAATCCCCCTGCCGCCTCGCTAGCCCTCCGCCACGACACGCGGCAGGCCGAACTGTTCGCGCGGCGGATCGACCTGGTCGTTCGACAAGCAACCGGGCAGGCAGTGCGAAATCTCGCCGTCGAGGTGAACGGGCCGATCGTTCGCTTACGAGGGATGTGCAGCACCTTCTACAGCAAGCAGCTTGCCCAACAGGCCGTCATGGCCGTGCTGAGCGACGAGCAACTCTTCAACGAGATCGAAGTCGCCGCCTACTAGCGGCGAGATTGCTACGCGGAGACGCGTGGCGAAGGGGGCATCCAAACGCTCATGGGAGGCGAACCGCGGCGCTCGAGCCGCGTTCGCTGCCGCGGAGCGTCGCAGTAGGCTTACTCGATCTTGCACCATCGCCCCAGCGACGGGCGGCTCTGATCGATCCGGCTGCGACGGCGCGGATCTTGTTTCCGCTCCTTCTGCTCAGCTTTCTCCGCGCTGACGAGGGCGGCGAATGCCAGCGGCAATGCAGCCGTCGACACCGAGGTCGGTTCGCTCGGAGCGTCGGGCAGGATCATTTCGACGGGCGTCTCTTCCACACTTGCCGGCGTTGGTAACGGCGCGTTTGTGGCCGCTTCGAGGGCGCGAAGCATTGCAGCCAAGCTGCCTGGATCCACGGGCATGGCGTTGCTGGCCGAACGTTGTGATTCCCCGCTTCCAGCCGGCGGCTGCGGCAGCGAAGCTCCCTTCGCCGGGGTTTGCGGAGGCGCCGCCGGGCGTTGCACGCGCTGCCGGCCCCCCTGCGGGTTCCTCTGATCGATCTTCAGGTCGTCCGGCACCTCGCCATCTTCGACGACGTAGTCGCCCGACTGGATGCGGTCGAGTGGGCTCGGGCCATCCGTGATGTCGAGTTCCGGTACCGGCGCGTTGTCGTAGTCGAGCGCGAGCAGCGAAGCGGCCAGGAGCTGCTGATTGATCGCCGGTTGCGAAGCCGGCGCGACCTCGGCCACGTTGTTGAGGAGTTGGGCCGTGGGGAACGCCACGCCGCCCAGGTTGAGCACCGACACGCGTACCACCTGTTCGGCCGTACGTCCGCCCGCGCTCACGAGGATCGGAATGTCGAACGTGCCGACGGCGTCCGACGGCACCGCCCAGGTGACCTCGCCCGTCTGCGGATTGATCGTCGCGCCTGCGGGAGCGCCCGCGCCCAAGGCGAAGAGGAACTGCTGATCGGGCGCATCGGGATCGTGGGCCACGATCTGGAACGCCAGCGGCGAGCCGGCGATGCTTTGCTGATCGTCGAGTTGCTCGAAGCCCAGCGGATCTTCGACCGGCCGCACCACGAGCGTCACGGTGACTTCGTCGGACTGCGCGGCGCCGTCGAGCACGCGGTAGGTGAAGGTGTCGGTGCCGTTGAAGTCGCGGTTCGGCGTGTAAGTGAACGAGCCGTCGGGGCCGAACACCAGCCGACCGTGGCTCGGCCCATTGACCAGGACCGCCGAAAGCGAAATGTTGTCGACATCGTGGTCGTTGGTCAGCACGCCGGCCAAGCCGACGAGCGACAGCACGGTGTCTTCATCGAACTCGTAGCGGTCGTCGACGCCGATCGGCGCGTCGTTGACCGGCGTGACATTGATCGTCACGGTCACCGGCGATGATTCCCGCGTTCCGGACGTGACCTTGTAGGTGAATGTCACCTGGCCCGAGAAGTCGGCCTCGGGCACGTATTTGAAGCTGCCGTCGGCATTGAAGGTGAGCTGTCCGCTTGACGGATCGCTCAGCTTGACCGCGGTGAGTGTGCCGCCGTCGGGATCGCTATCGTTCTTGAGCACCCCATTCGCGGCGTCGACCACGAGCGAGCCGTCTTCGGACACCGAGTAGCCGATGTTGAGCTGGCCATCTTCGGCCACGGTGTAGGTGTCGGGATTGGCGATCGGATTGTCGACCACCGGCCGGATCGTGAGCGTCACGGTGGCCAGTTCGGAGTTCCCGCTGCCGTCGTTGGCTCGATAGGTGAAGCTGTCGACGCCGTTATAGTTGGCGTTCGGCGTGTACTTGAAGCTGCCGTTGGGCAGGAGTTGCAGCGTGCCATGCTGCGGACCGTTGACGAGCACCGCCGTGAGCGGGCTTTGCTCGACCGGATCGCTGTCGTTCTTCAGCACTCCATTCGCCACCGGCACGGTGAACACTTCATCCTCGTCCAAGGTGTAGGCGTCGTTCACGGCGATCGGCGGGTCGTTGACCGACACCACGGTCAGGCTGACGGTGACCGGCGCGGTCTCCTGATCGCCGTACTTCAGGCGATAAGTGAACGAGTCGGGGCCGTGATAATTGGCGGCCGGGGTGTAAGTGAACGAGCCATCGGCCCGAAACGTGAACTGGCCGTGCGTGGGCCCGGTGACGAGCAAGGCCTCGACCGAAACGCCGTCGGGATTCGAATCGTTGGCGATCACGCCCAAGGCCGCGGCCGGATCGAGCGTGCCGTCTTCGTTCACGCTATAGGTGTCCGCCTTGGCCACCGGCACGTCAGGCATCGACTGCACGGTGAACGAAACGGTGATCGGCTGCGAAGTCGCCACGCCGTCGCTTACCCGATAGGTGAAGCTATCGGTTCCGTTGTAGTTGGCCGCCGGGGTGTATTTGAACGAGCCATCGGCCGCCAACACCACCGTGCCGTGCGCGGCGTTGGTCACGAGGACCGCCGTGATCGGATCGCCATCGGGGTCAGAATCATTGGCAAGCACCCCCTGCCCCACCGGCACTTCGAGCACCTCGTCCTCGTTGAGGGAATAGCTCTCCCCGGCACCCGTGGGCGCGTTGTTTGGCGGACGCACCGTGAGGTTTACGGCCTGGTCCTTGAAGTTGCCGGCGGCGTCGGTCACTCGCACGGTGTAGGCTGCGGCCCCCACCTGGCCCACGGCGGGGGTCCACGAGACCAAGCCCGTCGCGGCGTTGATCGTCATGCCGTCGGGGGCGGACAACAGCGAATAGACCGGGTTGTTCGCGTCGTCGTCGGTAGCGGCGTCATAGGTGTAGGCCGCGCCAACGGCGGCCTGCGTTCCCGGAGTGCTGGTGATCGCCGGCGCCTTGGCATCGACCGTGATCACGAGCGTCGCAGAGTTCGCGCTCGTGATTCCGTTGAGCGACTGCACCGCGACCAGAATGTTGGCCCCGTCGGCCAGCTTCACGCTGCCGCTGGTGACAATCGTGGCCGTGGTGCCGGTCGGCGTCACTTCGCCAATCTTGGTGCTGCCTGAATACAGTTCGACCTTGGCCCCTGGCACGAGGCCGCTCAGATTGAACGAGAGGGCCGCGGCAGCGTTCTCGTTGTTGAGCCGCGTGAGATTGTCGGTTGCGCTCGAGCCGGTGTCCGAGGCGTCCAGCAGGTCAAGCCCCGTCGGCGCGCCGACGGAGACCTGGCCATAGTCGAGCCCCGTGACGTTTTGGCCCTGTGTCAGCGTAACGGCATGCGTGCCGCTGGTGGGAGTGGTCCGCGCCCAGCCCACACGCTGCACGCTGCGCACCACATAGGAGCCGGCCTGAATTCCATTGAACCGGTAGACGCCGCTGGCATCGGTCTGCGCGGTCGGCTCGTTCGTGTCTTGATTGCCGTCGTTGTCCAGGTCGAGAAACAGCGTCCAGCCCGAAACGCCTACTTCGCTGCCGTCTTTCTGGGCGTTGTTGTTCACGTCGTGATAGACGGTCCCCTGGATCGTTCCCCCCTGGACCACGATGTCGGTGACGACCACGAGCTGTTCGGCCGTCGGCGTGCCGGACGAGTAGTTGCGCACCGGCAGGTTGGTGAAGGCGCCGCCGCGGTTCGTGGTGGCCAGAGCCGCAATGGCATCGACGATCTGCATGCCGTTGCCCAGCACCTTGCCGAACACGGTGAAGCCGCCGTTTTGATTGTTCAGGTTCGACGAGTTGTCGGCCAGATTGAAGAACCACTGATTCGTGGCGCTGTTGGGATTGCCTCCCAACTTGGCCATGGCGATCGTGCCCCGCGTGTTCGAGATGCCTGGCTCGTTCTGCACCGCGGGGTCGGCCGGCACTTGGCTAAAGTCGGTCTTGAAACCACCGCCCTGAACAATGAATCCTGGAACCGACCGATGGAAGATCGAGCCGTCGAAATCGTTGTCGCGCACGTAATTCAGGAAGTTCTGCACCGTCAGCGGCGCAGACTGATCGTAGAGCTCGACATCGAAGTTGCCGAGCGATGTCTGAAACGTCACCGTGATCGTGAGCAGCCGACGGTCTTCCAAGCTCTCGGCGCCCAAGGGCCGGCGAACACGCGCAAGCTTGGGGCGGGCGGAAGAGCGGTTCAGCAACGTCGCCAATGCGAAGGGAAAGCTCATGCCGGGAGATCAGCCTGAAGAGGAGACGTGTCGGAAGGACGGGCGCTCGAGGCGTGCGGCGGCTGGCGCTGAGCCGCGTAAGTACTACGCACGAGACGAGCGCGAGGCCGCAATCTTCAGTTAACCCAACCGCGCGCATCTTGGCAAGCATTTGGCCCGCCCGGGGTTGCGGCTTTTTCAGATTGGGCCGCCGGCGTACTGCCCCTAGCCGAAACAGCCTGCGCAGCCCGACCTTTTGACCGCCGGAAGTCGGCGTCCGGGCGACGCCGCTGAACGCACGCGGCGCAACGGTCCTGTCCCCCCGGCGACTCGCCGGGGGCTAATGACGGCGTTCCTCGGCTCATTAGCCCCCCGTCAATGACGGGGGGAATTCCACCGCAACGCCCGCGCTCGCGGATCACACGGTTGTGCGAGGGTTGCCTAAGAATGCCTGGCCAGACCCGAGTCGCGGGACTACACCAAGGCATCAGGCGAGAGTTCATCGCCTCGTTCCGCCTGCAGGTTTTCCTGCTGAGCGGCCGCGTCGGCCAGCAGGTCTTGAACGCTGTCGGCCCACTGTTTTTGGCGAATGC
>JAESFN010001217.1_pt1 | contig 12772 bp, 10 predicted proteins | sample 9269411 | NCBI WGS metagenome assembly JAESFN01 (sample SAMN14505399, study PRJNA617100) | algae metagenome | isolation source: Iphinoe sp. HA4291-MV1 and co-occurring heterotrophs from trail next to... | place: USA: Maunawili Falls, Hawaii | collected 2009-07-25
TCGCGCGGGCGCTTGTGCACCGACAGCTGCCCGGCGACGTGGTCGATGAGCACCCCGGGGTCGGGGGTGTCGGATCCGGTTCCGACCACGTAGGCCACGATGCGCTGCCCGAGGTCGTCGTCGGGCACCCCGATGACCGCCGCCTCGGCCACACCCGGGTGGTCCAGCAGCGCGGCCTCCACCTCGCCGGCCCCGATCCGGTAGCCGCCGCTCTTGATCAGGTCGCTGGAGCGGCGGCCGACGATGCGGTGGTAGCCGCCGGCATCGAGTACGGCGGCGTCCCCGGTGCGGAACCAGCCGTCGGCCGTCCAGCTCGCGGCGGTGGCCTCCGGGCGGTCGAGGTAGCCGTCGAACAGGCAGTCGCCGCGGACCTGCAGGTCACCGATGGTCTCCCCGTCGGGGCGCACCGGGCCGCCGGCGTCGTCGACCACCCGGGTGGACACCCCGTCGATCGGCACCCCGACCCAGCCCGGGCGGCGCTCGCCGTCGGCCCGCACCGCGACGGTGATCATCGTCTCGGTCATCCCGTAGCGCTCCACCGGGCCCTGGCCGGCCAGCGCGGCGAGGTCGCGGAACACCGACGGCGGGAGCGCCGCGCTGCCCGAGACCAGCAGCCGGGCGCCGGCGAGCTCGCGGGCGGCGGCCGGGTCGGCGGCGATCCGGGACCACACGGTGGGCACCCCGAAGTACAGCGTGCCGGCCGCCTCCGCGTATCCGGCCGGGGTCGGCCGCCCGGTGTGCACCAGCGGGCTGCCCACCCGCAGCGCGCCCAGCACCCCCAGGATCAGCCCGTGCACGTGGAACAGCGGCAGCCCGTGCACCAGCACGTCGTCCGGGGTCCACGCCCAGGCCCGGGCCAGGCCGTCCAGCCCGGACGCCAGCGCCCCGTGCGAGAGCACCGCCCCCTTCGGCCGGCCGGTGGTGCCGGAGGTGTACATGATCATCGCGGTGGAGGTCGGGTCCGGCACCGGGAAGCTCGAGCCCGAGCTCGCGCCGGGATCCACGGCGACCCCGCCGGGACCGCCCAGGACCAGCTCGGCCCGGGAGTCGGCCAGCAGGTGCTCCCGCTCCCCCGGACCGGAGTCGGCCGGCACCGGCACCACCGGCGCCCCGGCCAGCAGGCAGCCCAGCACCGCCACCACGGTCGGCAGGGTGGCGTCGGCGTGCACCGCGACCGCGCCGGCCCCGCGCACCCGGTCGGCCACGACGCCGGCCGCCGCGAACAGCTCCGCCCGACCCAGCGCGGCCCCCGCGACGCTCACCGCCGGCCGGTCGTCGATCGGGTCCGGGGCACCGCAGAGGAAACCCATGCGGCCACTCTAGGAGCGGCTCAGGCGGTGAGTTTGGTGCGGGTGGGGCGGCGGCGGGGGCGGCGGACCGGATCCGTCGCGGCCTCGTCCACCGCCGAGGTGACCTCCAGGATGGTGCGGGCCACCAGCCGGGGGTCGTCGGACATCGGCACGTGCCCCACGCCGGGCAGGGCGACGAACTCCGCGCCGGGGATGATCGCCCGCATCGGGTGGCCGTAGCGCCGCCACGGGATGGTGCGGTCGTTCCCCGCCCAGGCGATCCGGATCGGGCAGACCGCGACGTCCAGCGGCTCCAGCGGCCGCAGCGGCACCCGCCCGGACAGCGCCCCGCCCAGCGCGGTGCAGCCCACGGCGTCCTCGACCATGTCCAGCAGGGCCTCGGACGTGACCCGGCCGGGATGCTGGACGACGCGGCCCAGCCAGGCCCGGCGCAGGGCCGGGTTGCCGGCCAGGGCGCGCAGCTGCGGGGCGCCGATCGCGGTGCGGGCCATCCGGAACATCAACAGCAGCCGCACCAGGTCGCGCTGGGAGCGCCACGCGCCGGCCGGGGAGATCGCGGTGACCGAGCGGGCGCGACCCCGGCGGGCCAGCTCCAGGGCGACCCAGCCGCCGAGCGAGTTGCCGGCGACGTGCGCGGTCTCGATGCCGGCCCGGTCCATCTGGTCGCAGAGCGCGTCGACCAGCACGTGCACGCCGGGGTCGACGTCGGCGGGGATCGGCGGCCCGCCCCGGTGCCCGGCCATGGTGGGCACGAACACGTCGTGCCGGCCGGTCAGGAAGGGCAGCACCGGGCGCCACACCCGCCAGGACATGTTCGCCCCGTGCAACAGCATCAACGGGGTGCCCGTGCCGTCCCGGAAGAACTCGCCGGACCGGCCGTCATCAGGGGCGTCGTCACCGGACGGGTGCAGGATCGACACGGTCGCCATGGCTTCGTCGCCTCCTCGTCAACTCTGCGCGGGGACCCCCGGCGAGGTGATCACCCCGTCGGATTTGAGAGGACGTTAAGTGAACGTGGTGTTACCCGGCAATATCTGAGGGCCGTCTCGGGTTGATGTCAGCCAGTTGGGCTACTCGACAGTAACCAACCGTGACGATCACTTCTCGATTCCCACGAAACAGATGGTCAGAGCCACGTTTGAACGGTGTTCGGGACGGGAATGCGTTACGCCGGTTACACGTTCGACGGGTCGGCCGCCAGTGCGCTGGCCACCCCGATCCCACCGTCCCGGACCCGCGCCGCGAACGGCGAACCGGTGAACAGCGCGGCGACGTCCGGGGCCGCCGGGCCGGACAGCCACAGCACCGTGGATCCGGGCCGCCACGCCGGCGGCCCCAGCACCAGCCCGTCGACGACCTCCGCGCGCTCGCCTAGCACCGCCGCGATCTCGCGCACGGTCGCCGGCGGCACCGTGTTGGCCTCCAGGTAGAGCGGGGCCGGGCCGGGCCGGTCGGCCAGCGCGGCCGCCACCTCCCGGGCCACGCCCAGCGCGGCGTCCGGCGGGCACACCGAGATGATCACCTCGCAGCGGCGGGCCACGGCGGCCAGGTCGGGCACCCCGACCAGGTCGGCCAGCTCGGCCCGCTTGGAGGTGGCCTGCGAGCGGTCGGCCGCCGCCCAGACCACCGCCGAGGCCACCGGCTTGAGCGCCGACCCGATCGCCGCGCCCATCCGGCCGGGGTGCAGCACGCCCACCAGCGGCCGCCCCCCGGCCCAGCCCCGCCCGAGGGTCACGAGAGGTGCCCGGCCAGCTCGCAGAGGAAGTCGGCCTGCTCCCCGGCCGGCATCTTCGCCCCGTGCCCGGGCATCAGGGCGAGCGTCGGGATGTCCACCCCGGCGTCCAGGTAGCGTCGCACCCCCTCGGCGCAGGTGCGCGGGGAGCCGATCAGGAACAGGTCGCGCACCACCTGGTCGGGCACCACCTCCACCGCCTTGCGCCGGTCCCCGGCGTCCCACGCCTCCAGCAGGTCGGTGAGCAGCTCCCCCCGACCCAGGAACCGCTGGAACTCGGTGTACACCGGCACGGTCAGGTAGGCGGCGATCTGCCGGCGGGCGGCCAGCTCCCCCGCATCCCCGCCGGAATCGGGTACCACGAACACCCGCACCTGCACGGTCAGCGGATCCGGCAGCTCCCGCCGCACCCCCTCGGCCGCCGCGCGCACCGTCGTCACGTCCGTCGGCGACAGGAAGTTCAGCGACACCCCGTCCGCCTCGGCGGCCGCCAGCCGCTGCATCCTCGGCCCGAGCGCGGCCACCACCAGCGCCGGCGGGGTCTCCGGCACCCGGCCCAGCCGGTAGTCGGTGACCCCGAGCGCGGTCGCCGCCCGCCCGGCCGGGCTGTCCTCCCCCGCCGTGCAGCGCCCGCCGGCCAGCGCCGTGCGGAGGAACCGCAGGGTGTGCGCCACCCGGGAGTACGGCCGCTCGAACGGGATGCCGTTCCAGCCCTGCACGATCCGGTCCGAGCCGGCCCCGATGCCGAACCGGGCCTTCCCCGGCGCCGCCTCGGCGAACCCGGCGGCGGTGCTGGTCATGATCGACGGGCCCCGGGTGAACGCCGACACCACCGAGCAGGACAGCACCAGCTCCGGCCGCCACGCCGCGCACATCAGCAGGGTGCTCAGCCCGTCCAGCCCGTTGGCCTCCCCGGTGGACACCTCACCGAACCCGGCGTCGGCCAGCCGGCCGACCACGTCACGGTGCTGGTGCAGCGGCAGGCCGGGGAACGGCAGGGTGACCCCTACGGTGCTCATCGGTGGCCTCCGTGGTCGTTCCCCGCTGTCGGCTCAGTGCGCATGGTCCGCACTCTACGAGGATCATCACCGGCATGGACGACGCGCGCGCTCTCGGTGACGTACTCGGCCGGATCCTGGACGCCCCGGTCGACGGTCTGCGCCCGCTGGCCGGCGGGGCGAGCCGGGAGATCTGGGCCTTCTCCGTCGACGGCAGGGAGCTGGTGCTACGCCGGGACCCGGCGACCCAGGGCACGGCGGCCGGGCCCTTCCCCGGCGACCGGGTGGCGGCGGTCCGGGCCGAGGCGGCGGTGCTGGAGGCGGCGGCGAAGGCGGGCGTGCCGGTACCGGCGCTGCACGGGCACGGCGACGGCGGTCCCGGGCCCGACGGCTCCCCCGGCGTCGGCGGCCCCTACCTGCTGATGGAGTACCTCGACGGCGAGACCATCCCCCGCCGGCTGCTGCGCGACGAGCGCTGGGCCCGGGCCCGGTCGGCGCTGCCCGGCCAGCTGGGACAGGCCCTGGCCCGGATCCACGCCGTCCCGGTCGACGGTCTGCCGCTGGAGCTCGACGACCCGCTGGCGCGGCTGCGGGAGTGGTACGACGGGTTCGGTGAGCCCCGGCCGGCGATCGAGCTGGTGCTGCGCCGGCTGGCGGTGAACCCGCCGCCACCGGTGCCGCCGAGGCTGGTGCACGGCGACTTCCGCAACGGCAACCTGATGGTCGGCGAGGAAGGGCTGGTCGCGGTGCTGGACTGGGAACGGGCCGCGCTCGGCGACCCGGTCCGCGACCTGGGCTGGCTGTGCGTCAAGGCGTGGCGGTTCGGCGCCCCGGCCCCGGTCGGCGGGTTCGGCGGCCGGGACGAGCTGCTGGACGGCTACGCGGAGGTCGCCGGGTGGCGGCCGGACCCCGACACGCTGCACTGGTGGGAGGTGTTCGGCACCCTCGAGTGGGCGGTGATCTGCCGCCGCCAGGCCGAGCGCCACCTCAGCGGCAACGAGCCGTCGGTGGAGCTGGCCGTGCTCGGCCGTCGGGTGTGCGAGAGCGAGTGGGACGCCCTGCTGGCCCTGGGCCTGGCGTCCCCGCTGACCGTGCCCGACCCGCTGGCGGAGCCCGATCCGGACGCCGGCGCGGCCGAGCGACCGACCGTCGACGAGCTGCTCGAGGCCGCCGGAACCCACCTCGACGACGAGCAGTCCGGCCCGGACGCGCGGGCCCGGTTCCACGCCCGGGTGGCGGCCAACGCGCTGAAGATCGCCCGCCGGGAGCTGCGGGTCGGCGCCCGGCACCGCGCGGAGCACGCCGAGCGGCTGGCCGCGCTGGGCTGCGCCGACGACGCCGCGCTGGCCGCCGCGATCCGGGCCGGTGAGCTGGACGACCGGGGGGACGAGGTGGTCGACGCGGTCCGGGCCCAGACTGTGGCCCGACTCACCGTGGCCAACCCGCGCTACCTCGCGCAGCCCCCGGCCTAAGCTGGGCCGGTACGAACGAGCACGGGGCGGAGCAGTATGACCGAGAAGATCAGTACGACCGGGGACACCGTCCGCGCGGAGGTCGTGGACGGCATCGCCGACGTGCGGCTGCACCGCCCGGAGAAGCTGAACGCGCTCAACGACGACATGTTCGCCGACCTGCTGGAGATGGGCCTGACCGTCCGGCGCCGGCGCGACGTGCGCGCGGTGGTGCTCTCCGGGGAGGGCCGGGGGTTCTGCTCCGGCCTGGACTACGCGATGTTCTCCCAGATCGCGGCGGGCGAGGAGGTCGACCGGACGCCCCGGCGCACCGAGCTGCTCGACCCGGACGACCAGCTGGTCGAGCTGCACCGGGGCCAGCGCGCCGCTCTGGTCTGGGGCACGGTGCCGGCCCCGGTGATCGCGGCGGTGCACGGCCCGGCGTTCGGCGGCGGCTTCCAGCTGATGCTGCCGGCCGACCTGCGGATCATCGCCCCGGACGCGCTGCTCAGCGTGGCCGAGGTGCGCTGGGGCCTGATCCCGGACATGGCCGGCACCCAGCTGCTGCCCCGGCTGGTGGGCATGGACGTGGCCAAGGAGCTGACCTTCACCGGGCGGGTGGTCACCGGGGAGGAGGCCGGCCAGATCCGGCTGGCCACCCGGGTGGTCGACGACCCGAGGGCCGCCGCGCTGGAGCTGGCCCGGGAGATCGGCGCCCGCAACCCGGACGCCGTGCGTACCGCCAAGACACTGCTCGACGACGCCTGGCACGTCCCGTTCGGGGACGGCCTGGCCGGCGAGCGGGAGTCCATGGCCGAGCTCATGGGCAGCCCCAACCAGGTCGAGGCGGTCCGCGCCCGGCTGGAGAAACGCCCCGCCGTCTTCACCGATCCCGAAGTCTGATCACCGGAAGGACCCGCCATGCCCGAGGCCGTCATCGTCGAAGCCGTCCGTACCCCGATCGGCAAGCGGAACGGTTCGCTGGCCGGGGTGCACCCGGTCGACCTGTCCGCGCACGTGCTCAACGCGCTGGTGGACCGGGCCGGGGTCGACCCGGAGACCATCGACGACGTCGTCTGGGGTTGTGTCAGCCAGGTCGGCGAGCAGTCCAGCAACATCGGCCGGTACGCGGTGCTGGCGGCGGGCTGGCCGGAGACCGTCCCGGGGATCACGGTGAACCGGGCCTGCGGGTCCAGCCAGTCCGCGTTCGAGCAGGCCGCGCACGGGGTGATCGCCGGGCAGTACGACCTGGTGGTGGCCGGCGGGGTGGAGTCGATGAGCCGGATCCCGCTGGGCATCGCGCGCACCGTCGGCGGTGAGCCGTACGGGCCGCTGGCCCTGGCCCGCTACGACAACTTCAACTTCAACCAGGGCACCGGGGCCGAGCTGATCGCCCAGAAGTGGGGCTTCTCCCGGCACGACCTGGACTCGTTCAGCTCCCGCTCGCACGCCCGCGCGGCCGCCGCGATCGACGACGGCGCGTTCGTCGACCAGATCGTCCCGGTCACCCGGGAGGACGGCACGGTGTTCTCCGTGGACGAGGGTCTGCGCCGGGGCACCACCCCGGAGACCCTGGCCAAGCTCAAGCCGTCGTTCAAGGAGGACGGGGTGATCCACGCCGGGAACGCCTCGCAGATCTCCGACGGCGCGGCCGCGCTGCTGATCACCACCCCGGAGAAGGCCAAGCAGCTCGGCCTGACCCCGATCGCGAAGTACACCGCCGGCGCGGTCAGCGGGGCCGACCCGATCATGATGCTGACCGGCCCGATCCCGGCCACCGAGAAGCTGCTGCGGCGCACCGGGCTGTCCATCGACGACATCGGGGCCTACGAGGTCAACGAGGCCTTCGCCCCGGTGCCGATGGCCTGGGCGGTCGAGCTCGGGGCCGACCAGGACCGGCTGAACCCGCTGGGCGGGGCGATCGCCCTGGGTCACCCGCTGGGCGGGTCCGGCGCCATCCTGATGACCCGGCTGATCCACCACATGCGGGCCAACGGCATCCGCTACGGGCTGCAGACCATGTGCGAGGGCGGCGGCACCGCGAACGCCACGCTGGTCGAGCTGGCTCAGTAGTTCTACGGAAGCAGCGGCGGGGCAACCGGTCTACCTTCTGTGCCCATGACCACCACCCGCCGCCCGTGGATCATCCTGCTGTACTTCTACATCGCCGCGCTGGTCGGTCTCGGCTTCCTGATCACCGGGACCACCCAGGCGCTGTACGGGGGCAAGGACCTGGCCTTCCCCGAGCTGACCATCCGTTCCTACGAGTACGAGTCGTCGCTGCGCCGCGACCCGCAGTCCAGCCAGATCGTCGCCACCGACGCCGAGCGGGCCGAGGCGCGGCAGCGGGCGATCGACGACAAGCGCCGGGAGGGCCTGGACGGCGTCATCGACGGCGCCATCCTGATCATCGTCGGGGCCCCGACCCTGCTGTGGCACCTGCGCCGGGCCCGCCGCATCGGCATCTGGCCCGAGGCCGGGGCGCCGCTCCTCGACCGCACCGAGTAAACCCCGGGGTCAGGGGTGGGTGGACCAGAGGCCGGTGGCGATCGCGGCGGGTCGACCGTCGGCCCGGGTGAGCTCGGTGCGCAGGGTGGCGAACCGCCGGCCCCGCCGGACGTACTCCGAGCGGCAGCGCGCCGGGGAGCCGTCGCAGGCCGCCGGGCGCAGGTAGTCCACGTGCATGCTGAGCAGCCGGGCGCCGGTCCCCCGGATCTCCCGCTGCAACCGCTCGGCCAGGGTGAGCACCATGCCGCCGTGGATCTGGCCCCGGGAGTTGGCCAGCACCGCCGGCAGCGGCACCTCCCGGTCGGCCGGGTCGGTGGCCTCCGGCAGCGACAGAGCGGAGCACAGGTCCGCCAACCGGCTGCCGGCCACGGCCGCCGGTGGCAGTTCCACGTCCGCGGCCGGGCCGTCGAACGACCGGGCGAAGTGCCCGTGGCCGCGCACGACCACCCGACCGCGGTCGTCGGTCACCACCGCTTCGGCCAGCGCGGCCCCGCCGACGATCTGCAGCCGCCGGCCCTGCACCGACAGCGCCCGGGCGTCCGGCTCCAGCGGCGCGGCGTGGTCCATCCGGAACTCGATGGTGGCCCCGCCGTCGCCGAACGCCGTGCCCATGGCGGCGGCCAGCCCGGCCCCGGTGTCCGCCAGCGCGGCCAGCAGCGCCTGCACCCCGATCGGATCGGTGTACCCGTCGAGGGTCGGCACCGGCGCCTCGATGCACAGGCTGTCCCGGGTCAGCCGGGAGATGGTCATCCGCAGGGCGCCGCCCTCCACCGGGGTCGCGGCCATCCGCTCGTTGCTCAGCCGCAGGATGGTCTCCAGCGAGTCCGTCGGCGTGGTCTCGGCGGGCGCGGATGTCACGGACGCTCCAGGGATCGGCGGTCTCGGGTCGCTCCCCACCTTGCTGCCGGGGCGCCGTCCGCGCAGCGGACACCGGGCAAGCTCACACCGCGCAGGCACACCGCGATCACACCGCGCAGCCGGATTCCGTACTCTGGGTGAGGTGTTCCTCGCCAACCACACCCGCACCGTCCGGTCCGTGACCACCTCGCTGCTGCGTACGGCGGTGGTCGGGGTCACCGGGGCCGGTGTGGGGTTGCTGGCGCGGGCGGCCTGGGGGCTGCCCACCGCGCTCGGCGCCACCCAGGGCGCCATCGCCGCGGTCACATCCCGATCGGCCCGCGCGGTCGGCGGGACGTTCCGCAACACCCAGCCGGCCGCGACCGTGGACCCGATGGGCGTGCCCGCCCTGCTGCGTGCGGTACTCACCCGGGGCACTGCGGGTCGCCCGACCGCTCCGGTGCCGACGGTCGTGCCCGCGCATCCCACGGTGGCCGACCAGCTCGCGGTCACCTGGTACGGCCACGCCTCGGTGCTGATCGAGGTGGACGGCCGGCGGGTGCTGCTGGACCCGGTGTGGAGCGACCGGGTCTCCCCGTCGGCGCTGGTCGGGCCGAAGCGGCTGCACCCGGTGCCCACTCCGGTCGCCGAACTGCCGACGCTGGACGCCGTGGTGATCTCGCACGACCACTACGACCACCTCGACCACGGCACGGTGAAACAGCTCCTCGAGCACAGTGCGGCGCCGTTCGTGGTTCCGCTCGGGATCGGTGCGCACCTGCGGGCCTGGGGCGTGCCGGAGGACCGGATCATCGAGCTGGAGTGGGGCGAGCGGGCCCGGATCCGCGAGCTGACCCTCACTTGCACCGAGGCCCGGCACTTCTCCGGACGGGGTCTGACCCGCAACAACACCCTCTGGGCGTCGTGGGTGATCACCGGCCCGCAGCACGGGGTGTTCTTCGGCGGGGACACCGGCTACACCCCGGTGTTCGCCGAGATCGGCGCCCGGTACGGCCCGTTCAACCTGACCCTGCTGCCGATCGGCGCCTACGACGAGCACTGGCCGGACATCCACATGAACCCGGAGGAGGCGGTCCGGGCGCACGGCGACCTGGGCGGCGGGCTGCTGGTGCCGGTCCACTGGGGCACCTTCAACCTGGCCTTCCACGCCTGGGACGAGCCGGTGCGGCGGCTCCTGGCGGCGGCCGGCCGGGACCGGGAGAACGGCACCCGGGTGGCCGTGCCGATGCCCGGCGAGCGGTTCACCGTGCTCGACCCGCCGGCCGTGGCGCGGCGTTGGTGGTCGGCGGGCGAGCCGGCCGGCGTCTGACCGACCACGAGCCGAGGCACGGCGGCGCGTGGTGGCCCCGGCTCGGTGGCCGGGGCGTGGTGGCCGGGGCGTGGTGGCCGTGGCTCGGTGGCCGTGGCCGTCGAGCGCGGCCGTCGAGCATGGCCGTGGCCATGGCCGTCGAGCGCGACCCCGGTGACGTCGGCGGTGGCCGTCGATGACGTGCTGCGCCCCGATCAGCACGCGACCGACGGCCCGCGCCCCGGCGGAGTTAGCTCCCGGTCCAATGTGCGCGATCCGAGCCATGGCCACCGGCCAGACGGACGGCCACCGGATCCCGGGATGGCCACCAGGCATCCGGATGGCCGGGGAACCGTGGCCGCGTCGGCGTCCGCCACGGCCACACCGGTGGTGGCCGCGGCCACGGGATCGGTGGCCGACCGCCGGCCGGCCATCTCGGCCCGGCCCGGTCAGCCACCGACTACGCCCCCGCCGAGCACACCCCGACCAGAGGTGCCGCGGCCACGACCCGGTCCGCCGCCGGGACGACCCGGGCCGCTGCCACCGCCGGAATCGCCCGCGGGCCGGTCGGACGGGCGGCGGGGCGGTCGGCTCCAGCCGGGTCCGGCAGCGCGACCAGAACGTCCCGGAAGGTCTGCAGGGTGGCCTCCAGCCGGGACCGCTCGGCCGGGTCGAGCCCGGTGCGCCCGGCCTCCCGCAGCGCGCGGTCGAGACGGGCGACCTCACGGCCCAACCAGAGCAACCGGGTCAGCGCCGGGGACGGCGAGCACAGCTGGGCCAGCGCGTCGATACGGGCGTCGAGCTCCCGGGCCAGCCGGGGCACCGGCAACCCACCGGACACGAACGAATCCACCGTGGCCAGCAGACCGTCGACGACGAACCGGACAGGTACCGGAGAAGAAGGAGAGGACAGGGGCACAGTCATCGGAGTTGTCCAGACATGCGGGGCGACCCGCGCGCGGGCGGGCGCAACCAGGCGAGAACTACGACCTGGTCCCCGTGGCTAACTCACACCGAGACCTCACCACCCGAACCGGGCGAACCCACCGGAACGAGCTGACCCAACGGTAAGCCCCTGCTCAGGACGTGGTCAACTCCGCCGGTCCGGTGACAACATTCCGTTCTGACGCAAAAAACGGCCTGGTCGGGCACCGGATCGGACCGGCCGGGCACCATCCTGACCAGGACCGTTCGCCCGGAGTTCACCATCGCGGGTGGGGGCCTGACGTAGGTTCGTTGGGCCTCCGGGTGTTTGGACACCGGAATGCTCGGGGCGAATCGGCCCGGTCCGACCAGTGCGTAGGTGAGCACGGCGACTAGGCCGCGAAGCGCTCAGCGCGTTGTCGCTGGTCGGCGCTCCGTAGGGGATCCCGTTCGGGAGGCCCTTGATTCCGCTGTCCCAATCTCGGGGAGCTTCCGGTGTCGTTCCAGGACCTGTCTGGTGGGCGGTGCGCAGTGCGCGCCGTCCGGCGGGCCGTGTCCAGGTTCGTGTCGGTGCTGTTGCGGTTGCCGCTCTCGGTGGTGGTGGCCCTGGGTGCTCTGGTCGTCGCGGGAGCCGCTCTGGGGGGCGGCTCGGGCGCGACCGGGGAGACGCCGACCGGTGAGACCGCGGCCACGGGCTCGGCGGTGGTCGAGACAGCGGTGGTACCGGCGGCGCAGACCACGCGGACCGGCGTGATGGTGCCGGCGACCGGGTGGGGCGGCGAGGACGCGGGTTCGGGCGACGGTCGTTGCTCGGGTCCGGCGTGCGGCGCTCCGAGCGCTGTGTGGGGCGGCGGTGGTCAGCTGCCCGGCGAGCAGGTGGGTGGTTCCTCGTCCGGGTTCGGTGAGGAGCTCCAGCCGTCGGCCGGGGGCGGGTTGGTGAACTGGTTGTCCGGCCTGCTGGGGTTGCGCACCGGCGCCTCGGTCGGTGACCGCGAGTACTCCGGCAACCGGCAGAACGGCGCCGACCCCGACGAGCGGGCGTGGACCGGCCGAACCGGCGAGGCCGACGGACCGTGGGCCGGGGCGGGCGACGCGTCGAGGCCCGGACCTGATCAGGATCCCGGAGCCGGGAACGAGATGAACCTGCGCGGGTTCACCCCCACCCCGGGGGCCGGTGACGGCGGCGGGACCTCGCAGCCGGGCGGCCCCGGCGGCGACCTGGCGGCCTGGATCGGTGGGGTGGTGTCCCGGATCCTCGGGGCGGTCGCCTCGGTGATCGACCAGGCGGTGGCCGAGCTGAAGAACGGCCAGACCGGCGGCCCCGACCAGGCCGCGCAGCTGACCGGCGCGCAGGGCCAGGGTATGGACCCCGAGCAGGCCGCACAGCAGACCGGCGCCCAGGCCCAGCTGCCGCCCGACGCCCAGGCCGATCCCGACGCCTCGGGTCAGGCCCAGCTGTCGCCGGACACGCAGGCGGTGAGCCAGGGCGTGAGCGGCGCCCCGCAGAAGCCCGGTATCCACAAGCCCGGCGGCATCGAGCCCGGCATCGGCCTCCCCGGCATCATCGGCCTCCCCGGTGACGAGGAGCCCGGCACCGGCGGACCGGGCACCGAAGAGCCCGGCGGGCCCGGCACCGAGGAGCCCGGCCACCCCGGCACCGGCCACCGGTTCAACCCGGCCGGGATGACCTGGCCCGCCCCCGG
>JAESFN010001218.1_pt1 | contig 12769 bp, 11 predicted proteins | sample 9269411 | NCBI WGS metagenome assembly JAESFN01 (sample SAMN14505399, study PRJNA617100) | algae metagenome | isolation source: Iphinoe sp. HA4291-MV1 and co-occurring heterotrophs from trail next to... | place: USA: Maunawili Falls, Hawaii | collected 2009-07-25
CTGGGATCGCCTCAGTCGTTTTGGTCCAGGTCTACTCGCGGCGGCTTGTGATGCTTCAGCGCCTTACCGCGGCCGGACAGGCTGGGATTGGTCATGAAATAGAGATGCGCGTCGAACGGCTTCTCATCGGGCAGAGGCTCGATACGCTTGGATTGCCCGTCAGGCAAGATCTTCCAGCTCTGCTGGTTGTCCTTCAGGTTCGCGACCATAATCTGGTCGAGCACCTGCTCATGAACAGTCTTGTTGCGGATGGGCAGCATCGCTTCCACGCGCCGGTCGAGATTGCGCGGCATCATGTCGGCCGAGCTGATGTAAACGGCGGCCTTGGGCGAGGGCAGGTCCGCACCCTGGCCGAAGCAGTAGATGCGGGCATGCTCGAGGAAGCGGCCGATCAGGCTCTTCACGCGGATGTTCTCGGATAGCCCGGGAACCCCCGGCCGCAGGCAGCACACGCCACGAACGACAAGGTCGATCTCGACGCCGGCCTGGCTCGCTTCATAAAGGCGAGAAATGATCTGCGGGTCGACCAGCGCATTCATCTTCATCCAGATCGCACCCGGCCTGCCAGCCTTGGCATGCTCGATCTCGGCGTTGATGTGCGACAGGACGCGGGCGCGGATGCCGTGTGGGCTGGCGGCCATGGCCTCGAGCACAGGCGGCTTGCCGTAGGCGGTGACGAAGTTGAAGATCCGCGCGACGTCCCTGCCGATGGCGGGATCGGCGGTGAAGAACGACAGGTCCGTGTAGAGGCGGGCGGTTTGCGGGTGATAGTTGCCCGTGCCGATGTGGCAATAAGTGGCGACGGAAGTGCCTTCCTTGCGCACCACCATGCCGAGCTTAGCATGCGTCTTCAGCTCGACGAAGCCGTAGACGACATGGACGCCGACCTTTTCCATCTCGCGGGCGAGATTGATGTTGGTCGTCTCGTCGAAGCGAGCCTTGAGCTCGACCACCGCGGTGACCGACTTTCCCGCGTCGGCGGCCTCCTTCAGCGCCTCGACGATCGGGCTCTTGTCCCGCAGCGTGCGATAGAGCGTCCACTTGATCGCCATGACGTTGGGGTCGGCGACCGCCTGGCGGAGGTACTGGAGGACGGCATCGAAGGATTCGTAGGGGTGATGGACGACGAAGTCCTTGGCGCGAATCGCGGCGAAAACATCACCGTCGAATTCGCGGATGCGCTCCGGGAAGCGGATGGCGAAAGGCTTGAACTGGAGATCGGGGCGGTCGGCGACGATGAGCTGGGATACGTCGGCCAGGCCGAGCAGGCCGTCGAGGACGGAACCGACGGAAAGCTCGAGCTCGTCAATGGCAAAGTCCCTGAGCTCCGGCGGCATCTGCCGCTCGATCTCGAGACGGATGACGTCGCCCCGCCGCCGCCGCTTCAACTGCGTTTCGTAGGCGCGCGTCAGATCCTCAGCCTCTTCCTGCAGTTCGATGTCGCTGTCGCGAAGGATGCGGAACGCGCCGCGCGAGTTGATCGTGAAGGCCGGATAGAGAGTGCCGATGAACAGGCCGATCACCACCTCGAGCCTGACGAAGCGGACGGCGTCTTGCCCTTTGTCCTGCGGCAGGCGGACGAAACGGTCGAGCTGGAACGGAATCGGGATCAGTCCGTTCATCGGCCGGCCATCGGGGTGCGTCATCCGAATGGCGAGCGTCAGCCCCTTGTTCTGAATGAACGGAAACGGGTGCGCGGGGTCGACCGTCAGCGGAGTCAGGATCGGGAAGATATGACTCAAAAACTGAGCCTCGAGCCATGTGCGGTCGGCGTCGTCCAAAGCCCCTTCCTCGACGAGGATGATACCGGTCTGGGCCAGCTCGGCTCTCAGGCCGACCCAGGCCGCCTGCTGATCGGCGACCAGGGCGTCCACGAACGTATTCACATCCGCGAGTTGCTGGGCCGGCGTCAGGCCATCGACGCTTACGGTGCTGAGCTTGGCCGCCACCAAACCATGCAGGCCGGCGACCCGCACCATGAAGAACTCGTCGAGGTTCGAGGCCGAAATCGACAAGAAACGCAGACGCTCGAGGACGGGGTGGCGTCGGTTCAACGCCTCCTCGAGCACCCGGCGGTTGAATTGCAGCCAAGAGAGCTCACGGTTGTAGAAGCGAGCCGGCCCCTCGGGGGGCGGCGCGAGCGTACCCTTCGTGCGATTCCTGGTGCGCCCTGAGACCGTGCTCATCGCAAGACCCTCGTCTTTCCGCCTCGTCCGTGCTGGTTGTGGCTCGCAAGATATGACAGCAAGATGACAACGCCGGGTGTCGCGATCAATCAGGATCGCGCATACCCAGCCGGGCAAGGGCATCCGCCGCCAGGGCACGGGTCACACGGCGGTGGCTCATCAGGGCCAATCGATCGATTTCGGCCACAACGCGGGTCGCCGCTTCGGCCGACCGCTCCATCTGAAGCGCCAGGAACGCGATGACAGGGGGCTCGACGGATAGCTGACGGTCGGCAAAAAGCTTGACCAGGAGCGCCTTGAGCAGCGGCTCGTCCGGTGTCGCAATTTCCGCGATCGGAAGGGCGCGGAGACGCGATCGCAGGTCGGGGAGGGCGACGGTCCACTCGCCGGGCGGGATGCGGCCCGTCAGCAGCAGGAACAGGCCGCGCTCGCGCGCCAGGTTGAGCAGGTGGAACAACACCTGCTCGTTGCCGATACCCTGATCGACGTCCTCGACAGCCAAGGCGCCGGCCGACGGGAGGCGATGCATGGCGGCCTCTTGCAGCGCGCGCGCGTCGAGCCGCTCGGCACCTGATCGTTCGCGCCAGACGTTGATGAGATGGCTTTTCCCGGAGCCCTGTGGGCCAACCACGACGACCGCAGGGTGTGCCCAGTCCGGCCAGCGATCGATCACCGCAACGGCCGCAGCGTTGCACGCACTGACGAGGAAATCCTCCACGCCCTGTGCCGAACGGTGCGGCAGATCGAAAGCAAGCTGGGCGGGCCCCTGTGGGGACATCTTCATCAGCCGGTGGGTTCCGTCTCGTTGTTCATGCCATGGCTCTCCGCGTCGCGTCCGCGGTAGATGCTGCTCGCCAGATAGACCTCCAAGGCGAACCTCACGAGCACAGCTATTGCGGCCGCCACGGGCACGGCAATCAGCACCCCAACGAGGCCGAACAGGTAGCTGAACACGAACAGCGAGAAAATCAGCCAAACGGGATGCAGGCCGATCTTAGAGCCCACGATCTTCGGCGAAAGAAAGGCGACATCCAGCGTCTGGCCGAGCGCAAACACGCCCACGACTTTCAGCATCGGCAGCGTGTCCGGCCAATACTCGACCAGGGCCAGAGTGGCCGACAGGATCAGGCCGAGCACCCAGCCGACGACCGGCACGAAACAGAGAAGCCCGGTCAGCGCGCCTAGCAAGAGACCGTAGCGCAACCCTGCCCAGGTGAGCCCGATGGCATAAACGGTGCCAAGGATGAGGCAAACCAATCCCTGGCCGCGAATGAACGCCGAGATCGCGCCGTTGATGTCGTTGGCAAGCCGCCGAATGGTCGCCTCGTGGTCACGAGGCAGCCAACGGTCGATCTTCTCCAGCATGGGGTACCAATCGACCAGCAGATAGAAGACGACGAGCGGCGTGACCAAGACCAGCGACACGAAGTTCACCAGAGCCAGACCTTGCGCCCACACCGACTGCGCAACGACGCCGGCAACGCTTGCCCAGTTGGCGGACAGATCCACGATGGCACGATCGAACCCCGACTTGATGTCGCCGAAGCGTGCCCCGAAACGGCTCGAACCCCACTCCTCAAAGGCCTTTCTCATGCGGTCGAATTCGGTGGGCAATCCATCGGCCAGTTGCTGGATCTGCGTGACGAGAAGCGGAACCACGAAAATGAACGCCAGCAGCAGCGCTACGATCAGGAGGGCAACGATGAGGGCCGACGCCCATAGCCGGGGCAAACCAATCGTCGTCAGGCGATCGGCCAGCGGGTTCAGCGCATAGGCGATGACCATCCCGGCCAGAAAGGGAAGAAGGATGGCGCGCAACGCCAGCAAAGCCACCACGAATAGAACGGCCACAGCCAGCCAGAACAGCACCTGCCGCTCAATCCGCATGATCGCCGCCCTGCCCGTTGCCCCACCCGTCGTCGCCGAATCACGGCGCCGGCTCATCCGACTCATATCCTGCCATATGTCGGAGCCAGGCGTGGATATAGGCGCCAAGGGAGACAACCGTGAGGCCACCGACCAGCCACACGAGCACAGTTCTCAAGGCGTCGAGCCCGAGATGAAACCCTTCATCGGCCAGCACGACGGAGGCCAACAGGAGCTGGACCAAGGTGTTGGCCTTGCTCACAATCAACGGCTTGATCCTGACCGGGTGTCCGAGCAGGCGGGAGAGCACGACGGCGATGATGATCAGGATGTCGCGGGATACGACGGCGATCACCAGCCAGGACGGAAGGTGCGACGACACGCCGAGCGCGATGAAGATCGACACCACCAGCAGCTTGTCGGCCAGCGGATCGAGATAGGCGCCAAGCTCAGTCTGCCAACCGTAACGCTTGGCGAGAAAGCCATCCACGGCATCGCTCAGGCCCGCAATCACGAACGCGATGAAGGCTGCCTGCATCTTGCCGGACACCAGCAGCCAAAAGACGAACGGCACGGAAACAGCGCGAGCCAGCGTAATGATGTTCGGTATGTTCACCGATGAGGCGCCCCCAGCAGCTCGCCGCAGCGTAGGGCCTTCAAATCCCACTACCGACTGAGCCCGCAACGTTTTGTTTTGTTCAGTGTCTCACGTTAGCGCCTTGCGCCGGGGCTCGTCGAGCCCCCGCCCGTCAGGGCCTCACGACCCACGTTCCCCCGGCATTGTCGACCCGGAGGCCGAGGCGGCCCAACGCTGCGGCAAGCTGGCTCCCGCCACCTGGGTATCGCAGCGCAACATCTGCCGCCCGTGCGGAGACCCCGCCAACCTGCAGGTCCTCGACACCGGGCGTCGCCGCGATCTGCCGGCGCATGTCCTGCCATTCCTGGAGGTTGCGGTATTCGACAAGAAGCTGCACGGGCTCTGGGCCGGACGCCAGCGTGTCAACGCCGCCGCGCGTACTTGCGACCTGGTAGGCCTTCCAGCGCCCCTCGAGGATGCCGAGGGCAACGACCGCCGCGAGCTCGGCGGTGTAGGCGAACTCATCACCGGTCATTCGATACGACCGCTTGAGCGAAAAGGGGCCGACGACATCCTCTCCGATCAACGTCACGTTGAGCTTGCCTCCGGCGGTGTCGGCTTCCGCCATCGCCACAACAATCCGATCGGCCTTGTGGGCGGATTGCAGACTTCGCAACCCGCTCGCATTGCCCTGCTTCAGGGCCTTCCAAATGTCCGCGGGCACGCTAGACCGCGGCGGGTCAAGCCGAACGGGCGTCAGCGTATGCTGGAGATCCAGTCCTTTCCACGCCTCGACCCAGGCGCGTGCGCCGCTATCGGCGGCCGCGCCTGCGGCTTGTGCCTCATAGGCGGCTACGACTACGGTTTCCGGCGCCTGCACGTCGATGAACGGGATGCTCTCGCGCCGCAGGAGGTCGCGAACCGCTTGCGGCTGGAACGAAAAATCCAGGGTCGCGATGTACTCCGTGGAGGACGTGCTCTCGGAGCGCACGCTGACGCCGTTGATCAGATCGGCGGGCTTCACGTCCTTCAATCTCGACAGCCTTCCGTAGGCCGTCACCGGGACCAGGCGCTTCAGCAGCGAGCGGAAGGCGGCTTGCTGTCCGTCGGCCATGGCCTGAGCCTTGGCCGCCACGGCATTGCCCGCGCTGGCGTCGACCGGATAGTTGGCAACCGTAAAGGGCACGTCCGAGGCCGATGCCGGCAACGCGGCAACCAGGCCCATGCATACCCACGCCGCCAAAGCGGATCGCCGCCCAAACGGTCCTGTGCCTGATCCATCCACCGCCATTACACCTGAAGATCGAGCCTCAACGTTGCCCGCTGCTGCCGATTTCTGCTAGGAGGCGGCATCTCGGGCGACCAATGGGGCGAAAGTTCGATTGCGTCAACGGGTTCGTTCGACGGGCGGCGACGTGTCCACATGCTGCGGCCCGGGCCTCCCGCAACAGTCCTTGGAGCATCCATGAGCGCGCGCGAAGAGCGCCCGAATGCGCCGATCACCTATCGCGACTCGGGCGTGGACATTGACGCAGGCAACGCGCTGGTGGCGGCGTTGAAGCCGCTGGCGAAAGCAACGCTGCGCACCGGGGTGGACGGCGATCTTGGCGGGTTCGGCTCGCTGTTCGATCTCAAGCGGGCCGGGTTCAGGGACCCGCTGCTCGTTGCGACCAACGACGGGGTCGGCACGAAGCTCAAGATCGCGATCGACACGGGCCATCACGCGACGATCGGCATCGATCTCGTCGCTATGTGCGTGAACGACCTGATCGTCCAGGGGGCCGAGCCCCTGTTCTTCCTCGACTATTTCGCGACCGGCAAGCTGAACGTCGAGACGGCGCGAACCGTCATCGCCGGCATCGCGGATGGCTGCCGCGAAGCTGGTTGTGCCTTGACGGGCGGCGAGACGGCCGAGATGCCCGGCATGTATTCGGGCGACGACTACGACCTCGCGGGCTTCGCCGTCGGCGCCGTGGAACGCGACGCGCTGCTGCCACGCCGGGACCTTGCCGTCGGCGACGTGCTGATCGGGCTTGCGTCCTCCGGCCCGCATTCCAATGGCTATTCGCTGATCCGCCGCCTGGTCGCCGAGGAGCGGCTCGATTGGGGGGCGTCGGCCCCCTTCGCCCGCGATCTCAGCGTTGCCCAGGCCCTGCTGACGCCCACGCGCATCTATGTTCGGCCGGCGCTGTCGGCCATTCGCCAGACCGGCGCGATCAAGGCGATGGCCCACATCACGGGCGGTGGCCTCGCCGAGAATTTGCCGCGGATGCTGCCCAACGGGATCGCTGCCCACGTCGATCTGGGGACATGGACGGCGGCGGCCGTTTTCGGTTGGTTGAAGCAGGCCGGACGGCTCGACGATGCCGACATGCTGCGCACCTTCAACTGCGGTATCGGGCTCGTTGTGGTCGCCGAGGCGTCCGCGGCGCCGGCCGTGATCGAAGTGCTGTCGCGAACGGGCGCGAGCGCGTGCGTGATCGGCGAGTTGGAGCCCGGGCGCGGCGTCAAATCGCAGGCCAAGGGCAAGGGCGAAGCCGAGGCCGTGCGGTTTTCGGGACGGCTCGAGTTCGGCGGCTGAGCGGCATGGCAAAGGCGCGAGTTGCAATCCTCATCTCCGGCCGCGGCTCCAACATGATGGCGCTGGTCGGTGCAGCGCGGGCGGCGGACTACCCGGCCGAAATCGCCCTGGTCCTGTCCAACCGGCCGGGCGCCGCGGGGCTGGCCCGGGCGCGGGCGCAAGGGCTGGCCGTGGAAGCGATCGACCACAAGGGGTTCCCGCGCCGGGAAGATTTCGAGGATCACCTCCACCGGCGCCTGATCGAGAACAAAATCGACCTCATCGCGTGCGCCGGCTTCATGCGACTCATGACGGCCTCGTTCGTCGAGCGCTGGTCAGGGCGCATCCTCAACATCCATCCTTCGCTGCTGCCTGCCTTCAAAGGGCTCGATACGCACGCCCGGACCCTGGCGGCGGGGGCACGGATCGCTGGATGTACTGTTCATTTCGTGGTGCCGGAGGTCGATTCCGGGCCGATTGTGGCGCAGGCGGCCGTGCCGGTGCAGGACAGCGACACCCCTGAGCAACTTGCCGCACGTATTCTCGGTGCTGAGCATAAGTTGTATCCCTATGCTCTCGCGCTCGTCGCCTCGGGAGCGGCGCGTCTCGCTAAAGGCCGGGTATTGCTTGACGTTTCGGTTAACCTGAACGATGTCCTGTTCTCGCCAGCACCACCGGGCAAGGTCTAAACCTTATTGCAACGCAGAACACCATTGTGGAATGCGCCGGCCAGACCGCCTGGACAGGCCCGAATCCCGGGTGGTAGGAGCACAAAAAACGGTTTGCTAAGCGCTTGGCCATAGTGGTCCCTGCGTTACAGCCAAACGACGCCGGATCATCCAAGATCAGCGGGGCGGACGTCTGGTCACATGATGGGTCATGCCGCGGGCGGACGGTCAATCGGCCGCGTCCGTGCGGAGCGAAGTTGACATGAATGCACAGACCCCAGCTCACGTTCATCAGCTCGGCGACCAGGAGAGCGTCTGGTTCAAGCTGACGCCACTGCTCAAGGGGCCCGATAACCCGCTGACGATCATCATGCAGATGGGCGAGCGCTACGGCGGCGTGATCCCCATCAACATGGGAAACCAGCGCGTCGTGCTGCTGTCGGACCCGGAGCATTTCAAGCGCGTCCTGGTCACCAAGGTCGACGACTACATCAAATATTTCGATGGACTGAAGCCCGTCTTCGGCAAGTCCATGATCACGCATGACGGCGTGCTCTGGCAGAAGATCCGCATGCCGCAGCAGCCGGCCTTCCATCCCGACATGTTCGCCGAGTACATCCCGTACTTCCTGGCTGCGATCCGGACCAAGATGGATTTGTGGGCCGGCTTCGCCAAGTCCGGCGAAACGATCGAAATGGTCGAGCAGACGTGGACGCTCGCCGCGAACATGATTTGCAAGGCGCTCTTCGACCGCGAGATGCCATTCAATCCGCACTTCGTGTTCAAGTGCGTGAAGACCTACACCGACGTGATGAACCACAAGTCCATCCGCCTCAAGAAGGTGGCGGGCGAGGAGTTCGAGATCACCGAGGAAAATGCGGCGAAGGCGATGGAAGTGTGGGCGGGCGTGCCCCCAGAGGTCATCGCCGCCGACCCGGAGGAGGGCCGCGAGCGCACCCTCCTCAAGATGATCCAGGCAGCTGCGGCCGACCCATCGATCCCGGAGTTCGACCACCAACAGGCGATCGATGAGCTCAAGCAATATCTGTGGGCCGGAACAGAGACGACGGCGCTGACGCTGGCCTGGTCACTGTACCTGACCTCGATGCATCCCGAGGCCGCGGATCGCATCCGCAAGGAAGGCGAGGAAACCTACGGGGATCGCGAGCCGACGGCTGCCGACTACTCGGCGCTCGCCTATACGCGGGCGGTGATCCAGGAGACGATGCGGCTCTATCCGCCGATCTGGATGCTGATGCGGGTCGCCAACAAGGCGGACGAGATCGACGGTAAGGAAATCCGTGTCGGCGACCGCGTCGCCCTTTTCGCGTACGGCGCACATCACAGTGCCAAGTACTGGGACAATCCCGAGGCGTTCGTCCCCGAGCGCTGGCTCGGCGATGCCGCAAAGAAGCGCAAGCCCTACACGTACCTGCCGTTCGGCGGCGGCAAGCGGGCGTGCATCGGCGGAGCGATGAGCCAAGTCGAGAACACGCTGGCGCTGTCGATGCTGCTGCGGCGATTCAAGCCCGAATATGTCGGACCGAAGCCCGCAGGGCTCAACGCGACCGTGACGCTGACGCCCAAGGGCGGCCTGCCGTTCCGGATTCACGAGCTGTCCTGAACAGCGCCGGGCCGGCGATCCACGCCGGTCTTTCCAATCATGCCTCGGGAAGGCCGGCCAATTGCAGGCCGTGCACCATCGTGTCGCGATGGTGGCGTGAATTGCGAAAGATGGGCAACGCCCCGTAGCGGGCAATTGTGAAGTCCGGCTGAGCCGCCAACAGTTTCTCAGCCGCCCAACGGGCGGTGGCGAGATCGCCTGCCAACGCCGACCAGGCGGCGAGCTGGCGGTAGCACCACGTCACGTCCGGATGCCGGTTGATCACCTCGCGAGCGATCGCCAGCCCTTGGGACAAATCGCCTGCGAACGCCAGAGCGCAAGCAACCCCCATCCGCATGTTGAAGGCGAAGGGGTCCACCGGGCTCAATGCCATCGCGCGCTCGAACCGCTCCCTGGCCCGATCCAACTCATCGCGATAGATCGCGGTCCAGCCAAAGCGGGTCCACGCCCAGGCGTTGTTGGGATCATGCGCGAGCGCTCGTTCAAAGAAGGCGGTCGCCCGTTCCTGATCGCCGCACAGGCTGACGGCCGCTCCCGCCGCCGTCAGCGCCGTCGGATCGTCCTCGATGGCGGCTGAAGCTGCCTCTACCGCGGCAAGGGCCAAGGCGTGCTCCGCCTCCGGCGCCGCCGACCAGACGTATGTTGCCTTCACCGCGTGACACCAGGCTAGGAGCGCATGCGCGCGGCCGTAGGTTGAGTCGCTCCTGATCGCATCCTGCAGCAGCGTGATCGCCTCATCGTTGGCCGCTCGGTTGTGCCCCCATAGCTTGGGATAGGCCCGCATCACGAGATCATAGGCCCTGAGACTCGCCGGCGGCCGGCGCTTGGCGAGCTCGATCTCGGCATGGCGAACCGCCGGCTGGATGGCGCCCGCGACCTGGGCCGCGATCCGATCCTGAAACTCGAACACGTCGGTGCTCACGCCCTCATAGCGTTCCGACCAGAGCTGGGTGCGGGTGCCGGTGTCCACCAACTGCACAGAGATCCGCAACCGCTCGCCGCCCCTCCGTACCGTGCCCTCGACCACATAGCTGACCCCCAGCTCACGGCCGACCTCGCGCACGTCGACGAAGCGGCCCTTGTAGGCGAAGGCCGACTGGCGCGCGATGACGAAAAACTCACGCACCCGCGACAGCGCCGCGGTGATCTCCTCGACCATGCCGTCCACGAAGTACTCGTCGGCCTCGCCGCTCAAGTTGTCGAACGGCAGGACGACGACAGACGGCTGTTCGCGATCCCGGGCGAGCGGCACTGGGACTGCTGCAGCTGTCGGGGATCGGCCGGTGGCGGGCTGAGCAGCGTCGCCGGCCGCGGGACGATCGCTGGGTGAATGGGCCACCAATTCGCAGGTCTGCGGCTCAGGATCGACACCCAGCTCGCGCTGAAGGGCCGCCTTGCACAGCTCGAGCTGGCGGATGGCGGCGTTCGTGTGGCCCTGGCGGCGATAAACCCGGATCAGCGCGCGATGCGCCTCCTCGGCCGCGGGATCGTCGGCCAGCAGGCGCTCGGCGAGTGCCCGGCAGGCGGTCTCGATCCGATCTGTATCGGAGCCGGTCAGCGTGCTCAGCCGCTCGCCCAACGAAAGGGCGGCCCGCCGGTAGGTCCTCCGCGCGGACCCAAACCAGTCGTCGAGCGGCGGGGGGAGTGCGACCCCGGCCAGGATGTCGCCGCGGTAGAGATCGGCGGCCGCGGCCAAGTCGGCCGGACTGCCCCGCGCGATCAAGCGATCGAACAGGCGAATGTCGACGTCTTCGGGACGAGCCAGGAGGCGCACGACGTCGAGGTCGCCGTCGATAGTGAAGGCCGCGGCACCCGCGTCCGGCAGGACGCGCCGAACGGCGGCGAGCGCCTGGCGCAGACTGCCGCGGGCCTGCGCCTCGGCGCGGTCGGGCCAGAAAGCCTCGGCCAAGGCCTCACGGCGGGCGCCTTGCTCTCCGGCCAGGGCTAGGGCGGCGACGAGCAACGACGCCTTGCGGGTGGCGAGCCTAACCGGCTCGCCACCCGCAGACGCAATCTCGAGGCTTCCCAGAATGCGCAAACGCATGACGGCGCTCAAAGTCGGGGGGGTCCGGGCACGCAAACTAGCACTCCCGCCTGCCGATTTAACGCGCATTTCACGCGATCCGGGGCAGCGGGGGCGGTTTTTTCGCGCGCCCTTGCACGCCGCTCAAACGGCGTCAGGGCAAGCTCCTCCTCACTGAGACCGAGGCAACCAGGACATGGGAGACGGACAATGTCGCGGACAATCCATCACGCCACGCACAGGATTTCGGCGGCCGATGCGATCGCGCTGCTGGTCGATGGAGCAGCAGGCTTCCTCGCCACACTACAGCGGAGCCGGGCCCAGGCGCGGACGCGCAGGATCCTCGCCGGGCTCAGCGACGAGCAACTCCACGACATCGGCCTCGATCGGGACAACGTGTGTCCCTCCCGGCCGTCCATCGAGGTTCAAGCAGGCCTCATGGACAAGCTGATGGCGATGCGGTGAGCGGGCACCCCGCTCATCCGTCACACGAGAGCGCGAGGCCCGATGGCCTTCGCTCACGCCGGGCGCGCCTGACGGGAGAGCTGCTCGTTCATGTTCTCGAGGCGCTTGCCGAGTTCGCGAATGATCGCGAGCGCGAGCTGCGGTAGCTCGCGAACGAACTCGAGAAACACCATCTTTTCGATCCGCAGCACCTCGACATCGGTGCTCGCCACAATGGTGGCGTTGCGCGGGCGCTCGCACAGCACCCCGAGCTCGCCGATGAGCTGGCCCGCGCCGAGCGTGGCCAGCAGCGTCCGACCGGCGGCACCTTCGCGAATCACGTCCACGCTGCCTTCGAGCACGATGTAGGCGGAGTCGGATGCCTCGCCCTGACGGCACAGAGTCTCGCCTTGACGGCAGGAGATCCGTTGACTGGCAAAGGCCAGCAACCTGAGCTTGCCCATGTCGACGTCGCGAAACATGGGAATCTGCTGCAGGCTCTTGACCTCTATATCGTGCGCCACGGCGCTCCCCTTGGGTCGATATTTTAGTCCCGTCTCTCGATGCTTAGCAAATCGCAGCGTCATGCGGAACGCTCATTGCGCCGCCACTCCCAACGCGGGCGCACCATACGCCAGGCGCGTTCCTTCGAAGCCCAGCACGCAGTCGAACCCAGCCGCGTCGGCCGCATCGGAGACTGTAACGATCAATGTTTGATCGCGCATGACACGACGTAGCTCACTGGTTATAGCGCGCGCCTCAGCCGCTCCAAAGGCCGAGAGCGCGCCTTCCAGGATGAGGATTTGCGGATTGCGGACCAG
>JAESFN010001219.1_pt1 | contig 12761 bp, 10 predicted proteins | sample 9269411 | NCBI WGS metagenome assembly JAESFN01 (sample SAMN14505399, study PRJNA617100) | algae metagenome | isolation source: Iphinoe sp. HA4291-MV1 and co-occurring heterotrophs from trail next to... | place: USA: Maunawili Falls, Hawaii | collected 2009-07-25
CGCGATCGGCGTGCTCATTGAGAAAGGTTTTCAGCCCGCCGCTGCCGACCTCTTCCTCGCCCTCGAAGAGGAACACGAGGTTGAGCGACGGCTGCCCATCCTCCTGCACGATCGCTTCCAGCGCCTGCAGGAAAGAAACGAGATTCGCCTTCATATCCGCCGAGCCGCGGGCAAACACCTTGCCATCGCGCACGGTCGGCTCGAAGGGAGGGGTCACCCACAATTCGAGTGGATCGGCGGGCTGGACATCGTAATGACCGTAAACGAGCAGGGTTTTCTTCTCGGGATCGACGTTCCAGTGCCCCTCGACGATCGGATGCCCGGCCGTTTTCACCAACTCGATCTGCGGCACGCCGATCTTCTGCATGCGAGCGACGATCCACTCCGCCATGCGTACGAGATCGGCTTTGTGCTCGGGATCGGTGCTGACGCTGGCAATGCTCAGCGCCTGCATCAGCTCGTCGAAAAAGGGTTGCTCGTTAGTCGCGAGATAGTCTGCGCGTGCCGCCATCGCTATTTCACACCGCTGGCGAATGCTTCGATCAGCAGGTAGTTGCCGCGGCGGCCGAGCGCGAGATCGTCGACGCGGAACCATTCGTTCGGCGCGTGGGCGTTGCTGCCCGGCTGCGAGAAGGCGAAGCTGACCGTATCGGCGTTGAGCACCTTCTGGAACACCGCCGTGATCGGCACCGATCCTCCTGCGCGGGTGTAGATGGGATCGCGCCCGTAGAGCTCGTTCATCACTGCCGACGCTTTTTGCAGCGCGGGCAGATCGCGGCTGAGTACGAAGGGGTAGGCGAGCCCCTGCAGGCGATTCACCTCGAACTTCACGCCCGGCAGGATGTGCTTGGCGACGTGAGCGCGAATGAGATCGACCACCTCCAGCGGATCCTGATCGGGTACGAGGCGGCAGGTGACTTTGATGTGTGCTTCCGCCGGGGTGACGGTTTTCGAGCCCTCGCCGGTGAAACCACCCCACATGCCGTTGATATCGAGCGTTGGTCTCGCGTAAACGCGCTCGACCTCGGTGTAGCCGTTCTCGCCCCAGAGTGCGAAGGCGCGCGACTCTTCGAGGATGGAGGCCTCCTCGGCACCGGCCTCGGCGATATCGGCGCGATCCTGCTCGGTGAGGGGGATCACTTTGTCGTAAAAGCCCTCGATGGCGACGCGGCCCTGATCGTCGTGGAAGGTGGCGGCGAGTTGCACCGCTACCTGATTCGCGTTCGGCACGGTGGCGCCGTACATCCCGGAGTGGAGATCGCTTTCGCCGGTGCGGATGTCGATCTGGCAGCCGCCAAGCCCCTTCAGCGCCACGGTGAGCGAGGGCAGGTTCGGCCCGCTCACGCCGCCGTCGGCCGAAACCACGACGTCAGCGGCGAGTTTCTCGCGTGCGGCTTCGACGTAGGCGGGCAGATTCGGCGAGCCGATTTCTTCCTCTCCCTCGAAGAGGAAGAGGAGATTCAGCGGCGGTTGCCCGGCGGTTTTCGCGAAGGCTTCCACCGCGTGAATGACCGAAAGCAGATTGGCTTTCATATCACCGGCGCCGCGCGCGTAGACGCGGCCGTCGCGCACCGTCGGCTCGAACGGCGGGGTGTCCCAGAGTTCGAGGGGCTCGGCGGGCTGGACATCGTAGTGCCCGTAGAAGAGGACGCGAGGTTTGGCGGGGTCGACCAGCCAGCTCGCCGAAACGACCGGGTGACCCGGGGTTTCGACGATTTCCACATCGGGGACGCCCGCTTTTTTCAGGCGATCGGCAACCCACTGCGCGGCAGCGGCGGTATCGCCCTTGCGCGATGGATCGGTGCTGACACTGGGGATGCGGAGAAGTTCGAGCAGTTCATCGAAATACTGGGCGTCGTGTGCATCGAGATGCGCCTGCCAGGCGGTCATGCATTGCTCCGGATGTAGTGGGCGTGCCGCCCGCGGACAACAGTCCGGCAATCCTAGCATTCAGCCGAAACCTACGAAAACGCGACAAAAACAGCCCCGGAGCAGCGCTGCTCCGGGGCTGTTCGGTAGTGAGGATTAGGCGGGTTCGATGAATTCGAGATCGAGTTCGAACTTCACATCATCGCCGAGCGCCAGCTTATCGACCCCGATCGGCATAGCGCCAAAGTCGATACCAAACTGCGTGCGCTTGATCGTGCCGGTAGCAGAAAATCCCGCCATCACACGGCCGGTCGCGGGATGAACTTCGGTGCCGTTGAACTCGACGTTCAGCGCCAGCGGTTTCGTGATGCCGTTGAGCGTGACGTCGCCATTGACGGTGAACTCGTCGCCGGAGCCGCTGACGCCGGTCGATTCGTAGGTCATCGTCGGGTGTTGATCGATGTTGAAGAAATCGGTGCCGCGCAGGTGGGCATCACGGTCTTTGTTATTCGTGTCGATCGAAGCCAGATCGATCTCAGCGGTGACGATGGCGCCGCCGTTGTCGTCGACCACGAGCGAGGCGTTGAATGCGTCGAAGCGTCCACGCACTTTGGCCAGACCGAGGTGGCGAATTTGGAAGGTGACTCCGGAGTGGGCGGTATCGAGGGCCCAGGTGCCCGATTTGATGCCAAGCCCGACCGGAGAAGAAACAACTGCTGCCATAGGGTGAAACTCCGCAAAGCGAATACCATCACGATTGCGTGGCGATGGTTACGATTCGTAACTTTGATCATGATAAAGAACTGCCTTACCATTGAGAAGTAGGCACTTAAAAGTGGCGGAGGCACATAGATGTTCCTGAAAGAGCAATGCAACAGCGATGGCGCGCGAGAGGTGCGGCACCTGCTGACGCGGATCGGGGATAAGTGGTCGCTGCTGGTGATTTCGCTGCTGGGGAACGGCTCGCTGCGCTTCAGCGAGCTGAAACGCGAGGTGGAGGACATCAGCCAGCGCATGTTGACGCTGACCCTGCGCAACCTGGAGCGCGATGGTCTGGTGAAGCGCACCGTTTATCCGACGGTGCCGCCGAAGGTCGAATACGAGCTCACCGCTCTGGGGATAACGCTGCTCGATACGATCGATTCGCTGGTGCAATGGACGATCTCGCACCTGGATGACATCGCGACGGCGCGTGAGGAATACGACCAGCGTCGCGCCGAGGATGAGATTGCGGTGCCGCTATGAATGGGTCAGCGGGCTGATAGTGCCCCATCTCGTTCCATCCAGGCATAACGCGATCAGTTCGGGCGGGCGATGACCTGGATGAACGCCGACTCGCTCCCGTAAAACGCCGTGTCACCGGTGGAGAGATCGTCAATCGTGAACCGCCCTTCCAGGCACGATCGGGCGTAATCCACCGAGAAGAAATGACGAACGTGTCCATTCAGCGAATACATATCCGCTTCAATCAGGTCGCCGCGTCCGTAGAGCGGGTCGGCGACCGATTTGCAGAGAAATGCGAGCGTCCCGCCCGGGGTCAAAATGCGGTGAAGATCATTGAACACGGCTCTGGTTTCCGGATTGGGTAGGTAGTGCAGCGAGAGATGCGCGTAGACGACATCGAAGGCTGCGTCGGCAAACGGAAACGGGGCGCGGATCGGCAGTTGCTCAAAGGTAAGCCCCGGCACGTCCGCCCAGTGCGCTCGGTTTGCCGCGATGGCGGTTTCGGAGAAATCGGTGGCCAGCACCGAATGACCGGCTCGTGCGAACGCCGCTGCATCGACACCCCAACCGCAACCGAGTTCGAGAATCCGAACCGGTGCGGCAAGTCGCGCGATGATTTCCCTTGCGAGAGGGGAGGTCGGGTGCGCATCGCGCGACACAGAGCTGCCGGCGTGCTTGCTGTTCCAGAGATCGCGCTGATCGCTCACCTCTACCTCCCCAGCACCCGATTAGCCGTTCGTCAGCGCGCCGTACTGCGCTTCGTGCAGGCGGCTGTAGATACCACCCGCGGCGACCAGCTCGTGGTGACGGCCTTCTTCCTCAACCCCGTTTTCGGTGACGACGACGATGCGGTCGGCGTTTTGAATGGTGGCGAGGCGGTGGGCGATGACGAGAGTGGTGCGACCCTCTGAGAGCTCCGCCAGCGACTGCTGAATCGCGCGCTCCGTTTCGGTATCGAGCGCCGAGGTTGCTTCATCCAGAATCAGGATCGGCGGGTTTTTGAGGAACATGCGCGCGATCGCCAGACGCTGTTTCTGACCGCCGGAGAGCTTCACGCCGCGCTCACCGATGACCGTATCGAGACCGGCCGGGAGCCCCGCGATCATCTCGTCGAGGCGGGCGCGGCGGGCGGCATCGCGAATATCCGCTTCGGGGGCGTCGAGGCGACCGTAGGCGATGTTCTCGCGGATCGAACCGGCAAACAGGAAGACATCCTGCTGCACGATGCCGATCTCTCGTCGCAGCGACGCCAGCGTCATATCCCGGATATCGATGCCATCGATCGTGATGCTGCCGGTGTCAGTCTCGTAAAAACGCGGCAGTAGCGAGGTGATGGTCGTTTTGCCGGCGCCCGAGGGACCAACGAAGGCGACGGTTTCCCCGGCCGGGAGATCGAGCTCGATATCGCGCAGCACATGTTTCTCAGGGCCGTATCCGAAGCTGACGTTGCGATAGCGAATATCGCCGCGCAGGCCGGCAACATCGATCGCGTCCGGGGCATCGACGATATCCGGCTCGATATCGAGCAGCTCGGTGTAGCGGCGGAAACCGGCGATGCCCTTGGGATAGGTTTCCAGCACGGCGCTGATCTTCTCGACCGGGCGGAAAAAGACGTTCACCAGCAGCAGGAAGCTGACGAATTCGCCATAGGTGAGCTCGTTGTTGATGACGAAGTAGGTGCCGGCGAGCATGACGACGATGGTCGTGAAGCGCATCGAGAAGTAGCTGAGCGTCATCGAGGCGGTCATCAGGCGGTAGGCTTTGAGTTTGGTTTCGCGGTACTGGGCGTTGTCGCGGGCGAAGAGTTCGCGCTCGTGATCCTCATTGGCGAAGGCCTGTACCACGCGCATGCCACCGACGTTTTCCTCGATGCGGGCGTTGAATTCGCCGACGCTGCGGAAGAGCGAGCGGAAGGTGGAGGTCATACCGCGACCGTAGCGGGTGGTGATAAACCCGGCCACCGGCACGATGGCGGCGGTGATCAAGGCCAGCTTGACATTGACCGCGAACATCAACCCGAACGCGCCGATGAAGGTCATGATCGCGACAAAGAGATCCTCAGGTCCGTGGTGAGCGACCTCGCCAATCTCTTCCAGATCCTTGGTGACGCGGCCGACGAGGTGGCCCGTTTTCTGGTTGTCGTAGAAGCGGAATGAAAGCTTCTGCAGGTGGTCGAAACTGCGCCGCCGCATCTCGGTTTCGATATTGATCCCGAGTTTGTGCCCCCAATACCCGACGATCACCATCAAGCCGGTGTTCAGCATGTAGATAGCGAGCAGACCGAGCGAGGCCAGCATGATGACACCCCAATCCTGATCGGGGAGGAGCTGGTCAACGAACAACCCGACCGCCATCGGGAAGCCGAGCTCCAGCACGCCCGAAAGGATGGCGCTGGAGAAATCGAGCCAAAAGAGGCGGCGATGCGGTTTGTAATACGCAAAAAAGCGCTTGAGTAATTCTGAGTTTGACATCGATGCGGCAGACATGAAGGGTTCTAACCTCGCTCGCGAAAACTGGGCAGACTGGGAGCATCACTCGGTTGAGTGATCGTCGAAAACACGCTCGTGACCTGTGGAAGTTGTGCGCCGCTGAGTGTGAGATCGGACCATCGCGAACTCAGGCGATGCTTAGTGTATCAAGCCATCGCGATTTTTGAAACTTCTCACTTGTTTTTCGATACGGTAGGATCGGAAGACGTGAAAGGATTGCCGGCGTGATCGAGGATCGTGAGCGATCGATAGCGTTTGACTTCCCGGAACTTCGGATCGGTATTGCCGAGTATGACGACGGGCCGACAGGTTGCACGGTGCTGCACCTACCGGCCGGGGCGGAATGCGCCGCCGATATTCGTGGCGGCTCGCCCGGTGTTTTCGGCGTGAATTTCGGCTACACCCACGCGGTGTGTTTTGCCGGTGGTTCGCTCTACGGGCTGGAAGCGTCGATGGGGGTGGCTGCCGAATTGTTGCGGCAGCGTGGCTCGGTGCATTGGACGACGATCGATCTGGTGAGCGGCGCGATCATCTGGGATTGGACCGGGCGTAACAATCTCGTCTACCCGGATCGCGACCTGGGGCGGGATGCGTTGCTTGCCGCCGAAACCGGCGCTTGCCCCGTCGGTGCGCGTGGAGCGGGGCGCTCCGCGACCGTTGGCAAGTTCGGTGGAGATTTCGTTCCGCCGCTCTCGGTCGAGCCGTCGGGGCAGGGCGCGGCGTTCGTCGAGATCGGAAACACCGGCGCGAAAGTGTTCATGCTAACGGTGGTGAACGCGATTGGAGTCGTGCTCGACCGCGAGGGAAATGTGGTGCGCGGCGCCATCGATCCTGCCACCGGCAGGCGCTGGCACCCGCGCGAGGTGGCTGATGCCACGACATCGCAGCAACTCGCCCAGGCGCCCGAACACGGCCCGACAACCAACACCACCATCACCGCGCTGATCACGAATGTGGCGCTCTCGCCGCAAGCACTCGATCGCTTCGGTAAGCAGGTGCACACCTCGATGGCCCGCGCGATCCGCCCGTTTCACGCAGCAAACGACGGCGACGTGCTCTTCGCGCTTTCGACTGGCACCGTTCCGGCGGAAACGATCAGCGATTTCGCGCTCACCGAAATCGCCTGCGATCTCGCGTGGGATGCGGTGCTGAACGCGGTAGATGCTTGAATAGTCGACCGATTTCCCGTAGGGGAGCCCCTCGTGGGCTCCCGGATGGGCAACGGGGAAATTGGCGTTCCGACGACGGGAGCCTACGAGGGGCTCCCCTACAGGGAGTTCGTCTGGATTGGCGTAGGGATTAGCTCGCCGGGTCGTACATGAACTGGCGGAGTTCTTGTGAGCAGCGGCAGGCGACGGCGATCTTCGCAGCCCACTCGATTGCTGCCTCCCGCGAGGGCAGTTCGAGAATGGTGTAGCCGCCGTTCGGCAGCTTGTGGCCTGGGTGCGTGCCCTCGGCAAACGTGCCGTCGGCAGCTACGAGCACCGGGGCGACATCCTCGTCGATTCCACCGCCGAAAACGTAAACGCCCGCCGCCTTGGCTTCCTCGATGACGGCGTGTGCGGCGTCTGCCACTGCCTGGAAGTCCTCAGGGGGAAAGTCCATGACTTCACCGGGGAACGAGATCAGATACTTCGTCATTCCGGAACTCCTTAGCTTTGGGTTCTCGCCCGATTCGCCGTTTGCGAACTGAAACGGGAGGCCAAATCGGCCTCCCGTTGAATCGCGTAGGTTCGGATGTTAGCTCACCTCGGCGACCTCGCCGCCGGTGCGCAAGAGGGCGAAATACTTGGCGTCGGGGTGGGGGATCACGATCGCGGCGGTGGTCTGCTCGGGATCGAATTGGAAGCCCTCGGTCAGGGTGACGCCAATCTTGCTGAAATCAAGCAACCGATCGACCAGCACGTGGTGATCGAGATCCGGGCAGGATGGGTAGCCCCAGGAGTAGCGCTTACCCGTTTCCGGGCCGATGTTGAGCATGTCGCGGATACGCTGGTGCGTGTACTCGGCCAACGCTTCGGCGCTGGAAACGCTCAACCCGTGGCTGTAGAAGCTCTCGGAGTAATCGCCGCGCGCCTGCGTTTCCTCAGTGCGTTTGGTCGCGGCTGAGCCCATCGTCACGATCTGGAAGGCGACGACATCGCGGCGTCCGCTATCGAGCGGCAGGAAGTAATCGGCGAGGCAGAGGCGCTCGCGGGCAGGCTGGCGCGGGTAGGTCATGCGCAACAGCTCGCGATCCTGCTCGACCGGATCGAAGATGACGAGATCGTTGCCATCGCCGTTTGCGGGGAAGAAGCCATAGCGAACGCTCGGTTGCAGCCAGGCGGTGCGCTCGGCATCGAGCTGCATCTGCTCCAGGCGCGGGAAGAATTCGTCGCGCTGCAGCGCTTCCCAGGCTTCGTCTTTCACACCCTTGCCGCCCCAGTGGAGACGGAACATCGTTTTCAGATCGAGGTGCGGCCAGACATCGCGGAGCGTGAAGTCGGCGAGATCGCGCACACCGTAGAACGGCGCGGCCGGCGGTTCGACGATCGGGGTGGCCGAGCGAACAACTTCGGATGCTTCCGCGGGCGCGAGGAACGACTGCCGGCTCGGTTTGCTCTGCGCTTTGATCGCGGCATCGAGGGTTTCGGAGACCAGGCGCTCGCGCTCCGATGGAACCACGATGCGGTCCATCAGCGACAGCCCCTCGAAGGCGTCCTTGGCGTAGAACACCCCGGCTTCATAGGGGGTGGTTTCGTCGACGAAAAGCGATCGATGGGCGTAGGGGCGGTTGATCGCCGCGCCGCCGATCATCACCGGGAATTTGAGGCCCTGGTGATGGAGTTCCTTGACGCAGAGCGGCATCTGCTTGCTCGTGGACACGAGCAGCGCGGAGAGTCCGATCGCGGTGGCGTTCACCTCCACCGCTTTGTCGATGATGCGGCTGATCGGCACCTGCTTGCCGAGATCGTGCACCGTGTAGCCGTTGTTGGTAAGGATGGTGTTGACGAGATTCTTACCGATGTCGTGAACATCGCCGTAGACGGTCGCCAGCACCACCGTGCCCTTGGTAGCCCCTTCGGCCTTTTCGAGATAGTTCTCGAGCTGCGAAACCGCCTTCTTCATCACTTCGGCCGATTGCAGCACGAAGGGGAGAATCAGCTCGCCGGCGCCGAATTTATCGCCAACCTCTTTCATCGCGGGAAGGAGAACGTTGTTCAGCACCTCGACCGCGTCGCCGCTCTCCGCAACCGCCTGATCGATATCGGCTTCTACGCCATCCTTCTTGCGGAAGACGATGCGGAAGTGGAGGCGCTGGCGCACGTTCATCTCGGCCATCGGATCGACGGCGGATGACGAGGTGTCCTCGGTGCGGCCCTCGTAGTGCTCGATGATGCGCGCCAGCGCATCCGGGCGGCGATTGAACACGAGGTCTTCGGCAAGCTCGCGCTCTTCCGCCGGGATTTCGCCGAGCGGGATCACGTGCGAGGGGTGGACGATCGCGAGATCAAGCCCCGCTTTGATCGAGTGGTAGAGGAAGACCGCGTTCACCACTTTACGTGCGGCGGGATTGATCCCGAACGAGACGTTAGAAACGCCGAGCACCGTCATCACGCCGGGCATTTCGGCTTCGATCTGGCGAATCCCCTCGATCGTCTCGACCGCCGAATTCATGAATTCGGGATCGCCGGTGGTGAGCGGGAAGGTGAGGGCGTCGAAAATCAGCGCCTCCGGCGCCAGCCCGTACTCGGTGGTGACGATATCGTGAATTGCACGCGCGATTTCGACCTTGCGTTCGCGCGTTTTGCCCATGCCCTCTTCGTCGATCGTCAGGGCGATCACCGCCGAGCCATGAGCTTTGGCGAGCGGCATCACCGATTCGATCTTTCCGCGCCCGTTCTCCATATTGATCGAGTTGATGATGGCGCGCCCCGGATATTGCTCCAGCGCATCCTTCAGCACGTCGGCTTCGGTGGAGTCGATGACGAGCGGACCTTCAACCGTCAGCGCCAGCTTCTTCACCAGCTTGCGCATCGTGTCTTTTTCGTCGGTGCGCTCGGTGAGGGCGACGCAGACATCGAGGGTGTGCGCGCCTTCCTCCATCTGGCTGGTGGCGACTTCGAGCACGCCATCGAGATCGTCGGAGAGAATGAGGCGCTTCACCTTGCGCGAGCCGAGCGTGTTGACTCGCTCGCCGATGATCGTCGGCGCTGGGTCCTGCTGCAAATTGACGGCGCGGATCATGCTCGAAACCTGCGGCAGCGGCTTGATCGGCCGCGCCGTCACCGGCTTGAACTCGATCTCACGCACCAGCGCTTTGAGATGGTCGGGCGTGGTGCCGCAGCAGCCACCGACGATGCCGACCTGAAATTCGTCGACCATTTCGCGCAGTTGCCGCGCCATCGGATCCGGCTCCATCGGGAAAACGGCCAGACCGTTGACGTTGATCGGAATACCGGCGTTCGGGATTACCGATACCGGGCGCGTGCTGTACTCGCCGAGGTAGCGAGCCGGTTCGCGCATGTAGTCGGGACCGGTGCTGCAGTTCAGGCCGATGATATCGACCGGCAGGTGCTCCAGGATGTTGAGCGCGGCGGCGATATCGGTGCCGAGGAGCATGCGCGCCGAGGTGTCGAGCGTGATCGACGCCTGGATCGGTACGTACTTCTGCGTTTCCTCGCGAACCTGAATTGCGGCGTGGATCGCCGCCTTCAGTTCGAGGATGTCCTGCACCGTTTCGATGATCAGCACATCGGAGCCGCCATCGACCAGACCGCGAATCTGATCGAGGAAGAGATCGAGCACTTGCTGGAACCGGTGCTGCCCGAGCATCGGATCCTCGGAAGCCGGGAGCAGACCGGTGGGGCCGATCGAGCCAGCGACGAAGCGCGGGCGCTTGGCAGTGCTGTACTGATCGGCGACACCGCGGGCGAGGGCGGCGGCGGCGCGATTCAGCTCGTAGGTGAGCTCGCCGATGCCGTATTCCTCAAGCTTGATCAGGCTGCCACCGAAAGTATCGGTTTCGAGAACATCGCAACCGGCTTCCATGTAGGAGGCGTGGATCGATTCGATGACGTCGGGTTTGACCAGTGCCAGGTAGTCGTTACACCCCTCTTTGCCGCCGTAATCCTCTGGAGTGAGCTGCATGTTGAGGATGGTGGCTCCCATCGAACCGTCGTAAATGACGGGACGGCTGCGCACGAGTTCGAGGAAACGGCTCATTTGGTTCTCCGGGTACGGGACAACGGCGGTGTGGTATTCCACCGCTGAATAATAGCGGATTAAGTGATGCAAAATCTGGAGAATCGGCTACGAACCAGTGGTCTAGACCAGTGAATGCAGAATCATCTTCATTCGTCTCGTGATTGCGTATGCGCGATGAAGTGACCTAATTGTGCGCGGGGCCTGGGTCTAAAGACACCAGGCTGACAGGAGAAGTCTCTTCGAGACTGAGATCGAATCGTTCCTAGTCCCTTGTGGACTTCCCCTGTCAGCCCGACGTCTTCAGACTCGGGCATCAGGCGCAGCCTGATTATGTTCCTATGTGATTACCGCTGTGATTACCGCGCGAAATCGCGATCTACTCAATCGGCAACTCCGATTCCTCGGGAGCAATCGGATGCGATGCGGTGATCCCGAACGCCCCGGCATCGAGTGCCACGACGCCTAGGGTGATGATCGTAGCGATGATCGCAACCACAACCAGCGGCAGTGCCGAGCCGACGAGCATCAGCACCAGCAGCGCGCCGATCGCCGCGACACGTTGGATGGAGATGTAGCCCCAGACGATACGCTTGAACAGGAGATGCCCGAGCAGGAAGAGCGCGGGACCGCCTGCGATTGCCAACACCTGGTTGATCTCGGCGTTGTGGGTCGGGTGGGCGATGCTCAGTTCGTCACCGACCGCCATCACGATGATGCCCGCGATCATCACCGCGTGAAGATAGGTATAGGCGGAGCGCGCCATACGCCCAGGATCGTCCGATTGATCGAGGCGCTCGGCCGCGCTTTCGGCGCTGCGATCGAAGTAGAGCCACCAGAGCGCCACACTCCCGAGAAATGCGACAACGAAGGCGACGAAGACCCAGAAGGTGATCTCCATACCGGAGAAGGTGCCGCCCATGATCAGAATCGATTCGCCCAGCGCAATCATCAGCAGCAGTTGGCAGCGCTCCGCCAGATGGCTTCCGGAAATCGTGCTCCACTCGCTGGTGGTTGAGCGGCCAAGACCCGGCACCCAGAAACCGACGATCGCACCCAGCGTCATCAATCCCGCGCCGATAATCCAGCTCACGTCGCGCCAGCCGCCATCGAGCAAACCGCCGAGCACCGCGAAGAATCCGACCACGCAGTGCCAAACGAGAATGCGCTTGAAGTTCGGCCGCATATCCGGGCGATCGCGCAGTGCCAGAAAAACGAACAACGTACGGCCAATTTCCATGGTGGCGAATGCCGCCGCCGTGGCCAGACCGCGATCGCCAAACGCCTCCGGCAGCGTCGCCGCCATCACCAGCGCTGCCAGCATGATGCCGATGAGCAGCAGGCGCACCGGGCGTGTATCCGGATCGAACCAGTTCGTCACCCAGGCGGTGTTGACCCAGCTCCACCACACCGCGGCGAAGAGCATCAGGGTTTGAAGTGCTCCCCGCCAGCTCAGGTGTTCGAGCAGGGTGTGGGAAAGCTGAATCACCGCGAATACATAGACGAGATCGAAAAACAGCTCGATGAAGGTGACACGACGATGATGTTGGTCGAGCGGGCGCAACAATCCGGTGAGCTTCAGTGAAATTGCTTCCATCGGTCGTCGGTCCTCTCCGGTGTCGAACTATCTGATTTCGTGTCGCGAGCGATCATGCTACGCGCGAGCGGCTCGCGGCAAACTCAACGCGCGGCTACCCCGGGCTGCGGCAACGATCAGCACCGCTGTGGAATAGAGCCCAGCCACAAGCGGAGGCGCTACGAACGCCAGCGGTATGCCGGGAAGCAGCAGCGCAATCCCGGCAAGCAATTCCGGGCGGCGCTCAGCCAGCACGAGCCGGTGCACGGCGGTCATTCCGGCGAGAAAGAGCGCCGGGCCGCCGATGGCGATTAGCGCGGTAGAAATGGTGGTATCCCCGCGCGGCTGGGTGATCGTCAATTGATCTCCGGCCGCCGAAAGCATGATTCCCGCCACGATCGGGAGATGCCAGTAGGTGA
>JAESFN010001220.1_pt1 | contig 12755 bp, 10 predicted proteins | sample 9269411 | NCBI WGS metagenome assembly JAESFN01 (sample SAMN14505399, study PRJNA617100) | algae metagenome | isolation source: Iphinoe sp. HA4291-MV1 and co-occurring heterotrophs from trail next to... | place: USA: Maunawili Falls, Hawaii | collected 2009-07-25
CCATCGTTGCCGGAGGCTCGACGGCGGGAGGCTCGGTGGTGGCCGGCGGTTCAGCCGCGGCCGGCGGCTCGGCAGACGGCGGGGTCTCCGCAGCCGGGGGTTCGGTGGTGGCCGGCGGTTCGGCCGCAGCCGGGGGCTCGGCGGCCGGCGGCTCGGCGGCGGGCGGGGCATGCTCCGTGCCTCCCGGGGCGGCCGGCGCCTCGGCGGTCGGCGCCGGGGTGGGCGGCGGCAGCGGCACCGGGCTGTCGGACATCGTCCGCAGATAGGCGATGATGTCGGCGCGCTCGGCCGGGTTCTTGACGCCCGCAAAGGACATCGCCGTGCCCGGGATGAAGCCCTTCGGGTTCTCGATGAAGTGGTCGAGATTCTCGAAGGTCCAGTTCATCCCCTCTTCGCCCTTCGCCCGCATGGCGTCGGAGTAATCGAAGTCGCCGTGGATGACGTTGTGGCCCACCACATCCCAGAGATTGGGACCAACCTTGTTGGGCTCTCCCTTGGCGAAGGTGTGACACGTCTTGCACTTGGCAACGTCGCCCTGGCCCGCATCGACGCTGGCCGTCTGGAGGCGATCGGCGATCGGCAGCACAGCCGGGGCGGCGGGCTCCTCGCTGCCGTCACCGCCATGGCCGGGCTCGGCCACCGCGATCACATAGCCAGGCTCCTGGTCGTGGGGCGGCGCATAGATCATGTCCGCGACGATTCCCACCACCATCACACCCAGCGCCGTACCCAGCACGGCGCCGGCAATCTTGTTGAATTCGAAATTCATCTGCCTCGAGTTCCCGCGGCCAGGACCAATTGGCAGCGCTTCAGGCGCCGCGCCCCGTCGGCGGCGAAACTACAAGCTTTCCGATCTGCGAGGCAACCCGTATAAGCATAAGCCGTTGAGACCTTTTGCCCCAAGGAAATGCCGGCTCTGCACGGCCTTTCCAGCCAAATCCCATGACCGACCCCTCCGTCATCGTCCTCATTCCGGCCCGGATGGCGGCAACCCGCCTGCCCGGCAAGCCGCTGGCGGAGATCCACGGCACACCGATGATCGTCCACGTCTACCGACGGGCGGCGGAGGCGGGAATCGGCCGCGTCGCAGTCGCGACCGACGACGACGGCATCGCGGCCGCGGTCCGCGCGGCCGGCGGCGAAGCGGTCATCACCGGGACGGATCATCTCAACGGCACCTCCCGTATCAGCGAGGCATTGGCGCGGCTCGACCCAGACGGGAGGGTGGCGACCGTCGTCAACGTGCAGGGCGACTTGCCCACCATCGCGCCGGCCACCATCCGCGCCGTGCTCGCCCCGCTCGCCGACCAGGCGGTCGATATCGCCACGCTTGCCGCCCGCATCGTCCGCGACGAGGAGCGCACCAACCCGGCGGTGGTCAAGGTCGTAGGCACGCCGGTCGAGGAAGGGCGGCTGAGGGCGCTCTACTTCACCCGCGCGACCGCGCCCTGGGGCGACGGCCCGCTCTACCATCACATCGGGCTCTACGCCTATCGATGCCCGGTCCTCGCCCGCTACGTGGCGCTGCCGCCCTCCCCGCTCGAACTCCGCGAGAAGCTCGAGCAGCTCCGCGCGCTGGAGAACGGGATGCGGATCGACGTCGGCATCGTCGAGGCGGTGCCGGTTGGCGTTGACACGCCGGAGGAACTCGAGCGGGCCCGGGCGATGCTGGCGCCGGCCAGCTAGATCCGCCGGCCACTCCCCTTCCCGCCCGCCGGCTGCTAAAGCCTCTCCCGACGTCTGCCAGCACCGACCTTGCGAAGAAGCCATGCCCCGACCCAAGAAGATCGTGTTCCAGGGCGAGCCCGGAGCCAACTCCCACCTCGCCTGCCAGCAGGTCCATCCGGACTACGAGGCGGTGCCCTGCCCGACCTTCGAGGATTGCTTCGCCGCGGTCGAGAAGAACAAGGCCGAGCTGGCGATGATCCCGATCGAGAACTCGCTGCACGGCCGCATCACCGACATCCATCACCTGCTGCCGACATCCGGGCTCCATATCGTCGGCGAGCACTTCCTGCCGATTCATTTCCAGCTCATGGCTCCGCCCGGCGCCACGCTCGACGGCATCCGCTTCGTCCACAGCCAGATCCCGGCGCTCGGCCAATGCCGGAAGATCATCCGCGACAACAAGTGGACGCCGGTGGTCGAGGGCGATACGGCGGGCGCCGCCCGCGAGGTGGCCGAGCGCGGCGACCTCAGCCGCGCTGCGCTGGCGCCGCGCATCGCCGCCGACCTTTACGGCCTGCACATCCTCAAGGAGAACGTCGAGGACGCGGCCCACAACACGACCCGGTTCATCATCCTCTCGCGGAAGGCCCGGCGCGCCCCGCCCGGCAACGGACCGGTGATCACCACGTTCGTTTTCCGGGTGCGGAACGTGCCGGCCGCGCTCTACAAGGCGATGGGTGGCTTCGCCACCAATGGCGTGAACATGACCAAGCTCGAATCGTACCAGCTCGACGGCAAGTTCTTCGCCACCCAGTTCTATGCCGACGTCGAGGGGCACCCGGACGACCGGGCGCTTGCGCTCGCGCTCGAGGAGCTCGCCTTCTTCTCAGCCGAGTTGCGGATCCTCGGTGTCTACCCGGCCAGCGATTTCCGCGCGGGACTGGCGTGAGGACCGAACGAGTTCCCCCGTTCACGCCTGATTCACTAAAGTTTTAGTCGAAATCCACGAGCTGCTGCAGCGCGGGAACCCTATCCCCGCCGTCGCCGTTTCCGAGCCATGAGCACGGAGCGGTCAAATCGAGGAACTGTCGTCCTCGTCGTCGAAGACGAGGTCCTCATCCGGGAAGACGTCATCGACGTCCTGGAGCAGGAAGGCTTCCGGGTCGCGCGGGCGGCCAATGTGCAGGAGGCGCTTTCGATCCTGGACCAGCGCCGCGACGTCAATGCGGTGTTCACCGACATCCAGATGCCGGGCCGCCTCGACGGTCTCGATCTCGCGCATCGGCTTGCGGTCGACCGTCCGGCCATCGCGGTCCTCGTGACCTCGGGCAGGAGCTTCACGGCCCCGGCCGACCTGCCCGACGCCAGCCGCTTCATTCCGAAGCCCTACATGCCGCGCGAGGTCGCCCGAATTCTTCGCGAAATGGTTGACGACGAACCGAGCGGCTGGGGCCCGGGTCTCGGAGAGACCGAGGGGAATCGGGGCTCTTCGCCGTCGCCCTCCTGACGCAGGCGCCGCTTGCCGACGCGGATTCCCTCAGTTATTTCGGTCGTTTGGCATTGACGCGCACGCCCATTTTCTGCCCTATGCGCGCCGGTGGAGCCGCCGGCGACGCGGGCCCTGCACCCGCTGCAGTGCCCCGAAACTGCTCCCCGCGTTGCATGACCCATTCAAACGATCAAAACGATCGCGAGGAGAATCCCATGGTCAAGTTTGTCGCCTACCATTCGCAAGATACGAGCGACCTGTCCGAACTCGGGCTGTTCCAGAACATCAAGAAGAACCTTCACCGCAAGGGCGAGGGCAGCAGCTTCGACGCCAGCAAGGGCAAGATCGACATGCATGTCGAGGGGAAGGGCATGCTCTTCGTCCTCAAGAATCCCGTTAGCGGAAAGATGAACAGCGTGGATGTCAAGGTCGACGGCACCGACGAGTATTTCGTCAAGGGGCTCGGCCTGAAGATCCGCAAGATGAAGAACTTCTTCAAGGGCGACTACGAGTCGAAGATCTTCTCAGGCGACGACAAGCTGGTCGGGTCCAAGGAAGCCGACAAGCTCTCCGGCTTCGACGGCGACGACACCATCAACGCCGGCAATGGCGGCGACACGGTGTCCGGCGGAAAGGGCAATGACGAGCTCTATGGCGAATCGGGCAGCGACAAGATCTCGGGTGGCAGCGGAAACGACTTCCTTGATGGCGGCGCCGGTCTGAACTCGCTGACCGGCAATGCCGGGTCGAACACCTTCCATTTCGGCACCCAGCTCGCCGCCGGCAACTCGTCCACCATCACCGACTTCAAGATCGGGGTGGACCGGATCGAACTGGTCAAGTCGGTGTTCCCGGACCTTTCGGGCACGGGCAAGCTTGCGTCGGGCAGCTTCGTCAAGTCGACCGACTATGCAGGACAGGATGGCGTCGTCGTCTACAACAAGTCGAATGGCCACCTTTCCTTCGCGGTCGACAGCAACAAGCTGGTCGATTTCGCCCAGGTGACGGCCAACACGGACCTGAAGTCGACGGACTTCTGGGTCGTCTGATCCCTGCACCAACGCTCGCCTGGCGCCGATGCGGCGCCAGGCGTGGGTTCCCCGCGGCCGATCAGAACGGCGTCCGGCTGACGATCGCGGCCGCGAGCGTGCCCTCGTCGAGGTAATCGAGCTCACCGCCGACCGGCACGCCATGGGCGAGCCGCGAGACCTTGACCTCAAGGCCGCGCAGCCGGTCGGTGATGTAGTGGGCCGTGGTCTGGCCATCGACCGTAGCGTTGACCGCTAGGATGACTTCCCGCACACCTCCGGCAGCAACCCGCTGGACCAGCCCGTCGATGCGGAGATCGTCGGGACCGATGCCGTCGAGCGGCGACAGCACGCCGCCGAGCACGTGGTACTTCGCGTTGATCGCGCCGGCGCGCTCCAGCGCCCAGAGGTCCGCCACCTCCTCGACGACGACGATGGTCGTGGCATCCCGGCGCGGGTCGGAGCAGATCAGGCACGGGTCGCTGGTGTCGATGTTGCCGCAGGTCGAGCAGGCCACGACCCGCTCGACCGCGACCTCCATGGCCCTCGCCAACGGGACCAGCAGCTCCTCCTTGCGGTCGATCAGATGCAGCGCCGCCCGCCGCGCCGAGCGCGGCCCGAGGCCGGGCAGCTTGGCGAGGAGCTGGATCAGGCGCTCGATCTCGGGGCCGGAAACGGAACGGGACATCAGAACCTATCGTATGAACTGGTCGACGAAAGCTTCGCCGAGCCCGCACGCGGCGTAGTGCTTCCGGCACATGTCGATCTTGGTGAAGACGTCCTCGTAGCCGGCGGCTTTGCCCCAGGGGTCGACGTAGAGCATGAGCCCGTTGACCTGGAAGAGCGTGATCATCTCCTCGACATCGTCGGGAACGACCAGCGTGTGGGTCTCGCCCGGCGGCTCATAGACGTAGCCGCCCTCGGTCGCGACCCAGTCGTGTTCCAGATAGTGCCAGCGGCCCTTGATGACATAGCCGTGGACGGGATTGGTGTGGCGGTGGCGGGAGAGGACGCCGGCCCGGGTGACCTTGAGGAGATTGACCCAGTAACCCTGCGACGCGTTGAGGCAGAGCGGCCGGAACCAGACGTTCGGCGCCTGTGGCACCCAGACGCGATCATCCTCCGGCAGCACGCTCGAGACGACCAGGTCCGGCGACGCCTCCTTCGGCATCGGCAACTGGTAGGGCATACGCGGATCGGCCTGGCGCACCGGCTCTGACATCGTTGCTCCTCCTCCCCCTCACATCGAGGCATAGCCGCCATCGACCGGCAGCACCGCGCCGGTAACGAAACGGGCCGCATCGCTCGCGAGAAAGAGCGCGGGGCCAACCAGGTCCTCCGGCGTGCCCCAGCGGCCCATCGGCGTCCGGTCGAGAATGGTTCGGCTCCGCGCCTCGTCCTTCTGGAGCGCCTCGGTGAGCGGCGTCGCGATCCAGCCCGGCGCGATGGCGTTGACCCGAATATCGTCCTTCGCCCAGGCGATCGCCAGCGACTTGGTGAGCGTCACGATGCCGCCCTTCGAAGCGGAATAGGCCGGTACCAGCCCGCCGCCGAAAAAAGACAGCATCGAAGCGATGTTGATGATCGCGCCGCCGCGTGCCGCCAGTGCCGGGCGGCAGGCGGTGCAAAGCCTCATGGTGCCGGTGAGGTTGACGTCGACGACGCTCTCGAACGTATCGATCTCGAACTCGGCCACCCGACGGATGATGCCGGCGGCGTTGACGAGGACATCGAGCCGGCCGAGACCGGCGCCGAAGGCGGCGACAGCCCCGCCATCGGTGATGTCGAGGGCGGCATAGGTGAAGCCCGGCGCGCTCCACCCCTCGGGCGCACGGTCGATGCCGGTCACGTTATAGCCGGCGGCAAGGAATCCTTCGGCGAGGCCACGACCGATACCGCCCGCAGCGCCGGAGATGAGAGCGAAGCGATGCTCAGCCATGGGCACTCCAATGCAGCACCGACTCGCATTCCCGATGTCGGGGCACGCGACCATGAGACCACACGGTTGGAAGGAACGTCAAAGCCGAGCGCGACATCGAAAAATCACCCAGACGACGCCGCGCGTCGCGCCGATCCCGAAACGCCGGGCGAATCGCCGAACCGGCCACTCCGGCACGTCACCGATTGTCGCCCTCAGGCGATGAGGAAGTTCCCCTCGTCGAGTTCGAGATTCTTGTCGATCCTGGCGATCCGCACCGCATGCTCGCCGCCCTCGCCATCGGCGTCGAAGAGAATCTTGCCGCTCTTCGCGTCGTAGAGGATGTGGTCGTCAGCATCCTTCGCCGACCGTCCCACCCGGAACTCCGATGCCTCCAGCGTCGGCCCGAGCACGGTGAAGACTCCGGCGCCGAGCTCGATCATGTCGCGATCGATGTCGAAATCCTTGATCGAGGCATGACCGTCGGCCTTGACGCCGCCCTTGCCAACCAGGGTGTCCAGATCGGGAGCCAGCACGAAGACGTCGTCACCCTTCCCGCCCTTGAGCCAGTTCGGGCCGAGCCCGCCTTCCAGCCGGTCGTCGCCTCCGCCGCCTTTGAGGACGTCGTGTCCCTTGCCGCCGATGATCCAGTCATTGCCGGCGAGGCCCGACACCCGATTGTCGCCGCCGCGGGCGTCGATCAGGTCGGCATGCCCGGTGGGCAGCGGCTCGCCGGTGACCGTGTGCTTGCCATCGATGCGGTCGGCGCCCTTGGTGCCGGTAATGGTGGCCCCGTCGCCGAGCACGATCTTCGTTCCGCCGGCTCCATCGGAGACGGGGATGAAGTCGATGCCGCGCGGGCTGTCCATGGTGAAGACGATCTCCACCGTGCCGGTGTCCACGTAGAGGTTGCCGAGGGCCGGGGCATACGACACGCCGATGTCGGAACTGAAGGCAAGCCCGGTCAGGTCGATCGCGTCACCCTCGCCGAATGCGATGATCAGATTGCCGAACTGGTTGCCGGGGAGCGCGGCGTTCTCGATCGCCAGCGTCTGCGCGCCTTCACCAAACACGACGACACCGGACCCCGCGGCGTTTGGCGCGGCCAGTATCAGCGTCCCGGCCCCGAGGCCGACGCCGCCGCTGAACGTATTCGTCGCCGACAGGAGCAGCGTCCCGGGGCCCTCCAGGGCGATGCCCCAGGCGCCCGCGCCACTCCCGGTTCCGCCGGAGCCGGTCTGATCGGCGATCACATCGGCTATGACCTGGGTTTCGCCCGCACCCGGCCGGGAGACGATGTTCGAGCCGCCCGAGCCCTCAAGGAAGATCCCCGCCCCAAAGGCGCTGCCATCGCCAGCGCCGCTCGCGCCGGCGCCGCCTGCGACGGTACTTCCCTTGATGTTCAGCTTGCCTGCGATCGTCAGCCCACCGCCGGCCATGACGAAGATCGCACCGCCCATGCCGCCGCCACCACCGCCGCCATAGTCGGGCGCACCGGCGCCAGTGCCGCCGCCGAAGCCGCCGGCGGCCTCCCCTCCGCCGCCGCCACCGAATCCACCGCTGCCGCCGCCAAATCCGTTGCCACCCCCGCCGCCTCCGCCGCCGAAACCGCCCTCGCCGCCCAGTTGCCCGCCGCCGAGAGCGCCGCCACCGCCACCGCCAAAGCCGCCGTTTCCGCCATCGCCACCGGCCGAGGCGGACCCGCTCGAGCCGCCCGAACCGCCGCCGCCGCCACCGCCGCCACTCCCGGCCGCTCCACCACCCCCGTCCTGGCCAGGGGTCGCCGCGCCGCCGCCCGGGCCGCCCCCCGGCGCGCCGTCGGTGAACTGGCCGTCGGCGCCGTTCGCGAGCCCGATAACCCGGGTGCCGCCGAGGGCACCGACTCCGAATCCTCCACCGCCCGCGCCGCCACCCAACCCGACGTGTCCGCCGTCGCCCCCGAGGCCGCCGCCGCCACCGCTGTCGTCGCCCTCAACGGGATTGCCGCCTCCCGTTCCAGCGCCGCCCGCGCCTCCGCCCGCAGCACTGTCGGTTATGTCGAGATGGGCAATCGTCAGGTCGGCCCCGCTCGAGACGAAGATCGCGCCGCCCAGGCCCGCGCCGCCGCCACCACCCTGACCGCCCTCGCCGCCGGCACCGCCCTCTGCGGTCGCGCGGTGGATGGTCAGGTTCTGGATGGTGGCCGTTAGCGGCGACGTGGCGTTGCCGACGAAGAAGGCGCGGTACTGGCCATGGCCGTCGATGGTGATGTCGAGGCCGCCGCCATCGATCACCGTGTCGTCGCCGAGGATCAACGGCAATTCGCGGGCGAGCGTGATCGTCTGCCCGGCAATCCCGTCCGAGAACGTGATCGTCGTTCCTGGGTTGGCATTGGCGTAGACGATTGCCGCGCGGAGCGTCCCGTTGGAGCCGTCATCGGCATTCGATGTCACGACGTAGGTTGGCATGGCTTAGCGTCTTCCTCGATGGACAGGGCGGGGATCAGGCGATGAGGAAGTTCCCCTCGTCGAGGTCGAGGTTCTTGTCGATCCTGGCGATCCGGACCGCACCCTCGCCGCCCTCGCCATCGGCGTCGAAGAGAACCTTGCCGCTCTTCGCATCATAAAGGATGTGGTCGTCAGCATCCTTCGCCGACCGTCCAACCCGGAACTCCGTAGCCTCCAGGGTCGCCCCGAGCACGGCGAAGACTCCGGCGTCGAGCTCGATCATATCCTCGTCGATATCGAAGTCCTTGATCGAGGCATGACCGTCGGCCTTGGCGCCGCCCGCGTCGAGGTCCGGCTTCAGCACAAAGACGTCGAGACCGCCGCCGCCCTTGAGCCAATTGGAACCGACGCCACCCTCGATGCGGTCATCGCCCTTGCCGCCACTCAGGTGGTCGTCACCCTTTTCGCCCTGGAGCCAGTCATCGCCGCCACGGCCGAAGATCTTGTCCTTGCCGCCTCGGCCGTCGATCCAGTCGGCATGCTCGGTGGGCAGCGGCTGGCCCAAGACGGTGTGATCGGCGTCGATCACGTCGCCTTTGCCGGTGCCGACGATGGTAACGCCATCGCCGAGCACGATCTGGGCATCGCCGGAACTGTCGGCTTCGACCCGGAAATCAATCGACGTCGGCTTGAGAACGGTCAATGTGAACGTCTCGCCGAGACTGAACACCCTGAGGATTCCGGTCGCCGGCGCGTAGAGGACCCTTGCACCTTCCGCGAGGACGTTCTGCAGGTCGATGATGTCGCCTTGGCCGAAGGAGACGATCTGGTTGGCAAACCCGTACGCGCCCGACGGCAGGGATTCGAAGGAGTTGCTCAACGCGAGCGTCTGGCTGCCGGCACCGAGGGTAATGGCGCCGGTTCCAGCGGCGTGCTTCGCGACCAGATGCAGGGTGCCGCCGTCGAGTTGCGTTCCGCCGGAGTAGCTATTCTCCGCCCACACCGCCAACGTCCCCGACCCGGCCTTGGTCAGGCCGCCGTCGCCCGCGATGGCATCGGCAATCTCAATGTTGTGCGACTTTCCCGCGGCAACGCCGATCGAGGTTGAAGAGCCGCCCTCCAGAAACATGACCATGCCGGCGGCATCGCCGCCGGTGGCACCGCCTTCGCCGGTCGTGCTGCCGCCGGTCACCGCGAAATTGCCCTCAAGGGCGACGGCGTCAAGAATGAGCGTGCCGCCATCCCGGACAAAGATCGCGCCGCCCAGGGCCGCTCCGCCACCGCCGGCGGCGCCCATGCCGGCACCGCCGGCACCACCGTAGGTTCCGCCGGATCCCGCCGTGGCGCCACCGCCGCCGCCGGCGCCAAATCCACCCGAACCGCCGTTGGCGCCCAAGATGCTCTGGCCGCCAGCACCGCCGCCACCGCCGCCGAAGCCGCCCGTACCGCCCGGGACTTGAGTGCCGGTACCACCACCGCCGCCAAAATCGCCGCCGTTGCCGGCCGCGGCCCCATCGGAAGTGCCACCGCCACCGCCGCCGCCAAGACCGCCGTTTCCACCATCGCCGCCACTGCCGGCGCCGCCGCCGCCGCCCGAGATGCCGCCCGCGCCGCCATTGCCCTCGACACCGCCGCCACCACCACCGCCAAGGGCAAGCCCGTTGCCGCCGTTCTCGGACGGATCGCCGCCGGTGCCGCCCTGGGGCGATCCACCCGGGCCGCCGTTACCGCTGCCGTCCACGCCGTTGTTGATCGCGCCGCCGCCACCGCCACCGCCATGGCCCGTGGTGCTGCCACCGTTGCCGGCTTGACCACCGCCACCGCCGCCGCCGCCGATGAGGACCGAGTTCCCGTCGCCGCCGGAACCGAACTCTCCGCCACCACCGCCCGCGCCGACGCTGCCATTGCCGCCGGCACCCTCGTAGCCACCACCGCCGCCACCGTCGCCGTCGGCACTGCCGCCGTTGCCGCCGAGACCGCCGCCACCCCCGGCGCCGAGCCCGCCGGAGCCCGCGGCGCCGCCACTCCCGCCGTCACCGCCCTCGGCCGCCATGTCCTGGATGGTGACCTTGCTCAGCGTCACGGTCGCGCCGGTATTGACGAAGATCGCGGCGCCGGCGCCGAGGCCGCCACCACCGCCGCCGCCCCCATGGCCTGTGGCATTGCCGCCATCGCCGCCCTTGGCCAGACCATCGACGATTTCGATGTTCGAGATGCTGACCTTGCCGGCCTGGATGAAGAAGATGCGGCCATGCTGCTCGGCATCGATGATGAAGCCGTTGCCGTTGATCACCACGTCCGACGTGATCATCGGCAGGGACTTCGACAGCTGGATGCTCGCGGTGAAGTTGATGGTCTGGTCCCCACCGGCATTGGCGGCAAGGATTGCGGCACGAAGACTCGCTTCAGTCGAGACGTTGACCATCGTTTCCCTCCCAGTGTCGCGCTCCGGTGATCAACCGGAGGCGACGGACAGCATCGCCGAAGCACATGCCCGGCGAAAGCAGTCCCGACCGCAGCGGCGCGCCGCGGCCGGGACGCCATGCACCAGCACTAACGCCGGGCGCGGGCGTTGGGAACTAAAGGTTTGGTAACCGGCACCGGTCGCGGCCGATCCCGGCGCGTGAGGATCGGGGCGGCCGGCTCGGTAGGAGAGGAATTGCGCCTCAGAAGGGCAGCTTCATGCCGGCCGGCAGGTTGAGGCCGCCGGTGACCGCCTGCATCTTCTGCGCGACCGCGGCTTCGGCCTTGCTCCGCGCATCGCCCAGCGCAGCGACGATCAGGTCTTCGAGGATCTCGACCTCCTCGGGCTTGAGCAGCGAGGGGTCGATCCGCACCGACTTCACGTCGCCCTTGCCATTGGTGACGACCGAAACCAGGCCGCCGCCCGAAGCGCCGTCGACCGACATGGCCGCGATCTCCTCCTGGACGGTCTGCATCTTCTCCTGAAGCTGCTTCGCCTGCTTCATCATTCCCATCAGGTCGCCAATCGCCATGTCTCAGTCATCCTCGTCAAAGAACTGGTCTTCGTTCATCGGCATGTCGACGGCCGCCGGACCGGAAGCCGGCTCGCCCCCGGTCGCCCGCACGTCGACGATCTCCGCGCCGGGGAAACGGGCGAGCACCGCCATGACCAGCGGGTCGCTGCGCGCATCATCGACGAGCTGCTCGCGCGCCGTCCGCCGCGTCTCGGCGATGGTGGGCGTGGCCGCGTCGCGCGCGACCGCGATCATCCAGCGCCGCCCTGTCCACTCCTCGAGCCGCCGGGCAAGTTCGCCGGCGAGGCCCGGCGCCGCGTCGCCGGTGAAGCCGAGCTCGATCCGGCCGTCCTCGAAGCGGACGACCCGAACCAGATGCTCGAGCGCGTGCTTCATCTTGAGGTCGCGCTTCTCGCTGGCCAGCGCCACAAGATCGGCGAAGGCAGCGAGCCGCATCGTTGGCTCAGCCGTGGCCGGTGCGGCAGGGCGCGGCGCCGTCTCGGCACGCATCGCGCCACCGCCGGAAGCCGCGAGGCGCGGACCGCCCTCCCCGCCCATGGGTCGCGACGGCGGCGGCGCGGAGGCATCGCGGCCGGCACCGCCGTCCTTCAGGGCGCGGAGCGCCTCGTCGGGCGTCGGCAGGTCGGCGGCATGGGCGATGCGGACGAGCACCATGTCGGCGGCGGCGAGCGGCTGCGTCGCCTCCTTCGCCTCCTCGACGCCCTTGAGCAGCATCTGCCAGCAGCGGGCGAGCACACGGATGGAGAGCTTCGCGGCGAACTCTGCGCCGCGGGTCTTCTCCTCCTCGGTCAGCGCGTCGTCGTCGACAGCCCCCGGGGCGAGCTTGAGCCGGGTCACGACATGGGTGAACGCGGCGAGATCCTCCAGCACCACGGAGGGGTCGGCGCCGACATCGTAGAGCTGGCGAAGCCGGGCGAGCGCGCCGGCGATCTCGCCGCGCATGAGATCGCCGAAGAGATCAATGACGAGACCGCGGTCAGCGAGGCCGAGCATCGCCCGCACCGCATCCGGCTCGACCGAGCCGGCGGAATGGGCGATGGCCCGGTCGAGAAGCGAAAGCGAATCGCGCGCCGAGCCCTCCGCCGCCCGGGCGAGCATCAACAGCGACTGGTCGCCGATCTCGATCGACTCCCGGGCCGCGATGCCCCGCATCAGCTCGACGAGGCGGGTGGCCTCGATGCGGCGAAGATCGAAACGCTGGCAGCGCGACAGGATGGTGACCGGCAC
>JAESFN010001221.1_pt1 | contig 12753 bp, 17 predicted proteins | sample 9269411 | NCBI WGS metagenome assembly JAESFN01 (sample SAMN14505399, study PRJNA617100) | algae metagenome | isolation source: Iphinoe sp. HA4291-MV1 and co-occurring heterotrophs from trail next to... | place: USA: Maunawili Falls, Hawaii | collected 2009-07-25
CCCGTCAACACTCTTTGAAGTGGTGCGACATGTAAGAGCGGGTGTTTTGCTTGTCAACGTAACGCAAATGGGCCAAACCTGCGCCGCCGCGGGCCGGGGGCTCTGCGCCATCCGAGGAGAATTCCCATGAATGTCCATGCCCCGCGGGGTTTCCATAAAGTTCTGAAGACCCTGGCCGGTGCGCTGCTCGTCGGCACGGCGCTTGGCTTCGCCCCCGTTGCCGTCCTCGCGCAGGACGCTGCTGCCCCCGCCGCAGCTGCTCCCGCAGCGCCGGAGACGGTGGTTGCGACCATCGGCGACCAGACGATTACCGAGGCAGACCTGGCATTTGCCGCTGAGGATCTGCAGCAGGAGCTGCAGCAGGTCCCGCCCGAGGAGCGCCGCGCCTTCCTCGTCACCGTGCTGATTGACATGAAAGTGATGGCCAAGGCGGCGAAGGCTGCCGGCATGGCCGACACCGACCTGTTCAAGCGGCGCCTGCAGTATCTCGAAGAGCGTTCGCTGCGCCGCGACTACTTCACCCAGAAGGTTGCCGCTGCCGTTACCGAGGAGACCGTCAAGGCCGCCTACGACCAGTTCGTCAAGGACTTCAAGCCGGTCGAAGAGGTGCATGCGCGCCACATTCTCGTTGCCACCGAGGACGAAGCCAAGGCGGTGAAGGCCGAGCTCGACGGCGGCAAGCCGTTCGAAGTGCTGGCCATGGAAAAGACCACCGACCCGTCTGGCAAGCAGAATGGCGGCGACCTCGGCTTCTTCTCCAAGGGCATGATGGTGCCGGAGTTCGAGGCCGTGGCGTTCACGCTCGAGCCGGGCAAGATTTCCGATCCGGTGCAGAGCCAGTTCGGCTGGCACATCATCAAGGTCGAGGAAAAGCGCATGAGCGCGCCGCCGCCGATCGAGCAGGTGCAGCAGCAGCTGGGCCAGCAGGTGATGTTCAAGGCATTCGACGAGTCGGTCGCGGCTCTGAAGAAGGACGCCAAGCTCGACATCCCCGACGCAGCGCTCGCCGAGGCGGTGAAGAAGCAGTCCGAGCCGCAGGCCGAAGGCGCCGCCGGCACCGCACCGTAACGATCCCGACGCTCGACACGAACTCATGGAACCCCGGCCTCGGCCGGGGTTTGTTATTCGGCGAGGCCGCGGACCAGGATCGAGGTGACCTTGTCAATGATATCTGCCTGGTCGGTGAGCCGATCGGTCAGCAGCAGTTTCCAGGCATAGGCCGACATCAGGTCGGAGGCGGCGAGGCTGTCGGCGTCGGCCCGCATCTCGCCACGCGCCTTGGCGCGCTCGAACATGCCTGCGGTATGCCGGGTGCGCTCGATCGAGTAGGCCTGCAGTGCCTCGGCTGCCTTCGGGTCGGCCTGGGCTTCGGCGATCAGCGATTTGTAGACGCCGCCGGTATTGCCGTTCCAGAAGCGCACCAGTTCGGTGAGGAAGGTGCGGATGTCGCCTTCGAGCGTCCCAGTATCCGGGTCGGGCATGCGCGAGGCCTTGAGTCGCGTATAGACATCGAGCAACAGGTGCGCCTTGGAGGGCCACCAGCGATAGATGGTCGGCTTGCCGGCCCGGGCCCGCCGCGCCACTGCCTCGATCGAGAAGCCGGCATAGCCGGCTTCGCAGAAAATCTCCTCGGCTGCCGCAAGGATCGCCTCATGGCTGTCCGGATTGCGGGCGGCGCCGATGGATCTGCGTGGCTGGTTTTCGGTAATGGACATGGTTGTCACTGATGCCCTCGGAGGATTTCAACGAAACGTTGAAATCCTCTGGATTCTTTGTTGGTCGCGCTTTCGAACCGGAAAGGTCTGCGACTTTTCCTGAAAGCGCTCTGTCGGTGGTGCATGGCTGGGATACACGAAATAGCTGCACGCATCCACTTGAACGTTACGTTCCGTTTCGATATGTAACGAGCCGTACCGTTCATATGGGGTTTCGAAATGTCCGTTCAATCTACTGCAAGTGCCGCTGTCACTGCACCTGCTCCCGCCAAGCCAGTTGGCCCGTCGCTGGCAGCTCGCACCCGGATGGCACTGTTGGTGCTCATCGCCGTCTACCCAGTGATTGCCGCGATCATCTACCTGGTGGCGCCGTTCACCGAGGGCTGGCCGGTGTGGGAGCGCAACTTCGTGGTCGCGCCGCTGATGGTGGTCGCCATGGTCTACTTCATCATCCCGGGCATCCAGTCGCGCTTCGGCAGGTTCATCGCCACAGGTCGGTGGAGCGCTTCGCCGCTTCGCTGAAGCGTCGAAAGGCTCCCTTTGCGATTTGACGCGCTTTCGAACCGGAAAAGCCTGCAACTTTTCCTGAAAGCGCTTCGAGCAAATGAACGACTTGCGTCACAGCAAGGCTTGATGCAAACGGATGGGCCTATTGTCGCCGCATAGGACGCAACATGGCCCATCCCGTTTCTCCCCTCGCGCCCAAGACTTACCCGGAACTGCCGGATGTGGCGGGAGTTCGGTTTGCGACAGCCGAGGCCGGGATCAAATACAAGAATCGCACTGACGTTCTGCTCGTCTCGATGGACGAGGGGACTGTTGTTGCCGGCGTGCTGACCCGCTCGAAGTGTCCTTCGGCGGCGGTCGACTGGTGTCGGCAGAATCTCGGCGGCGGCAAGGCCCGTGCGTTGCTGGTCAATTCCGGTAACGCCAACGCCTTTACCGGCCAGAAGGGCAAGGCTTCGGTGGCGCTGTCGGCGGATATCGTCGCAAAGGCGCTGGGTGTGGCGCAGCACGAGATCTTCCTCGCCTCCACCGGGGTGATCGGCGAGCCGCTCGACGCGCAGAAATTCGCCGGCGTCACCTCCGAAATGGCGACCCGCCTGGCGCCCGGCCCATGGATGGACGCCGCCAAGGCGATCATGACCACCGACACCTTCGCCAAGGTGGCAACCGCCACCGTCGAGTTCGATGGTGTGCCGGTGGTGATCTCGGGCATCGCCAAGGGCTCGGGGATGATCGCGCCCGACATGGCGACGATGCTGAGCTTCGTGTTCACAGATGCGCCGATCGCGGCAGACGTGCTGCAGGGGCTGCTGCAGCCGGCGATCGATACGAGTTTCAATGCCGTCACCGTCGACAGCGACACCTCGACCTCCGACACCTGTCTCGTCTTCGCCACCGGCAAGGCCGGCATTCCTGCCATCACTTCGGCTGACGACCCGCGAGCTGAAGTGTTCGCTGAGGCCCTCGCCGATGTGCTGCATGAGCTGGCCATTCACGTGGTGCGTGACGGCGAAGGGGCGACCAAGATGGTGACGATCACTGTCGAAGGTGCGGAAAGTGACAAGAGCGCCTTCCGCATCGCCCAGTCGATCGCCAACTCGCCGCTGGTCAAGACTGCCATTGCCGGCGAGGACGCCAACTGGGGCCGCATCGTCATGGCGGTGGGCAAGGCCGGCGAGCCGGCCGATCGTGACAAGCTGGAGATCAGCTTCGGCGACATCCGCGTCGCCACGCAAGGCGAACGCGACCCGGGCTACAGCGAGGCGGCGACCAGCGCCTATATGAAGAACGAAGAGATCGAAGTGCGTGTCGGGCTGGGCCTCGGCGCCGGAACGGCGACGGTCTACACCTGCGACCTGACGCACGGCTACATCACCATCAACGGCGATTACAGGTCCTGATGGTTCCACTGAGCGTCAGCCAGATCGAAGGCGCGACCCTCACCGCCTGGCCGGCGCTGCGGCAGGCGCAGGATGGCTTGTGGCTGTGGCGCTACGCGCAGGGCTACACCAAGCGCGCCAATTCGATCCATTGCCTCGATCCGAGCGATGGCGGCTATGCCGAGCTCAGGCTGATGCGACTGGCCGAACTGTCGAGGCGCCACCGTATCGCGCCGGTGTTCCGGGTCACGCCGCTCACGGCGCCGGAGATCGTCGAGGTGCTCGATGGCCTGTTGTGGGAGGAGTTCGAGCCCAGCCTGGTGATGGCCATGGAAATGCCGGACGAGGATTTCCCGCTCGATTTCCAGGCGCGTTATTTCGAGCCGACCGATCCGCAGTGGATTCGGGCGCAGGCGCAGATGTCGGGCTATGACCAGCCGACCATCGACGTGCTGAGCGAGCTTCTCGGCCATATCGCCTGCGAAGCGCGCGGCGTGTTGGTCTACCACAAGGCCGGGCTGCCGGTGGCGGCAGCGCTCACTGCCGTGGCGAGCGGCATCGGCATCTATCTTAACGTCGTCACCCACCCCAATGCCCGTGGCATGGGATATGGCCGGGCGGTGATGGGGGCGGCGCTCAACTGGGTCCGCTCGAAGGGCGCCACCCATTCGGCTATCCAGGTGCTCGCTGACAACGCGCCAGCGGTCAACCTCTACAGCTCGCTCGGCTTCGGCGAAGTCTATCCCTACATCTATCGGCGCGCCCCGGATTGGGGGCGCGGTTGAAGATCCAGCTCGTCGTCGCCTGCGCGCTGATCGATGCCGACCGGCGGGTGCTGATCGCCCAGCGGCCAGAGGGTAAGCAGTTGGCCGGCCTGTGGGAGTTTCCCGGCGGCAAGCTCGAGCCGGGTGAAAGTCCCGAGGCAGCGCTGATCCGTGAACTCGAAGAAGAACTCGGTATTTCCACCCAGACGGCGTGCCTTGCTCCGTTAAGCTTTGCGTCTCACTCTTACGAAAGCTTTCATCTTCTGATGCCACTTTACGTCTGTCGTAAGTGGCAAGGAGTGCCGGAGGCTCGCGAACACGCCGCCCTGAAGTGGGTGCGCCCGCAGCAACTGCGCGATTACCCGATGCCACCGGCCGACGAACCGCTGATCGCACCCCTATGCGATCTGCTCTAAGGGTGGGCGATGACGGGGCTGCACGAGCAAATCAGGGCATTTGCCGCTGACGAGAGCGGTGCGACGGCCATCGAGTATGGTTTGATCGCAGCGCTCGTGGCGGTCGGCACGCTGCTCGCGCTGACGACTTTCGGTGGCAACGTCAAAGCACTGTTCGACTACGTTTCCAGCCGCTCGGCCGAAGAGCTCAACAACGCCGATCTCTAGAGTCTGCAACTTTTCCTGAAACGCTCTGCTCAGCCTTTGCCCAGCACATCCTTGAGGCTGACCGTGGCGCTGCCTGGACGCAGCGGCTTCTGCTGGCTCTCGTGCGGGGCCCAGCCCGAGAGCCAGATGATCTCGAGTGTCGCCCGCACGCGTCCATCCGGGTCGCCTGCCAGCTCGGCATAGGCGGCGCTGGCCGCGGCAATCAGGGTCCTGGTGGCCATGCGGCCGGGGCGGTCGGCCAAGGGGTTCTGCGCGCCAAGGCCGCGGAGCTCGCGCATCAACCGCAGCAGATCGGCATAACGGATCGGGTAGGTCTCGAGGTCGGTGACCGGCAGGGCATAGCCAGCGCGTTGCAGCAGCCCTCCCGCATCGGCGAGCGGGATGAACGGTGCCACCCGGGCGAAAGCGCCGCCGGAGGTTTCGGCATCGGCACGCAAAAAGGCCTGGCGCAGTTCGGTCAGGCTGTCGCCACCGAGCGCTGCGGCGATCATCAGTCCGTCGGGCCGCAGGTGGGCGCGGATGCGGGAGAGAAAGCCCGGCACGTCGTTGATCACCTGCAGATCGAACAGCGAGACGATCAGGTCGTAGCCGTCACGTGGCAGCAGCAATGCTTCGGGGTCGACCAGCGGCGCCTCGGGCGAGCCCAGCACGGTCGAGGCGCGTTCAAAGGCGAAGGCGCCGCTGGCCGAGCGACCCATCAGCGGCAGCCGCGATCCGTCCGGCGACATGATCAGCGCCTGCTCGAAGTCGCGCGATACGGTGATCAGCCGCGAGGCCAGGTCGTCGAGGGCCAACTGGGTGACGAAATCATCCGGCTCGGCCGGTCGGCGGCCCAGGTGTTCGGCGATCAGCGTGCGGTCGAAAACCTTCGGGGGCAGGGCCATGGTCAATTCGCGCTCGGTCTGGCGGTCTGAGTTGGTTGCATGAGCGCGCTCAGGAAAAATCTGCAACTTTTCCTGAAAGCGCTTTAGGCTGGCGGGTTATGGAATTGGGGCAGGGCAAAGTCAAAGCCGGATCGGCTGCCGTAGCGCGGCTGGGCGGCGCATTGCTCGACCTCGTCTATCCGCCGACATGCCTCGATTGCGGTGCGCCGACCGCTTCACATGCGGCGCTCTGCCCACGCTGTTTCGCCAGCCTCAGGCCGATTACCCGGCCCTGGTGTCCAGTGCTGGGACTGCCCTTCGAGGTGTCGCTTGGCCCCGACGTCCGCTCCGTCGAAGCCATCGCCAACCCACCGCCGTTCGACCGGGCGCGGTCGGCGGTGCTTTACAACGACGTGGCCCGCGCCATCGTCAGCCGGCTCAAATATGGCGATCGGCCGGAACTGGCGGAGTTCTGTGCCCGATTGATGCACCCCGCCGGTGCGGAGCTCTGGGCCGAAGGCCCGGTCCTCGTCCCGGTGCCGCTCTATCGCTGGCGCCAGTTCGAGCGTCGCTACAATCAGTCGACGGAACTGGCTCGGGCGCTCGCCCGGCTCACCGGTCTCAGCGTCGATACCGGCCTCGTTATGCGCCGTCGTCGCACCCGCCAGCAGGTTGGCTTGTCGGTCGATGCACGGCATCGCAACGTTGCCGGCGCCTTCGCCGCACATTCCGACGCATTGCGGCGGCTCAAGGGGCGTGGCGTCGTGCTGGTCGACGATGTCATCACCACCGGTTCGACCGTTGGCGCGATTACGCGCGAGCTGAAGCGAGCCGGGGTGATCAAAATCGATGTGATCTCGTTCGCGCGCGTTGTGACAGGCGCGGAACTCCCCATATAGAAGTCAACAAACCCCAGCGTTTCTGTAGGCGAGATGAAAAAGGTAGAGATCTATACGACCCAGTGGTGCCCCTATTGCCACGCAGCCAAGTCGCTGCTGGACGAAAAGGGCGTGAGCTACGACGAGGTCGATGCCGACGACCCGGATGTGCGGATGGCGATGGTGCAGCGCGCCAATGGGCGTCGCACCGTGCCGCAGATCTTCGTCGGTGAGACCCATGTCGGCGGCTATGACGACATGGCGGCGCTCGACCGCCGCGGCCAGCTCGATCCGCTGCTAGCCAACTAGGACTGCTCCGATGCGCGTCGCTGCCCTGCAGATGAATTCAGGCACCCAGCCGGGCCCCAACCTCGATCAGCTCGAGCGGTTGGCCGGCGAGGCGGCAGGGCAGGGCGCGACCTATCTGTTGTCGCCGGAGGTCTCGGTGGTGTTCGCCGAGAACCGCGATGGGCTGAAAGCCGTCGCCGGGCCGTGGGAGAACAATCCGGCGATTGCACGGGTTGGCGAGATCGCCAGGCGGCTGGGCGTCAGTCTGCATCTGGGCTCGCTCGCTGTGGCGCTGCCCGATGGGCGCTTTGCCAACCGCTCGGTGCTGTTCCGACCGGATGGCACGATCAGCGCGACCTATGACAAGATCCACCTGTTCGACGCGACGCTACCCGGCCTCAGGAATTATCGCGAAAGCGAGACCTATGCCGGCGGTGATGCCGCGGTGGTAACCGATGCGCCGGGATTCCGGCTTGGCATGACCATCTGCTACGACGTGCGCTTTCCGGCGCTGCATCGGGCGCTGGCGGAAGCCGGGGCCGCGGTGATTGCCGTGCCCGCGGCGTTCACGGTTCCAACCGGCGAAGCGCACTGGGAGGTGCTGCTGCGGGCCCGCGCCATCGAGACCGGCTCGTGGGTGATCGCCGCCGCGCAGGCCGGTACACATGAGAACGGCCGTTCCACCTGGGGTCATTCGATGATCATCGACCCGTGGGGCCGGATTGTTGCCCAGCTTGGCGGTGATGGTCCTGGTATCGCGGTCGCCGACATCGACCTATCAGCAGTGGATGAAGCGCGCGGCAAGGTTCCAGCGCTTGCCAACGCACGCCGGTTTTCGATAACCCTCGACGCTTCGGGCCCCAAGGTATTCGCCCGAGAGGACGTATCGGCGTGATCAGCTACTCGCTCATCTGTGACAGATCCCACAAGTTCGACGCCTGGTTCAAAAGCGCCGAGGCATATGACGAGCAGGCGGGGCGTGGCATCGTCACCTGTCCGATCTGCAACTCGATGAAGGTGGAGAAGGCGCTGATGGCGCCCGCCCTGTCGCGGATGAACTCGGACAAGGTGTCGCTCTCCAGCGGCCACCCGCAGCAGGCCGAGATCCGCGAAATGCTGCGCGTGATGCGCAAAAAGGTCACCAGCGAGGCCGACTATGTCGGCGACCGCTTCGCCGAGGAAGCCCGCAAGATCCACTTCAAGGAAGCCGATCCGCGTGGCATCTATGGCGAGGCAACCCGTGACGAAGTGGCCGAGCTGATCGACGACGGCGTCGATTTCCTGCCATTGCCGCATGTGCCGGACGAAGCGAACTAGCTCCTCAGATACTCCCGCAGCAGCAGGCGTGCCCGGTGCAGCCGGGCCTTGACCGCTTCACGCGTGGTGGCGAGCCGCAGGGCGATCTCGTCAATCGTCATCTCTTCGACGTCGCGCAGCAGCACCACCTCGCGGTAGTGCTGCGGCAGCGACTGGATGGCGGCCGCAAGGTCCAGGCGCAACTCCGACTCCGGCCGGGTCGACAACCGCAGGTCGTCAGCCACGGCCTCGATCGGTTCGCCGAAAAGCCGCCGTGCCAGCCGGGCGCATTCCCGTCGGACCACCGCGTAGAGCCAGCTGGAGAAAGCCGACACAGCCCTGAGGCTGCCGATCTTGCGATGCAGCAGGCAGAGCGCATCCTGCACCGCGTCGTCGACGTCGGCAGTCCTGCAACTGGCACGGGCGTAGCGGCGGACATCGGGCTGCGCGACGGTCAGCAGCGTCGAGATGGCATGGCGATCGCCATCTCGGGCCGAAGCAATCAATTGGTCGCGGACGGGCTGCTCGGTCACGATCGAGGGTCTTTCACGGGTTTCCGGCCGATCATCGCACAGGCCGGGCAGTAGCCGAAGAAGCCGGTGAAGACGACATAGATGCCCAGCACGGCGAGGCCATAGCCGAGCCAGTTGCCAGGCAGACCCATGAGCCCAGAGCCAATCATTGCAACCCCTGCGATCACGCGGACGGTTTGCTCCCAGGCGAAAACATTCTTGCGATACAGCATCTGGCTCTCCAATTCGTCGCCTCGATGTGAGGCGCGTATGGAGAAGAGTCGCCGAGCGACCAAAACGGTTCGCGGCAAGGCGACGTTTTTTTGCGGGAGCAGATGGCTTCGATCAAATCCGATCTGCTGAACGCCAGCCGAACAGGCCGGTTCAGTCACGGTTCAAGCCATGGGATGCAGGTTGGCCTCCAGAAACGGCGCCTTGGGCGCCACGACGGAGGATAGAATGCACCATTCCACCCTGACCCCTGCGGCCACCGCCACCGGCGGCGCCATCCGTGCCGTGATGAGCGACGCCGCTTCGGCTGCGCTCAAGGCCCTGAAGCCGTTCGATGTCGCCATCGAAGACGCGCTCGACCGCACGTACGGCGCCGGTCGCTGGTTCCTCTATTGGGACGAAGACCTGGCGGGTCATCCGATCCGCGGCACCATTACGCTCGCCTATGGTCGCGAGACGCTGGTGATCGGCTGATCAGGCTGCTCTGTCTGCGCAAAATCTAACGTTGGCTCTCTGACGTGAAAGCCGATTCCAAGTGCGATCGGTGTACAATGCAGTGTACAGAGCTTTTCCTCCTGCTTGATTGATTTTACCAGTAGAAGTGAGGCCGCAGTTTCGTGTCCGGAAAATGACACCGTCATGGACGTCGTTCCGAACATGTCTCTCGTATCTATGAAGTACTCGACGTGTAGGTCGCCCTTTCTTGCCAAAACATGCACGTGAGCGTTCTCCGCCGTCTCCGTTTCCTTGCGGAAGTACTGCCCGCGCACAAAGAACACGGGATCGCCAGCAGCCACGCAATTACGGACGAACGATTTTCTCCAGGCAGCCTCCTCGATGTGGATCGCACCTAGCCTCTTGGCGATCCCATCCACAAACAATGAATAGAGCGCGTGCAGGGCGTGGTCGTCCCCGTAGGGGAACCAGTCATAGATCGAGTTCTGGGTGAAATGCTCACCAACGCGAACCGTCTTTGGCTTGATGATTATTCCGTTGGAGTCTACTATGCCCCTGTCGATACAGCTTTGAAGTAGCCCTGTCGGTACGGAATTGAGGATTTCCGGGGTCAGGAGTTGCACCACGCGCTTGTGATTGATGTATCCCCAAGCGATTCCTCCGCGTAAGAACTCGTGGGCCTCACGCCTCTGTCCCCCCAGGCTCGCGATCTTCAGTCGACTCTCCGCCACTTGACGGTTCCAGCGCGCCTTAAAGGCCTTGAGCCGATTGGCCGTCAGATTCTGTGAAAGCGCGCGCCTCGTGTGGGCCTCGTCGTGGTGCTCATGGCATAGCGCAACGAGGTTACCTTCGACGTTGTTCCGATTGTCTTCGTCGACGTGGTGGATTTGCGCGGCGCGTTCTTGGCAAACAGCACAACGGAACGCACTCTCATACAGGATGCGCTGCTTTAGGGCCTCTGGTATCGCGACTCGACTTCTCAGGGGCCGCCTCCTGGAGTCGCCTTTGCCGCCAGCACCATGTAGTTGACGCCGAGATCGCGGCTCGGCCGCCACTCGTCGGCCAGTGGGTGGAACACCACCCCGGTCTTGTCGATGACCTTGAGGCCATTGCGGGCACAAAGTGCCGAGATCTCGTCCGGCGTCAGGAACTTCGAAAAATCGTGCGTGCCCCTGGGCAACCAACCCAGCACGTATTCCGCCCCGACGATGGCCAGCGCATAGGCGCGCGGCGTCCGGTTGATGGTGGCGGTGAACATCAGGCCACCGGGTTTGACGAGGCTGGCGCAGCTCTTCATGTAGAGCGGCACGTTGTCGACGTGCTCCACCACTTCCATGTTCAGCACCACATCGAACCGTTCGCCTGAGGCGTCGAGCGCTTCGGCGGTCACGGCGCGATAGTCGATCGTAAGTCCCGACTGCTCGGCGTGATGCTGGGCAATGCGAATGTTCTTTTCGCCGGCATCGATCCCCACCATGGTGGCGCCGAGCCGGGCCAGCGGCTCGCTCAGCAGCCCGCCACCGCAGCCGATATCGAGGATGCGCACCCCTTCGAGCGGCCGGCGCACCGTGCTGTCCTTGCCGAAATGGGCGATCACCTTGTCGCGCACATAGCCCAGCCGCACCGGATTGAACTTGTGCAGCGGCTTGAACTTGCCTTTGGGGTCCCACCACTCGTCCGCCATGGCGGCAAACTTGGCGATCTCGTCGGGGTTGATGGTGGTGTCGGTCATGCCGAGGGTTATCCGCCTCGCATGCGGTGGAGGCAAGAGGAAGCGCGGTCGCAGCGAGGTGGGGGATGGCCGTCGTGCGGACCCCCGTTGCACGGCAGGACCCGCCTCAGGTGGATGGGAAGGAGGCGCCCCTCCCCTGCAGCCGTTCGTCCTGTTGATAACCCCGGCCGTTTGTGGCATGTCCCCGGCCGAATTCTGAGCGTACCGGCGGGTTCAGCCGGGCAACAGTCGGGGTAGGGGCCTTGGGCCGTATCGTAGTCAAGTTCGGCGGCACCTCGGTCGCCACGGTCGAGCGCATCCGACAGGCGGCGCTGCATGTGAAGCGTGAAGTCGACGCCGGCAACGAAGTTGCGGTGGTGGTTTCGGCCATGTCGGGCAAAACCAACGAGCTGGTCGGCTGGGTCAACGAAGCATCGAAACTGCACGACGCGCGTGAGTATGACGCGATCGTCGCCTCGGGCGAGCAGGTTACGGCAGGGCTGATGGCGGTGGTGCTGAGCGAGATGGGCATCCCGTCGCGCTCGTTCCAGGGCTGGCAGGTACCGATCAAGACCGATGACGCGCATGGCGCGGCGCGGATTGTCGAGATCGATCCGACCGAGCTCGAAAAGCGCTTTGCCGATGGCGTGGTGCCTGTGATTACCGGCTTCCAGGGCGTTGCCCCGTCGGGCCGCGTCACGACGCTGGGTCGTGGTGGCTCCGATACCAGCGCGGTGGCGGTTGCCGCCGCGGTGAAGGCCGATCGCTGCGACATCTACACCGATGTCGATGGCGTCTACACCACCGACCCGCGCATCACCCCCAAGGCCAAGCGGCTTTCCAAGATCTCGTTCGAAGAGATGCTGGAAATGGCCTCGCTCGGCGCCAAGGTGCTGATGATCCGCTCGGTCGAGATGGCGATGGCGCACAAGGTGCGCCTCACCGTCCGTTCCACTTTCGACGATCCGAATGCGCCGCAGATCGCGCCGGACGGCACGCCGGGAGTTCCCGGCACAATCGTATGCGATGAGGAAGAGATCATGGAAAAGCAGATCGTTTCGGGCGTCACCCTGGCGCGCGCCGAATCCAAGATCACGCTGCGCGACGTCAAGGACCGGCCGGGCGTCGCCGCGGCGATCTTCGGGGCGCTCAGTGACGAATCCATCGTCGTCGACATGATCGTGCAGAACGTCTCCGAAGACGGCTCGACCACCGACATCACCTTCACGGTGCCCGATGCCGAGCACGACAAGGCAGTGAAGGCGCTGAAGGCGGCGGGCGAAGCCGGCCGTTTCGAGTATCGCACGCTGACCAGCGCCAAGGGCGGCGCCAAGGTTTCGGTAGTAGGCGTGGGCATGCGCAACCATGCGGGCGTCGCCGCCTCGATGTTCAAGGCACTGGCTGACAAGTCGATCAACATCCAGCTGATCACCACCTCGGAAATCAAGACCTCGGTGCTGATCGATGACGAGTATGCCGAACTTGCGGTTCGCGCGCTCCATACGTATTACGGGTTGGACAAGCAGGACG
>JAESFN010001222.1_pt1 | contig 12722 bp, 8 predicted proteins | sample 9269411 | NCBI WGS metagenome assembly JAESFN01 (sample SAMN14505399, study PRJNA617100) | algae metagenome | isolation source: Iphinoe sp. HA4291-MV1 and co-occurring heterotrophs from trail next to... | place: USA: Maunawili Falls, Hawaii | collected 2009-07-25
AGCTTTCCGAGTTCACCGCCAATCAGAATCTTTTCTTCGCACCCGATCCATCCAGCCAGCGAGCCTGCACCATCGGTGGGAACGTTGCCGAGAACTCGGGCGGTCCGCACTGCCTGAAATACGGCGTGACCACGAACCACGTGCTGGGGCTCGAAGTGGTGTTGCCCGATGGGCGGATCTCCTGGGTCGGCGGTCGCGCGCCGTCGCTCGCGGGCTACGATCTGACGGCGGCACTCGTCGGTTCGGAGGGGCTGCTCGGTATCGTGACGAAGGCGCTAGTGCGTCTCACGCCATCACCGGAAGCGATTTCGGTCCAGCTCGCCGCCTTCCCTGATATGGAACTCGCGTCGGTGGCCGTTTCCGAAATCATCGGCGCGGGAATCATTCCTGCCGCGCTCGAGATGATGGATGCGCTCACTATCCAGGCCGTTGAACCCGCCTTCCACGCCGGGTATCCGATGGATGCGGGAGCGGTGCTGCTGATCGAAGTCGACGGCCTGCGGGAGGATGTCGACGACACCGCCGAGGAGATCGCGCAAATCTGCCGCCGCGCCGGTGCAACCGAGGTGCGTTCGGCCCGATCGAAGGCGGAACGCGATCTGCTCTGGAAGGGCCGGAAGATGGCGATCGCGGCAATGGGTCGTCTCGCGCCAGCCTATTACCTGCACGACACCGTGGTGCCGCGAACCAAGCTGCCGGCAACGCTCAAGCACGTTGAAGCCGTATCGCGCGAGTATTCGCTGCCGATTGCAAACGTATTCCACGCCGGAGACGGTAATCTCCACCCGCTGATGCTCTTCGATCGCCACAAGCCGGGCGATGTCGAAAAGGTGCTGCACGCCAGCAAGGATTTGCTGACGTACTGCGTCGAGATCGGCGGCGCGCTGTCCGGCGAGCACGGGATCGGCACCGAAAAGCGCGGCTACATGGAAATGGTGTTCACCGGCGAGGATCTCGCCGCGATGGCGGGGTTGAAAAATGCGTTCGACCCAACCGGTTTCCTGAATCCTGAAAAACTGTTCCCCAAGGGATACGTCTGCGGTGAGGTGCGGGCTCTGCGCGCGAAAGCGATCGCGCAAAAGCACGGCATCTACCCGATGTAGTGAGCTAGAAGGCCAACTGTTGATGAGCGAAACCGGCTCGAATCCGGGAGATCAAGGGACGCTCGACGGTGTTCCGTTCGAACGTTGCGAGCGTCCCGAGTCAGTTGCAGCGATATCGGAAATTGTCGCCGAGGCCAATGATGCCGCGCGCCCGCTGACGCCGGTTGGCGGTGGCGCGCTGCTCGATCTCGGCAACCTTTCCGAGACGCCAGCCGTTGCCATTTCCACCGGCGGGATCAACCGCGTGCTGGCCTACGAGCCGGCTGATCTCACGTTTTCGGTTGAAGCCGGGGCGACGCTGGCAGACATCAATCGCACCCTGGGCGAGCGAGGGCAGTGCCTGCCGATTGATTCTCCCTTTCCAGAGCGCTCGACCATCGGAGGTCTGATCGCCACCGCGTTCTCGGGACCGCGCCGGTTGGGATCGGAAACGATTCGCGATCTCATCGTCGGTATTTGCGTCGTTCATGCCAATGGCACCGTGACCAAAGCGGGCGGAACCGTGGTCAAAAATGTGACCGGGTTCGACATGATGCGCCTCTATCACGGCTCGCTGGGCACGCTGGGCATCATCGTCTCCGCAAACTTCAAAGTGCTGCCACGCCCCCGCGCTGAGCGAACACTGCTCGCATCGTTTTCGAGCATCGACGCTGCACTCGCCGCGAGTCGCGCAATTCTCGCCTCGCGCTGCAAACCGGTGGCGCTCGAAGTGATTTCGCGTACCGCAACCGAATCGTGGACGCTCGCTTGCCGCTTCGAGGGGCGGCCAGGCACGATTTCAGTGATGGAGTCGGAAGCTCTGCCGCTGCTGAGTGGCGCACCGATCCAAGCGCTCGATGACGCGGAAAGCAGCGAGTGGTGGCAGCGCGAGCTCGATCGCTGGCACACCCCGTCGAGAACCGTTCGGGTTCGTTTGACCAGCCGCCCGCGCCTGGTCGACGGATTGGTTAAGAACGCGCTCGCTCACTTCGAAATCTTTCCTCCGCGAGCCGTTGCGGTCGCGCCGGGTCTTGGCCGCGTCGATCTCGAATTCGACCTCGACTTCACCGACGAAACTCGGGATGAGTTGCTGCGTGCGCTCTATCACGGCGCCGACAATTTGGTCGTGCTCGCCGCGCCGCCCGAGTTCAAGCGCGGTATCGACATCTGGGGACGTTCTCCGGAAACGCTCGATGTCATGCAGGCGCTCAAGCGGGAATTTGATCCGAACGCGGTGCTCAATCGCGGTCGATTCGCCGGGTTCATTTAGGATCGCAATGGAGATTGCACGTGGTTGTCGCTGAGCATGCCGATCTGCGCGTTCTGGGCGGGTTTCATGGCGCCGATGTGCCGGAATCCGATCTGCTCCGGGCCTGCGTCCACTGTGGAATGTGCCTGGCGTCCTGCCCGACCTATCGCATCACCGGGCAGGAAATGTCATCGCCGCGCGGACGGCTCTGGATGATGAACGCGGTCGCCGAGGATCGAATGCAGTTGCTCGATCCCGTGTTCGACGAGCAGATGTACCAGTGTCTCAACTGCCGCGCCTGCGAGGCAGTTTGCCCATCGGGCGTGCAGTACGGACCGCTCGTGGAAGCATCGCGCGCTCAGCTGGAGCAGCATCGCAAACGCCCGGTGTGGCAGCGAGCCGGTCGCCGACTGACGCTCGGTTGGCTGTTCGGCGAGGCGGGCAGGATGCGCGCCTTCGTCGGCGGCGTGCGTTTCTATCAACGCTCTGGTCTTTCGTGGATTGCGCGTAAGACGCGCATCGTCAACCTGCTCGGCATGCGCGATCTTGAAGCGATGCTGCCGCCGATCTCGAAGAAATTCCTCATTCCGGGCAAAGAAGAGTGGAAACCGCGCGCCGCCGAACGCTCCGCGCAGCTTTTCAACGGCTGCATGATGGGCACTGTTTTCGCCGACGTGAACCGCGCCACCGCTCGCGTGCTGGCGCACAACCACACCAGCGTTAACGTGCCGGTCGGCCAGCAATGCTGCGGCGCGCTCCAGGTCCACAGCGGGCAGATGGAGGAGGCGCGCACGCTCGCCCGGCGCAATATCGACTCCTTCGAGGCCTCGGGTGCAGACGCGATCATCGTCAACGCCGCCGGTTGCGGCGCGGCGCTCAAGGAGTACGATCACCTGCTCAAGGACGACCCGGTGTATCACGAGCGGGCGAAGGCATTTGCCTCGCGCGTGAAGGACGTCTCCGAGTATTTGGCAACCCTCGATCTCGTCAAACCGACGAAGCGGGTTGAGCGGGTGGTGACCTACCAGGAGCCGTGCCACCTCGCCCACGCGCAGCGCATCACCGCGCAGCCGCGCAAGCTGCTCAGCGCGGTCGATGGTCTGCAGCTCGTCGAAATGCGCGAATCGTCGCTCTGCTGCGGCAGCGCCGGTGTCTATAACCTGATTCGCCGCCAGATGGCTGACGATCTCGGTGATCGCAAAGCCGAAAACGCGATCGCCACCGGCGCGGTTGACGTCATCACGGCGAACCCAGGATGCGCGATGCAGTTGCGGACGTCGCTGGCGCGGAATGGCAGCAACGCTCGCGTTCGTCACATCGTCGAGATTCTCGACGAGGCCTACGGCGGCGCTGCGAACGATCCCACTCGCTAGCTTGTGCCGATACGATCCTGAAGCCGGTCGATCGTGGCCACGCGATCGACCGGGAAGGTGATCCTCGCCACGGTTCCCGTTTGCGTGGGCAGAATGCTGAAGTAGCCGCGCAGATCGGACGTCACCAGGCGCTGAACGATACGCATTCCCAAACCCTGACTGGCGGTGGGATTGAACTCGTCGGCAATGCGAACGCCGTTGTTTTCGACCTCCAACGTGGCGATACCGCCATCACGCGAGGTTCGAATCGAGATTTCGCCGGAGCTCCGGCCGCTAAATCCATGCCGAACCGCGTTGGAAACGAGCTCGTTGATGAGCAGCGCCAGGATTGTCGCTGTGCGTGACGGCACGTTGACATCGCTCGGCGGGATGACGAAATTGACGCGCGTTCCCGGCTGAATCATCGTCGAGTGCGCTTCTTCGGCAACGAGCCGCGCGATCTGGTCGATCGTGGCGCCACCGAGGCGACGCTCGTCGCTGAGGAGATCGTGCACAGCCGCGATCGCCTGGATGCGCCCGGCTGCTTCGCGTAGTGCGTCGGCATCGTTCGGGCTTTCCGCCTGGCGAATCTGCAGCGAAAGCAGGGCTGCTACCGTCTGCAGGTTGTTGCGGACGCGGTGGTGCATTTCCTGGAGCAGAGCAGAGGTGGTTTCCAAACCCTGGCGGAGATCGTCGTAGAGCTGTGCGTTTTCGAGCGCGATCGCCGCTGAATCGGAGAACGATTGGAGTAACCCGAGCTGCTCCTCGGTCATTTCGACATCGTCGCGGAGGCGGAGACAGAGCGCGCCCAGCCGTTTGCGCGCTGATTGCAGCGGCACGCAGAAGAGGCGGCGTTGCCCTTCCTCCATGTAGTCCATTACGGCGCTCATCGGCGCGCCGGTTTCGATCACTTTGGTGATCAGCACCCGCCGCGACGATTCGTCCGTCACTGCCTGCATGTGCCCTACGCTGTATTCGACAACGGGTCCAGGCTCGTCCGCGGCGGGAAGGCGCATGATTGCCGCCGCCTCCGCCTGCGTCAGCTCGACCGCCGCCTCGACGATCGAGCGAAGCACGTCCTTGAGATCGAGGGTCGAGGCGATCTTTCCCGATACCCGCTGCAGGGTGCCGAGCTCGTTGACCTTGCGCCGCAACCGCGCATCGGTATAGCTGTAGAGCCGCGCGTTTTCGATGCTGATCGCGAGCTCGCCGGCGACCGTCTGGAAAAACGCGACATCGTCGGCATCCCAGTCGCGCTGTTTGGCGGAGAGAATGTTCAGAACACCGACGAGCCGGTTGGCACCCCGGATCATCATCGGGATCGAGGCCTGGGAGGTGTAGCGCTCGAAGCCGAGTCCGGGTATCACGAAATTGGAGGGGTGTGTGCTGGCATCAATCGCGATGATCGGCTGCCCCTCGGCAGCGGCGCGACCGGTGATGCCGGTACCCGGCCGGATCGTTACCGTACCGATCGCCGATGGTTCGAGCCCGATGGCGGCGCGGAGAGCCAGCGTATCGGTCGCGGCATCGTAGAGGAACACCGAGCAGCTATCGTTGCCGGTGGATTCCGCGACCACGCGCACCGTGGTTTCCAGCATCTCGCCGAGTTGCAGGTTCGCCGTTGCCGTGCGGTTGATCCGGTGCAGCGCGCTTAATCGGGCCAGCGGGGACATCGAGGAGGCGTCTCCCCCGGCAGGGTGCACTTCCAGGAAAACCCGGGCAATCGCGGCGAGACCGACGCCGCAAACCTGCGAATGCTCGCTGTTCGCGCCACGATTCGCTCGCGCCTCAAGCACGGTGCTGACGGCGACCGCGGCGGCGGCCATCGCTTCTTCCAGCAGGATTCCCTGACTCACTGCCTGCGAAGCGAAGCGCTCGAAATCGAGGCGAACCGCATTCGCATCGGCTTCCTTGAGCGTGTCACTCCAGTGGCGAGCGAGATCGGCGGTGAGTTCGCTCGTAAGTGGTGCGATGAGTGCAGTCCGGGGCATGGGTCATCCTTCTTGGCCGGCAAGCGCGCTTCAACGGAGGATACCCGACTCGCTCGCCCGTGGGCCTGATTTATGCGCTTGCTCCTATACTTTCGCAATGTGAACGCGCTACCGAGCCGCGTGCGGCAGCGACAGGAAGAACGCTTGATGCAACGAGAGTCCCAGCCACGCCGCGCATCGACCGGACAACCCCGGTCGGGTGGACGGCAATCGCGGGCAAGCGGGCTCTCGGGGTTCGAGCGGCAAGTTCTTCGCTGGCGTATCCGCCTCGGCACAAATCGCTTCGCATTCCGGCTCGGTCGTAGCCTGATTCTTTTGCTGGCGGGGATTTTGCTGGTTGGATCGAGCGCGATGGTCGACCCCGCTCTCCACCGTGGTGTCGAGGTCGGCTCAGCCGCCCCGGTCACCGTCCAGAGCACGGGGCGCGAGCTTGCCGTCAACGTCGATCTCACCCGGTTCGATCCTGCCCAGCTCGATTCCGTGCTTTCCACGCTGCAATCGAGCGGGTTTGTCTACCTGCGCCAGCCAGTGAGCTGGGCGAATATCGAGCCAACTCAGGGGACCTTCGACTGGGCTGCGCTCGATGCGGTGATCAACGGCGCCGAAGCACACGGAATGCATGTCGTCGTAACCGTCGAGAATACGCCCGGGTGGGCGCGGCGCGCATCCGAGCTGAATTACGCCGACGCGCCACCGAGTAATGCCTCGGATTTGGCCGATTTCACCACAGCGCTCGCCAGCCGTTACGGCTCGAAACTACTGTTTTTTCAGTTCTACGATCGCCCGAATCTTCCTGAGCGATGGGGTGGAGCGACGCCCTCGGCGGGAGAGTATGTCGAGCTGCTCGCGGCTGCCTTCAACGCAATTCGCGGCACGAACAGCGACGCAAAGGTGGTGCTGGCGGAGATCGACCCGCGAGGCACCGGCACCGTCCCCGGCGACGATCTCCGCTATCTCCGCCAGATTTACGAGGTGGGTGGGGCAGCGTTCTTTGATGTGGTGGCGATCCAGCTCGATGGCGGCTCACGAGCGCCAAGCGATCGCTCCATCGATCCCGCCCGGATGAATCTCTCTCGCGCGATTCTGGTGCGTGAATTCATGGTCGAACGCGGAGACGCGGCCAAGCCGATTTGGGCATCGCAATACGGCTGGGCCGCCACCGACTCACTCTCCGATCAAACGATCTCAGAGTATCTGCTCGAGGGGATCGACCGGGCGCGTAGCGAATGGCCATGGCTTGGTCCGATGTTCTCGTGGAGTCTCGTCTCAGACGCGCAGGGTGCTCCCTACGCGCTCCTCAACAGTGATGGCACGGCAAAGCCCCAGTTCAACGCCCTCGCGGCCTATGGCGCCAGCGACGAATCGCGCACGGCACCGACCGGATTTGTGCCGATGCTGTCGAACGCGGTGGAGTACTCGGGAAACTGGGACGATCAACATCTCAACCGGCAGGTCTTCCGGACGACCAGCGAGACAAATGCCTCCCTCACCGTGAGATTCGAAGGAACCGGGATCATCGCGATCCTTCGCGAGAGCCCCGACGCCGGTGTGATTCACGCCAAGCTCGACGGCAAGCCACTCGGCTCGAGATTTCCGATTGAGGACGGGGCTTCGGTCATTGATCTGGAGTGGGTGCAGGCAGAGGACATCCAGGCGACGCTGGCGGAAGGACTGGACGATGGCCAGCACGTGCTGGAGCTGACGCTTTCCGGTACGGGGCGGGTGACGATCGGGGGGATGATCGTTACGCGGCGCCTGCCGATGGTTTGGCCGATCATGACACTCACATTGATCGGCATCATCCTCTTGATCGCGGCGTTCCGGGACATGATCTACGTCGTCGCGAACCGCTGGGGACACTTCGACGTTCGTGGAAGCCTGCGGCGTGGCCCGAGCTGGGGCCAGTTCTCCGAACGCTGGTCTCCGCGATGAAAGAGCTGCTGCACCGGCTCTTCGCCATCGCCGAAGCCCGCAGCGATGCAATCGTCGCTCTCTTCGTTTTGCTCGGGCTCGCCTTGCGCCGCGATCTGGGCACAGCACCCGCGGCGGTGAGCCTACTAGTTGCCGCAGGGCTCGCATTTCTGAACCCACCCGCCGGTCTCGGCGCGGCGCTGATGGCCTCGCCGTTCATTTTCGATCCGGTGCTGGTGGGCGCGCGGGAATTCACGTTGCTCGAACTCGCGCTGGTTGCGCTGGCGGCCGGGCTCGTTGGTCGCATCCTGGTGGACGCCGCGCTGGAACGAAGTCTGCGAGAGGTTTTCGCCCTCCTGCGTCCCTGGTCAGTCACTGCAGGGGCAATTGCTTTAGTCGCCGTGTCGGCGATTTCTCTCGCCGTGATGCCGGACAACGAGTTTCGTGACGCCAGCGTGCGCGTGGTCCGTCGCGTAATCCTCGAACCCCTGGTCGTTATCGCGGCAGCTCGCTGGGCCTACCAGCGAGGGCGATTGATGGTGCCACTTGCCTCCCTGGGCGCGATGCTCTGCTTCAGCGCGGTCTGGGGTGCGGAACAGGTGATCCTCGGACGCGGTGTCGCGGCAGACGGTGTCCACCGCGCGACTGGACCCTACGAGCATCCGAACAATTTCGCCTTCTTCCTGGAGCGTTCGACGCTGCTCGTCGCGATTCCGCTGCTGCTCACCGAGCGCTGGCGGCGGATCGGCGCGATCCTGGCGTTGGTCGGGGTTGTGGCGACGCTCAGCACCGTTTCTCGCGGGGCGCTGATCGGGTTGCCGGTGGGGATCGCGATCGCACTGTGGCTATCGGGGAGGCTCAAGGCTGTTACCGGGGTGGCAGCAGGGTTTCTGGCACTCGTCGGGGCGTTCGCGGTCTTCGCCGGTAATCGACTCTTCGATTCGGGCGGGGAGGGGAGCGAGCCGTCGCGGTTGCTGATCTGGCGGGCAGCATTGAGGATGATTCGTGATTTCCCCTACACGGGGATCGGGCTCGATCAGTTTTTCATCATGTATGGAACGCGATACATCGAACCGGCGGGTTGGCCGGAACGCTACACCTCGCACCCCCACAACATCGTGCTCGACTTCTGGCTTTCGCTCGGACTGGCTGGTCTGGCGCTAATGATCGTCGCCGTGGTTTGGATGGTGATCCGAACCTGGCGAATGCATCGCTTAGCGGTCGACGATCGATCAACCTGGGCGATCGCCGGGGCGGCAGCGCTTGCTGCCGGGCTGGTGCATGGTTTGGTCGATAACTCCTTCTTTCTGCCCGATCTCGCGGTACTGACCTGGTTCTCGATCACACTGCTCGCCGTTCAGGGGCGCACGCGGGCGGACCTAGCGTGACCGCCCCTTCGTTTGTGTTGCCCAATCGAGCGTTGCTCGCGGTGGCACTGATCCCAGCGGCGATCGCGTTGGCGCTCCCCCCGAGCGGGATGCTGGCGCTAGCGCTCGTTGTTCTCGCGGTCTACGCGGGACTCGCTAATCCGCAGCTCGGGCTTGGGCTGGTCGCGGCAACGATTCCGATTCAGGATGCGATTCAACTCGGGTTCGGACCAGCCCGAGCGACCCCCACACGTTTTGTGCTTTTGCCATTTCTCGCCGCGTGGGGTTTCACCTGGCTGCTCGGACGACGCGAAATCCTTCTCACCGGTCCGGTGGTTGCCTGCGGTGTGACCGCAGCGCTGCTGGCTACGTCCTATCCCGTGGCGAGCGATCGCGCCGCCTGGTCGCAGGAGGTCTATCGCTGGCTGGTGGCCTTCGCCCTATTGGTGGTGGCGGTTGATGCACTGCGAACGTTCGCGGATGCGATACCGGTCCTCTGTGGAACGTCGGTAGCGATTCTCTTCGCGGGAATCCTCGGGGCGTGGCAAATGATCACCCACGCCGGTCCTCCGACATTTCAGGTCGGTGGGCTCACGCGAATCTTCGGCTTCTTCGGCGAGCCTAACCCGATGGCGGCGTATCTCGAAATGACGGTGCCAGTGATTGGTTCGCTCGGGATCTGGTTGATCAATCGCAACGGTCTCCGTCACCCCACGACGTTCGCTGTCGGCGGGGTTGCAGCCATCGGTTCAGCGACGCTGTTGTTCACGCAATCGCGTGGCGGGTTGCTCGGAGCCGCGGTTGCCGTGCTCGTCGTTGCACTGCTGAGCGGGCGCGTGTGGCGCGTATCCGCGCTCGGTGGATTGGCTGTAGTAGGCTTGCTCATTGTCGTCACCCCGGTGGGGCGAACGGCGTCTGATCGCCTCACGTCGAGCTTTACGTCCTTCGGTGACGCCACCGAAACAACCTCGCAGACGTGGGCGGTTCAGGAACGCATGGCGCATTGGAAGGCTGGTCTGCGGATGCTCGAGGATCATCCCTATTCCGGTGTCGGCGCGGGGAACTACAACGCCAACTTTCGCTCCGAAACCCCTACCTGGCGCTTCCGCATCCCACGGGGACATGCCCACAACGACCTGATCCAGATGGGCGCACAAGCCGGGTACCCTGGTCTTATTGCCTATCTCGCCGTACTCTTCTCGGCTGGCGCACGCATCGTTCGAGGCGTGCGTGGTGATGCCACGCGGGAGCGGGCGCTTGCGATTGGAGCTCTCGGCGTTTTGACCGCGGTCATCGTTCACGGGCAGTTTGACTACCTGCATGGTCTGAGTTTGAATCTTGCATTTGTTCTGGCACTGGCGTGTGCCGAACCAGCCGCGCAGTCGCTGTTCAGCGGCCGCGCTCTCGTCGTGGCGCATCGTGACCGCTGAACAGTCGCGGGGCGCAACGGGTCCCTCAGCACGAGGCAACATGGCTACCGAGATCAGCGAGCGTCTCGACGTGACGCCCACCGTTCCGCACGAACCAGAGATTCCAGCGGAAACGATGACCGAAGAATCTACCCCCGGTACCCTCGGTTCCAAACTCCTTCGACCGCACACCATCATTTCGTTCCTGTTCGCGCTCGCGATCATGATTTTCCTCTTCCGCCGGCTCGACATCTCGGTCAGCGAGGTGCGGCGCGATCTTTCGGCGGCGAACCCGTGGACATTCCTCCTCGCGGTGCTGATTTACTACGCGGCGATGGTGCTGCGCGGCATTCGTTGGGGCTGGATGTTGCAGGCGGCGAATGTCGCCGAGAACGACAGCACGGCGGTTCCGAACCGCGTTGTGCTAACCGAAATTCTCATGCTCTCCTGGTTCGTGAACTGCCTGCTCCCGGCTCGCCTGGGCGATGCCTACCGCAGCTACGTGCTGAAACGGGAAGCAAAAGTCAGCTTCTCCGCCTCGCTCGGCACGATCGTGGCCGAACGCATCGTTGACCTCTTCGTGTTGGTGGCGATGCTGATCACGGCGGGATTGATCACCTTCCACGGCAATTCGACCCCAGGCAAAGCCGATCAGGCCTATATCGCTGCCGGTGCGCTCGTCACGATCGGTATCGTCGCGCTGTTCACGCTCTGGTTTGGGCGGCACATCATCGAGCGGAAGATTCCCGATCGCTGGCGCGAGCAATTCGTGCGCATGCACGATGCGATTTTTGCCTGCCTTCGTAAGCCATGGCGCTACGTTTCGATCAGCGCGTTGATCTGGCTGATGGACGGCGTGCGCATGCTGTTGGTGGCGCGCTCCCTTGGTGTGGAAATCTCGTTCGCCACAGCCACGTTCGTAGCGTTGATGAGCTCGTTGCTCACCACTTTGCCGATCACCCCGGCCGGTCTCGGCGTTGTCGAAACGGCGATGGTGGTGGTGCTGAAGTGGGTGCATGTCACGCCGTCGCTGGCAACCTCGGTGGCGCTGATGGACCGCCTGATCACCTACTGGAGTCTGATTCTGGTTGGCGTCATCCTCTACGTGCGGCGTTTCCGCGCCGACGTGAAATAGGGCGATGCCGAGGCGGGTAATCGTCGATGCCAGCGCGGCGCTCAACCAAGGCGCCGGGATCGGCCGGTACGCGCGCTCGATCCTGCCCCGCCTGGCCGCGGAGATGCCGGAAACCGAGTTTCGTGCGGTGATTGCTCGCGATCCCGAGGCAGATTCAACCGTTCGCGATGCGGGCGAATCGCTTTTGAAGGATGCCGGTGTTTCCCTGCGGGAGTTGCCATTCACGCGCCGGCAGGCGGATATCCTCTGGTTTCGCGGGCGAACGCCGCTGCCGATCGAGCTGTTCGCCGGTCGAGGGAATCTCGTCTATTCCCCCGATTTCACGGTTCCGCCGGCGTTTGCTCGCCGGACGATTGTCACCGTGCACGATCTCGCATTCGAGGTAGCGCCGGAATTCACGCCGGTAGGCTTGCGCGAGTTTCTGCGCAACGCCGTGCCCCGGCAGGTGAAGCGTGCGAGTCGTGTGGCAGTCGTTTCCGAAACGACCCGCCGCGATCTCATCGAGCGCTACGGCACCCCGGAATCAAAAATCGGGCTCGTCTCGAACGGGGTAGGGGCGGAATTCTTTGATGCACCGCCACTCGATGCGACGCAGCGTGCACGGCTTGGTCTCCCCAATGAATACCTGCTGATGGTGGGTACGCTCGAACCGCGCAAGAATCATCTCGGTGCATTGCGAGCAATCGAGGTGAGTGAATCCGCGCGCGATCTTCCATTGGTAATCGCTGGTCGCCACGGCTGGGCGGATGAGGAAATTCTGGCGCGTATCGCTCAGCTCAAGTCGAGCGGTCGGGTGATCTGGCTGCGCTACGTCCCCGAATCGATTCTGCCATCGCTGTACGCGGGGGCTGCCGCCACGATCTATCCCTCATGGTACGAGGGGTTCGGAATTCCTGCGATCGAAGCGCTGGCTGCCGGATCGCCGCTGGTGATCAGCCGCGCGCCGGTGTTGCTCGAAGTGACAGCGGGAACCGCGCGCGACGCCGATGCGGCAAATCCCGAGGAGATCGCACAGGCGATCGATTGTGCGGTCACGAGCGATCGCACCGAGGCCGCGCGCCTGGCGCGGATCGCCCGCGCACGCCACTACAACTGGAATGCCGCCGCGCAGGCAGCCGCGCAGTTGCTTCGTGACGCGGTATCTTAGGCGGAGCATGGAGACGAATACTGCCCCCGAGGGCGATACCGAACAGACTGAGGTCGAGCGAGATCCAACGATCGGCTCG
>JAESFN010001223.1_pt1 | contig 12714 bp, 13 predicted proteins | sample 9269411 | NCBI WGS metagenome assembly JAESFN01 (sample SAMN14505399, study PRJNA617100) | algae metagenome | isolation source: Iphinoe sp. HA4291-MV1 and co-occurring heterotrophs from trail next to... | place: USA: Maunawili Falls, Hawaii | collected 2009-07-25
CGCGACGGTCGCGTCCCGCGGCGGAGGATGGAGCCTGCCGGCGCGTCCGGCCATGGCGCCGTGAAGCCGCAAAATGCACCGGGACACGATCCCGGGCGTGACAGGGTGCGGCCCCCGCGCGCCGCCAGGACGACCATCCATGCCCCATCCGATCCGAGATTTCGTCGAAACGTTGCCGATGGTGGACGTCCACGAGCATCACTTCCCGAAGGTGCTCGATGCTCCCGATGTCGACCTGCTCCGGCTGTTCACCGAGAGCTATGCGAACTGGACGCGGGGGCGCTCGTTCTCGCTGCCGTCCGAGGCCGGCGACCCGAAGCCCGCCGAGCCGCCCCGCAGCCCGACCAGCTGGGAAGCGCTCGCCCCCTATCTCAGCCACAGCGGCTCAAACTCTTTCGTCCGGAATCTGGTTCGCGTCGTCACCGAGCTCTATGGCGACGGCGAGGATTCCATCACCGAGGCGAACTGGGAGCGGCTCGACGCGAAGGTCCGGGAGCAGCACGCAAGACCCGGGGGCTGGGCCGAGATCCTCGACCGCGCCAAGATCGAGCGGATCATCACCGATCCCTATGTCGACCCGATGCTCGACGCGTGTGACGAGATCGGTCCCCGCCATCTGTCGGTGCTCCGCATCAACGCCTTCGCCTGTGGCTGGAATTCCGAGGCGAAGGACCACAACGGCACCTCGGCGCACGAGATCCTGGGCCGGCTCGACATCCGCCCGGCGAGTTTCGACGACTACGTGGCGACGCTCGATGCGCTGGTCGCGGGCGCCGCCGGGCGTCACCAGGTCGCACTCAAGAACGCCCTCGCCTACGACCGCCATCTCGACTTCGACGCGCCCGACGCGGCAATGGCACGCTCGGCCTGGGGCAAGCCGTCGCCGAGCGCGGCCGAGCAGAAGGCCTTCAGCGATTTCGTCGTCGACCGGTTCTGCCGGCTGGCGGCCGATCACGACATGCCGGTGCAGATGCATCTCGGCAGCGCCATCATCCGCGGCTCGCACCCGTTGAACACCGCCGGCATGATCGAGCGGCATCCGCGCACCCGGTTTCTCCTGATGCACCTCGCCTATCCCTGGGCGCGCGATCTCCTCGGCATGGCGCTGATCTACCGCAACGTCTGGATCGACCTCTGCTGGGCGCCGCTGCTCAGCCCGACCTTGTTCAAGCAGAGCCTGCATGAGGCGATCGAGGTCCTCCCCGACGAATCGCGGATGATGATCGGCGGCGACAACTGGCACGCCGAGGAAACCTACGGCGCCGTGACCCTGTCGCGGCGACTGCTCGCCGAAGTGCTCGAGGAGAAGATCCGCGACGGTTATTTCACCGAGGCCGATGCGCGACGGCTAGCGCCGAAAATCCTCCACGACAACGCCGTGGCGTTCTTCGGCCTCGACCGGTGGTGAGTGGGGAATCCCGGCCAGGCGCTGACGGACACCGTGCTTCTCCTGAGAAGCCCCACGATCGCCGAATTCGCTACACCTCCGACGGCGTCCATCCCCCTTTTCGAGTGGTGGGAAGGCGCAATTTCCATGAAAATTCCGTGGTTCGGGTTCGCGGCTTCCCGCTTTGCTACCTCACCAACCATCCCCTGTTCCGGCGCGCAGCGCCGATGGGTCGGGCTCAGGCGGTGTAGAAGACCGGCTCCATCTTCGCCCACCACTCACCGTCCTTGCGCGTCGGAAGCGGGTCCTGGAGCGGCCCGCAGACCTCCCACCAGCGCTGCGTTTCGGGGTCGGCGGCCATCCGCTTCATGTCTGCGGCGAAGTCGACGCCGTGGTATTCCCAATAGGCGAAGAGCAGGTTCTCCGGCTCCTTGAGGAAGATCGAGTAATTGCGGATGTTGCTTTCGGCGATCTGCTTGAGCACCCCCGGCCACACTGCCGCGTGGAGGCGCTTGTATTCCTCGATCGTGCCCGGCTTGAGCCGGATGACGTGGCCCATTCGTTCCATGCGCGGTGTCTCTCCTCAGGTTGGCGGCGCCGTTCCGCGCCACCTGTTTCCATCGCCGCCGGGGCGCCGTGAGGCAAGCGGAACGTGTGATGCGATCCCCTCAAGTTTTCGGGTGACCGCCGCCCGCCCGGCCCGGAGAATTGTCCTGAGGGGCGTATCGCAGGAAGTTCGTGTCGCCGCCTTGTCCCGGCGCCGGAACTGTCCTAATCGGGCTCCGGCTTCTGCCTGCGGGCACGCCGAACCCGCCAGGGAAGATGGGCAGAAGATGGGTCAGGCTCGGCGCCATTACCTGAAGCGCGCTTCCGGCGGGGATATCCGCCGGCGGCCGGTCTGACCGAGGCGACCATCGTGAGCAATCCAGGCGGGATGGTGATCGTCGGGGCCGGACACACCGGCGGCAGGGCCGCGCATGCGCTCCGCGCCGCAGGCTGGAAGGGCCCGGTCACCCTCATCGGCAGCGAGCCGCATGCCCCCTACGAGCGTCCGCCGCTGTCGAAGGGGATGCTGACCGGGGAGAAGGCGCTCGCCGCCTTCACGCTCTATGAGGACGACGCCTGGAGGCGCGAGGACATCACCCGCCTCGCCGGCGCGACCGTCAGCGAGATTCGCCGCGGCGCGCACGAGGTCGTCCTCGCCGACGGCCGGGTCATCCCCTACCAGCGGCTCCTGCTGGCGACGGGGGCCGAACCGCGACGGCTGCGCATCCCCGGCGGCGACCTGTCCGGCGTGATGGTGCTCCGCGATGCCGCCGATTCGGAAGCGCTCCGTGCCCGGCTCGGGCCGGGCAAACGGCTGGTCGTCATCGGCGGCGGCTTCATCGGCCTCGAAGTAGCGGCCAACGCCCTCGCCCTCGGCGCTGCGGTGACCGTGGTCGAGGCCGGCCCGCGGCTGATGACGCGGGCCGTCCCCGCGCCAATCGAGGAACGCCTCCGTGACCGCCATGCCGCTGCCGGCATCGGTATCCGCCTTGGCCGGCAGGCGGTGGCGATTCTCGGCGACACGGCGGTCACCGGGGTCCGCCTCGACGACGGCAGCGCGATCGCCTGCGACGCGGTGCTGGTCGCGATCGGCGTGGTGCCGCGGACCGAGCTTGCCGCGGCCGCCGGCCTCGCGGTCGACAACGGCATCGTGGTCGATGCGCAGCTCCGGACCGAGGACCCCGACATCTTCGCCGCGGGCGACGTCTGCTCCTTCGCCCATGACCTGTTCGGCGCCCATGTCCGGCTCGAGAGCTGGAAGAACGCCGAGGACCAGGGCCCGATCGCTGCCCGGAACATGCTCGGCGCGGCCGAGTCGGCCGGCGCCGTGGCACCCTGGATGTGGTCGGACCAGTACGAGCTCACCATCCAGATCGCCGGCCTGCCGGACCGGGGGTCGCAGATCGTGGAGCGCGTGCTCGACCCCGAATCGAGCATCCTCTTCCATCTCGCTGGCGACGGACGGCTGGTCGCCGTCAGCGGGGTCGGCCCGAACGGCGCGATCGGCCGCGCCGTCCGCCTCGGCCAGATGATGATCGAGCGGAGCCTCTATCCCGATCCCCGGCTCCTCGCCGATCCTTCGGTCAACCTCAAGACTCTGATGCGGGAACAGGCGGCCTGACGGCCGCGCGGGCCCGCAACGGCAACACGGAAAAAAGGGAGCGCACGCCTTGCAGAAGCTACTCGTCTTCCAGGCCCTCTGGGCGATGGAACGCCGCCACACCGACGGGTTCGAGCGGAGCCTCGAGGAGAACGTCAAGATGATCGCCGAGGCCGGTTTCGACGGCTTCTCCAGCGACTGGCGCGACCGCGAGAAATGCCGGCGGATGTCGGAGCTGATGAAGGCCTACAACCTCACCGGCGAGGGGCAGTGCTTCCCCAAGACGGTGGACGAGCTCAAGCCGGCGCTCGAGAACGCGACCGAATTCCGCCTCCACCATCTCGACATCCAGCCCGACGTGCGGCCGCGGAAGCTCAAGGACTGCATCCCGCTGATCGAGGGCTGGCAGCGGCTCGCGGAGGAGGTCGACTTCCCGGTCTATATCGAGACCCACCGCGACCGGATGACCACCGACCTGTTCTTCGTCCTCGACCTGCTCGAGACGTTCCCGAACCTCAAGCTCCTCGCCGACCTGTCGCATTTCCTCGTCGGCCGCGAATTCGCATGGCCGATCGACGACACCAACCACGGCTACATCCACGAGATCCTCGACCATTCCTGGGCCTTCCACGGCCGGGTGGCGAGCCGCGAACAGGTGCAGATCGAGATCAGCTTCCCGCACCACAAGATGTGGCTCGACACCTTCCTCGACTGGTGGGACTACGGGTTCCGGAGCTGGCGGAAGCGGAATGCCGACGACGCCACTTGCGGCTTCGTCTGCGAGTTCGGGCCGAAGCCCTACGCCATCACCGGGCCGGACGGCAACGACACCACCGACCGCTGGAAAGAGGCGCTGACGCTGAAAGACCTGGTCAAGGACGTCTGGGCGAAGTCGGCGCCGTAGGCGACCGGACACGGCGCGCGGCGATTCCGCCCGCGCGCCGCATCACCAGGCGATCTTCCGTCCGTCGCGGTAGAAATTCCCGGTCGGACCGTCCTCCGGCAGCGTGGCGGCGAAGACGATCGACTTCGCCCCCGCGGTCACGTCGCGCGGCGCCGACGCCCCGCCCATCCGCGTCCGCACCCAGCCGGGACACACGGAATTGACCTTGATCCGCCGCGGCGCGAGCTCGGCGGCGAGGATGCGGGTGAGCGCATTGAGCGCGACCTTCGAGACGCGGTAGGCCGATCCCGGCCAGCCCGCCTCGCGGTACTTCCCGCTCGCCACCGCCTCGACGAAAGCCTCGACCAGCCTGGCGAGCCCGGCGCGGGTGAGCACCGGGGAGGCAAACTCGACCCGGAGCCGCGGCGGCAGAGCGGACAATTCGCCGACCCCGCTCGACACCATCACGATGGTGCCACCGTCCGGGATGAGCGGGAGCAGCGCCTCGGTGAGGTTGAGCGGGCCGTGGACGTTGGCGTCGATGGTCTTCCGCGCCACCTCGGCGTTGAATCCGTCGAGCGCCACGCCGGCATTGTTGACCAGCACGTCGATCCGCACCCCGTCGTTCCGGAGCGTCGCCGCAAGCGCCGCGATGCTATCGCCATCCGTCACGTCGAGCGGCTGGAACCCGGCACCGATCGCCTTCGCCGCCGCCTCGCCCATCGCCGGGTCGCGGGCGGTGAGGATCACGTCGTACCCGTCGCGGATGAGCTGCCGGCAGGTCTCGAGGCCGAGGCCGCGATTGCCGCCGGTCACCAGCGCCGTAAGGCGGCGGCCGTCCTTCGTCGTCATGCTCCGTCTTCCCCCCGGCTGATTCCGGCGCCCGCTAACATGGTCCCGACCGCGGCCGGTTGCGAGCGGCGAAATCGCCGCGCGCCAGCCCGGCGCGAACCTGCTACGCTTTGAAGCATGACCGCCCCTGCAGCCACCCTCAGCATCGACCCCGACGAAGTCTCCCGTTTCGCGGCCATGGCGGACGAATGGTGGGACGAGAACGGCCCGATGCGCCCGCTCCACCGGCTCAATCCCGTCCGCCTCGCCTATATCCGGGACCGGATCGCCGGCCACTGCGGCCGCGAGGGCAAGGCTGGGAAGGCGCTCTCGGGATTGCGGATCCTCGACATCGGCTGCGGCGGGGGCCTCGTCGCCGAGCCGCTCGCCCGGATGGGCGCGACCGTCACCGGCATCGACCCCTCGGCCGCGATCATCGCTGCCGCGCGTCACCACGCCGACGAGGCCGGCCTCGCCATCGACTACCGGGCGACCACCGCCGAGGCGCTCGCCGCCGAAGGCGAGACCTTCGACGCCGTGACGATCCTTGAGGTGGTCGAGCATGTCACCGACGTCCCGGCATTCGTCGCCACCGTCGCCGCGCTGGCGAAGCCGGGCGGCATCGTCGTCGCCTCGACCATCAACCGCACGCTCAAGTCGTTCGCGCTCGCCATCGTCGGGGTCGAGTACGTGCTCCGCTGGCTGCCGCGCGGCACCCACAGCTACGACAAGCTGGTCACGCCGGCCGAGCTCGCCGGCGCCTTTCGCGCCGCGGGGCTCAGTCCCGGCGACGAAACAGGGGTGATGTACGTGCCGATCGCCGACCGCTTCCGCCTGACCCGCGACACGGACGTCAACTACATGATGACGGCGGCGAAGCCCTGAGGGACCGCCGCGTGCGGACGGGCGACCCGTCGGTCGGAAGCAGAGTGAGGGACCAGACATGACCCACCGCCTGCTGCTCGCGGCCCTCCTCGCCCTCGCGCCCTTCGCGGCGGGGGCCGCGGACGTGACAGTCGATCGGATCGACGTCGTCGACGCCGGCATCTACGCCGTCGAGACCGGCGCGGCGACCCCCGATCCGGACGCCCCGGGGGAGACCATCGTCGCCCCGGTGACCGCAACGTTGGTCGAGGCGACAACCGCGATCCCCGGGCGGCTCGGCCTCGAGTTCGGCTTCCGCTACATCGTGGTCGGCACGCCCGCGGGGGCCGAGGTCCCGCTCGATTTTGTCATCACTTACCCGCCACCGGGCCTCGCCGACCCGGCCGACGCCGAGCCGCTCCGCGAGAGCCGCTTCACGCGCGGGAAGAAGATCGGCGAAACGCTCTATCTGGGCTACGCCTTCGAGAACGAGTGGGAGATCGTCCCGGGCGAATGGACGATGGAAATCTGGCAGGGCGGCGAGAAACGCGCCAGCCGGACCTTCGCGGTGGGGCGGTAGCTTCCCGACGATCCTGCGCGCCTATGCGACGGCGACACCGGCCACGAGATCCTGCGCCGCGCGCGGACTGATCTCGAAGCGGGTGGAGATCAGGCGGATCAGTTCACTTCCGCGACACCCCAATATCGATCGAAATCGACGATCGTCAGACCGATCAGATGGCTGCGGTCACTATCATACCGCCAGACCAGACCCGGGTTTTCTTCGCGCGACCGCGCCGCTGGGCCCGGACGCCGCGTCACATAAAGGACATCCGAGGCCCTGTCATAGGTGGTCCGGAACCTTGGAGCCTTGGACACTCTGCTCATCCTCTCGCGCTCCACAACAGTCTACCGGAATAGACGGAACTGTCGAAGTAGGCATAGGCATAGGCAGTGACCACAATCCGGGCGGGGCGCCCAGCCCTCCCCTTGTGGGAGGGCTGGCGCCGCAGAAGCGACCCATGGATCAGTCTTCTGCGATAGCGGGTACTACGTAGATTCCTACAGGCGCACCAGCGTCGGCCCGGGCCAAGCAGAGATCGGGATCGAGACGTAGCCGTCGATCACCACGGCAGCTCGTGGCCCTCGGCGTGGCGGAACTTGCCACTGTTGTCGAGGCTCAGCTCGTCGATGCGGGCGACCATCCGCGCTGCGGCGTCCTTGGCCTCGACCGCGGCGGGATTGCTGTTGCCGCCCATGTCCGTCCTGACCATGCCGGGGTGGAGGAGGAGCACCGGGATGCCGCGCGGCTTCAGGTCGAGCGCAAGGTTGACGCCGGCCATGTTCACCGCCGCCTTCGACATGCGGTAGCCATAGGTGCGGCCCGAGCCGTTGTCGCCGATCGAGCCGGAGCGGCTGGTGACGATCACCACCTTGCTGCCGGCATGGAGGTGGGGGAGGAGCGCCCGCGTAACCCGGAGGGGACCATAGGCGTTGACCTCCATCTGCTTCCGGATGCGATCGAAATTGAGGTCCTCCAGCGTCTCGTTGGAGTGGATGCCGGCATTGTTGATCAGCACGTCGATCTGCGTCTTGCCGAGGCTGGTGGCGAGCCGGTCGACGGAGGCGTCGTCGGCGACCTCGACCCCCTCATAGACCTTCACCCCCAGGTCCCCGAGCGGCTTCGAGTTGACGCGGCAGGCGGCGAGCACGGTGTCGCCGCGGGCGACATAGGCGCGGGCGAGGGCGAGGCCGATGCCGCGGTTGGCGCCGGTGATCAGGATGGTGGCCATGTTCGTGTCTCCTCAGTCCGGGGCACCGTGGCCCGAGAGAATCTGCGCCGCGCCGCCGATCGCGGAACGGAAGGCGTCGTCGAAGCTTACCCGATGCACGCTCCAGCGGTAGGGCCTGCCATCGACGCGGATCCGCCACTCGGCATCCCAGCCGAGCGCGGCATCGCTCCAGGCGAGCGTGCCGGCAAGCGCCACGTCGGCGCCGCTCGTGCGGGCGAATGCGTCGAGCGTCGTCGGATCGATGGCGGCGAACCCGGCTTCGGCGATGCCCGCCGCGGCGAATGCCGCTTCGGCCGGCAACATCACCGGCATCCCGTATTGCTCGCCCGCCGCGGCCACCGCCTCGCGCATGTCGCGGCCGCGGGCGCCGTCGGCGGCGAGGATGAAGCGGGTGTCGCCGTTCTCGACTGCGACCACGGTGAGGATTTCCGGCCGCGGTCCCGTCCAGGGCACACGACCCAGCGCTGCGAGCGTGGCATCGATGGCGGCTTCGTCGAACCTGACCGTGAGGTCATAGGGCCGGTCGCGCGAGCCCTGCTCGTCGTGGACCGGGATGCCCTCCATCCGGTCGCGGTAGGTGAAGCCGGCGACGAGGGCGGGCGTGTCGGCGGCGATCCCGGCCGCGGCGGGATCGTGGGCAAGCCGGGGGTCGCCGGAGACCTTGACCAGCACGGCGGCGAGCGCCCTCGCCACACCCGGCCCGCGCGTCTCCCCGCCCTGGCCGGTGACGAAGACGGTCGCGGTGTAGAGATCGGCGGCCGGTTCCGCCGCCTCCGCCCCTGCGAGGATCGCGCAGCACAGGGCCGCCGCGATGGCCCCGAGACGGGCGGGGCGGCGGAGGACGGAGGATGACCCTTGTGCTTCGGACGGCAGGATGCGCATCTCCTCAACGCCCCTCATACCCGCGTCGGGGCAGCCAAGGAATGCCTGAAGTCGGGAGGCATCACTCCACTCGGACCGGGTCGACCCTACCGGTGCCAGCAGGCGGCCCAGTGGCCCGGCCGCTTCTCGACCAAAGGCGGCGACTCGATCGAGCACTTCTCGGTCGCATAGGGACAGCGGCCGTGGAGATGGCAGCCCGAGGGCCAGTGCGACACGTCCGGGATTTCGCCGCGATAGACCAGGCGCTTCCGCGCCTTCTGGACCTTGGGGTCGGGCACCGGGACGGCGGAGAGCAGCGCCTCGGTGTAGGGGTGGAGGGGCGTCTCGTAGAGGGCGTCGCGATCGGCGATCTCGACCATCCGGCCGCTATAGAGGATCGCCACCCGGTGAGAGATGTGGCGGACGACGCTGAGATCGTGCGCGATGAAGAGGAGCGTGAGGCCGAGGTCGCGCTGGAGGTCCTGGAGGAGGTTGACGACCTGCGCCCGCACCGAGACGTCGAGCGCCGAGACCGGCTCGTCGGCGACGATGAAATCCGGCTTGAGGGCCAGCGCGCGGGCGATGCCGATGCGCTGGCGCTGGCCACCGGAGAAGGCGTGGGGGAAACGGTCCTGCGCATCGCGCGGCAGGCCGACCACGCGGAGGAACTCGCCGATCTCGTCGCGCGCCTCCTCCGCCTTCCGGATCAGGCCGTGGACGATCAGCGGCTCGGCGATGATGTCGAGGACCTTCATCCGCGGATTGAGGCTGGCATAGGGGTCCTGGAAGACGATCTGCATGTGGCGGCGGAGCTTCCTGAGCTCCTCGCCGTGAACGGTGGTGATGTCCTCGCCCTTGAACAGGATCTTGCCGCCGGTGACGCCGACCCGGCGGAGAATGGCGCGGCCGGTGGTCGACTTGCCTGAACCGGACTCGCCGACCAGGCCGAGGGTTTCGCCGGGGAAGATGTCGAAGGAGATGTTGTCGAGCGCCTTCACTGCCGTCGGCCGCGCCCAGAAGCCGCTCCGCGACCCTTCGTAGGCGACGCTCATGTTCTTGATGCTGACCAGCGGCGCTGGCGGCACCGCGGCCTCGTTCGGCTTGAGCGGAAGGGGCGGGTTCATACCACCCTCAGCATGCCGGGCTTCTCCGCCTCGCTCGCCCAGGCATCGGTCGAGGCCTTCCAGCAGGCGACGGTGCCTTCGGGCCATGACGGCGTGAGCGGCGGCGGCATCTCGCAGCGCGTCTCGGCGATCGGACAGCGGTCGCGGAAGGCGCAGCCCGGCGGCGGATTGAGGAGGTTGGGCGGCGCGCCGTCGATGGCGACCAGCCGCTCCATCTGGTCGTCGAGGCGGGGCGTCGAGCGGATGAGGCCCTGCGTATAGGGATGCGACGGCCGCTCGAAGACGTCCTCGGCGCGGCCGGTCTCGACGATCTGGCCGGCATACATCACCGCGACCCGGTCGCAGAGGCCGGCGACGACGCCGAGATCGTGGGTGATCAAGAGCACCGAGAGGCCGAGCGTCTCCTGGAGCCCGGCGAGGAGCTCCAGCACCTGGGCCTGGATGGTCACGTCGAGCGCGGTGGTCGGCTCGTCGGCGATGAGCAGCTCCGGCTGGCAGGCGATCGCCATCGCGATCATCACCCGCTGCCGCATGCCGCCCGACAGCTCGTGCGGATATTGCCTGGCGCGCCGCGGCGGGGCCGGGATGCCGACCGCCTCGAGCAGTTCGAGCACGCGCAGGTCCGCATCCGCCCGGGCGAGCCCGAGATGGCGGCGGAGCACCTCCGAGATCTGTTCGCCGACCTTGATCAGCGGGTTGAGCGAGGTCATCGGATCCTGGAAGACGAGCGCGATCTCCTTGCCGCGGATCTCGCGGGCGATGCGGGCGCCGGCGCGGGTGAGCAGCGACTGCCCCTTCCAGCGGATGTCGCCGCCCGAGATGCGGCCCGGTACGTCGATCAGCCCCATCACCGCCTGGGCGGTCACGCTCTTGCCGGAGCCGGACTCGCCGACGATGGCGAGCGTCTCGCCGCGGCGGATGGTGAGGTCGACGCCACGAAGCCCGCGCACCACGCCGCGGCGGGTATCGAAGGCGACCTCGAGGCGCTCGATCTCGAGGATGGGCTTGTCGACGGCGGCGTTCATGATGCCTCCCGACGGACGCCGGCTCGGCGCTCCTCGCGCCGCCGCGACGCCGCCTTGGCGCGGGCGAAGCGCTTCTCGCGCTCCTGCGGGTCGGTGGTTACGCGGAGCCAGTTGGCGAAGAGGTTGATGGAGAGGACGGTGATGGAGATGCAGAGGCCGGGGAAGGTGACCAGCCACCAGGCGACGAAGAGATAGTCCTTGCCCGTCGAGATATCGAGGCCCCAGCTCGTCGCCGGCGGCTGGACGCCGAGGCCGAGGAAGGAGAGCGCCGCCTCGGCGAGCACGATGTTGGTGAACTCGAGGATGCCGAGGGTAAGGAGCGGCGAGGTCAGGTTGGGCAGGATGTGACGGAAGATCACCCGCGACTGCGGCGCGCCGATCATCTCCGCCGCCTCGACATAAGGCGTCTGGCGGACCGAGAGCACGATGCCGCGCACCACCCGCGCATAGATCATCCAGTTGGTGAGCGCGAGGACGACCACCATCGTGCTCATGCTCGGCCCGATGACCGCGACTATGAGCAGGATGAGGAGGAGGCCCGGGAAGGCGACCTGGATGTCGACGAGGCGCATCAGGATGGTGTCGGTGCGACCGCTGCGGAACCCGGCGAAGAGACCGATGGTGACGCCGAAGGCGCCGGCGAGCGCCACCACCGAGAAGCCGACGATGAGCGAGGTGCGGGCGCCGAAGATCAGGCGCGAGAGGATGTCGCGGCCGAGCTGGTCGGTACCGAGGAGGTGCGCCCAACTGCCCTTCGCCGCCCAGACCGGCGGCTTGAGCCGGGCGGCCACCGACTGCGCGGCGGGATCGTAGGGCGCGAGCAGCGGCGCGAAGATCGCGGCGAGGATGATGAGGACGATGAGGGTGAAGCCGATCAGCCCCGGCTTGTCCTTCCACAGCTCGTCGGCGAGCGAGCGCAGCCGGCTCGGCTCGCTCTTGGCGATCGCGGACATGGCGAGCGGATCGAGGGTCGACATCGTCACGCGAGCTTAATGCGGGGGTCGATGAACTTGTAGATGATGTCGAGCAGGATGTTCACCAGCACGATCGCGATCGCGACGGTGAAGACGATCGCCTGGAGCAGGAACAGGTCGTTCCGCTGGATCGCCTGGATGGCGGTGAGCCCGAGCCCCGGCCAGGCGAAGACGGTCTCGACGACCACGGTGTAGCCGGCGAGCGCGCTGATCACCTCCCACCCGGCGAGGGTCACGAACGGGATGAGGGTGTTCCTGAGCGCATGCCCGAACAGCACCTGGTGGAAGCGGAGCCCCTTCGCGCGCGCCGTCTTCACATATTGCTGGTTGAGTTCGTCGATCACCTGGCTGCGAACGAGGAGGACCATGCGCGCCATGCTCGGCAGCGCCAGCGTCAGCGCCGGCAGGATGAGATAGGGCAGCCCGCCGAAGCCCGATGTCGGCAGCCATCGAAGATTGACGGCGAAGAGCAGGATGAGGAGAAGGCCGAGCCAGAACTGCGGCGTCGACAGGCCGACCAGGCCGCCGATGACGGTGATGCGGTCGATGACGCCGCCGGGGCGGAGCGCGGCGATCGCGCCGAGCGGCAATGCGAGGATGATGGCGAAGCCGAGCCCGGCGCCGATCAGCATCAGCGTGTTGGGCAGGCGCTCGAACACCACCTCCATCGCCGGCCGGCGCTGCCAGAGGCTCTCGCCGAAATCGAGGGTGGCGAGATCGCCGAGGAAGGTGACGAACTGTTCCGGCAGGGGCCGGTCGAGACCGATGAGGTGCTCGAACTCGGCCCGCTGCTCGGCAGTGGCGGAGAGGGGCAGCATGACCTTCG
>JAESFN010001224.1_pt1 | contig 12699 bp, 10 predicted proteins | sample 9269411 | NCBI WGS metagenome assembly JAESFN01 (sample SAMN14505399, study PRJNA617100) | algae metagenome | isolation source: Iphinoe sp. HA4291-MV1 and co-occurring heterotrophs from trail next to... | place: USA: Maunawili Falls, Hawaii | collected 2009-07-25
AAGCTGATCCTTCTCCGCCTGCACCTCGCCCATCGACATCGGCAGGCTGCTCTCGACGCGGGCCTTGGCCAGGCGATGCGCGCGCCGCCACACCGCCGGCGACAGCGCCAGCGCCACGAGGCCTGCCGTGAGCAGGCCAAGCACGAAATACATGACCGCCTGGATCAACGGTCCGGTCTCCACTGCCGCCGGTCACCGGCGGGCGCCTTGTCTGCCTGGGGCAGGGTTAACGCCGAAAGCCCCCCATCCACTCTAGCCTGAAACTGAATGGCCCGGGGCAAAGAACCGTGGCCCTGCGATAAACGCTGTGGAAACCTGCCGGCCTCAGAACGGGTTCCAGGTCGGGCGCGACGTGAACTTGATGTAGCCGAAATTGACGCCGAGCCGGGCGCCGACGCCCGACACCACCGGAACGACATAGACCCCGTTCCGCGACAGGACGGTCATCCCGAGTCCGGCGACGACATAGGCCGAGCCGTTGACTCCGGCATAGCGGTTGAAGATGGCGTCCACGGCCGGCAGGTTATAGACCATCATCATCACCCGGTTCCCGTTGGCGCCGATGTCGAATCCGAGCGACGGCCCCTGCCAGAACACGCGGTGCTGGCCGGCATTCCGGGTATAGAGGACACCTTCGCCGTAGCGGGCGCCGCCGATCAGCGCGCCGCCGGCCTCCTCGCCGATGATGTAGCCGTTCGGCAGCCCGTAGCTGCTGACTGCGCGCTCGACCAGGGCCGCGAAGCCCTGGGTGAAGCCGCCGAAAACCTGATGGCCGGTGGCTACGATCTCGTCCACCGCGAAGGTCTGGGGCACCGGGTTCGCCGCGGGCGGTGGCGCGTCATAGGTGGGGGTGACTACCTCGAGCTCCTGGGCGCCCGACGGAACGGCGGAAGCGAGGCATGCAATCGTGAGGACGAGTGCCGCGAGGAGTGGGCGGAAGACCATGGACAATACTCGCAGTCTGGCCGGCATGACCGCCGGCGAATCGGACGTGACGCAGTCTAGAGCGAAAACCCGGCAGGACCGCGGCAACCCGGGCACGCCGGAGGTTGGCAGGCCGCGGCGGGGCGTGTATCCCCGCTGTGGTATCGGCCCTGAGCCGATTCGGGTCATGAGGCCGCCGGAGGATCAAGGATGACCGATCCGGTCGAACTCGGAGCGCTCGATCTCGCGGCGCTCCTCTGCAGTCGCGTCTGCCACGACATCATCTCGCCGGTCGGGGCGATCATCAACGGCCTCGAGGTGCTCGACGAGGAGAAGGACGAGGAGATGAAGGCCTTCGCCTTCGACCTCATCCGGAAGAGCGCGGGACAGGCCTCGGCGAAACTCCAGTTTGCGCGACTCGCCTTCGGCGCCGCGGGCTCGGCCGGGGCGGAGATCGACCTCGGCGACGCCGACAAGGTCGCCACCGGCTACATGAAAGGCGAGAAGGCCGAGTTCAGCTTCACCGCGCCGCGCGCGCTGATGCCCAAGAACAGGGTCAAGCTCCTCCTCAATCTCATTCTCCTCGCCAATGCCGCGGTGCCGCGCGGCGGCCGGATCGCGGTGACCGTCGAAGGCGAGGCGCACGCACCGCGCTTCCACATCCGCTGCACCGGCCCGAGCGCACGGGTGCCCGCCGCATTCGACAAGCTTGTGCCGGGCGCCGTGGACCCTGCGTCGGTCGACGCCCACGCCGTCCAGGGCTACTACGCCGGCGCCCTCGCGCGTGCGGTGAACATGGCCGTCTCGGCGCGTCTCGACGGGGAAGACGTGGTGATCGCCGCCACGCCCGCGGCGGCAGCGGCCAGCGCTGCGGCCTGAGCGGGCGATCTCCTCCCACCGGCATCGAGGGGGCCACGGCCTCGCGCTCCGCGCGCGGGCCGCTCGGCGACCTTGCGCAGCCTCACATCCGCGGAGCGACCCGTCAGTCCGACGGGATTCTGCCGATCCGCTCCAGAATTCGCTTTATGATATCGTTGGCCGCGTCGCCGTTGATCTTCTTGGCGAATTCGTCGCCGAGTCGGTCCAGTTGAATCTTGCGCCCCAGCCGGTACCCCGTGCTCTTGCTGCCGTCCCACGGGAAATCGGCGTTAGGGAGAACCGCGGCGACACGGGCGATCTCTTCCTCGGCGTCCGGCCGATCGCCGTAATAGACAAGTTCGATCTCGGGCTTGAAGCGATCCGAGCGGCCATGCCGTGCGCGCTGAAGCTCGGCGATGAAGGCCTCCATGCCGCTGGCTTTCTTGAGATTGTCGGTCAGAAACAGAAGACGTTCGTCCAATCTGTCGATCGTTGTGTACGAGAACATTCCGGTGTGAATTGAGTATTCATCCAAAAATCGTGCGCCATTGAATTTATCTTTTGATAATTTATGTAATGTATCTAATCGTTCGGAGAGAACATCGACGGGGTCTCGATCCGATTCTTGGGATATTTTCTTGACAATATCATTAAGTATCTTTTGACTACGGGACGGTAGATCTTGATAAACGATCATGAAATTGTCGTCGATGCGGCCGGAGCGCTTCGCTGCCGGATCTATCCGTTCAAAATAATTTGTCCCGATGATGAATATAAATTCGTTCCGTTGCGCCGCTTCGCGAAAATCCTGTAGTTTGGTGAGAAAGCTTGGAGTCAGAAAAGAGAATACGTTCCGAGTTGCTCCTTCGTTGATCTGCCGGCGTTCCCTGATCAATTCATCAACCTCGTCGAAAAAGTAGACGAGTTTGCTGCCCGAACTGAGTGCCGAGAAGATTTCCTTGGCCCTTGCCTCGACGTGACTCTCGCCGCCGGTGAGGAAATCCGCGGGGCTCAGCGAGATCAGGGGCCACTTGAGCTCGCCTGCAATCGCCTTGGCGAGGAAGGACTTGGATGTACCGGGTGGGCCATACAGGATCCCCGACCAGAACGACACCGCCGGGTCTGGCTTCGCGGGCTCGAAGGGTAGCCACGGTCCCTCCGTCAAGCCAAGCGCCTTGTGGCCGCGCAAGTGCTGCAGGAGCCGCCAGGCCACCGGATCTTCAGTAGCAAGATCCGTCGGCTCGACCTCGGCAAGTGGTTTGAGCTCGGTGGGATTGTGCGAGATGAAGGAGGTCCGGATCAGTGTGTTGGTCTGCTCCTGCAGCAGCTGCCGGTAATCGACGAGAAATTCGATCGTGTTCGCGGTTACCCAGGAATGCAGCCGGCCAGGCTCGTAGGCCCTGTCCGAGCACCAGCCAAACACAGCCGTCAACTCGCTCTGATCGACTTTCAACCCTGGCGGAAGGTCAAAAGACTGAATGGAGGCCGATAGCCACCGGAAGAACCGGTCGAGCGACTCGAAGATTGGCGCAAGGCCATCCGATACCTCGTCCAGGCTGGCGCCAAAGCGCTCCGGCCGCGACAGGACATCATTGACCGTTCTCACGATGGCGTGGGCAACCTCGACGCTGAGTGTGTACGAGGCATTCCCGGTGTCGTCCCAGTAGAACGGCTGCTGGCAGGGCCATGACCCATCGGGACGCTGCGCACGGCATACTGCCTCCAGGGCGCCAAGCACGGTGTCGAATCCGACATGCCGGTCCCATTGGCACACGACGCGCGCCGCGTTTGCGAGTTCGCTGGGGTCGAACTGCGTCGTTGCCCCGGCCGAGGCATACGTCAACTGGCGGTTCATGACGATCTCCGCCCAGCGTACGCCGGACTCGATGCCCCGCTCCACGCGCTGTTGGAGTGGGGGAAAATGGTCGGATGCCTTGCTGAAGGATGCGAGGAACTTGCGGTGCCTGGCCTCCGATTTATCCTCGAGCCACTCGTTGACAGCCTTGTCGAAAGTGCGAAGCACCGCGTCGAGATAGGTATCGAACGCCTTTGCTGTATCGAGGGCGGCGGTCGCGGCGGTGCGATGTCGCTCCCAATGCCGGGCGAGGGCCTGCAGAGCTTCGTCACGCTCGGGGTCGCGGCTGCGAAGCGCCTTTTTGGTCGCTGCCCGCAGGCTCTCGCTGCACGTCCATTGAGGAATGATGCTCAGGCTCGCGGCATGTCGGCGAGGCTTGCCCTCCCTGCTGAGCGAATTGCAGACGACGGAGACCGCGTTGGTGATCTTCTCGAGGGTCGCAAAGGCCTCTTTCGATTGCTGCCGGATCGGATCGATCTTGTCCTTCGTGCTCCGCACGGCACCGCAAAATCCTCCGATCACCCGCTCGACGAATGGCTGGTCGCTTGTCGGCGATGCGCTCACGGCGCTCCACCATTCCCGATAGAGTTCGTTCAGTCGGGAGTCCGCCGACATGGCCTGGATGACGTCCTTGATCTCCGCCTCGAGACACCGCTGCTTGTACCCGAAGCCCTTGGTGAAATTGGTCTTGTCGATCAGTTCGTCGGTCAGGAGAGTCTCGATGCGGCTCCGGCGTTCGGTGCAGTCGATCAGTTCCTGGAGCAGGGCGGCGAACCGGCGAAAGCGCTCGCGGCGCCTGACCAATACCGTGTAGGCAATGTCGATCGCGTCGACGCATTTGGCGGTGAGGAATGCCGTACCGGGAGCACTCGTCGAGCGCATGTTTGGATATCCTGCCAGCGAATCCTTCCGCCGGTTAAGGAACCACAGCGCCGAGAAGAGTGCCTGCCACCAGGTGCGGTTGAACGCGCCGGAGGATGGCGCAATCGCGCGAAGAACCTGGGCGCAGACAAACGGGTGGAGGGGCTCGAAGGTGTCCGATTTGAGCGCTTCAGGGACCGTGCTGGCACTCTTGGGGCCCGAATCTTCGTCCTGCAGGGCGCGCAGCGCGCACTCGATGGTCTTCCGGATCCGAATGCCGAGCCGCCCTGGTTCGAGCAGCTTGAGCGCATTCCGGTCCACCGAGTAGAAGGCCAGATCCTTGCTCTCCCGGGTGCCCAGCCGAAAACGGCCGACGACGGGGAGGAGGCGCTGCAGCGCGGTTACGCATTGAGCCGATGTGGTCGGATGCCTTAGCGAGGCGTCGGCGTTCCGGTGGTCCCAGGTCACACTTGTGAAGAAGTTGAGGGGCGCCGCTCGCTTGACTGCGTTTCCGGGAAAGACGAAATGCGTGAGGCTGCGGGCGCTCAGAAGGCAGAGCCGCTCGCATGCGCTCACGGTTTCTGCGAGCCGGGCTACGCTCGCTGCAAGTGACGTCGTGTCCGGCTCTTGCGCGCGGTGTTTGGGCTCGACTGCCATAGGGACTCCCCCGGTGCCTATCGCTACCGAAGGTTGATCCTAGCTCATGTCAGCCGAAAATAAAGAAGATTGCGCGGCTAAGTAGTGTCCGCCTCGTCCGCGATCCGGACACGCCTCCCTCCCGGTTGTCGCATTGCACCCATAAACAAGCCAAAATGCATGGTGTAGGGTGTGTCATCCTCCCGTGAGGCGATCGGATGCGCATCGTTGCCGCGGTACTCTTGGTGCTGGCCCTTGCCCATCCGGCATTGGCCGAACGGCGGCTCGCGCTGGTGGTCGGGAACGACCGCTACGAGGAGGTCACCGGTCTCCGCAAGGCAGTGAACGACGCCCATGCCATGGCCGATGCCCTGCGGCCCCTGGGTTTCGATGTCGACGTCGTCGACGATGCCTCCCGGGCCACGCTTTCCCGCCGGCTGGTCGATTTCGAGCGGCGCCTTCAGCCCGGGGACACCGCTCTGTTCTTCTTTGCCGGCCATGGCGTGGAGATCCGGGGCGAGAACTACCTCCTGCCGGTCGATGTGCCGAACGCCGGCGAGGGCGAGGAGGGCCTGGTCCAGGACACGGCTTTCGCCGCGGGCGACATCATCACCCGCATCCAGAACCGCGGTGCGGGTCGGGTGATCGCGATCTTCGACGCCTGCCGCAATAACCCGTTCGACGGCAGCCTCGGCACCCGCGCGCTCGGCGGCGACAAGCAGGGGCTTGCCGGCATGGAGGCGCCGGAGGGCGTCTTCGTGTTGATGTCGGCCGGAGCAAGGCAGGAAGCGCTCGACACGCTCGGCCACGACGACGCCAGCCCGAATTCGATCTTCACCCGGGCGCTCATCGAGACGATCGCAACACCCGGCCTGTCCCTGGTCCAGATCGCCAAGCAGACGCAACTCGAGGTGGACCGCCTCGCGTCGACGGTCAGCCACGAGCAGACTCCCGCCTATTCCGACAACATCCGCGGCGACCTCGTCCTCAATGCCGACCCCGCCGCTGACGTCGCCACCCCGGTGCCGGCCCATAGCGCCACCGCCGATCTGGCGGCGTGGAGACGGATCCAGGCGTCGCAGTCGGCCGAGGACTTCGCCGCCTATCTCGACCAGTTCGGGTCATCCGCGCTCTTCGCTGATGCCGCCCGCCAGCGCATTGCGGAACTCGCCCTCGGCGGAGGTTCGCCGCCCGGAGCGCCCGCGGAGCCGGCGCCGGATGTGGGCGGCGTCAACGCCGGAGAGGAGACGGCGGCGCTCGCGCCGCGGGACCCCGCCGGGGCAGAGCCGCCGAGGACGCCGACCGACGCTGGCGTGAAGGAAAACAGGCTCGTGGGCACGGCGGGCGAGGCGATCGCGCTCTCGCCGAATGGCACGCTTGCCGTGACCTACCCGACCGATCTCGACGCGAAGCCGGGACTGCTGCACCGCATCCGGCTGTGGTCGGCCGCCGGCAATCCGGTCTCGGTCATCGAGCAGCAGATGCCTGTCCTCGATGCGCGGCTTACTCCCGACGGTTCCCTCCTCGCGATCGCCGACCCGGCAGGCGTGCGCGTGTTCCACGCCGACTCGGGTCGGGTCGCCTTCCTGCTCGCCGGCAGCGCCGCGGCGTTCTCCTCCGACGGCACGATGATCGCCGCCGGCGGCATGGACTTCGTCACGGTGTCCGGTCTCGACGACGGAGAAGACCGGCACTTCGTGGATGTCGGCTCCCTCGTTCCGCGGAAGGACGATGCCCCGCCCTCCGTCGTGACCGTCAATCGCCTCGCCTTCGATCCCGAGGGCACGCTGCTCGCGGTGGCCTATCGCGTGATCGGGCCAAGCGGGGCGCCCGACAACGCCGTGCGACTGTGGAGCTTCGCCGAGGGCGCGTTCCTCGACGCAGCCTTCGCGCTTGGCGACTGCGACAACGGCTGCGACATCCGCGACATGCGCTTCGTCGACGACCTGTTCCTGGTCAACGATGGCGACCGCGAGCTTTACGTCTTCGACCGGGAGACGGGAAAGGCGCGGAGCAGCTTCTCCGGGCGCCTGGTGCTTACCGCCCGGCACGGCGAACATCCGGCTGCGATGCTGGCCGAAGGCGAGCACGTGAGGCTCCACGACCTCGTCACCGGCGGGTTGGTGCAGGACGTGGTGGCGCGGGAGCTTGCCTCGGCCCGCGTCAGCGAGAACCTGGTGCTCGGCGCGCGTCTCGGACCGGGCGATGACTGGCTGGTCTTCCCGGCAAATTCCCCTCAGCCGCCGGCAGCGGCCGATGCACCGGTCGTCGACGCGACACCGCAATGAGCCGACGGGGCGGTCGGACCGGGCCTCAACCCGATAGCCTGGGCGCCGGCGGAAGCCGGGCCACGCCGGATGTTGGGGACGGCGGGCTCGCCGCCGTCCTGTCGGTCAGGCGCTTTCGCGGATTTCCTGCTCGTCCGGTTCGCGGAGCACGTAGCCGCGCCCCCACACCGTCTCGATGTAGTTCTGGCCGCTGGTGGCCGAGGCGAGCTTCTTCCTGAGCTTGCAGATGAAGACGTCGATGATCTTCAGTTCCGGCTCGTCCATGCCGCCATAGAGATGGTTGAGGAACATCTCCTTGGTCAGCGTTGTACCTTTGCGGAGGGAGAGGAGCTCCAGCATCTGGTACTCCTTCCCCGTGAGGTGAACCCGCTGGCCGTGAACCTCGACGGTCTTGGTGTCGAGATTGACGGTGAGGTCACCGGTGGTGATCACGGACTGGGCGTGGCCTTTGGACCGGCGGACGATCGCGTGGATGCGCGCGACCAGTTCGTCCTTGTGGAACGGCTTGGTCATGTAGTCGTCGGCGCCGAATCCGAGGCCACGGACTTTGTCCTCGATCCCGGCCAGGCCGGAGAGGATGAGAATGGGGGTCTTGACCTTCGAGACGCGAAGCGTCCGCAGCACCTCGTAACCCGACATGTCGGGGAGGTTCAGGTCCAAGAGGATGATGTCGTAGTCGTAGAGTTTGCCGAGGTCGACGCCCTCTTCGCCAAGGTCGGTCGTATAGACGTTGAAGCTTTCCGACTTGAGCATCAGCTCGATGCTCTGCGCGGTAGCACTGTCGTCTTCGATCAGAAGCACTCGCATGCCAATCCCCCTGGCCTGCCCTTCGGGCTTGGCGCGCCGGCCGCCCCGGCCATTATCACCAAGAAAGGGTTAACCCCGATTCGCAAACACTACCCGCCGATGGTTAACAAACACTGATTCAGCCGCACAAGCCGGTTAACGGAAAATCTAGGTTATTCATTCCACTTCTTTCAGATCGTGGACAATTCTAGCCGTTAACGAGCTCTTAACCAGGTTGAAGGAACCAGCCTAAGGGATTCCAATGACTCGCAGAGTTAGGCCAATTCCGACATTTCCGATTTACGCCGAATTAAGCGGTACCCCCACATGATTAACGCGAGACGTAAACGAATGGTTACCGCCGGCATCGAAATCGTCCGGTGCGGAGGACACTTATCGGTCCTCCTTCAAGAGATGTCTGAGGGGGAGTGTGTAGGTCATGAAGTCGCGGGATGGGCTGATCCGCCTTAAGCGCTTCCAGGTCCGCGAGAAGCGTCGCCAGGTCGCTCAGATCGAGGCGATGATCGCCGAGTTCGAGCGGATGGCGAAGGATCTCAACGACCAGGTCGTCGCGGAACAGGAGCGAAGCGGGATCCGGGATATCTCGCATTTCGCCTATCCGACCTTCGCCAAGGCCGCGATCCAGCGGCGCGACAACCTGCTTGCCTCCGTCGACGAGTTGAAGGGACAGCTCGCGGCGGCCGTGGCAGAGTGTGCCGAGGCGGAGCAGGAACTCGAAAAAATCGAGGCGATCGCCGAGCGAGACCAGGAGCGTGCCGCGCCGGACGTCGGTGACCTGCGGAGCATCGGAGCCCGTTGACCTGCGCCCTCAAGCCCGGCCGGCGCCCTTTCGCGGCCGGATCAGGGCGACATGTGGCGCGGCCGCCTCGGGTAGCTGGCCGCGGAGTCGGGGATCGTCGGTCACCTCGATCGCGAACTTGAACGGCCGAAATCCACATTTCAGATAGAAGGGCACCGCGGCCGGATGGTCGAAGGTGCAGGTGTGGAGCCACACCCGGCGCGCGCCCCGGCCGAACGCCAGTGCCAGCACCCGGCTCATGAGCCAGCGCGATGCGCCGGTGCCGACCTCCGATTCCGCGACCCCGAAGAACGAGATCTCGACTACGCCCGCGGCCCGCCGGTCGAGTTCGGCAATGCCGACCGTCTCGCCCTCGCGATCGAGCGAATAGACCTCGACCGACGGATCGCTGAGGATGGCGTCAAGCTTGTCTTCGGCCATCACCAGCGGCGAGAACCACAGCCACTTCTCGCCGACGGTCCGTATCGTGGCCCTGTACCAGGCGAGGTCGGGCGGCACCACGCGCCTGAGCGCGAGGTCGGACCGGTCGGGGGCAGGGAGGGCCGCCGGTGGCGCCAGCATCTCCAGATAGGTGACGACGTTGGCGATCTTGCCGGGCGGCAGGTCGGTGTATCCGTCGAGGTTGATCTCAAGCGTCTTCATGCCCGTCTCCTAGCGCAAACCGGCCCCTGGGGCAGATCGCCAGTCATATCAATACCGTGCGGTCGATCGCGATGGCCGCAATTTGCCTTTCGCTCACGAATCGCCCCTATTGTCGGCCCCGGGCCGCGGCGACAGCCACTGGAACGCATTCGGCCGGGCGGGAAGCGGAACATGCCCAAGACCGTGCTGGTCGTGGAAGACAACGAGCTCAACATGAAGCTCTTCCACGATCTTCTCGAGGCGATCGGATACGACATCGTCGAGACCCGGAACGGCCTCGAGGCGATCGATCTCGCCCGCAAGCACAAGCCCGACCTGATCCTGATGGACATCCAGTTGCCGGAGGTCTCCGGCCTCGAAGTGACCAAGTGGATCAAGGAGGACGACGAGCTTCGCGCCATCCCCGTCATCGCGGTGACCGCCTTCGCCATGAAGGGCGACGAGGAGCGCATCCGTCAGGGCGGCTGCGAGGCCTATATGTCGAAGCCGATCTCGGTCGCGAAATTCATCGAGACGGTGAAAAGCTACGCCGGAGAACCCTGAGGCCGCTCGGGCCTCGTCCCGGCCGAGGAGGCATGGACGCTGGAGACGCCGCCGCAGCTCGACCCGCAGCGCATGGCCGAGGCGATCGGCGCCGCCTATGGCGTTGCCGTGGCGGAGATCGCCTTCCTGCCGCTCGGTGCCGACCCGGACGCGGCGGCCTGGCGGGTGGAGGTGGTTGGCGGGCCGCCCTGCTTCCTCAAGACCAGGCTTGGCCGGTTCGATCCGCATGTCCTTGCGGTTCCGCGCTTCCTCCGCGACAGCGGCATCGCCGAGGTCGTGGCTCCGCTTCCGACGCGGGCGGGTGGGCTGTCGGTCGCGGCCGCCGGCGCGGTGCTGATCCTCTATCCATTCATCGATGCGGTGAGCGGCTTCGAGACGCCGCTCACCCGAAACGCCTGGGCGGCACTGGGCGGCGCGCTCCGGCGCCTCCACGCCGCCACGCTGCCGGACGGACTTACGCGGCACGTCGGCGTCGAGACGTTCGATCCGGTCTGGCGGGACCGGGTGCGGGCCCATCTTGAATCCGCTCCTGTCGACGCGCGCGGGGACGAGGCTGCCGCGGCCCTGCTTGCACTGCTCGCGGAGCGGCGGGAGGACGTGGTCCGGATCGTCACGCGTGCGGAGGAACTCGCCCGGCTCGTCGAGCGGAGCCCAACCGGCTTCGTTCTCTGCCACACCGATATCCACGCCGGCAACGTGCTGGTGGACACCGCGGGCACGCTCCACATTGTCGATTGGGACAGCCCGCGTTATGCGCCCAAGGAACGAGATCTGATGTTCATCGGCGGCGGTGTCGGCGGCACGTGGAACGCGCCGTGGCAGTCGGACGCCTTTTATGACGGCTACGGCACGGCAGGTATCGATCCGGTGGCGCTCGCCTACTACCGCTATGAGCGGATCGCCGAGGACATCGCCGTCACCTGCGAACAGGTCCTCTTCGGCGACGGAGCGGATCGGAAAGAGAGCCTCGCCCAGCTCGCAGTCCAGTGGCGGCCGGACGATGTCATCGCCATCGCCGACGCGACCTACGATCGTCTCGCCGGCGATCGCGTGATGCGCTGACGCCCGAGCCGGCGTCGGCCACGTGGCGACCGTGTCGGCGAGAACGGGGGAACGCCGACCGGCGTGGGTTTGACCTTCCGCCCCGCCACGCTACCATTCCCTGTCGGGGGGATGGTTCTGGCGGATGCGGAGGTCGCGCATGTCCCGCAGATGTCTCGCCGCACTCGCGCTCGCCGCGCTGTTGTCCGGCGCGGTTCCGGCCATCGCCCAGGTCGATGTCGACCTCGAACTGGTGCTGGCCGTCGATGTCTCCCGCTCCATGGACTATGACGAGCAGCAGCTCCAGCGCGACGGCTATGTCGAGGCGCTCCGCCACTCCGAGGTAATGGCCGCCATCCAGTCCGGTCCGGTCGGGCGGATCGCCGTCACCTATGTCGAGTGGGCCGGCCCTTTTCACCAGGCCATGGTGGTGCCCTGGGCCGTCGTCTCGTCGCCGGCCGAGGCCGAGGCCTTCGCGGCCCGCGTTGCGGCAGCGCCCTTGGTCCGCGAGCGCGGCACGTCGATTTCGCAGGGTCTCGACTTCGCCGCCGGCCTGTTCGCGGAGAGCGGGGCGCGGGGGATGCGGCGCGCGATCGACGTGTCCGGCGACGGCCCCAACAACATGGGCCTGCCGGTGGTGCCGGTCCGCGACCGCATCGTCGCCGAAGGCATCACCATCAACGGCCTGCCGATCATGCTCAAGACCAGTTCGGCCTTCGGCCCGTACAACATCCCCAACCTCGACATCTACTACGAGGACTGCGTCATCGGCGGGCCGGGCGCGTTCATGATCACCGTCGACGACCCGGCCCGCTTCGCGATCGCGATCCGCCGGAAGCTGGTGCTGGAGATCGCCGGCGCCATGCCCGAGCCGCGGGTGATCAAGGCGGCCGCGGTGACTCCGGCGCCCCGGGTCGATTGCCTGATCGGCGAGAAGCAGCGGGGCCGCTGGATCTATAACGACCCGACGATGAAATAGGCGAAGCCCCGGCCGGCTACTCCGGCGCTTCCGCTTCCGCCAGCGGCCACGCGATCACGTATACGGCACCCGCGCTCGGGTCCATCAGCGAGGCCGGCGCGGTGATGAACAGGCGCTGCTCCGACGCGTCGAAGGCGGACGCCGTGACGTAGCGTTCGGGTACCGGAATGGTCGCGGCGAGCTTGCCGTTCCGGTCGACGACGAGGAGATGCCCGGCCCCGTACTCGGCGACGATCAGGTGGCCGTCGCGGTCGACATTGAGCCCGTCGGGGCCGACCTCCCAGGTCCGTTCCGGATCCGCTCCGTCCAGGTCGTCGAGGGCGACGAAGGTGCGGCGGTTGGCGAGGGTGCCGTCGCCGGTCACATCGAAGGCGAGGACGCGGCGTTCCAGGTGCTCCGAGACGTAGAGCGTCCCGCCGTCGGGCGACAGCGCGACGCCGTTGGCGTAGTGGATGCCTTCGGCGAC
>JAESFN010001225.1_pt1 | contig 12689 bp, 11 predicted proteins | sample 9269411 | NCBI WGS metagenome assembly JAESFN01 (sample SAMN14505399, study PRJNA617100) | algae metagenome | isolation source: Iphinoe sp. HA4291-MV1 and co-occurring heterotrophs from trail next to... | place: USA: Maunawili Falls, Hawaii | collected 2009-07-25
GAGGGGCTGGACGAGACGATCTTCCTCTCCTCGCTCGAGGAGATCGTCGCCACCGGCGAGACGCCTGCCGAAGTGATGCTCCGCCAGTACGAGACGACATGGCACGGTGACGTGCGGCACGCCTTCCGCGACTATGCGTTTTGATCGAGGTCAATGACGGGGGCGGCGGTCGGACGGACTGATCGCCCCCCGAACAGGATTGAGGAGCCGGCAATGGCAAAGGGCGGACTGAAGGACATCACGGTCATCGTCGACACCTCGGGCGAACGGCGCGCTGTCCCGGTCGCCGCGGAGCTGGCGCGAATCAGCGACGCCCATCTCACCGGCATCGCGCTCGCCATCGATCCGATCGTGCCGCTCTATACCGTCGCGGCGCCGATCCCCACCGACTTCATCGTCGCCGCCCACGAGCAGGGGATCGACGACGCCAAGGCCGCGCTCGCCGCGTTCGACGCGATCGGCACCGCGGCGGGGGTGACCACCGAAGGCCGGCTCGCCGAGTCGCTCTCGGGCGACTTCTCGGGCGTGGTCCGGAACGCGATCCTCACCGACCTCGTGGTAGTCGGCCAGGACGACCCCGACCACGAGCAGCCGCTCCGCCCCGCCCTGATCGAGGCGCTCCTCTTCCAGGCCGGCCTGCCGACGCTGATGACGCCCTATGCCGGCGCCCGCGAATTCCGGACCGACAAGGCGCTGATCGCCTGGAACGGCAGCGCGCAGGCTGCGCGCGCGCTCCGCGCCGCAATGCCGCTGCTGGCGCTGTCGAAAGCGGTGATCATCGCCATCGTCGACGAAGGGGCGCCACCGGCCGACGACGCGCGGGGCACCGATGTCGGCGCCTATCTCGCCCGCCACGGCCTCAACGTCGAGGTTCGCACGGTCGCCAATGCCCATGAAGGCGCGGGGGCGGCGCTCCTCAACCTCGCCGTCGACGAGGACGCCTCATGGCTGGTGATGGGCGCCTATGGCCACAGCCGCATCCGGCAGTTCCTGCTCGGCGGCGTGACCCGCCACGTGCTCGAGCGCGCCACGATCCCGGTGCTCATGGCGCATTGATCTTGGCGGAGCGACCCGCGCCGGAACACCCCCACCGCGCGGAAGCGCCGAAGCCTGGCCCACCGATAGGCACAACTGACGAGGACGAAGGAATTCGTTAGCCTCATCGGCCGATTGCTGCTGTCCTGCGGGCTGGCCTGAGCTACCCATTTTCCGGAGCGGCAGGCCCAAGGAACGAGGCCGGCGGCCAAGTGAGGGAGTTTCGGGGATGGACGACATCGAGTGGACTGACCTCGTCGACGCGCATGAGATCATCAACATCGACGGTGTGCTGACCGATCCGTCGAAGGCGATGGCGACCTACAAGGCCGCCGATGACCCCGACTCGCCCGGCGACACCATGATCCCCGACTCGGTGTGGGACGCCGGCTACGAGCCGCCCCTTCCCTACATCGCCAACACCACGCGGAACCTCCAGTTCAACCAGTCGAGCTTCATCGCCTCCCCGGGCGAGCCCGATGGGGTGATGAGCTATGTCTTCACCAGCGACGGCTACAGCTGGGGCGCCATGTCCGAGGCGATCAACGCCATGTGGCCCTACAACTCGGCCGACTACACCGGGCTCTCCGCCGTAAACGCCTATTATGCCGGCAACCTCGTCACCGACCCGCCCGACGGCGTCGTCAAGGTGACCGCCAACTTCAAGGCCCAGTACATGAAGTTCTGGGCGAACGAGAACGGCGTCGAGCCCGGCACCGAGGGCGCCGTGCCGCTCAACCGCTACATCGTCAAGGACGAATGGGGCAACAAGTACATCATGCATGCCTCCGGCCAGTCCGATCCGGAGGCGGTCGCCCAGGCATTCGAGGATGCCGTGCTGCCCGAGGGCTGGACCAAGAAGGTCAAGCAGCTCTCGCAGGACAAGATCCTGTCGCCCGCCGAGGCCTCCGACGGCTCCTACCACTACCTCGTCTTCCGCGACAGCGCCGACAACAGCTACCACCAGATCTCCTGGTCGGGCAAAGGCTCGCTCGCGTCCGAGATCGACGGCATGCCGATCTGGGGCGGCCAGACCGACGACACCGTTTCCGGCCACGGCACTGACGACCTCGTGCACGGCGCCGGCGGCGACGATCTCGTCCGCGGGCGCAAGGGCAACGACACGCTCTACGGCGATGCCGGCGACGACAAGCTGAAGGGCGGGAAGGACGACGACATCCTCAACGGGAACGGCGGCACCGATGCCCTGATCGGCGGCAAGGGCTCGGATCAGTTCGTGCTCCAGAATCTCAACCAGGCGGACTGGATCAAGGACTTCAAGTCGGGCGACGACAAGATCGTGCTCGCCTCCGGAGAGTTCGACGTCTTCGGCGACACGCTCGGCAAGGACGAGTTCAGGCTGGTCGGCGAAAAGCCCGAGGGCGACACGCCCAGCCTTGTCTACAATCCCGAAAGCGGCAAGCTGTGGTTCGATCAGGGCGACGGCCGACATACCGTCCCCATGGCCATCCTTCCGAACGACCCGTTCCTCAGCCACACCGACTTTCTGATGGATGTGATCTAGGCGGGGATCACCTCCCACCCGACTCGCGGCCTTGACCCCCGCCTCCGGGCGGGGCACGTCTTCGTGCATGCTCGGTCCTGCGCAGAATCTCGTCGAGTTCACCGTCTCCGAGCTGTCGGCGGCGGTGAAGCGCGCCGTCGAGGACGGCTTCTCCTACGTGCGGGTGCGGGGCGAGATCTCCGGCTATCGCGGTCCGCATTCCTCGGGCCACGCCTATTTCTCGCTGAAGGACGACAAGGCGCGGCTCGAGGCCGTGGTCTGGCGCCTCACCTTCCAGAAGCTCCGCTTCAAGCCGGCGGAGGGGATGGAGGTGATCGCCATCGGCCGGCTCACCACCTTCCCCGGCTCGTCGAAATACCAGATGGTGATCGACGCGCTGGAGCCGGCCGGCGTCGGCGCGCTGATGGCCCTCCTCGAGGAGCGGCGGAAAAAGCTCGCCGCCGAGGGCCTGTTCGATGCGGGCCGGAAGCGGCCGCTCCCCTTCCTGCCGCGGGTGATCGGCGTCGTCACCTCGCCGACCGGCGCGGTGATCCGCGACATCCTCCACCGCCTCGCCGACCGCTTCCCGGTGCATGTCGTGGTGTGGCCGGTCAAGGTCCAGGGCGAGACCTCGGCGATGGAAGTGGCCGCCGCGATCCGCGGCTTCAACGGGCTGCCGGAGGCCGGCCGCATCCGCCGGCCCGACGTGATCATCGTCGCCCGCGGCGGCGGCAGCCTCGAGGACCTGTGGGGCTTCAACGAGGAGATCGTCGTCCGCGCCACCGCCGAATCGGGCATCCCGGTGATTGCAGCGGTCGGCCACGAGACCGACACGACGCTCATCGACCACGCCGCCGACCGCCGCGCCCCCACCCCGACCGCCGCGGCCGAGATCGCGGTGCCGGTGCGGGGCGAATTGATCGCGGCGATCGAGGGCCTCTTGGCGCGGCAGCGGAGCGCCGCGCTCCGGCGCATGGAATCCGGACGGCGCGATCTTCTCGCCGCCGTCCGCGCCCTGCCCAAGGCCGACGACCTGCTCGCCATCCCGCGCCGCTCGCTCGACGAACTCGCCGGGCGGCTCGCCGGGGCGCTCCGCACCAACGCCAATCTCCACCGCGTCGCCTTCGAGCGCTGCGCCGGCCGGCTCACCCGCGAGGGGCTGCTGCGGTTCCTCGGCCAGCAGCGCCTCCGGCTCGACGGACTTGGCGAGCGCAAGACCCGAGCAGCAGGCGTGCTGCTCGACCGCCGGACATCGGACCTCGCGCTCCGCGCGCGCCGCCTCCGGCTCGAACCGATCGCCGAGCAGATCGGCCGCGACCGGCGGAGCCTCGCCGAGGCGGAGCGCGGCGCGCGGCGCGCCTTCGATGCGCTGGCCGCGGCGAAGCGCACGCGGCTCGGCGGGCTCGACCAGTTGCTCCGCACCCTCTCCTACCGCAGCGTGCTCGCCCGCGGCTTCGCCCTGGTGCGGGCCGGCGACCGGCCCGTGCATGGCGCCCAGGTGACCACCGGCGCGCAGCTCGATATCGAGTTCCACGACGGCCATGTATCGGCCATCGCCACCTCGGGCGCGGTGCGTCACCGCAAACGCCGGAGCGAGCCGGCCGGGCCGGGCCAGGGTAGCCTGTTCGACGCGTGATGCGGATGCGGAGCCCGCGGGGAGGATCGACGCGGTGAGCGAGGGGCAAGCAGGCATCGCCGGCTGGCTCCGCCGGCACATGGCGGAGATCCGGGTCGCGATCCGCGCCACCGCCGCCGCGGTGCTCGCCTTTGCGATCGCGATGGCGGTTCACCTGCCTCAGCCCTACTGGTCGGTGATCGCGTCGCTGCTCGTCATCCAGGCGACGGTCGGCGCTTCGCTCCAGTCCTCGCTCGACTGGCTGATCGGGACGATCGGCGGCGCGATCTATGGCAGCGTCGTCGGCTGGCTGATCCCCCACGATGCCCCCCATGCGGCGGGCCTGGCGCTGGTGGTGGCGCTCGCGCCCCTCGCCTTCCTCGCCGCGATCAACGGCCGCTACCGCATCGCGCCGGTCACGGCGGTGGTCGCCCTGATCGTGCCGCGCGGGCCCGAAATCGATGCGGTGACCTTCACCCTCGAACGCACGGCCGAGATCGGCATCGGCGCGATGGTCGCGGTGGCAGTGGCGCTGCTCGTCCTGCCGGCGCGGGCGCACGGGCTGATGGCCGAAGCGGCGGGCCGCGTGCTCGACACCATCGCCAACCTTCTTCCTCTCCTCGCCGCGCGCGCCGTCGAGGGCGGCCGGGAGGACGCGAAGGCGCTCGCCGCCTTCGCCGACGTGCGGGAGAAGATGGCGGCGCTCGACAGCGCGGCGGAAGAAGCGCGTCGCGAGCGCCAGATCAGGCTCACCGACGACCCCGACCCCGACGCCCTGGTGTGGTCTGTGATCCGCACCCGGAACGATGCGATCGTGCTGTTCCGGGCGACGAGCCGTCCGCTGCCGACGCCGGTCGCGGCCGATCTCGGGCCGCTCGTCGCCGCCGCCGCCAATGCCGCGGCAGGGCATATCCGCGAGGCGGCCGCGGCCTTCGTGTCGCGGCGGAACCCGCCCGCGCCGGTCAGCTTCGGCGATGCCCGGGAGGCCTATGACGCGCGGATCGAAGCGCTCCGTACCTCCGGCGAGATCCGCGGCTTCCCGACCGATGTGGTCGAGCAGCTGTTTTCCCTCGCCTTCGCCCTCGACCAGCTCGAGCGCGACCTCGTGGAGCTCTGCCGGCAGTGCGGCGCCTACGCCCGGCCGCCGGTCATCCCGGCGCGGCGCGAAGCGGCAGACGCATGATGTGGCGGCGCTTGCCGCGCCGGCCAAGGTCGTCGAAGCCGGCCGCGGCGAAGACCGGCACGAAGCCCATGAAGCGGTAGCTCGGCGAATCGGGATCGACCGGATACGCCTCGACCACCGTCGCGCCACGCTCCCCCGCGTGGGCGACGGCGCCGGCGATCAGCGCCCTGACCAGCCCTGCGCCGCGCCGCTCCCGCGGCACGTAGAAGCAGCTGATCGACCAGATCGATTCGCCCGGCTTCGCCGCCGGCCCCTTGAGGCTTCGGAAGGTGTCGCGCGGGGCGACGGAGACCCAGCCGACGGCGTCCTCGCCGTCATAGGCGAGAAGGCCCACGGGCACGCCATCGCGGATGCGACCGGACATCTGCCGCCGGCTCGCGGCGCCGCCCCGCTCCCTGACCTCCGCCGAGGTCCGCCGCCAGGCCATGCACCAGCACCATTTCGGCGCGCCGGGCGCGGCGAAGAAGGCCTCAAAGGCGGGGAGCGCGTCGGCATCGACGGGGCGGAAGGTGAGCTGCGGCATGAGTCCTCGGCATCACGGCGTGGTGGAGCAGTGGCCACGCCCACCGGCTGCGGCAACCCGAAACCTGCCGTTGACGTCCTCCCGGGCGAGGACCGCCCGGGTCAGGTTGGGTCGTGGAGGGGATGGTCGATCGGGGCCGTGATCTCGAAGCCGGTGAAGTCGACTTCGAAGCCGGCGCGCTCGGGCGAACAGGCCATCGGCCCGATCGCAGCGGGTGCGTCCGGGAAATCGGCGACACGCATCAACTGCCAGCCGCTGCCCGGCCGACGGAAATGGGCGATGACCGCGCCGTCGGCGCGGGTGAGCCGGACCGACTGCGGGCCGGAGATCAGCGGCTGGCCGACGACCGACCAGTCCGACTTGCCGCGGGTCACGACGATGCTGAAATTGGTCATGCCGTCGGAATGCTCGATGCCGAGCTTGATCCACCGGCTCTCGTCGATCCGCAGCATCATCCCGGCCTGATCATAGAGGGTCTCATACCGGCCGTCGAAGGTCGCGACGGCGGTGAAGGCACGCGGCGCCGGCACGCCCCAGAAGTGCCCGTCGTCGCGGACGAAGCCGTAGTGGGTGTGGCGCCAGAAGTCGGTCTTCTCCCGCGTGCGGAGCCAGAGCCGGCGTTCGTCCAGCCGGAAATCGGCAGGCGGATTGAGCCAGCGGCCCCCCGCGATCTGGTTCAGCGTCATGGTCGTGGCCACCGCATGTTGCCTGCCGCAGGAGAGCTAAGCACGCGGCTTCCCGTCAAGACCGGAATGCCGAGGATTTTGCCGATCAGGCTTCTGCCCCTGTCGCGGACGAGGAGGATCGGCGCTCCGGCCGCCAGTCCGTCCGTGGCACGGCGGCCGCCAGCTATGGCTCGGAGACGCCGGCCCCGCGCTCGCCCGGCTTACCCTTGAACGGCGCGACGGAAATCTCGTTCTCCCGCTTGCGGGTTTCGGCAATGTCGTAGCTGTTCTGCATGCGCATGAGCGTATCCATGCTCACGCCGAAGGCCTTCTCGATCCGGAGGGCCATCTCGGGCGACAGAGCCGAACGCTCGTTGAGGAATGCGGACAGCGCCGTCCGGGTGATGCGGAGCGCGGCGGCGGCCTCGGTCACGGACAGTCCTGCCGGCGCAATGATCTCCGTCTTCACGAAACTTCCCGGATGAGGCGGGCGCTTCAGCCGGTAGCTGGTCTTCGCGGTCATGGCCGCCTCCATTTAGTGATAGTCCTCATAGTCCAGGTCGACGATCTCGATCCCGGCCGGGTCGATGCGGAACGTGATGCGCCAATTCTTGCTGACGAACACGCAATGCCAGCGCCAGCCCGCTGCCGAAGGAGGGTCCACCGCATGACGGACGCGATCAGGTTCTTCGGCGCCATTGCCGTGCGGCCGGCGGTGCTTCCGCTTCTCTCCCGGTTTGAAGCAGAAACAGGCCACGAGATAGCGGCACGATGGGAACTCAATCCGGTCGTGAAGCAGAAGATCGCGGCAGGCGAGCGCTTCGATGTGGTGATCACCAACCCCGACCTGCTCGTCGATCTGGCGGCAGCGGGAAAGGTCGACGCGGCGAGTGTGGTTCCCTTCGGCCGGATCCCGATGGGGCTCGCGGCACGGGCGGGTGCCCCGCCGGTCGACATCGGGTCGATCGAGGCCTTCCGTCGGGTCCTGCGGCGCGCCGGCTCGGTCGCCTATGCCAGCGAGGGGACCAGCGGCCGCTATTTCCTCGGCCTTCTCGACCGCCTCGGGATCGCCGCCGAGATGACGCCGCGGCTTGTTCCCGTGGCGGGTGGCGGAACTGCCGCGACCGTGGCAGGCGGGGGTGCGGAGCTTGGCGTGGTCCCGGTCACCTCGATCCTTGCGCTGGCGCCCGAGGTCACCCTCGTCGGTCGCTTCCCGGCGGAACTCCAGAGCTACATCGACTTTGCCGTCGGCGTCAGTTCAGATGTGGGCGATGCCGGGGCGGCAAGGCGGCTGTCCGATTTCCTTGTCGGGCCAGCGACGGATGACGCCCTCTCGGCGAGGGGCGTCGAGCGCCGCGCCAGCCAGCCGTAGTCGCTACTCCACGAACACCGTCACCCGGTCGGACCGCCCGGTCGAATCGACCACGCTGAGGGTGACGAAGCCGGCGCCGTCGGGCTGCCAGGATTCGGCGCGGGCGAAGGGATTCTGCCCCACCGGCTGGCCGTTGGCGAAGAAGGTGAAGGGCGGCGCGCCGTTCCTGACCTTGATGACGAGCGGCGAGGGATCGCCGGCCTTGATGCCGAGATCGACGGTGACGCCTTCGAGCGGGTAGGCGATCTCGGGGCCGGTGTCGCGGGTGACGACCTTCTCGTCGGGGTGGCGGAAACGGCGGAGCGGCGGCGGCAGCTCGTTCGTGGTGGCGATCAGCACGCCCGATGGCGCCGGCTTGAGCGGGGCGCGCCGCGGGCCGATGCGGGTGAAGGCCTCGAAGAGGAGCGGGGCCGCGCCGCTGATCCCCGAAAGGCCGGGCACCGGCGTGCCATCCGGCCGGCCGATCCAGACGCCGACGACATATTGCCCGTCGAAGCCGATCGCCCAGGCGTCGCGGTAGCCGTAGGAGGTGCCGGTCTTGTAGGCGACGAGGCCGGGCGAGCCGTTGTTGGGCGGCGGCACCTGCGCGAGGATGTCGGCGACCTGCCAGGCGGCGTCGCTCTCGAGCACCGGCGGTCCCTGGCTGACCGGCGGGGCCGGCAGCACGCCGTCGCGGAGCGCCACCGGCGGCCCGCCCCGGGCGATGGCCGCGTAGAGCTGGACGAGGTCGCGGAGCGTGATGCCGACCCCGCCGAGACCGACGGCAAGGCCGGGCGCGGAGAGGGCGGGCAGCGCCGGCGCGATGCCCGCCCGCTTCATCCGCGACACGAGCCGCGCGGGGCCGACGGCATCGAGGGTGATGATCGCCGGGATGTTCAGCGACTCGACCAGCGCCTCGCGCATCGTCACCGTGCCGCGGAAATGGCCGTCGAAATTCTGCGGCGCGTAGGAGCCGAAGGCGGTGGGGCGGTCCTCGATCAGGCTCGAGGGATGGGCCAGCCCCTCCTCGAAGGCGAGGCCGTAGATCAGCGGCTTCAGGGTCGAGCCCGGCGAGCGGACGGCGAGAGTCATGTCGACATGACCGGCGCGCTCGTCCTCGAGCAGGCCCGGCGAGCCGACCGAGGCGAGGATCGCGCCGCTCATGTGGTCGGCGACGACGATCGCCATCGACAGCTTCGGGCCGAAGGCGGCGGCGCGATCGCGGGCGAGCGCCTCGAGCGAGGCCTGGAGGTCGCGGTCGAGCGTCAGCCGGACCGAGCCGTCATGCGGCCGCGCCGCAAGCGCCCGCTCGGTGAGATGGGCGGCGAGCATCGGGAAATCGCGGCGCGCCACCGGCACCCGCTCGGTCTTCGCCGCCTCGGCCTCCTCCGCGCCGAGGACGCCGGCCGAGACCAGCCGGTCGATCACCCGGTCGCGGGCGGCCCGCGCCGCATCCGGGTCGCGGTCCGGGCGGCGGGCTTCCGGCGATTGCGGCAGGGCGACGAGGAGCGCCGCCTCGGCCACCGTCAGCCGGGTCGGCTCCTTGCCGAAATAGGCGAGGCTCGCCGCCCGCACGCCCTCGACGTTGCCGCCATAGGGCGCGAGCATCAGGTAGAGGGTGAGGATCTCGTCCTTGGTAAAGCGGGCCTCGAGCCGCTCCGCCATCAGGATCTGGGAGAGCTTGGCATCCATGTCGCGGGTCGGCTCGCCGCCGATCAGCCGCGCCACCTGCATGGTCAGCGTCGAGCCGCCGGAGACGATGTGGCCGCCGGCAAGCACGAACTGGCCGGCGGCGCGGACCATCGCCTTCCAGTCGACGCCGCCATGCTCGGCGAAGCGACGATCCTCGTAGGCGACGAGGAACTGGAGGAAACGCTGGTCGACATCGGCCTTGGTCACCGGCAGCCGCCAGCGGCCGTCGGCAATGGTGAAGGGCCGGAGCAGCCGGCCGTCGCGATCGAGCACGACGGTCGAGGTCGGCACCGCGGACGGCACGGGCGGCTCGGGCAGCCGCGCCTCGAGGTCGCGGAGATGGGCGAGGCCGAGGATCGCCGGCGCGCCGAGGAGCACGAGGAGCACGGCGACGATCAGGCCGAGGCGGTCGAGGTGGGGCACGTCTGCCGTTCGATGCAGGTTGAGTCCAAGAAATTGTATCTCAGTCTTGAGCGCAAGCGCGGCCGGATTGCGGCGCGAGTTCAACATCGCTCCCCATCCTATGACAATTCGCGCGGAGACTACTTGATTTGTGACAAAATGCGCGCCAAATGCGGTTGGAGGGCATTTTGTCAAATAGTGGCGAGCCCCCGAAGGAGCATTGCCGTGATGAGTGGTCAACAATTTGCCAGCGCCCTTGAGGCGCTGCGCATTTCACCTGAAAGCGCTGCGCTGTTCTTGAGCGTGCATCGTCGTAGCGTCCAGCGCTGGCTGGATGGAGAGGAGGTACCCGGACCGGTAGAAGCCGCAATCCGGGCATGGCAGGCGCTGGATCGCATGCGCTTGCCCTGGAAGCCAGATACGGAGTCGGTTCTGTCAGAGGATGAGGACCAGATCAGGCTGCACCTGAAGCATGGTATGGACCTCGCTGATTTGATCGCGCGAGTCAGTGCTCGCGGCGGTCCGCGGAATTCTTGGTCAGTTGACCTACGGGGCGGTGTGGCTCGTTGTGGCGATTTCGAGGTCGACTTCTATCGGCTGCGGAACCACGGTTTTTCCCTCGCAGGGTATCGGCGCAACAGTCAGGCGCCCAACTGGCACCGTGACGCTTCCTACATCGAGGACGCGGCGTTCGCGATCTCGCAGGCCTACGAAAACGAAGCCGATGCTCGGGAAGCGCTCGTGGCGGTCGCTGACTATCTCCGCAACTTGCCGACTACCATCAGAATCGGTCAGTCAGACACCGACGACGCGGCTAGGCGCCGGAACGTCCACTCGATTGCGGATAAGGTTGACGACCTCGTGTCGGCTCCGCTCGGCGAGGAAACGTGGCTCCGCTTCGAGGTCCTCTTGGGCATGCTTCACAGGGTCCGCGTTTTTCCTCCGAACGACCTCATCGGCGCCGTGGCTCGCAGTCAGATCAACGCAGTGCAGGAATAGTTTGGCACAGGGCACGGGAAGGTCCGCGACCTGCGAAGTCCCGTTAAGTTCCCAGCCGGAACCGGTTTTCCGGCAGGCCCGGCACCTCCATCTCGACCGCATAGAGGCTGCCGGCGAGCTGGCTGCCGGGGCTCGACCCGCCGCGGGCGGTGGTGATGTAGAGGGTGCGGAGGCCGGGTCCGCCGTAGGTGCAGGTGGTGACGTTGTCGCAAGGGACCTCGATCAGCCCGGCCACCCCGCCGTCGCGCGAGACGCCGACCACGCAGGCCCCGCCATAGCGGGCGTTCCACAGCGTCCCCGCGGAATCCACCGCCGAGCCGTCGGGGGCGCCGCGGTCGTAGCCGGCGAAGAACGAGCGCCCGCGCCCGATGCTGCCGGCGGCGGCGTCATAGTCGTAGACGTCGATGGTGTTGGTCAGCGTGTCGGCGAAGTAGAAGTGCCGCTGGTCGGGGCTCCAGGCGAAGGTATTGGAGATGCCGATGCCGGTCTTCACCACCGTCACGCCGCCATCCGGCGCCACCCGGAACAGGCGCCCGGCGGCGCGGTCGGTGATCGGCCGGTCGGAGCCGTCGCCGGCGACGTTGTTCTGCATCGAGCCGACCCAGAAATTGCCCGCCGGGTCGGCGCGGCCGTCATTGAGCCGGGCCTTCGGCCAGTTGTCCTCGGGGAAGGCGAAGTCGGCCCGGGAATCGGTCCGCGGCTGCCAGAGCTGAATGCGGCCGCCGACGGCGACGGCCAGCGTGTCCGGCCGGTCGGTCAGCGCCAGCGCGGTCGGCGGCTCGGCGAACAGCCAGCTCCAGGTCGCCCGGCTCGCCGGATCGTAGCGGTGGATGAGGAAGCGGCTGATATCCACCCAGTAGAGGGCCTGCTCGCCCTCGTGCCAGACCGCACCCTCGCCGGTCCAATCGCCCGCCGGCACCAGACATACGACGTCAGCCATTCCCTGCCCCCATCTGCCGATTCCGTGTGCAACGCACAAAACCCCTGCCCAAACGGCGGCGTACAGTGTAGACCGCTGGCGCCTTCACCGGGAAGGGATGAGACATGTCCAGCCGCATCATCGCCGTCGAACCGTTCGACCTCGTGGTTTTCGGGGGTGCGGGCGACCTTGCCTACCGCAAGCTCCTCCCGGCGCTCTATCATCGCCATCGCGACCAGCAGCTCCCGGACGAGGCCCGGATCATCGGCGTCTCCCGCCGGGGCATGAGCGACGACGCGTACCGCACGGCGACGGCCGAGGCGCTCGCCAAGCACGTGCCGGCGGCGGAACTCGAACCGGAGGTGCTGAAGGCGTTCCTCCAGCGCCTTCATTTCGTCTCGGTCGACGCCAAGTCCGAGGCCGGCTGGAACGACCTGGCCGCCCTCCTCGAGGACGGCAAGGACCGTATCCGCGCCTTCTACCTCGCGGTCGACCCGAGCCTGTTCGGCACCATCTCCGCCCGCCTCGGCGAGGAACTCCTGGTGACGCCGAAGACGCGCGTGATCATCGAGAAGCCGATCGGCTACGACCTCGAGACGGCCCGCGAGGTCAACGACGCCGTCGGCGAGGTGTTCGACGAGAGCCAGATCTACCGGATCGACCATTACCTCGGGAAGGAGACGGTCCAGAACCTGATGGCGCTCCGCTTCGCCAACGCCCTGTTCGAGCCGCTATGGAACGCCGATCACATCGACCACGTGCAGATCACCGTCGCCGAGACCCTCGGCGTCGAGGGCCGCG
>JAESFN010001226.1_pt1 | contig 12667 bp, 9 predicted proteins | sample 9269411 | NCBI WGS metagenome assembly JAESFN01 (sample SAMN14505399, study PRJNA617100) | algae metagenome | isolation source: Iphinoe sp. HA4291-MV1 and co-occurring heterotrophs from trail next to... | place: USA: Maunawili Falls, Hawaii | collected 2009-07-25
GCTCCTGATGATGCCCGGAAGATACGCGATTTTCGCACGGCGGAAACCCGGGGATGCGACCCCGGGCTAAAAACGGATGCACCCTGCCAGGGTGCCGGGTGTCGCGGTTGAGACCATTCGTGAGCCCTGGAAGGCTCCTCTTTTCGTAGCCCGGGGTCGCACCCCCGGGTCCATTCACCCTGTCACCCGGTAGATCGTCGTGCCCTGCTCGGAGAACACCACCTCAAGCGATATGCCAACCATCAGATCGAAGGCGGCGATGCCGAGCGGATCGCCGGTGCCGATGCAATCGTTGTTGCCGGTGGTGATCGGATAGATCAGCTCCAAAGGGCCGGAGATGACGTATTTGATGTTGTAGGCGCGGATAACACGGAGTTTCTCGGCGGGATCGCGCGAGAGGTAGAGCGAGCGGATATCGCGCTCGCGCTGCTGGAAATCGGTTGATGGACGCTGTTGCGCCTCATGGCGATCCCAGCCGAGCACGGTCGGCAGGCCGGTGGCGCGGGAAATGCGCGCTCCGCCGCAGACGTAGGCGCCGCCGTAGGTTTTGGGCCAAATCACGATCATTTCGGCGATCACCGGGCTTCCCTTGATGTGCTCGTTCAGCCAGTCGATCGCGCCGCGGTCACCGGCGTAGCTGATCACCTGCCCATCGGTGGTGACGACGGTGCCGTAGTCCATCCAGGCGTTGCTATTGAGCGTGCGTTCGCCATCGATTCGCGTCAGTGCCAGGGCAATGACGGCGATCAGAACGATCGCGATGGCGGCGGCACGCTTCCACATCGCGAAAGCCGGTTAAAGGCCTTCGTCTTTGTCGAGGATCTCAACGACGCGGGCGAAGTACTCCAGGGTGGCCGGGGTGCAGGGATCGAGCCCGGCGACATAGTGGCGCAGCCCGAGATCGCGGAACGCGGCAATCTTTTCCGCCATTTCCTCCGGGGTGCCGGTGATCGGATTCGGGCGGACGCCGAGATAGCCCGGCATCGCGAGATTGCTGCCCGCGGTGCGCACCAGCGTTTTGGGATCGCGCCCGATCGCCTCGCAGGCCTCATCGAGCGCCTTCAACATTGGCACCACCTCTGAAGCATCGTGGTGCCAGTCGCTGTTCCAGATGTCGGCGAATTGCGCGGTGAGCCCCATCATCCTCGGGCTCTTGGTGCCGATGAGGATCGGCGGTCCGCCCTCGGCGGCGCGAGGGCCGCGTGGCAGATTGTGGGCGTCGTTCGCCTGGTAGAACTGTCCCTGGTAATCGGCGTACCCCTCGCGGATCAGCGGCGCGATGATGCGCAGCGCGTCCTCGAAGCGGCTGACGCGCTTATCGAAGGGCAGCCCGAACATATCGAAATCAGGTTGGTGCCACCCCGCTCCGAGCCCGAGAATCAGGCGGCCGTCGCTGATTTCATCGACCATCTCGGCCATTTTGGCGGTGATGCCGGGATTGCGGAAGAGTACGCAGGTGACGAAGATGCCGAGCGCGATCCGCTGCGTCGAGGCGGCGATCCCGGCGATCGTCGTCCACCCCTCCCAAACGCCGCGCAACTCCTGCTTGTCGTCATTGCGCACGATGAAGTGATCGGCAAACCAGGCGCCGTCGAACCCGAGCTCCTCCGCTTTTTGCGTGATCTCCCGCATATCGCTGAAGCGCGGGGTGCCGCCGAAGGCGCTCTTATCGGAGATCGGCACCATGACGCCGATGCCCATTTTTCGTTTCGATGCGGGGAACCGGCCGAGTTGTACGGATGACGGGGAAACAGACACGCACGGCTCCTCTCGATACTGGCAGACAGGATTATTACCGCCAGTATCGCAAAGGAGCCGTCGTCAGTGCCCGGAGATCAGTCGTTGCCGGTGGCGGGCGCGGTAGTCGTCGGTGCGCCCTCGACGTGGACGTGCGGCAACCAACCCAGCCAGCGCGGCAGATACCAATTGCGATCGCCGAGCAGCTTCATGCTCGCCGGAACGAGAATGATGCGGATCACCGTCGAATCGAGCAGGATGGCGACCGCCAGGCCGAAACCGAGCTGCTGGAACATCGTCAGCGACGCGGTGGCGAAAGCAGCGAAGACGACGACCATGATGAGCGCGGCGCCGGTGATCAGGCTGGCGGTTGAGCGCAACCCGGCGACCACCGATTCCTCATTGTCGTGCGTCTGCTCGTAGTGTTCCCTGATCCGGCTGAGCAGGAACACGTGATAGTCCATGCTGAGCCCGAAGAGAATGCAGAAGAGGAAGATCGGCACCCAGGTTTCGATCGAGGCGACCTGGGTGAAGCCGAGCAGCCCCGCGCCGTGCCCCTCCTGGAAGACGAGCACCATCAACCCATAGGCGGAGCCGACCGAGAGCAGGTTGAGCACGATCGCCTTGATCGGGATCACCAGCGAGCGGAACGCGAGGAGCAGGAGGAGGAAGCTCAGCCCGAGCACCATCGCGAAAATGCGTGGTGTCCATTTGTCGACCAGCGCCGCGAGATCGTAGTTCTCGGCGGGATCGCCACCGACCAGCACGGTGGCGTCGGTACCGGCGAAGGCGGTGGGGATCAGGTCACCGCGCAGGCGTTTGATTGCGCTCTCGGCTGCCGGATCGTTGCTCGGCGCGGTGAGCGGAATTTCGATAACGGCGAGATTATCGGCTGTCCACTCGGTCGAGATCGCCGGTCCGAAACCTGAATCACTTTCCAGTGCTGTCAGCAGCGATGACATCGCCGCCTCCACCTCAGGCGTGCGGTCGGCGCCGATCACGATTTCGAGCGGATCGGTCAATCCGGCCGAGAAATCAGTTTCGAGAATTTTCAGCGCTGTGCGCAGTTCTCCGGCCGGCAGCGCCTCGCCGTTGTTGGTGCCGCGATTCATATCGAGCGCCGGGATCGCCAGCAGCACCAGCGCCGCCCCGGTGACGAAGACGCTGACGAGCGGGCGGCGCATCACGAGCCGTGGCAATTTGCCCCAGATGCCATCGCCGTTTGACGTGGTGGAGCGCGAGCGACGCAGGCGGAGCCACGGCACGCTCACCCGATCGCCCAGCAGGGCCAGCAGCGCGGGGATCAGGGTGAAGGAGGCGACGATCGCTACGACCACGACCGTGATCGCACCAAGCCCCATCCCCCGGAAGAGCACGATCGGCAGCACGAGCAATCCCATCAGCGCCACGATGACGGTGATGCCGGAAAAGAGCACCGCTTTGCCGGTGGTGGCTGACGCCACGGTGATGGCGTCGATCGTGTCGAGACCGCGCTGCCGCTCTTCCCGGAAGCGCGAGATCAGGAAGAGACAGTAGTCGATCCCGACCGCCAGACCGATCAGCACGATGATGTTGAGCGCGTACTCGGAAACATCGGTCACGCGAGTCAGCAACGACGAGAGCCCGACCGCGCCGACGATGCTGAACAGCGCCACCAGGATCGGAATCCCGGCGGCGATCAACGCACCGAGAATCACCACCAGCACGATAAATGCAACGGGAAGACCGTAGACTTCCGATCGCACCAGATCTTCTTCCAAATATTTGTCGAAGGCATCGTCGATGGTTGATTCGCTGATGGTGTAGAGCTCGAAGCCACGATCGGCATATTCGTTGCGCATCTGTTCGAAGAGATCCGTGTAGCGATCGTGGTTTCTCACAACGACCTGCATCAGGATGGTCGTGTGATCGGCGGAAATCGCCTGCTCCGCGATGGGATCGCCGGCGTCGACAGCGTCGAAGTAACTCTCGGGCTCCGCTGCGACCTCCGGATCGGCCGTGAGTTTCTGGGCAATCTTCTGCACGGTGGCGCGGAAGGCGGGATCATCGGTGGTGATGCCGGTGGCGCGCACGATGATCGTTTCGGAGAAGCCGAATCCCGTCATTCCTCCATTCGGGTCTTGGTTTACTTGCGCTCCACCCAGGTCGGTCGGCGCCTCGGGATCGTTAGGATCGATCGATTCCGTTAGGCGCGGCGTGCGCGAATCCTTCAGTTGCTCGGCCTGAATTGATTCCGGCGCGTTGATGAAATCGTTGTCGCTGGTGAGATCGCCGATGAACATCACGATCGAACCGATGGCCAGAACGAGAAAAAGCATCCAGGCGGCGATCACTCGCCAGGGGTGAAGAGCGCTGCGGCGCGCGATCGATGCCAGCGTCACGGGTGCGTCCTTTTCTTGCCTCATCGTTTCGAGGCAATGCGAAACCAAACTCACCGGCGCCAGTGCCGGCGGCAAGTCAAACAACGTCTGAGTCGATCGGGTTCGCGGTGTGGCTAGGGTGGTTGGAGTGGGGTCGAGGATTTACTCATAGCGCAGGGCCTCGGCAGGGGTGTGGCGCAGGGAGCGCGCGATCGGCGCGGCGGCGCTCAGTGCGGCGAAGAGAAGGATGGCCGGGATCAGGAGCGCGAAATGAACCCAGGTGAGGTGCTCGGCCAGTCCATGCCCGAGCCCGTCGGAAACCGCGAAGTGGTCGTAAACGCGGGTTCCGGCGATCCAGCCGATGGCGATACCGAACCCAACTCCGAGCAGCGCCAGCACGATCACGCGGGCGAAAATGCCGGTCGCGATTTCACGCGCGGTCAATCCCAGTGCCTGCAACACGCCGATCTCACGTGTGCGTTCCCGCAGATCGAGCATCGAGGTGGTGACGATGTGAATCGCGCCGATCACCGCCAGGATCGCCGCGACGCTGTAGATCGCGACACGAATTTCGAAGACATCGCGGCGGGAGGCATCGGGCGTGATCTCTTTGACGAAGAGCTGGCCGTTGCTGCGCGTGACGAGATCGGCGCGGACATCAGCGAGGTCCGCGCCCGGCGTGAGCTGGAGATACCAGGTATTTGGAGTGAGATCGGGCAGTATCGAGGCGAAGGTGGCGCGGTCGAGCATGCCCCACTCGCCGTCTCCTTCGAATTCCACGTAACGTCCGACGAGATGCAGGGTCAGCGTTTGGCTGCCGATCGTGACGGTGAATGAATCACCGATGCGCAGCCCGGTGGCGTCGAGCAGCCCCTGCCCGGCAACGATTTCGCCCGGGGCGTTGAACATTCTCCCCTCGACGATGCGTAAACCGAGCGAATCGACATCACCGGAAACCGCGCGCAGCGGATAGGTCACCCCACTGCTGTTGATCGAGGCGCGAAGCAGGCGCTCGTCGTACGAAGTGGCGACTCCAGGGGTGTTCGCCACGATCTGGGCAGCATCCTCGGGGGAGTTCGGACCGGTGCTGACGCGCAGCTCCGGCGGATTTTCCGCCCAGATCGCGCCGGTGCGGTAGCCCGCCAACGTGCGCTCGGCCGAAATCGCGATCACCAGCGAGGCGACGATCATCGCGACGGAGAAACTCATCAGCAGACTGCGCGTAGGGTGGGTGAAGAGATCCTTCAGCCCGAGTCGCACCGGCAGCGGGAGGCGAAGCCGCGCGGCCACTCGCTCCGACCAGGAGGGTGCGAGCGCCGTAGAGCCGCGCACAGGCCGGAGCGCTTGCGTGGTTTCGCTGCGCCCACCGCGCCAGGCGGGAAGCAGCGCGAAGAGGACGACTATACCGAGATAGAAGATCAGGAAGAGCGGCAACCAGCTGAGATACCCCTGCACCGCCGAACTGACGCCGTAGGGATCAGCCCCGCGCCAGAGAAAAATGCGCGAGCTCCGGATCCCAATGAAGAAACCGATCAATCCGGCCGGGAGAGCTAGCACCAATTGCTCCAGCACGATGCCGAGCGTGATCGTGCCTGGCGTTTCCCCGATCGCTTTGCGCAGACCGAAACTGCGGCTGCGCTCAGCCACTCGCCCGGCGAAGGTGCCGGCGATAACGAATCCGGCGGCGATCAGGGCGAGTACCGAGAGGACAGAGAGCAGACCGAGATTGATGGCGGTGATGTCATCAATATCCTTGCGCACGTTCAGCCAGGTATTGATGCAGCAGATCGACCCGGCGGGAAGCAGCGAAACCGCGACGTCGGTGAGCGCTTCGGCCGCATCGGGATCGCTGAGCCGCACCATGATGATCGAGCGCGCGGGATTGCCATCCAGCAGACGATCGACCGTTTCCGGTAGCACGTAGGTCACCGGCGACTCGACTTCAGGGTACGGGCTGCGCCAGAGCGTGGCCGAGAGACCGACGACGGTAAAGCGCTCGGGACCGCCGACACCGGCGATTTCGATGGTGTCGCCCACCGAAAAGCCGTTGACGCGGGCGTAGCTGGTGTCGAGCACGATGCCGTTGATGTCGTCCCCAGTCAGCCAGCGACCACTGGTGACGATCGGTTTGGCGACCGGATCGGGATCGGCGCTGAGCCCGACGATCTCCAGGCTCGAGCCGTCGTTCGAGAGCGTGTAGGCGCTGGTCATCGGCACCGGGGCGGTGACGGCGGTAATACCCGGGAGCGATTGCAGCGCCGAGGGATCGATCTCGGAGGTCATGGCGTAGAACACCATGTGCGGCGCGTTAGATTCCTCGAAACGCTTTTCCCAGGGTGAGGCCGAGCGTTGCCAGAGCACGATCGCCATCGTGATAGCGATGGCCGCGCTCACCAGCGTGATGAACACCAGCACACTCTGCAACCGGCTCTTCCGGAGCGATGCGCGAATCTGCCGGTAGAGCACGTGGATCACCGCTCGCCTCCTCGCTCCCGGTCGAAGATCGGGGTGAGCGTGCGGCGTGGCTCATCGTCGCGGCCGGGTTCGGTTTCGCCGGTGATGCGGCCATCGCGCATCGTGATCACGCGACCGGCCTGGCTGGCGACACGAGCATCGTGGGTGACGATGACGATCGTTTGCGAGGGCGTGCGCTGCTCGCGAATCACCCGCATCACCTCGCGCCCGGCCTGGCTGTCGAGATTGCCGGTCGGCTCGTCGGCGAGGAGCAGCTCGGGTTGATTGACCAGCGCGCGGGCCAGCGCCACGCGCTGCTGCTGACCGCCGGAGAGCCGGGCGGGCGCGAGATTGGCGACATCGCGCAGATTCAGCGCGTCGAGCAGTGCCGTCCGACGATCGCGTGCATCGCGAGGGCGATGCCCGGCGAGCAGGGCGGGAACTTCGATGTTGTCGGCAACCGAAAGATTGTCGATGAGATTGAAAAACTGAAACACGATCCCGATCTGCGAACGCCTGCGCAACGCCCATTGCCGCGCCGAATCCTGATCGACGCGGATGCCTTTGAAGCGCAGCTCGCCGCCCGAGGGTTGATCGAGCCCGGCGAGTAGGTGGAGCAATGTCGATTTGCCGCTGCCGCTGGGGCCTGTGATCGCGACGAATTCGCCGCGACGCACCGCGAAATCGACGCTCTTCAGCGCTTTGAACGGACCGCCGCCGGTGCGAAACGTGCGGGTCAGTTGCCGGGCTTCGATCATCAGCTCCGGGGTGGAATCGCTGTGTGGCGGATTGGCGGTCACCGGCCAACCTCCTTGGTCGCTGTGGCGATGGCTGCTTCGCAGAGATCGAGCCAGCGCAGATCGGCTTCGAGGTGGAGCAGCGCCGCTTCGATCAGCAGTGCGCCTCCGGGCGAGGAGGTCGATTGCTCCAGGAGGAGATGCTCGTACTCACGGATCGTTCTCAAAAAGGCGGCGCGCTGGCGGGCGATGATGGTGTAGGCCTCGTCCTCGGAAACGATCGAGCGAGCGAGGATGAGGCGCATGAAGAGATCGTCGCGCAGGCGCGGGCTCTGCTCCTGATCGTTGAGCCAGCGCAGCAATTCATCGCGGCCGGCTTCGGTGATCGCGTAGATCTTTTTGTCGGGGCGGCCGTTTTGCGCCACCACATCGACCGTGACGAAGCCGTCTCGCTCTAGCCGTCCGAGCGTGGTGTAGATCTGCCCGATATTCGTCGGCGGCCAGGCATCGCCGAAGGTTGATTCCAGCGCCAGCTTCAGCTCGTAGCCGTGCGCTGGTGCGTTAGCCAGAAGGGCCAGGAGCGCTTCCTTCATTGCGGTTTTGAGCTCCTCCCGGCCACTCTGGACAGTCCGACATCATCGTCGCTTGCATACATACTCAGTATGCATACTGAGTATGTATCGAATTCAGACGCCCAAGTCAATACCCCGGTTGCCTCAGAAATACGTATTTCTCCCCATGCCCAGGCGAGCAGCCGTTTCTATACTCGGATTCAATCGCTGCCCCACACGCGAAGGAGCCATCATGGACGGCAGTCGTTTCGATGCTCTCACCCGTTCGCTTTCCCGTCGCCGGTCTCGCCGCGGTCTCGCCGCCGGTGGGCTCGCTGCCGGTCTCGCTGCCTTCGGTCTGGATCGAGCGGCGGCGCAGCAGGTCTGCGCTCTGCAAATTCAGGCGACCACGGTGACCGGTCCGGAGCAGGGCACCATCTACACCGGCACGCTCAATCTCGATATCGGCGACACCGGCGCGGTTGACGACGGCAATTTCACCACCAGCGACGGCGTGAGTCACCCGCTCGTCGGCCAGGTGACCGGCCGCGCGATCAATCTGCGAATCACGCTTGCCCAGGGGCAGGTGCTGGCCCTCGAAGGAACGGCAGCGAACGATCTGATCCTCTGCCGTGGTGCTGCGTCGGGAACGTTCGGCGGACCGGACGATCTCGATCTCGGAACCTGGCGTACCGTCGATGCCCAGACCGGAAATTCGGCACCCCCCGTATCAAACAGTAATTCCGGTGGTGCCGCCTCTGGTGGCAGCAATAGCGGCGGTAACTCTGGCGGGAATTCCGGTGGAAATAATGGTGGTGATAACGGCGGCAACAACGGTGGCGATAACGGCGGAGGTGGCGGAACCTGCGACAGCGGTGTGGTCTGCGGCGATGTCTGCTGCGAATCGATGGCCGGGGTGACGCCCGTCAACATTGCCTGCAACGCCGGGTTCTGCGAGTGCACCTACACCTGCGGTTCCGCCGGGTGCGACCAGGGTGGCGATCAGGGCACGATCGTCGTCAACTGCGGATCCGATCCGCAACCGCAGTGCCACGCCAACTGCAATTTCCCGACTGACAACGGCTGCGGCGATATGACCTGCGACAATGGCCAGACGCTCGATGTCGATAGCTGCACCTGCGTCGATGACACGGGTGGTGATGCGGGATGTGACGCCGACTTGATGAACGACGCCGACAACTGCGGCTTCTGCGGCAATCAATGTCCGAGCGGTCAGTGCATCGAGGGTAACTGCACAGACCCGGTCAACTAGTAGAACCAAGCACGGCACTGAAGTGCCAGTGCTGACACGCGGAAGTCCTTTCAGGACTAGGCTCACTGACCGAGGCCTAGTCCCGGAGGGACTTTTCGCATGTCAGCGCGGTCACTTCAGTGCCGCGTACGGCGCGCCAATATTCCCGTCTGGATTGGGATGCCATCGCAAAACACCCATAAAAGCGGGTACTCACGTTTGATCAGGATTGGCGATCAACCATTCCCACCACACTCGCCAGGCGTTCGAGGTTCGCGAGGGTAAGGGCTTCAATGCGGGCGATGTAGTGATCGAGCCCGAGCGCGCGGAAGCCGGCGATCCCGCCGACAATGCGCTCATCGCTGCCGCTCAATACGCGCGGATCGCTGCTGGCTGCATCGAATTCGATGATGCTCCCGGCGGTGCGGATCATCGTGGCGGGATCGCGATCGTTGGCCTGGCAGACGGTATCGAGCTCGGCGAGGAGCGGGGCTACCGTATCGGCTGAGGCGTGCCAATCTCCGTTCCAGGCATCGGCGTAACGGGCGGTGATCGCGAGCATGCGTGGTCCGCGTGTGCCGATCAGCAACGGCACCCCGCCGCGCTCAGCGAGTGGGCCGCGCGGCAGGTTGTAGGCGTCATTCGCCTGGTAGAAGCGACCCTGATAATCGGCGTGCCCTTCGCGGAGCAGCGCCGAGATGATCGCGATCGCCTCCTCGGCTTTGCTGGCGCGGTGATCGAAGGGCATGCCGAACATCTCGAAATCGGGCGGTCGTGAACCGGCGCCGAGTCCAAGAATGAATCGCCCCTGGCTGATCTCATCGAGCGATTCCGCCATTTTCGCGACAACACCAGGATTGCGGAACGCGGTGCCGGTGACGAACACGCAGAGCGCGAGCTTCGTCGTGCGCGCCGCGAGTGCGGCCAGCGTTGTCCACGCCTCCCAGACGCCGTACACCTGATCGTCGCCGTCGTAGCGATAGACGAAGTGATCGGGCACCCAGAGGCTGTCGAAGCCGAGCTCTTCCGCCCGTTGCGCCAGCGCGAGGAGATCGCGGAAGCGCGGAGCGGGTGCGCCGGAGCGCTCATCCGAGGTCGGCATCATGATGCCGATTCCCATCGGGCGGGATGCCCGTGGGAACCGGCCGGGAGTCAGGCTCATACGTCGTCCGGCGAAATCGCTGGGCCTTTCGGCTCCTGGGGTGGGGTGGCTGGTTTCGGCGGCTCCGGCGCTTTCGGGGCGGTAATCGGCGCGGTCGTGGCGGCCGGAAGCACCGGCGGTGGCGGCGGGGTTTCCAGCGCCGGGCGGGTGATCACGTTGCTGTTGCCGCCGCTCGGCGCGATCCGGAAGCGCAGCGAGCGCATCTCGTTCTGGATCGCCTCGGTTTGCTCGGCGATCAGGGTGAGTTTTTCCTGCTCGCCGCGCACGAAGCGGGTGTAGGGGGAGATGGCGTCGCGGATGCGCTGCGCGGAGCGCTCCAGCTCGACATCGAACTGCCCGCTCATCACCTCGACCAGGCGATTTTCCAGCTCCTCGGAACGGCGGCGGAATTCCTGACGCGATTGCTTACGTTTGCGCGGCAGAATGAAGAGTCCCAATCCCGCGACCAGGCTCGCTGCGATGATGCCGGTGACGTCGATTGCGGCGGTGCTAGCGGCGGCCACGATCACCGCACCCAGCCCGACCGCGCCCGCTTCCGCCATCGCGACCTGCGCCACCGCGTTCTTCACCGACATTGAGAGATTGTGCGCTTCCTGCTTGACGTCGTAGCGGTCAACCTCTTCCTGCGCCTTCTTCGAGACTGCTTCGAGCAGGGAACGGCGATCGTAGCGGAATTGCCCGCTGATCTCGCCGATCATCTCGTCCTCGTAGGTGGAGAGGCGGCGGCGATCGACGTAATCGGTGATCGATTGCCAGGTGCGCAGATCCTGCTCGACCATCCAATCGATCAGCTCGTCGACCGTTTCGTCGATCTGCTTCTCGGTGTCGCCGACCACTTTGTTCTGGAACTCGGCTTTGATCCGGTCGCTCTTCAGGAGATCGAAGATGCGCCCGAGGCGGATCGTATCCTCGAAGAATTCATCGCCACGCGCATTCATCTTGGCGATGATGTTCTCGATCCGGGTACGGTGGAAGGAGAACTGTTGTTTCATGTCCTCCTGGTAGAGCGCCAGTTGCTGCTCGATCCGCTCGATGGTGGCGGTGTCCTCGCGCAGCACGGTCAGGCGATCGTTGGAGGCGGTGAGATAGCGCTCGGCGATGCGCTCACCCACCCCGAGCGGGCTGAGCAGCTTGAGCTGAATCCGACCGGCTTCATCGAGCGTGGTGAACACGTACTCTTCCAGCGCCCCGAAGCGGCTGTCGCTCCAGAGCCGGTCGCGCTCCGCCGGATTGCGATCGCCGAGCGCTTTCGCCTGCTGCGCCAGCAGGGCCGAAACCGGAAAGACATCCGGTTTGAAGCCGAGCAGGCGGGCGATGTTCTCCTGCACGAAGCTGAGGATTTTTTGCACGTCCTCGTCGCTGCGCACGAGATCGACTTTGTTGACGATGAGGACGACCTTTTTGCCCCACTCCCGGATCGTTTCCAGGAACGCGCGCTCGCTCTCGGTGAAGGGACGATCGGCTGAGGTGACGAAGAGCACGATATCGGCGCGAGGGACGAACCGCTTGGTCAGCGCTTCGTGCTCGCGAATGATCGCGTTGGTGCCGGGGGTATCGACGACGGTGATGTCGTTGAGAAATTGCGCCGGATAGAAGCGCTCGATGATGCCATCAGGCAGCATTTGCTCGTGGGCCTGATCGCCGTGGCGTAGCAGGTTGATCACCGAGGTGGTCGGGGTGACGCCCTCCGGCATCACCGGCGCGCCGATGAGGGCGTTGATGAACGCCGATTTGCCGGCGTTGAACTCGCCGACGATAACGAGCAAGAAGAGCGAGGTCAGGCGCTCGGCGGCGTCCTGCAGCGCCTCGCGATCATCGTCGGTGATCGGGAAGCGCTCGATCGCTTTGATCAGGCGGCCGAGCAGCGCCAGTTCTTGCTGAATCAGCTCTTCCTGCGTCGCCGTGAGCGGCATCGGGGTTTCACTGCGTCTGGCATCGAGACGCTTGCGAACGATTTCGCGGACCATGCTGATGCTCCTTTATGCGCCAGTGGTCCGGGGAAGCACCGGCACCGCCTCAGAAACTGAGCGTGGTGTCGAGCCGGACATACGGCGGGAACGGGTCGGTTCCCAATAGCGGCAATGCGTAGGCGCGGAACGAATCGCTAATCCCGCGACCACCAGCGGCGAAAAAGCCTTCCGGGAACGGTCGTACGTGATTGGCGATTTGCGCCAGCGGCGCGGTTCCGATCGCGCATTGAAACGGATGATCGGACACGCGATCGAGTGTAACCATGATATCGCTCTTTCCCGTGGCGGCACGCGCGGCGGCCGACCAGCCGAGATTGAACGCTTCCTCCAGATCGACGGGCGATGCCAGCGAAATCGACATCCGTGCCGCCGTACCCGGGCGCTCGTAGCGCGCCCGCACCCCGAGTTCGCTCGTCACAAGCCGGGTGAGCGCAGCGGCGGTGG
>JAESFN010001227.1_pt1 | contig 12647 bp, 10 predicted proteins | sample 9269411 | NCBI WGS metagenome assembly JAESFN01 (sample SAMN14505399, study PRJNA617100) | algae metagenome | isolation source: Iphinoe sp. HA4291-MV1 and co-occurring heterotrophs from trail next to... | place: USA: Maunawili Falls, Hawaii | collected 2009-07-25
TACCTCGGCGTGCGGTCGTGGCGGAATTGGTAGACGCGCAGCGTTGAGGTCGCTGTGCCGCAAGGCGTGGAAGTTCGAGTCTTCTCGACCGCACCAGGTTCTCTCGAGATCCTGCAGTCCAAAACAAACGGCTCCCCTTGGGGAGCCGTTGTTGTTTGTGGCGCTCGCAACTGGGCGGCTACTTTCCCTTCCAGCCCAATAGCCGCATGGCGTTCAGCGTCACCAGCACCGTGGCGCCGGTATCCGCGAGAATCGCCGGCCATAGACCGGTTACGCCAATGATGGTCGTGACGAGGAACACCGCCTTCAGCCCCAGCGCCACGGTGATGTTCTGGGCGATGTTGCCCATCGTTGCCTTCGACAGGCCGATCATGTTGGCGATGTCGGCGACGCGACCGTGGAGGATGGCGGCATCGGCCGTTTCGAGCGCCACGTCAGTGCCGCCGCCCATGGCGATGCCGATATCGGCCGCGGCGAGGGCAGGGGCGTCGTTGATACCGTCCCCGACCTTGGCCACCACGCGACCCTGCTGCTGCAAGTCGCGCACGATGCGTTGCTTGTCCTCGGGCAGGAGGCTGGCGCGCACCTCGATGCCGAGATCGGCGCCGATCGCTTTGGCGGTCCGCTCGTTGTCACCGGTGAGCATCACGGTGGCGATGCCTTCGTCGTCCAACCGATCGATGCCTATGGCAGCATCCGTGCGCGGTTCGTCGCGGATGGCGAGAAGGCCCGCCACCTCGGTACCAACCAGCAGCACCGAGACGGTCTTGCCGGCATCGTTGAGGGCGCCGATCCGCTCGCGCAGCGCGGTATCGAACGGCACCCGCTCTTCAGCGGCTTTGGGCGAGGCAAGGAACAGCTCCTCGCCGCCGACCTTGCCGGTGACGCCCTTGCCAGGAACGGCCTTGGCGCCTGCTGCGGGCGGCACGAAGGCCTTGTCAGCGCTGGCACGGGCCAGCACGGCGAGCGCCAGGGGGTGGCTCGAACCTGTCTCCAGCGCCGCCGCCAGCGACAGCACCTGAGATGCGGACCGTCCGACGCCGACGATGTCGGTCACCTGCGGCTTGCCCTCGGTCAGTGTGCCGGTCTTGTCGAGCGCCACCGTGTCGATCTTGCGCAACTGCTCGAGCACCGCGCCACCCTTCAGCAGCAGGCCACGACGAGCACCAGCCGAGAGACCAGCGGCGATGGCGGCCGGGGTCGAGATCACCAGCGCGCAGGGGCAGCCGATCAACAGGATGGCGAGGCCCTTGTAAATCCACTCATCCCATGCCTGTCCCGCCAGCAGCGGCGGCAGGATAGCGACCAGCGCCCCGACCACCAGCACGGCTGGGGTGTAGTACCTTGAGAACCCGTCGATGAACCGCTCGGTTGGCGCCTTGCTTTCCTGCGCTTCCTCAACCAGCCGGACGACGCGGGCGATAGTGTTGTCGGCGGCAGCCGCGGTCACCCGCACGCGCAGCACGGCGTCGGTGTTGATGGTACCAGCAAACACCTCGTCGCCCGCGCCCTTGGTCCTCGGCACGCTCTCGCCGGTCACCGGCGCCTCGTTGATGGCGGAACTGCCGTCGACGATGACGCCATCGGCAGCAATACGGTCGCCAGGACGAACGAGAATGACAGCGCCGACCGCCAGTTGCGCTGCGGGCACCTCAGTGGTGGCGCCATCCTGCTCGACCAGCGCCAGCTTGGGCACCAGGTCGGCGAGACCGCGGATGCTGGCGCGAGCCCGACCGGCGGCGACGCCCTCGAGCAGTTCACCGATGAGGAACAGCAGCACCACCGTAGCTGCCTCCTCGGTGGCGCCGATGAACACCGCACCGATGGCTGCAATGGTCATCAGCGTCTCGATCGAGAAGGGCGTGCCGGTCATGCCGGCGACGATGGCGCGCCGTGCCACCGGAACCAGGCCGACCGCCATGGCGACGAAGAAGGCCCAGTGGCCGATCTGAGGGAACAACTGGCCAGCAACATAGGCCGCCAGTAACGCGGCACCCGAGATGAAGGTCAGCAGGGCTTTGCGGGTCTTCCACCAGGGGCCGTCGATGAGCTCGCCATGACCGTGATCATCCCCGGCGTGATCGTGGTCGTGGCTGTGACCTGAATGGTCGTGATCGTGATCATGATCGTGCCCGTGGCCAGCGTGGCTGTGAGCCTCTTTGGCCGATTCTGCGGCTTTGGCAGGGGCGATCTGGTAGCCCAGCGCTTTCACCTGCCGTTCGATCGCACCCTTGGCGATGTCACCGGAACGGGTCACCGTCATCGTGCCATTGGGCAGCGACACGCCGACCTCACCGACACCCGGCAGGCGGCCGACGGCATTCTCGATCTTGGTTACACAGGCAGCGCAATCCATGCCGCCAACGCGGAACTTCAGCTTCTCGGCGGCCTCGGACATGCGGCACTCCTTGGATTCTTCATCATGTCCGCATACATCTAGGACCTCTAGCCACTAGAGGATCAAGGGGTGAATGCGATGAATCTGCCGATCGGCGAATTGTCACGACGGACCGGCGTCAAGGTTCCGACTATCCGCTTCTATGAGCAGATCGGGTTGCTGCCGGTGCCGCCGCGCACCGAGGGCAACCAGCGCCGTTACGGCAAGCCGGAGGTGGAGCGGCTGAACTTCATCCGCCACTCGCGCGAGCTCGGCTTCGAGGTCGAGGATATCCGCGAACTGCTCGAGATGGCCGCCTCGCCGCAGGCCTCATGCCATCAGGCCGACAGCATCGCCCGCAATCACCTGACCGAGATCGATCGCCGCATCGCCAGCCTCACGGCGTTGCGTGGCGAGCTCACTCGCATGGTTGAGGAGTGCGGCCATGGCCGCATCTGCGATTGCCGGATTATCGAAGTGCTGGCCGATCACGGCGAGTGCGTGACCGAGCACGCGCATTAGCGCCGCGAGGGTGGGTACTTGCCGTTGGCGTAGCCGAGGAAGATGCCGGCGATGATGCCGAGTACCACGCCGGCGATCAGCAGCATGATGCCGGGCCCCACGGCGCCGCCGATCGCCTCTGGGCTGGCGTTCGGGCTGAATGCGGTCAGCAACGGTCCAAGAATTGCGCCGATGAGTCCGAGGCCAATCAGCATGAGCGCGCCGAACAGCAGCTTGCTCCCGACATTGACCGAGAACGGATCCGGATGCTCTGTCATTTGCCACGCCCCCTCAAGCGCTTACGCCCCTACCAGGAGGCGTAAGCCGGAGCTTAGCGCGACGAGCCTCTGCTGCAAGCAATACTGAGGTTTAGTGCGGTTAGGCTTGCCAGGCCAGGACGGTGTTACCGGACCGACAGAAACTGACGGCCAGGTGACCGGATTCGCCTAACCAGCTGTGGCTATCGCCATCCCGGCGCAGGGCGTGACCGGCACGACGGAGGTCGGCGACGATCATGCCGACCTGATTGTGCCAGTCCCTTGTGCCTGCTGCCGCCGCCAGCCGCGAGCGGATCGCCGCCTGCTGCAGGCCCAACCGCTGTGCGCGTTCGCTTGCGTCGAGCGCCAGTAGCGCCGCGCGGCTCATCGGATGGATATCGTCCGTCGCGGGTCGGATGAAGAGATCGAGCGCGGCCATCACACCACCTCCGTCAGATGAAAGTTGCGTGCCACGGTGAAATCGCGGAGCCCGAAGGCCGGGAGCTTGCCGGGGACGATCGCGTCGGCGACCGCCACGTGGTTTTCGACGTCAGTGGCATCCACCACCACACGCAGAAACGGCTCGGCCATCCCCAGCCGAACCTTTTCCTGCAGCTCGAACAGCAGCACCCGCACATTGCCGCGACTCTCGCACGCAATGCACTCGGTGCCCGGCTCGTGGGCATGGAGCGGAGCATCGAGGTGTACCACGGCAGTGTCGCGACCGCCGAAGCGGCTGAGCGCCGCCTTGTCGGTGACCACCGTTACCGGCAAGGAGGTGGCCCGCCGGGCAAAGGGAGCAGGGGAGGTCATGCGCCCTCCTTGTCCGAGCTCGGCGTGTAGTTGAGGATTGGGCCGAGCCAGCGCTCGACCTCACGGATCGCCATGCCCTTGCGCTTGGCATAGTCCTCGACCTGGTCGCGCTCCACCTTGGCGACGCCGAAATAGAAGCTCTCGGGGTGGCTGAGATAGATACCCGACACCGAGGAACCCGGCCACATGGCGTAGCTTTCGGTCAGTTCCACGCCGATGCGCTGCTTGGCGTTGAGCAGGTGGAACAGCGTGGTCTTTTCGGTGTGATCGGGCTGCGCCGGATAGCCGGGGGCAGGGCGGATGCCCTGGTACGGTTCGCCGACCAGTTCGTTCGGCGCAAAGGTCTCGGCGGTGCCATAGCCCCAGAATTCCTTGCGCACCCGCTCATGCATCAGCTCGGCGAAGGCTTCGGCGAAGCGGTCGGCCAGCGCCTTGATCAGGATCGAGGAATAGTCGTCGTTGCGCCGCTCGAAGCGCTCGGAGATGATGTTCTCCTCGAGCCCGGCGGTGACGACGAACCCACCCAGATAGTCCGGGATGCCCTCGGGCGCGACGAAATCGGCCAGCGCCATGTGCGGCTTGCCGCCGGTCTTCGACAGCTGCTGGCGCAGGGTGAAGAACGTCGCCAGTTGATCCTTGCGGTCGGCATCGGTGTAGAGCCGGATATCGTCGCCGACCTGGTTGGCGTGCCAGAAGCCGATCACCGCCTTGGGGCGGAACCAGTTCTTCTGGATCACGTCCTTCAGCATCTTCTGGGCGTCGTCCCAGAGCTGGCGTGCCGCCGGGCCCTGATCCTTGTCCTCGAGTATTGCGGGGAAGCGGCCCTTCAGTTCCCAGGCCTGGAAGAACGGCGTCCAGTCAATGTACCTGGCGATCTCGGCAAGGTCGTAGTTCTCGAACACGCGTGTTCCGAGGAAGCTCGGCTTGGGCGGGACATAGCCCTCCCATTTTGGCTGGAAGCGGTTGGCGCGGGCGGTCGCCAGCGACGTGCGCTGCTTTTCCGCTTCGCTCTGCCGGTGCTTCTCGGCCAGCCGCTCGTACTCGGCCCTGACGTCCTTGACATAGGCCGGGCGCTGCTCATCGGACAGCAGCGACGACACCACGCCGACGGCGCGGCTCGCGTCGTGCACGTGCACGGTCGGTCCGCCATGATATTGCGTGTGGATCTTCACCGCCGTGTGGACGCGCGAGGTGGTCGCTCCGCCGATCAGCAGCGGCACGTTGAAACCCTCGCGCTCCATCTCGGAAGCGACGTGCACCATCTCGTCGAGCGACGGGGTGATCAGGCCCGAGAGCCCGATGACATCGACCTTCTCGGCCTTCGCCACCTCGAGAATCTTCGCTGTTGGCACCATGACGCCGAGATCGATGATCTCGTAGTTGTTGCAGCTCAGCACGACGCCAACGATGTTCTTGCCGATGTCGTGCACGTCGCCCTTCACCGTCGCCATCAGCACCTTGCCGGCGGTACGGCGGCCCGTGGCCTCGCCATTGGCTTCCTTCTCGGCCTCCATGAAGGGGAGGAGATGGGCTACGGCCTGCTTCATCACACGGGCGGATTTCACCACCTGCGGCAGGAACATCTTGCCGGATCCGAACAGGTCGCCCACCACGCTCATCCCGGCCATCAGCGGGCCCTCGATGACGTGCAGCGGGCGCTCAGCGCCGAGCCGCGCTTCCTCGGTGTCCTCGTCGATGAACTCGGTGATGCCGTTGACGAGCGCATGCGAGATGCGTTCCGCCACGGGCTTGGTCCGCCAGGTCAGGTCCTTGGTCTTCTGCTCGCCGCCGGCCTGGCCCTTGAAGCGCTCGGCGATCTCCAGCAGCCGCTCGGTCGAATCCGCCCGGCGGTTGAAGATCACATCCTCGCAGGCCTCGCGCAGCGTCGGCTCCAGCGTGTCATAGACGGCGAGCTGGCCGGCATTGACGATGCCCATGTCCATCCCCGCCTGGATGGCGTGGTAGAGGAACACCGAGTGCATCGCCTCGCGCACCGGCTCGTTGCCGCGGAACGAGAAGCTGAGGTTGCTGACGCCGCCGGAAATATGAGCGTGCGGAAGGGTTTGGCGGATGGTCTTCGTCGCCTCGATGAAGGCGATGCCGTAGCCCACATGCTCCTCGATGCCCGTCGCAATGGCGAAGATGTTGGGGTCGAAGACGATGTCCTCCGGCGGGAAGCCGACTTCCTCGGTCAGCAGCTTGTAAGCCTTCGAGCAGATCTCGACCTTGCGCTCGTAGGTGTCGGCCTGGCCCTGCTCGTCGAAGGCCATCACCACCACGGCAGCGCCATAAGAGCGCACCAGGCGAGCGGTTTCGAGGAACTTCTCGACGCCTTCCTTCATGGAGATCGAGTTAACCAGGGCCTTGCCCTGCACGCATTTCAGCCCCGCCTCGATCACCTCGAACTTCGAGCTGTCGATCATCAGCGGCACGCGAGCGATATCGGGCTCGGCAGCAAGCAGGTTGAGGAACTCGACCATCACCTTCTGGCTGTCGAGCAGGCCCTCGTCGACGTTGATATCGATCACCTGGGCGCCGTTCTGTACCTGGTCGCGCGCCACTTCGAGCGCCGCGGTGTAGTCGCCGGCGGTGATGAGCTTCCGGAACTTCGCTGAGCCCGTGACGTTGGTCCGCTCGCCGATGTTCACGAACGGGATGTCCTCGGTCAGCGTGAAGGGCTCGAGCCCACTCAGCCTGAGGAAGGTCGGCACCTCGGGGATTTTCCGCGGCTTGTACTTTCCGACCGCTGCCTTGATCGCCCGGATGTGGTCCGGGGTCGAACCGCAGCAGCCGCCGACGATGTTGAGGAAGCCATCGCGTGCAAAGCCCTCGAGCTGCCGGGCCATGAATTCCGGCGTCTCGTCATAGCCGCCAAACTCGTTGGGCAGGCCGGCGTTGGGGTAGGCGCAGATCAGCGTATCGGCGACATCCGACAGCTCGTTGATATGGGCGCGCATGGCATTGGCGCCGAGCGCGCAGTTGAGCCCGATGGTGAAGGGTTTTGCATGCCGCACCGAGTACCAGAACGCCGTCGGCGTCTGGCCGCTGAGCGTACGGCCCGAGAGATCGGTGATGGTGCCCGAGATCATCACCGGCAGCTCGTAACCGCGCTCGGCGAAGATGCGCTGCGCCGCGAAGATGCCGGCCTTGGTGTTCAGCGTGTCGGTGATGGTCTCGAACAGCAGCAGGTCCGCGCCGCCGTCGATCAGCCCGTTGATCTGCTCGGCATAGCCCTTGACGATCTCGTCGAAGGTGATCGCCCGGTGACCCGGTGAGTTGACGTCGGTCGACATCGAAGCGGTCTTGTTCAGCGGGCCAAGCGCCCCCGCGACGAACCGGCGCTTGCCGTCGATGTCGAAGGCCTGCTGCGCCGCTTCGCGCGCCAGCCGGGCGCCCTCAACGTTCAGCTCATAGGCGAGCGCCTGCATGCCGTAATCGGCCATGACGATGTCGGTGGAGGAGAACGTATTGGTCTCCACCATGTCGGCGCCGGCGAGGTAGTATTGCAGGTGGATGGCCCGGATCGCGTCGGGCTGAGTCAGGTTGAGCAGGTCGTTGTTGCCCCGCACGTCCTTGTGCCAATCCTTGAAGCGCTCGCCGCGATAGGCATCCTCGTCGAGCTTCAACTGCTGAATCATGGTGCCCATGGCGCCATCGAGGATCAGAATGCGTTCGGAGGCCGCCTGGGTAAGCGCTGCCCGCACCTCCTCGCCCCTAGGCAAGGAATTTCTATCGATCTCAATGTGTTGAGCTTCAGTCATCGCTCGACTTTCCAACGTCTGTCACGCCAAAATGCGTTCACTGCCGGCAGGTGGCACGGCAGGATATAAAGATATCTTTATATGATTGCCTGACGCCCGGCAAGCAAGCCTGTTTCCGTTCACCGACGCGAGAACGAAAACGTTCCTCCGATCAGGACTTTCCGCTTCATGACCACGCCGATCCTCCTCGTTCCCGGCCTCAACTGCACCGCCGAGATTTACGCGCACCAGGTGCCGCCACTATGGCAGTTCGGGCCGGTGACGATCGCCAACCACACGGAGGGCAGTTCGATGCGGGAAATCGCCGCGTCGATCCTCAGCGATGCGCCGCCGCAATTCGCATTGGTCGGTTTCTCGATGGGAGGTTACCTGGCGTTCGAGATGCTGCGGCAGGCTCGGGGCAGGGTGCTGAAGCTGGCGCTGCTTGACACCTCGGCGCGTCCGGATACCCCGGAGGCGACTGAGAAGCGGCGCACGGCCATGGCCTTGACCGAGCAGGGCAAGTTCAACCTCGCCGTCGCCCAGTCCTTCCCCAATGCCGTCCACCCCGACCATGTCGGCAACGCCGAGTTCAAGGCGCTGCATGTCCGCATGGCCACGGCGAATGGCGGTGAAACCTATGTCCGTCAGCAGACCGCGATCCTGAGTCGCCCGGACTCGCGGCCCGAACTTGGCGCCATCGACGTGCCGACGCTCGTGGTGGTCGGCGATAAGGACGCCATCACCGTACCCGACGCGGCGCGCGAGATGGCGGCCGGCATTGCCGACGCGAGGCTCGTCGTCGTGCCGCGGGCAGGGCACATGGCGCTGGTCGAACAACACGCCATCGTGACCGCCGAACTTCTGCAGTGGGCGGCCAAATAGCTGGCATTTGAAGCAAATTAACCCGGCCGAAACCACGTTCCGCTTCCGTGAGATCATCCCCGCGCGGCTTTGAGTATCGTGCGGACTTCTCTTGTTGGGTTGATCTGGTTTTGGCAGTGTTTTCTCGCGACCTTCGCGCGGCCGCCCGGCTGCTTGCTCTCGCCGTGCTCGTGGCGCCGATCGTGGCTGCCTGTGGCAGCAGTGGGGGAGGGGTGCCGAACGTCAAGCGCTCGGCCTTCACCTCCAAGGAATTCGGCGTCGCCGTCAGCCCGCGCGTCACCAACGCCAAGAACCCGCCCAAGGGCGGCGGCCGCTACATGGTGGGCAAGCCCTATACCGTGCGTGGCGAAGTCTACGAGCCGATCGAGAACCCGACCGGCTATGTCGCCTCGGGTGGCGCCTCCTGGTACGGCAACGATTTCCACGGCCGGCGCACCGCCAACGGCGAGATCTTCTCGGCCAACGCCATCTCCTGCGCCAGCCCGGTGCTGCCGCTGCCGAGCTATGTTCGCGTCACCAACCTCGACAATGGCCGCTCGATCGTCTGCCGGGTCAATGACCGTGGGCCGTACCTGCATGGCCGGGTGATGGACATGAGCTACCGCACGGCCGAAATCCTCGGCTACGCCAACCATGGTGTCGGCAACATCCAGGTCGAGTATGTCGGCCCGGCGCCGCTCAATGGCGATGACACCCGCATGCTGCTGGCCAGCGTCGACCGCCCGACGCGCATGGAGCAGGGGACGACTCGCCTCGCCATGAATGACACCCAGGAGCGCCCGAACCTTATCGGCGGCATCATCGACATGTTCGGCTATGTCGACAGCGATGCGGCGGACCAGGCCGTTACCGGTGCACACGCTGCCGTCAACGCCATGGCCACTCGCTCGGGTTCGCTCGAGGGCTGGGTCGCGACGGTCGACGAGGACAAGCGCGCCATCAAGCTGGAACTCGGCGTGTTTGCCGACGCCGCCCGGGCCGACGATGTGGCGCTGCAATTCGCCATGCTCGGCGCGGTCAATGAGGATCAAGTGCGCATCCCTGGCGCCGATGCCACACGTCTGACACTCACCCATCTTAAGCCCGGGGTGGCGCGGGATGATGTGATGTCGCTCGCCAGGCAACTTGGACTCAAGGACCTGGTGCTCTATTAGTTTCAGAGCGGTCGAGGAGTGACCGCGATCGGGGTTGAAATTGCGGAACTTCAGCCTGAAACTGCTGGTCGCTCTGTTCGCCGTCTTCTCGGCAGTATCCGCACACGCGCAGGATTTCGACACCAAGGCGCCGTTTGCCGTGCTGATGGACTACGAGTCCGGCACGATCCTGTTCAACAAGGCCGGTGACGACCAGCTCGAGCCCGCCAGCATGGCCAAACTGATGACGCTGGCCGTGGTGTTCGACCAGCTGCAGACCAACAAGCTCCAGCCTACCGACGAGTTCTTCATCTCCGAGCATGCCTGGCGCGACGGCGGTGCTTCATCGGGCGGTTCGACCATGTTCGCCGTGCTCAATTCCAAGATCCCGGTGATGGATCTGGTTCGCTCGGTGATCATCCAGTCCGGCAATGATGCGGCGATCGCGCTGGCCGAGGGGATTGCCGGGAGCGAGCTCAGCTTCGCGCAGATGATGAACCAGTTGGGCAAGGAGATCGGCCTCACCGGTTCGAACTTCGTCAACGCCACCGGCTTGCCCGATCCGGCGCAGTTCTCGACTGCGCGCGACCTCGCGACCATCGCACGCTTCATCATTGCGCAGTTCCCCGAGTATTATCCGATCTTTTCGGAGCGCGAGTTCACCTGGAACAAGATCCGGCAGATGAACCGAAACTCGCTGCTCGAGATCGGCATCGGCGTCGATGGGCTGAAGACCGGCCATACCGAAGCCGCCGGCTACGGCGAGGTGGTCTCGACCGCCGCCACTGGCCGCCGCCTGATCGCGGTGCTGCACGGGCTCAAATCGATGACCGAGCGCACCGAAGAGGCGCGGAAGCTCGTCACCTGGGGCACCCGCGGCTTCGAGCTGATCCCGGTGTTTCCCGAAGGTTCCGCAATCTCCTATGCGGATGTCTATGGCGGCAGCGCCGGTCAGGTATCGCTGGTGGGCAAGGGCAGCATCGACCTGTTCCTGCCCAAGGGCGCGCAGAACTGCCCGCAGGCCACCGTGACCTACAAGGCACCGATCCGCCCGCCTGTGCAGAAGGGCGATCAACTCGCCCAGCTCAATGTCATGTGCAACGGCGCCGTGGTACAGGTCACCCCGCTCTATGCGGGCGAGGACGTCGCCGACGGCGATATCGTCCGCAAGGCGACCGACGCGCTCAAGGAACTGGCGCTCGGCTGGCTCTAGCTCAGGACTGAACAAGAGATGCTCGATGTGCCGGCGAAGCCCGCCGCCCGATTCATCACCTTTGAGGGCGGCGAAGGCGTCGGCAAGTCGACGCAGGTCAAACGCCTGCTGGTGCGGCTGAATCGCATGGACATCGAAGCGGTGCGGACTCGCGAGCCGGGCGGCACGCCAAAGGCCGAAGCGGTGCGCGCCTTCATCCTACAGGGGCGCTCTGAGAGCTGGGGAGCCGGCGCTGAAGCGGTGCTGTTCGCCGCGGCGCGCTACGATCATGTCAGCTCGTTGATCGCCCCCAGCCTCGACAGCGGCAAGTGGGTGATCTCCGACCGCTTCCACGACTCGACCCGCGCCTATCAGGGGCTTACGGGCGGGGTCGACGACAAGCTGATCCGCGGCCTCGAGACGCTGGCGCTCGACGGGCACCAGCCCGATATCACCTTCATCCTCGACATGGATCCGGCCGTTGCTTTCGCGCGGGTGAACAACCGCGAGATCGAGAAGGCGTTGGCCGAGACCGGCGACCGCTTCGAGAAGGAAGACCTCGAGTGGCACCGGCGACTGCGCCAGGCCTTCCTTGCCATCGGCAAGGCGAACCCCGACCGCTGTGTCGTGTTGCCCGCCGGCCAATCGGAGGATGCGCTAGAGCAGGAGATCTGGGATACGCTTAGCCGGCGCTTCCCCGAGCTCGAGGCAAAGGCCGACTGAATTGGACTATCCAGAACGCGAACCCGACCAGCTCGAGGGCGTGCCGCTGCCCGAGTTCCAGACCGGTGTTTCCGGTCATGACGCGGCGCGCGCCACGCTGCTCGAGCGGCTCGGGGCCGGTCGGCTGCCCGGCGGCATCCTGATCCACGGGCCGCGCGGTATCGGCAAGGCAACGCTGGCCTTCGATCTGGCCCGTCGCATCTTCGAGAGGACCGGCGACGAGTCGCCCGGTCATATCGCCGCCCAGGTCGCGGCCGGCGCCTATCCGAACCTGTTCGTGATGCGCAAATCAGTGCGCGACACCGGCAAGGGCTACTACACGGCGATCCGCGTCGAGGAAGTGCGCCGCTTCATCGAGGAAATGCGGATGACCCGCGGCCGCGCCGGGCACCGCATCGCCATCGTCGATCCGATCGACGACTGCAACACGTCGTCCGCCAATGCGCTGCTGAAAATCCTCGAGGAGCCGCCGGCCGATACGACCTTCCTGCTCGTCTCGCACCGGCCGGGCTCGCTGCTGCCAACCATCAAATCGCGCTGCTTCCAGGTGGCGCTGCGACCAATCGCAGAGAGCGAGGTCCGGAGCGTGCTGGACCAGGTCGGCGGCCAGGCGCTCGCCATTGAGCGCGCTGTGTCGCTCGCCGGTGGCCGTCCGCGCCGCGGTTTTGAAGCGATGCTGCTGGGTGAGGGGGGCGCCCTGCAGCTGCTGCAGGCGTGGCTCGCCGACCCTGCGGGTGCGCCGTCGGCCGCTCGGATCGCACTGGCCGATGCGCTGGCCGCCGATCGCGACTCCGCCGAACTTCGCTTTGCCCGCGACATCCTCAACGACTGGCTGGCCGATGCCGCAAAGGCGGCTGCGGCGGCCGGCGACCGGGTGCGTCTTGCCTCTGCCAACGAGCTATGGGACAAGGCCCGGCTTTCACTCGCCGATGCCGATGAATACAACCTCGACATGCGGCAGACCCTGGTCGCGCTTTTCGATGCGATCCGGAAACACCAGCTCCTGAGCGTCCAGCCGACACCATG
>JAESFN010001228.1_pt1 | contig 12611 bp, 10 predicted proteins | sample 9269411 | NCBI WGS metagenome assembly JAESFN01 (sample SAMN14505399, study PRJNA617100) | algae metagenome | isolation source: Iphinoe sp. HA4291-MV1 and co-occurring heterotrophs from trail next to... | place: USA: Maunawili Falls, Hawaii | collected 2009-07-25
TATTCCTCAACCGACATCGGTCGATTTTCATTTCAGATCTGGACTTTACCGATTAATTAAGCAACGAGTATTTTCAAGGGCGCTCCCCCTGAACGGTTACCACTACCCCGACTTATTGAGCCGATACGAAAATTGCTCCCACAAAAATTATGTTATGTTTTTTACCACGTTTTTGGTAGCATTTTTAAGTTCTTTTACTTATTGACAGTTGGCAGCATTTGATTGACTTCATGCTCTCGGATTCGGCTCTCTCCCCAGTCACTAACTCATCCTAAATTTTTGAATTTGGAATTGCTGACTGGACTGGCACTCTAGTTGAGCAATTACATAGATTTTAAGATTCATTTACTGTTTCATTGATTGTTGCATTGATTGTTTCATTTGTTGTTTTCTCGTGTCCTTGACCAGATTTGGCTAAGTATATACCAAACAAAACAACAACTAAAGCAAACCAGTTGATAACGCTTAACTTCTCTGCAAATATGATCCAGGCTAATATTGCAGCAAGGATTGGATCGAACAAAAAGAAAAGAGAGACAAACCCTGAGGAGAAGCATTTCAGATAGTGAAGTATAATTGCTAGAGCAAGTACTTGAGATAAAATGACCAAGGACATGAGTGCCAACCATCCATTCAGCGAAACTGGAAAAATGTTGTTCTTGAAAAGAAAAACGATTGGGAGCATCCACAAACTCCTCAACAAACAACTCCAAAACATAATTTTGGTTGTGGAAAACTTCACTCTTAGTTTTTCTGCAGATAACACGTTACCAGCGTAGAAGACAGCCGAGAGTAAGGCTAGCCCATCACCCATTAAACTATCGGGAGACATTTGAAAATCTTCAACGCCAATGGTGATTGATCCTATTAAGCTCAAGACTAAACCTATCAAAAATTTTCTGTCAAAACTGTGACGAAGAAACAACCAGCCACCTATCGTTGCAAAAAATGGGGTAAGATTGTGCAGCAAATTAGCAGTGGCAATATTAGTCTGAGTTAACGACCAAGTCCAAACTGCTATATTCGATGCACCGAAACCAGCTGCCAGAAAAAACAGTCCGACATCACTAACCGTTAAAGGCTCCTGTGGCTCAGACACGGAATTGGATACCCGACTATAAATCGTTACTATAGCTTCCCAAATTCCAATGATAACAGCTGTCATCCAAAAGCGATCAAAAACTATAGCGTTGGGAGGAACTTCCTGTTCACAGATGCGGATAAGTATCGGGGCTAGAGCAAGGATGCAAACTGCGATCAACATCAAAAAATAAGCAATTGCAGTAGGCTTTTGCTCTGTCTTTTCGGCTGGTAATTCAATTACGTTAGTCATATGTATATATTAGTAATATCAGCTACAAAGAAATTCCTGATTTGTTCTTGTTCTCAGATAATATAGTATCTGATTTTTCCCGTTATACTCTAAACGGTTAAAACCGGGACTTTCTTGAATGTCTGAAATTTGAGAGTCAGTAAGCTATTTAGTTTTGAGTGTTTATCAGTATTCGCAGTGGCGATGCAGTTAGAAATTGCTGCTTTAAAATCAGCGAAACTCTCATAATACTTGGAGTATAAACGTAACCGTTCACGGGGGGAGCAAAAAAACGTTCAATATGGAATAAAACGGAAACAGTACGAAAACCAGTCTAGATTTGATTTTTCCCGGTTAATTTTGAGTAGTCCAAAGTGCTACACTTGTCTGGAAATTGTCGTTTAGACATTTTAGGTACCATTAGCGCCTACTATAAATCGCCCTAAATTCCTGCTATGTAAGGGCTTTAGAATTTAGGCTAATGATCTATCCCCCGTGAACGGTTACGTATAAACATTCATTTCTAATAAACTTCCAAAAACGCTCAATTAAATTTAACTGTGGAGAATAGGACAGGGTTAGCGCGTCTCAAACCCTATTGACATGGGGATTATGGCAGAGGGTATAAGTTTGGAAGAGCCGCAGCCAACACAGAAACCATGTAGCGATCGTTCATAGCAGCCCGTCGTGACTTTTGGCGGATACTGCGATGAAAAGAAGATTCTCGTTCTAAGGCATTGAGAGCAATGTGACGTAGTAAAGCAAAGTTTTGTGGGCTGTGTAAAGAATGAATTCGGCATTCATCAAGAGTGGAAAGTAACATCTAATGTCCAATGAACAGAATTTTCGATTCCCCAATGCTGTCGAATTGCACTACCAATCTTGTTAGCATCACTGACAAGACTAGTAATGTAAAATTGTACCTCTTGTGTTGTTTTATTCCAATGCTGAATCGAACGTACTACCATCACTATTGTTTTTAGTCCTACCCATAAATCTAGTTGATAAAGTCCAGGAATCTGCGACACAGGTACGGTGTAAACTGTACGCTTTTCGATGCGGTGATGTCCTTTTTCGATCCGTTGACTAATGCTGATATCGATACCTTCAAATCCAATTGGTTGTGCTGCCTCAAACCAATTTTTTACTTGTTCATGCAGTGGTCCAAAGTCCAAATTAATTACGAGACTGACGCAATGCATCAACAAATGCATTCATGTCATCTTCATCATTATAGATATTTGGCGCAAGTCGTATTGACTGACCGCGAATAGAAACTATAATTTTGTTTTTATCTAGGATACTTCGCAACTTTTCCAGTTCTATATTCTCTGGCAAACGAATACCAACTAGATGAGATGCTCTGCTGTCTTCTTCAGCTACCAAAAACCCAAGTTCACCCATTTGGTTAATAAATTTATCATTGACTAAATTGCGGCAATAGGTTTGAATATTCTCAATACCCCACTCCATTAGTTGCTCAAGTGCTCTAACAAACATGGGCATTAAGATGAAATTGCTCATTTCACCGACATCGTAGCGAATTGCCTTGGGACGATATTCATCTCTATAAACAACTAGATCCTGAAAACTATCGCTTTTATGAGGATACCGATTGAGCCAGTTTTCCTCAAGAGGGATTCCATCTAAGTAGCGAGAACCGAAGTAACCGACGCCATTTGCATAAGGACCCATCAGCCATTTATAGCCTGGACAGAAAAGGGCATCTGGTTGAATTTCTGATACATTTAACGGCAGTGCCCCAACAGATTGAGCGCCATCGATGATGAAAGCTGCTCCACACTCACGAGCACGCTGACCGATCTCTTTAAGATTAAAAAGTATTCCATTCGTCCAATGGACATGTCCCAATGTTACAAGGGCCGTATTTTTGTCTATAGCCTCTAAAATTTTTTCATTCCATTGGCGACCATAATTATTAAGTTTTTTGTCAGGCTCAACCATCTTTAATGTTAACCCGTGTTCCTGACATACTCTACGCCAAGTGTAAACATTAGAGGGAAACTCCTCAGATGTGACAACAATGTTTTGACCACGTTGGAAATTTGTATTTTTTGCGATAATTGCCATTCCATAGGAAATGGAAGGAATAATTGATATCTGATACGGATCTGGAACACAGATCATTTTAGCAAAAAGCTGACGAATTTTTTCGCTATCCTCAAAAAAATCAATTCTTTTTAGAGTAGTAGGAATTCTCTTTCGCTGCATACCGATTATCCCTGCCTCCTCCACACTTCTAGACAGTGGAGACATATAGGCGCAATTGAGATAGTGAACATTCTCTAATTGAAATAGTGATTTCTTGCACAGATTTGAAATTTCTTTAGTAAAATACATATTTTTTAGTTAACTGAAAAACGGTAAGGATTGATGAGCTTTAAATGAACAGTAACTAATGTATCATGATCTCTTTCAAAGTAGTTTCATCTAGTATGAAAAATGAAAATACCTTTGGAAGATTGCTCAAAGTAGACAACTCAGAGGTATTAGACTTATCGAAAAATTGCAGTAAATTTTAGATAATTGACATATTCAAAAAAAGAGACAAGTATTACACTAGAGAGCCAGTCCACTAATATAGATTGACAAAAACTTTAGTATATGCATTAGCATAAAACACCTATTTTGAGCTAAATATTTAGGTTTGGTTTTTAGCGATCGCATTAAAACAGAAAGCCTACATGCTCAATTTAAACAACATGCATATTTTGCATTTTACGTCAAATACTTCTAGTGGACTGACGCTCTAGGGGAACAAATGGCTCGCCAAGAGCATTTTCTATTTTGATATTGTTATGTTTATATGTATCTTCTCCTGCAACTAAAACACAACCTGTTTTCTCAGTTGTTAAAGTTTCGCCAAATTCAGTAAAGGTAGTTATATTTGGGTAAACTATCACACTTGTGGGAACATATCGAATCGCATAGCCTACCCGACTCTTTCTTGCCTTGTTTGGCAACGAGCCATGCACGCATTTAGATGTAAATAAAACAACTTCTCCTGCCTTCATCTCAACTACATCCATTTTTGACTTATCCGGTTCCCAGTTGGGGTCAAGCCTCAATTCATTGTAATTGTATCCATAAAACCATCCATCTTTGTTAATGTTTTCAGGATGATGGGTTATATCCACCAGTTCATTGAAGTACCACTGTTTATGAGAACCTGGAATAAACTTTAGAGGACCCATCTCTCTTGGTACATCAGTCATTGCAACCCAGGCTGCCAGTTCAATAGGTCTGTTTTCAGGTCTCTCAATGGGCATTAACTCAGGTTGATTTTTCTCACCAACACCATAGAGTTCAACTTGATGCCAACCAGTTCCTCCATCGCCACTGTTCTTTTGAAAAAATTCTGATCGCCAGCACAGAACATTTGATCCGAGAATGCTTTGGAGTCGATGGACAATTTTCGGTTGCACAATCAGCCTGCTCAAATCTGAGACATCTAAGTGCCTGTCATAATTCAATTTGCTGTTCAGAAACGGCGCACGACTGGTATCGAGAAGATCCACTCTAACTTTCTTCCAAATTTCTTTCATCTCCTCAGGCTCATAGACTTTAAAAGGACCAACATAGCCGTTTTCATTAAAAAAAGCCTTTTCTTTGTCTGTGAGGTAGAAGGAACTGACTGGTGTGTTAATCATGTGTTTGACCTCATTGTTAAAAACATAAAAGAAATTCAATTTTTTTGACCTTGGTTTTTTGTAATTACCGCAGCTATGTCAGCAATAGTAGGAGATTCAAACAAAGTTCGTGCGGGAATTTCCATCTCAAAAGCTTCGCACATCCGAGCAATTACTTGAGAAGCTAATAGAGAATGTCCTCCTAACTCAAAGAAGTCATCATGAATACCAACCTTTTCCAGGTTTAAAATTTCCCCCCAAATCTCAGCTAGTAATTCTTCAATTGAGGTACAAGGAGCTACATAGGGTTCATCTAGCTCAGGTCGTGCTTGGGTAGGTGCGGGAAGTGCTTGACGATTGACCTTTTTGTTGGGCATCAAGGGTAGCTCATCCAACATGACAAAAGCAGACGGCATCATATATTCCGGCAATTTCTGGCGTAAAAAGTCTTGTAGCTGATTGATATTTACAGCTTGCTTGCTAACAGGAACTACGTAAGCCACTAACCGCTTGTCACCAGGTATATCCTCGCGACCCATGAGCACAGTTTCCCGCACTTGAGGATGTTGAGCTAGAGCTACCTCAATTTCTCCCAGTTCAATGCGAAAGCCTCGGATTTTTAGCTGATGATCGCTGCGACCCAAAAATTCTAAGTTGCCATCACTTTGATAGCGAACCAAATCGCCAGTTTTGTAAAGCCGCCCTCCCTCTTCTTGGCTAAAGGGATTGGGAATAAACTTTTGTGCATTTAATTCGGGTTGATTCAAATAGCCTCTGGCTAGACCTACACCACCAATATGGAGTTCTCCACTCACTCCAATCGGCACAGGCTTTAGGTTAGGATCTAGTACATAATACTGGAAATTAGCCATTGAGCGACCGAGTAGCGGTTTTTGGGGACAGACTTCACTACAGTCAATAAAAGATTGAAGAATAGTTACCTCTGTTGGTCCATAAACATAGAAAAAGTGGCGTCCCTTAGCCCAACGGGTAATAAAATCTTGAGAAAATCCCTCTCCCCCTGTAATTACCCTGCCTAGCTTGGGCAAGTTTTGTGACGGAAGTCGCTTGAGAACTGAAGGTAAGAGGAAGACTGTAGTCATCTGTTGATTGCGGATTAACTGGAGCAATTGTTGATCTGAAAGCATTGTCTCTCGATCAATTAAGTATAAGGTGGCTCCACTAATCAAGGCAGAGAAGATTTCCCATACAGAAACATCAAAGCTGAAGGAAGCAAACTGTAAAACTTTGTCATTATGGTTAATTCCAAAAGCTGCAACCGACGTTAGGATGACACTGCACAATCCTTGATGCTGAACAAGAACACCCTTCGGTTTTCCTGTGGAACCAGAGGTGTACATTGCATAGACTAGATTGTTTGGGCGCACTGAACTCAAGGGTAGAGTTTTACTCTCTGCAGCAATAACATTCCAGTCAGTGTCCAGACAGATAACTTTTGCTTGGTGTGGGGGAAGATGTTCAACCAAGTGCTGCTGAGTTAACAACACCGATGCTTGCATATCCTTCAGCATGAAGGCTAAACGTTCCTGTGGGTATTCTGGATCTAGAGGAACATAAGCACCACCAGCCTTAAGAATTCCAAGGATTCCCACCATCATTTCTAAGGAGCGCTCAACGCAAATTCCTACCAATACTTCTGGTCCTACACCCAGTTTTTGCAAATAATTGGCTAACTGATTTGCTTTTTGGCTCAACTGCTGATACGTTAAATGTTGGTCTTGAAACACCGTTGCCAACGCATTGGGAGTCCGCTCCACCTGTTCCTCAAACAACTGATGAATACATTTATCATGAGGATAATCTGTCTTGGTGTCATTCCACTCAATCAACAATTGATGCTGTTCTGCTACTGTCAAAAGCGGCAGGTCTGTTAGAGACTGCTGGGGATCAGCCACAACAGAATCTAGCAGAGTCTGTAAATGACCGATCATTCTACCGATGGTAGCTGCATCAATTAACTCAGGATTATATTCCAAAAATCCAATCAGTTCTTGTTGACTTTTTACCAAAGACAGGCTTAAATTATAGGCTACACTGTTAATAAATTGTACAGAAGTGAGGTTCTGATTGAGAAGTTCCAAAACTGGCCTGAGAGCGTTCTGGAAATTGAACATGACCTGAAATTGAGCAATACGCCTCCCGTCCTGTTCTAGTTGGAGTCCTTCCACAATATTTTCTATAGATAACTCTGGGTGACCATAGGCACCTTGAACCACTTCATGAACCCTAGCTAGCAATTCTCTAAAACTTGGATTATCACCCAGGTAAGTTCGCACTGCCAATGTATTGGTCACATTTTCTATTAACCCTTCAACTTTCGGGTAGTTGCGGTTAGCAATGGGAGAACACACAACCACTTCTTCTTGACCTGTATAGCGGTAGAGTAGGACTTTAAATGCTGTTAGTAAGGTGATGAACAGAGTTACCCCTTCCCTATGACTTAGTACTTCTATAGCATCAGTTAACTTTTTTGGTAATTTTAGATCTTGCTTTATCCACAATGAAATCTGAGAAAAAGTATTTAAAAGAGATTGTGATTTAGACATATACATTAACTCCGTTCATCACATTGTTTAAAGAGATAAAACTGAGATCAAATCTTGGGATATAGACGACAGTAACGCTTGATGGTCACTATGAAGAAAGAAGTGATTGCCAGGAAACATTCGCAGGGTGAAAGTACTATGCGTTTGGTCACACCAAGCAGCAAGGTCGTCACGGCTCACCTCTTTATCCTGCAAACCGCCAAAGGCAGATATAGGATAGTCAATAGGGGGTTCATGACTATAGATATAGGTTTCATTAATTGCTAAGTCAGCACGTAGGGTAGGCAAAAAGATTTCCATAAGCTCTGGATTTATCAGTATCTCCTCTGGTGTACCCTGGTAACGACTTAATTTTTCTATAAAAGCAGCATCAGGTAGTTGATGAATAGGTGGTTCTGTGATAGGTAATTGGGGAGCGCGACTAGCTGAAACAAACAGATAAACAGGGTTAGGTGCTTTTTGATGACGGAGTTGACGAGCTAATTCAAAGCTGATTAAAGCTCCTGTACTGTGACCGAAGATGGCAAAAGGTATATCTAGATCAGGAAGCAATACAGGAGCTAAACTTTGAATTAGAGGTAATAGATGAGTAAATGGTTGCTCTTTTAGGCGCTTTTCCCGCCCAGGAAGTTGTATCGCGCAAACTTCGATATTTGGTGGTAATTGGTTTGCCCAATGGTGAAATATGGAAGCATGACCACCAGCATAAGGAATGCAAAATAGACGCAGAAGAGGGAGTTGATGTTTTGATTTAGATCGGATGATCCAAGAGTTATTAGCTTTCACCTAATTTGTGTTTAGAGATTGTAATTTACTAACAATCAATAATAAATTCCAGTAAGAATTCAAGAGTCAGGAGTTAGAATTTAGAATGTATAGGAGTTTGGTATCTGTAGCATGCTCTCTAGTGCTCCTGTTTTCTCCCGATTCTTTAACACTTCTGACTCCTGTATTCTGAGAAATTTCACAAGGAAGTTAAAAATTTAACTTTCTCATTAACAGTTATGCTTGTGCTTCGAGACTGTTCACTGTCCCTAAGAGTGGTGTCAAGAATAATCAGACAGTTCTGTAGGATATTATCCTTTATTTTTAGTCTCCAAGCTAATTTATCGTTGTCCTCCAAATATCAATTCGCCATTTTGAGAAAGCACTTTTATAGATGGACAAATGATATCTAAATGATATTGAGTGTGAGGAATCAATCCCAACCCAAAATGGACTGTTCCATTAGTATTAGCGTAAACCTCATTCATTGCTGAATTGCCAGGAAATAGCTTTAAATGGTGATTCACTGCAAAACCAATCTCGATAATGATCCTGTATCTAGAATCTACTTCAAACATAGCTTGCAAGATATTTATAGCAGGTTGCACGACTGGATTAGATGCTTCTATGTGAGTGATGATACCATCTTGCAAAGTTGCAATTACAGCGTGATCTCGCATTGTATACAGTGCTTGAAAAATGCGTTCTTGATCCTCTGGAAGGAAAGAAGGTATACCTGAGTGCAGTACGGGAACTCCTTTAAATGCCAACTTTCCATTGATATTCAGTCTGACATTCAGGTTGAGAGCAAAAACATCTACAGGTAGCACACTAATTTCTCCTGAGGGAAATAACTGCTGTTCTCCCCAATCTAATAGCCCTACTTGTTCATGCCACTGTAGGCTATTATCTAAATGCTCGAATATGGCAACAGTTTGATGTTCCTCATCCACAAATTTAAAGTGACCTGCGTCTTCTCCCTTGGAAAAAAATTGTTCAGCAATTTTCTCTTGTTCATAAGGATCTGTATCTTCACCACATCTAAGGAAATGCTCAATTGCTTCTATTGATGTAGGTGTAGAATTACAAGCCATAATACAGAGTTTTCTTTGTGGTCCAAGATGTTGTGGTTCCGGTGAACGAAAATAACAATCTGGTGCAATCACAAGAATGTGTGCTGACTCTGGGATTTGCTCGTTTAGTATTTTTGAGAAATCATCGCCAGCATCATAGGAGATTAATTTGTAGTCTTTGTAGTCTTTTTCTAAATCAATTTTGATATTGTCTAATAAGCTAGAGTTAGTCACAACACAAAATGACGTGTTTTCTTCTGTGTCACCAAATTGTTGCAAACGTCCTGGACGTATAGCAATCTTTGACATCGGAATAATCCTCCTAATTTCTTGCACAATCGTTCTATCAAAGTTCTCATCCAAGACATGGGCATTGTGCTACTCTTTGAGGTACAATTTTTCTGTCCGATTTTTGTTTGTCTTTATAAGTACTGATCCAATTGCCACCGAGGAGTAATTCATCATTCTTGCCCAAGACCTTGATATTTGGACAGATAAGATCCAAATGATATTGAGTGTAAGGTAGCATTCCAAAACCAAAATGGACGCAACCTTTTTCACCACCGTAAACTTCATTCATAGCTGAGTTTTGTGGTAGTAACTCAATATATGGATTAATGGCAAAACCAATCTCAAATATCTGTCTGAATCTGGAATCAACCATGAACATAGCTTCAAGAATTTCTAAAGCTGGTTGGGCAGATGAATGTGTTGCTTTCATTTTAACAACTATGCCATCTTTGATGCTTGCAATAACAGCATGTTCCTTGAAACTAGAAAGTTTTTGATAAATTCTTTGTTGGTCTTCACGCAGAAAAGATGGGGGACCTGAATGAACTACTGGAAAACCTTTGAGAGGGATTTCCCCATTTAATTCAAATTTGAGATCAGGCAACCTATCTATACCTTTTAAAGGTACAAGAAAACAAGCTATTTCTCCTGATGGAAAGATTTGCTGTTCTCCCCAACCTAACATACCCAATTGCTCATGCCACCCATAGTTATCACTTAGATGATTAAATTCGACTACTGTTCCATATTCTTCGTCAATTAGTTTTAAAATATCAGCAGCCTCACCCTGTTCAAAAAACTGATTTGCAATCTTTTCCTGTTCTTCAGGATCTGTTTTTTCTCCACATCTTAAAAAGTGTTCAACAGCTTCTATTGAAGTTGGAGCAGAATTACAAGCAAAGATTAAAAGTTTACAATGCTGACCCAAATCATCAGGGTGTACAGATTCAAATAAACAATCTGGTGTAATTACAAGAATGTGAGCAGGTTGATTAATTTGCTCTTTCAATATTTTAGTAAAGCTATCACCTGGATCATAGCTGATGATTTTAAAATCTTTGTAATTTTTATCTGGCTCTATCTTAAATACATCGACTAAATGAGAATTAGTAACAAAGTAAAAAGTGCTTCCTTCTGATTCACCAAGCTGACGAAAAAGACTAGGATAAATGGATATTGTCTTCATAATATCACCTGCAGATTTTAAGAAAGATTATCTGTTGATAACTGTGCAACTATGAAAAAAGTGAAAGTATTTACGACAAAATGCTATATGTCTAGTTTAATTCCAGCATATCTATTTTTTTATATGCTGGAATGATGAGCTTTACTTAATTAATCTGGAGAGATTAACCAAGTAAAGAGCCGGTATATTGTCCGTTCTTCTTGCGATTTTTCATGACTTAAATCCTTGAGTGATTTATAAGCGATGATGAGTTGCTAGCGCAAACTTTAACTGATTAATCTGGAGAGATTAACCAAGTAAAGAGCCGGTATATTGTCCGTTCTTCTTGCGGTTTTTCATGACTTAAATCCTTGAGTGATTTATAAGCGATGATAAGTTGCTAGCGCAAACTTTAACTGATTAATCTGGAGAGATTAACCAAGTAAAGAGCCGGTATATTGTCCGTTCTTCTTGCGATTTTTCATGACTTAAATCCTTGAGTGATTTATAAGCGATGATGAGTTGCTAGCGCAAACTTTAACTGATTAATCTGGAGAGATTAACCAAGTAAAGAGCCGGTATATTGTCCGTTCTTCTTGCGATTTTTCATGACTTAAATCCTTGGGTGATTTATAAGCGATGATAAGTTGCTAGCGCAAACTTTAACTGATTAATCTGGAGAGATTAACCAAGTAAAGAGCCGGTATATTGTCCGTTCTTCTTGCGGTTTTTCATGACTTAAATCCTTGAGTGATTTATAAGCGACGATGAGTTGCTAGCGCAAACTTTACTGATTAATCTGGAGAGATTAACCAAGTAAAGAGCCGGTATATTGTCCGTTCTTCTTGCGGTTTTTCATGATTGAAATAAATCAACCATGCTCACAATAATATTTTTTTAACTGTTGAAAAGTCAACTGATTATGTTGTTAGTTTATTTTTCTATTTTTATGTTAAATAATTTTTTTAATTTTTTGCAAAAAAAAACTTTTCTTAATTTCAGAACTTACGCATTGACAAAAGAGACAATAAATGAAGTAAGAAAAAAACTGAAAAACATAGGCGATCTCACATCTTGCACCAAGAAAATTTGATTGAATTTTCACACTCAGTACGAAGCCTCAAGCCCTTATTATTACGAAAAAAGACAAGAAAAACCCTGTCACTTTCTGGCGCTACTTTTAACTAAGTCCGGACTTATACGGTTAGGTGCAAGATCTGAGGCGATGCTCCAGCAGGGAGCCGCTTCGCGATCGCTAGTCGGCAGGGGACCGGAAAGATGGATAATTTACGCTGTCTCTATTGAGGGTATAGGCAGGGCCAGCAATTCCAAATTCAAATTTTGACAAGGGGTACAGTTTAGCTTGAGGATGAAGGAGTATCTCTTCAAGGGGCATCGAGATGGAGCCGATGACACTGAGCTTTGGAGTAATGCTGGGATTTCTCCAAGGAGCGATCGCTGAAATGAAAGACCCCAGGCAAAGCAGTAATGCGACTCGCTACAGCATCAAAGATACTGTCCTGGGGGCTTTTTCAGTATTTTTCATGCAGTGTGAGTCGTTTTTAGAACATCAGCGCTACTATGCATAGTCGTTGTGGGCAAGATAATTGTAACGACCTGCAATACTAATCGCTCAAACCAGGGCGAACGCATCTTATTTAGGGGTTTTTGTAGCAATCGTGCAGAAACTTACGCTAAGGCTGAAAGCTTTACTGGATAAAGGTTATAAACGTCAAGGTTTGAGGTGTAGTGCATTTGATCTGTAATTAGTCTGTCCAAAAAGACTCA
>JAESFN010001229.1_pt1 | contig 12605 bp, 2 predicted proteins | sample 9269411 | NCBI WGS metagenome assembly JAESFN01 (sample SAMN14505399, study PRJNA617100) | algae metagenome | isolation source: Iphinoe sp. HA4291-MV1 and co-occurring heterotrophs from trail next to... | place: USA: Maunawili Falls, Hawaii | collected 2009-07-25
TGTCCATGCCGAGGATCGAAACGTCGAAGCCGCTCACGCCTTCGAGACGCTTGAAGAGATCCGCGGGGTAGCTCGAGCGGCGCAGGTAGCGCCCCGGCACAAAGCCCGGCATCGAATGCCCGTTGATCGGCTCCGGGGGCGCGAGGCCGATGTAGTTGAGCACCGTCACGCGGCGGCCGTGCCGCGAGGCGTATTTCCAAATCGTCTCGCAATGGTTGTCTCGCGAGGTGTTGAACCGCGCGAAGACGCCCCGGTCATTGAACTCGAGGCGAACGAAGTCGTGGATGCCGTGATGGCCCATGCCGCGCCCCGTCGCCAGGCTCGTCCAAGCCTGCGGGGTGATCGGCAGCGGCGTCGAAAGCAAGTTGCTGCGCGCGCCTTGCTTGTAGACTTTTTCCAGGCAGGGCATCAGGCCCAGCGAGATCAAATGGTCCAGCACCGTGAAGGTGGCGCCGTCCAGGCCAAAGAGTACGGTCCGCATTCGTCACTTCCTTCAAGAGGCGGCTTTGCCAAGGTGCTGATGCAAGAACTCGGCGATGCGGCCGACCGACAGGTCGTCGACATAGTGGCCGTCTTCCATCAGCAGTTGTTCGAAAGGCAGATTGCGACACTCGAACTGCTGTTCGATCGCCGTGACCAAATGCACGACGTCGAGCGACTCGAACGACAAGTCGGCCACGATCCGGCTGTCGCGCGTGATCTCACCGTCGTAGCCGGTGTCCCAGTCGCGAGTCAGCTCGCGAATGATCTCGATCGTCTGTTCTTCGTACTGATCCGGTCGCAAGGCAGGCATGTCTTCGGTCACCTTCTAGGGCTACGGTTGGTCAATCAGCGTGAGGTGTCGAGCGGCCGCAAGCAGAGAGCGATCACGCGGTCTCCCTGCGGGCGGCAGTGGATGGTTAGTGTTTCATGAGGGCTGCCGTCGCGGCGGTCGAATTCCACGACAAGGCCGGCCGCGCCGTCGCGCTGGACGATGCGGGCTTGGCGTGGATCGCTCAGCGACAGGCCGAGCGACTTGGCGGCCGCTTCTTTTGCTGCCCAGCCGGCGCAGAGCCAGTAGTCGGCGGATTGGGTGCCGGTGGCTTGGCCGAGCAAAGCGCGCTCTTGATCGGTGAAGCTATCGGCCACGAGGCCGGCGTCGAGCGTGCGCACCGGCTCGACATCGATGCCCACGCCGGCGAACTTGTTTGCAGGTCCGGCCGCAGCGACCGCATAGAACGGCTTGTGCGACAAGCTAACGACGTGGCTTTCAGAGCCGGCGCCGCGGGCAGCCGGGGCGCCGCTCGGCAGCGATTGGATTTCAATGTCGGCCAGGCAGGCTTGCTTGCCCGCGTTTTGCCGTAGCGCCTCTTTTGCCGCGACTCGACCCAGCAACCAAGCCACGGCTTGAACCGGTGGCAGTCGACGGCGGCGGAATTCGGTCAGTTCCGTGCGGCTGAGCGTCAGTCCCGCCAGCACTTCGGCCCACGGTCCGCGGACGAACAGTTGATCGACGGCCGAATCGGTCTCGCAGATCGCGACGTGTTCGCTGCCTGGTACGCCGGCGAAGAGCTCCTTCAGTGGCAGGGCGACCTGCATCGTGCGGGGGCGAGCCGCATAGAGATACAGTCGCGCGGGAAACTGCACCAACTCTTCGACGCGGCCGATGTAGCGGAGTACCGTCTGTCCGTCGGCGCCGACGAGCTCGACATCGGAGTAGAGCTTGCGATCGTCCTGATGGAACGACGCCAAGGCCGTGTAGGTTGCTTGCGAATCGATCGCGCCGACTTCGAGCCGCTCGACCGTATTTGGAAACGCGAGCGGAGCGAACCGGTCTTGCTCGGTCTTGCCGCCGTTGAGCAGCCCGGGGATTTGCGACAGGGTGTCGATCAACGTGACCGGGAGCACGAGTTGGCGCGCGTCACGCGTGCGGAACAGCAGCTTACGGTCCGGCTCGCGCACCGCGGCCTTCACGCCTTGTGGCCCCCAGCGCTCGATGTTCGAAATGCCTTGAAACGCGGGGCCGTGATACAGCACGGGGCCGTATAGATCCTCGGCTTTCCAGGGGGGCGTGCCGCCGGCTTGCTCGGCCACCGTGGGCCGGCCCAGCGGGCCGCGCTCACTGGTCAGCTCGATCGTGGCGCGGGCAATCTCGGCCGCCGTGCCTTCGATCTCGGTCTCGAACACCGCGGCCTCGACGCGGCCCGGATCGGTCATCCGCGCCACGACGCGCACGCGGCGCTGTGGATGCTCGAAGGTCACCCAGCGCGAGGTGCGGATGTCGCTCAGCGCCCAAACCGTTTCCGCCGGACAGAGGAGCGCCGCCGCCTCGGCCATCACCTCGAGCGTCATGGCGAGCGGCATGATCGGCAGCGCGGTGTGCTCGGCGTCGGTCGAGCTAAGCCCGCGGCCGAAGAACGTGTGATCGCGAAGGAAAACGTCTTCAGCCAGATCGAACTCGACCTCGGCGACAACGCGTTCGGCGGTTCGCTCGAGGATCGTGCCGATCAGCGGCAGCGACTTCGCGGCTGGGGCCGACTGCGGAGCGGGAGCGATTCGTGTCGCCGGCGCAGGCGTGGGTCGCGGGGCTGGTGGAACAGGTTTCGCGACCGGCTTCACCGCGGTGGCTTGAATCGTCGATGTCGCAGCATGGCCGTTCGTGTGAACGGGAGCGGCAGGCGCAATCAGCGCGGCGCCGTTTGTCGACACGTTCGCTGAGCCATGCCCATAGCCGTTGCCATTCGCCTCGGGGCCGTTCTTGCGCGGCGCGGGAGCTTGGAAGCGAGCAAGCGTTACGTGCTGCTGGGTTTCCAAAAACGCCTGCATCGTCCGCTGAAACTCGACGGCGGCCATAGCGCGGCGGTCGGTCGGTGCGGGGGCCGCGGGCGCGGGATACCACGTTTCCGTGGGCTCGGGGTCCGGAGCAGTCGCGGCTGCCGGAATGTTCGGACCTACGACCTCGATCACCGGGGCCACAGGCGACTCGATCGGCGAGGGGGCTGCCTCGGGCGGTTTGCCCCAGTGGGCCTCGGCAAAGGCGGCATCGACCTTGAGCGTCGGCAACTCGAGCGGCAGGATCGGCTGACGCGCGGGGGCCGGCTTCGGGCCGCCAGTTAGGTCGACGCGCTGAGGCTGGCGGCGCTCATACAGTACGTTGAGATTGATCGCCACGCCGTGCGCGGCAAGCTGACCAAGCGCCCGGCAGAGTTGATCTGCCCCTTCGCGGCGATGCGAGTCGAGCGGCACCGACGCATGCGGCTGATCGCCCAAGATGTCGGTGACAAACGAAGACAGGTTGCCGCGCGGCCCCACTTCGACGAACAGCCGCACGTCCGCGGCGTGCATGGCGCGCACGGTGTCTTGAAAGCGGACGGCGCTGCACCACTGCCGAATCGCCAACTCGCGTGAGCCTTCGGCATCGGCCGGGAATCGATCGGCCGAAGCGCAGGACCACAGCTCGACCGACGGAGCGTGAAGTTCGATGCGATCGAAGAACTCAGCCACGATCGAGGTCGCTGGCTCGAAGGCCGGCGTGTGATAAGCCCGCTCGAACGGCAGGCGTTCGCACAAGCCTCCCTTGCCACGCAACGCTTCGGTCACTTGGTCGATCGCTGTGCGGTCGCCCACGAGCACGGCCTGGTGCGGGCAATTATCCATCGCCACTTGCACCTGACCGGTGAACTTTTCGAGCACCGCGGCCACGGCCTGGGGATCCGCGCCGCCCACGGCCAACATGCCGGCCGTGGGCACAAGCTGAGAGACCGAGAGCTTGGCGGCCACTTCGGCGCCATCGATCACGGCCTGCACTGCTTCGTCGTTGTTTTTGGGTCGATAGACGCCGGCCGCCTGCAGTGCGGCGAATTCGCCGCTGCTATGGCCGACGATCGCGCTCGGCTCGATGCCGAAGCGCGCCATGAGCCGCATCAAGCCGCGCTCGGCAGCCGTGACCGAAGCAACGGCGGCCTCGAGTTCGAACAGTGCGGCTTCGGCCTGCTTGGTCGCGGCCGGTTGAGCGAACAAATGGCGGGCAAGCGAGCCGCGGCCCGCGCGGCGAAAGGCTTCCTCCGTCAGATCGAATTCTCGCCGCACTTCGGGGAACTGCCGGCACAGGCCGCCCAGCATGTTCACATACTGCGCGCCTTCGCCGGGGAACATGAAGGCCAAGCGACCCGACTTTGCCAGCGGCTCGGCATACCAAAAGATGCCGCTACGATCTTGAATCTTGGTGCGGCTGGCGTCGGCCAGCAGCTTGGCCGCGTGCCGCGTCTTCTTCACGAGGTCAACGAACGAGCTAGCGACGATCGTCAGTCGACTGTCGCCCGTGTCTTGAGCTGATGTGTAAGCGACATCGAGCAGCGACACGTCTTCAGCGCCATCCAGGCGGTGTGCGAGCGCGAGCAACTTCTCGGCCAATTGCTTGCGGTCAGCAGCCGAGACTACGACCAGCTCCGTCGGCCAGTTCGCTTCGAGGCACGAGCCTCGAGCGTCGCTGGCGGGGTCGGCTTCTAGGATCGCGTGAGCGTTGATGCCGCCAAAGCCGAAGGCGTTGACGCCGGCGCACCGCGGGGCGGCGCTGTCGCCATGAACCCACGGACGCGGCTCGCTGGCCAAATAGAACCGCGACTGATCGAGGTTGAGCTTGGGGTTCGGCTGATCGGCGTTCAATGTCGGCGGCAGCACACGGTGATAGACCGCGAGCGCCGTCTTGATGAGCGCTGCAGCGCCCGACGCCGGGATCAAGTGGCCGATCATCGACTTGACGCTACCCATCGCCACGTCGGCGCCTGCACTCGGCGGGCCGAAACTGGCCTGGAGCGACTTGAGTTCCGTGGCGTCGCCCAGCGGAATGCCGGTCGCGTGGGCTTCGATCAGGCCGATGCGCTCGGGACCGTAGCCTGCCTGTTCGTAGGCCCGCTGGATCGCGAGTTGTTGGCCTTCGGTGCGCGGGGCGAGCAGGCCTGCGCCCTTGCCGTCGGACGAGATGCCAACCGAACGCACGCGGGCATAAATGCGGTTGCCGTCGCGCTCGGCGTCGCTCAGTCGCTTGAGCACGAGCACGCCGCAGCCTTGGCCGAGCAACGTGCCGGCGGCCTCGGCCGAAAACGGGGCGATCTTGCCGGTGCGGCTGAGAGCGCCCAGGTAGCAGAACATCACGTGGATGAGCGCAGGCGTAGACACTTGCGCGCCGCCCACGAGCACGGCGTCGCAGCGGCCGGAGCGCAGTTCTTGCACCGCTTGGTCCAAAGCCACGAGCGCCGCGGCACAGGCGGCGTCGACCGTATAAGCCGGCCCACGCAAATCGAGCCGATTGGCGATTCGTCCTACGAGCGCGCTATGCACCAAGCCCGGCACCGTTTCAGCGCTCGCGGGCGGCAGGTGCTTCTTGAGCTCGGCCTTGAGCAGGCTCAAGTCTTCTTCCGCGCGCCAGGGTTCGAGCTGCCGGAGCAGACCGATGACTTGGTCGACCACGAACGCCCGCTCGAGCACCGTGACATAGCCACGGTTGATGAACAGGCCGCGGCCGATGATGACGCCCGTCTTGTCGCGATTGAGCGGGATGTCGGGGAAGCCGGCGTCGGCCAGGGCTTCATACGCGCATCGCAGCGCGATGAAGTGGTCGGGCTCGGCGCCGTCGAGGCTCGAAGGCATCACGCCGTAGCGCAGCGGATCGAACCGGCAAAGGTCGCCCAGGTAGCCGCCGCGGCCTGCGTAGATTTTGTCTGGCTCGCCGCGCCCCTTATCGAGGAACAGCTCAGGCTGCCAATCCGGCGACGGATCGGTGATGCAGTCGACCTTGCCGACGATGTTCTGCCAGTAGCCACGCAGAGTGTCTGCGCCGGGCAACAGGCAGGACATGCCAACGATGGCGACGCCTTCCTGATCTCGTGCCGACGATGGAACGATCATGAACTCTAGCGTGCCCCCGCCATGAGGAGATTGAGTGCGGCGCTGCCGGCTCCCTCGAGCCCCTGCCAATGCCCCAGCAGCTTGCCGTCGCGAATGAACCAGGCGTCGGCCTTGTACATCGCCCCCGACGACTCGGCCGCTACCCGCACTCGCAACTCCACCGGTCCGCCCGCGAGCGGGGCATAGCGAAGGTAGCGCGAGCTGCGGTTCGGCAGCGGAGTGACGTCGTGATTCGACCGTGCCCAGACGATCGCCAGTTGCGGGGCGGCGTCCAGGGCGATTGGATCAATGAGCCAATCAGCGGCCACCCCTCCAACAAGCATGTCGTGTGCCGCGCTGGGGTTTACCATGGCGTCGATGCCCGTGGCATCGAGCCCCAGCAGGGTTTTGAGGACTTGGAATCGGGGCCCGTGGAATAACCAGGTCTGATAAACCGTGTCGGCGGTCGGCGGTGCAGTTCCCGCCAAAGCCGGCGTTTCGGGCGCGGCCGGAGGAACCGGCGCTTCACTCGCCAGGCTGACGTTGGCTTCGTACAACGGCCGGGCCCCCGCCATGGGGTCAATCATCCTCACTCGCCACTTCGAGCGGGTGGCCGAGCGCTGCAACAGGTCGGCTCTGAGCACGAGTTGTCGGTGGCTCTCTTCGAGCACCACGCCTTGGAACAGGCGCAACTGCTCCACGGCGACCACGTGCCAACGCGGCTCGGCAGCCGCTGCCGTTTGGGCCATCATTTCGAGCGCCACCGCGAACGGCAGCACCGGCTTGCCGTCGAGTTGGTGGTCGGCCAGGTAGGCATGCGAGCCGGCGTCGAGCGTGACGTGTGCCTCGTAGCAGTCGGCATGCGTGCGGCGCACGCGATTCGGCAATAGGCTGTTGCACAAAGGCAACGCACATTCGGCCGCGGCCAGCGTTTTCGCCTCATCGGTCCAGAAGCCGGAGCCGCCGACGATGCGCACGCCCTCGTTACGGCCGGTCACCATTTCGCGCCACACCAGGCTGCGCCCGGCGGGGACTGTGACCAGTTCCACCCCGCGGGTCTGCATCTGCTGAGCCACCTCGGGCGTCACCATGCCGGCGCCGGTCCAGGGGCCCCAGTTGAACGACATCACATGGGTGGCCGGCCAGCGGGCCTGCAGGCGGCGGCCAAGGCGATTTAAGATCTCGTTGCCGGCCGCGTAGTCGCACTGGCCCGGATTGCCGAAGAAGCCGGAGCTCGAGGAGAAGATCACAAGCTGCTTCGGTGGAGCATTGTCGAGTTCACGGCAGATCCCCAACAGCGACTGCACCTTGGTGTCGATCACGCGATCGAACGACTCGACCGACTTATCGCGGATGTAACGATCCTCGATGACGCCGGCGCCGTGGATCACGCAGTCGATCCGGCCGTAACGCTGGCGAACGTTTCGCACGATCTCGAGCAAGGCAGCGACATCGCGCACATCACAGGGGATGTAGTCGACCTGGCCGCCGGCACGTTGAATGCCGCCCAAGGTTTCGCGGAGCTCGCGAGCGGCGAGCAGCGAGCGAAGCTGGCCTTCGATCTCGCGCGGGCTAGCTGGCTTGCCCGAGGCCTTGGCCTCGGCGATGAGGGCCTGACGCAGCGCCATGGGGTCGCTCAAGGTCGCCGTGTTCGGGCCTTCGACCGAAGCAGGCAGGGGTGAGCGGCCCAAGAGAACGCAAGTGGCTTGCGTGCGTTCGGCAATCTCGAGCACGATCTGCGCGGTAATGCCGCGAGCGCCGCCGGTTGCGAGCACTACGCTCTTGGAGTCGAGTTCGACAGCGGCCGCGGCCACGTCGGCGTCGAGTTGCGGCAGGTTCGAGAGCACCGGCGCGATCGTCCAGCGATGACCGCGCCGATAGCCAATCTCCACCGGACCCGCAGCCAACCATTCGGCGAGCAGGGCGTCGGCTTCGGGCTGCAGGTCGAAATCAACCGCGCGGAGCAAGGCTTCGGGCCATTCCTTGGCGGCCGTCTTGATAAAGCCGGCCGCGCCGCCGCGCCACGGATGGCGGGCTTCGGCGGCGCCGTCGGCCAAGAAATCGCCGCCGCCGAGAGTGGCAGCCAGCACCGGGAAGTGTGCATCGGCGGCCAACTCCGCTTGCAGGGCCTGCAAGAGAGGCAACAAGCTGCGGAGCTCGATGCGACAACGTTCCAGCCAAGCTGCTTCCGAAATCTGCGGGAACTCTTCAGCCTCGGTGAGGCCTGCCAGATGCAGTGCACCGACGATGCGGCCCTGATCGCGGCGGATTGTTTCGATGCCAGCCCGTAAAGCCTCGGGAGAACGCAGCAGTTCTTCAGGCAGCAGGGCCACCACGCCGCCGGCACGCTCGATGCGCTCGCGCACCGCGGCGGCCAAGGCATGCGGCCCGCCGGCGACGAGCGTGACGCCTGCCGACACGCGTTGCCGGAGCGCGGCGCTGTCGAGCTTGGCAGGCTCGCATTCCACGGGGGCGGCCACGCAGCGATCACAGTGTTCTGATTCCGCGAGCGGATGGACCACCGCCGAAGGTTTTGTCGTCGGCTGGCTGACGGGCGCTGCGGCCGCTGGCGCTGGGGCACTTGAGCCGGAGAACTCACGCACCGTGTCGACGATCGTCCGCATGTTGCGGGCGGCCGTCATGCGTTCCATGAAGGCCGATGGCGGCTCCTTCATTTCCGGCAGAGCGACTCGGCGATAGGCGGCGATGATCTCGACCCGCTTGATCGAGTCGATGCCCAGGTCCGCTTCGAGGTTGGTCTCCATCTCGAGCATTTCCGGCGGATAGCCGGTGCGTTCGGCCACGATGCCGACGAGCAGGCTTTCGAGTTCTGCCACCGAAACGGAGGGCACGGCGACCGCAGCGGCCACACTGACGGCGGCGACGGGAGCACTGGCCGGTTGGTCGCCAGAGAAGGCGAGCACGGTGTCTACGATCGCCCGCATGTTGCGAGCGGCCGTCATGCGTTCCATGAAGGCCGATGGCGGCTCCTTCATTTCCGGCAGAGCGACTCGGCGGAAGGCGGCGATGATCTCGACGCGCTTGATCGAGTCGATGCCGAGGTCGGCTTCGAGGTTCGTTTCCATCTCGAGCATTTCGGGCGGGTAACCGGTGCGCTCGGCGACAATGCCGACGAGCGTGGCTTCGAGCTCCGTGGCCGAGAGGCTGGCCGACGCCTGGGCCGCCGGCTGCAAGGCCACGGGCGCCGGCGACACCACCTCGACGCCCCCGGCGAATTCGCACACCGTGTCGACGATCGCGCGCATGTTGCGGGCGGCGGCCATGCGTTCCATGAAGGCCGACGGCGGTTCCTTCATCTCCGGCAGTGCGACGCGGCGGAAGGCGGCGATGATCTCCACGCGCTTGATCGAATCGATGCCCAGGTCGGCTTCGAGATTGGTTTCCATCTCGAGCATTTCGGTCGGGTAGCCCGTGCGTTCGGCTACGATGCCGGCGAGCAACGATTCGAGTTCACCCACTGAGATGGCGGCCGCTTGGGCCACGACGACGGGGGCGACCGCAGACGGCGCGGCTACGGCGGTTGCCGTGACGCCCGAGAATTCTCGAACGGTGTCTACGATCGCGCGCATGTTGCGAGCGGCCGTCATGCGTTCCATGAAGGCCGACGGCGGCTCCTTCATTTCCGGCAAGGCGACGCGGCGGAACGCGGCGATGATCTCCACTCGTTTGATCGAGTCGATGCCCAGGTCGGCTTCGAGATTCGTCTCGAGTTCCAACATCTCCGACGGGTAGCCCGTGCGATCGGAAACGATGCCAATCAGCAGGCCGGGCAGGTCGAGTTCTTGAGCGACGACAAGCGCCGGAGCGGGGGCCGCGGCTACTGGAGCCGGAGCAACCGGGGCTGGAGCGATCGGCGTTTGGATAACAGGCGGAGCCGAATGTGCGCTGGCCCCGCCATTCGTCGCCACGGCAGCAGCAGGAACAGGCGCGGGCGCTGCGGGAGCAACCGGCGCTGCATGGATCGCAGAACCATTCGACCCGTTCGGCGAGGTGTGCGCGTGATACTCAATCGCTCGCGGAGCAAGCTCCACGGGCTCGGGGCTCGCGCCGAAGTACGCGCCCATCACTGCCCGCTGCGTATCGAGGAAATGCCGCATCGTTGCCTGGAACGCGCCGTAAGCGTCGTCGGCCGCGACCGGCTCGATCGTCGCCGGCGTCGGCTGAGGCGGTTGGAAGCGGGGCGCGGGCGAACCGTTGCTCATGGCAGGCTGCGTCGAGGGAGAAGCGGGAAGGATCGTAGGCGCCGCGGCAGCGACTTGCGGCGCGGCCGGTGCGGCTTGCGGCGGCGCAGCGGGCTCGCGCCCCGGCTCGATTGTCGGCGCAGGTGCGACTCCGCCGAGCCGGGCCTTGGGCGACGGAATGCGGGCCGGCTCGCTGGCCGGTCGCACATAGGCGCTGTTGATCAGCCAATAGTGCTTGGGCAGGTTGTTGACGTCGGGCGCGGCGGGGGCAGCGCGTCCGACTCGGCCTGAGAACAGGCGATCGAATCGAATTGCAGCGCCGTGGACGAAGGTCTGGCAGAGCACACGTTGCAACTGAGTGAGGCCGTGCACGCCGCGGCCGTCGACCGGCAGAGCCAAGTGCGGACGATCGGTGAGCGTGTCTTTGACGAGGCCCGACAAAACCTGGCCCGGCCCGACCTCGACGAACAGCCGCGTACCGGCGTCGTACATGGCGCGGATCATGTCGGCGAAGCGAACCGGCGACTCGACCTGCTTGGAGAGTGTTTCGCCGACGCCCCCAGCGTCGCCAGCCCAAGCGGCCGCAGAAACATTCGAGTAAACGGGCATCCGCGGCGGCGACACCTGCTCCGCGCTGATCGCGGTGGCAAGCTGCTCGCTGGCCGGGCGCACCAGCGGAGTATGGAACGCGCAGGCGACCGGAATCGCCACGTTGACCAGCTTCGCCTGATCGAGCGCCGCAACCGCTGCCGCCACACCCGGCGTAGTGCCAGAAATGACGACCTGGCGCGGGCTGTTGTAGTTGGCAATCCACACCTCGGGTAAACCGGCGAGCGCCGCTTGCACTGCTTCAGCGCCAGCGCGGACAACCCGCATCTGTCCGGCGTCTCCGGCCGCCTTACCGGCGGCGGCCATGGCGCGACCGCGTGCGGCCGAGATCCGCAGCAGCGTGGCATCGTCATACGCGCCGGCCGCTTGGAACGCGGCCAGTTCGCCGTAGCTATGTCCGGCGGTCGCCGCGGGGCGCAGTCCGCACGCGGCAAGCAGCCGCTGTAAGCCGAGGGCACAAGCGCCGAGCGCCGGCTGCGCCACATCGGTGGCCTTGAGCTGCTCGACGGCTTGCTTGCGCTCCTCGTCGGTGAAGCTCGAGGGCGGAAAGACGTAGCTCGAAAGCGCTCGCGCTCCGGGCGCCGGCAACACGCGATCAGCAAGCTGAAACGCCTCGGCCACTTCGCCGAATTCGAGCGCCAGATCGCGGAGCATGTTCGGGCTTTGCGAGCCCTGCCCCGGGAAGAGGAAGGCGATCTGTCCGGCATTTCCTAACCGGTGCGGAGCGTAGAACAGCCAGTCCGAGACGCTGGGCGTTTCCTTCTCGACGAGTTGAGCCAGCTCTTCGAGCCGTTCGCGGAGTTTGACGAAGTCTTCGGCGATGAGCGCGGCCCGCTGCGCGTCGGGCGCGGCAGAACAACGCTGAGCGCAGCTCGCCGCGAGGTTGAGTAGCTTTTCGCGCGCATCGAGCGCGGCGTCGTCGAGCTTCGCCACGGTGCGGAGCGTGCCGCGGATGCTGGTCGCTAAGGCGGCCGGAGTGTTGCCGGTAAAGGCAAACAGCTCGGTCGGCCACTCGCCGCCGGTGGGCGACCGATCGAGCGGCCGCGCCGCGCCTTCGTATTCCTCGAGCACCGTGTGGAAGTTGCTGCCGCCGAAGCCGAACGACGACACGCCGGCCCGCCGCGGAAATTCGCCGCGAATCCAGGGGCGCGCGTCGCTGTTCACATAGACCGGGCCTTGATCGAGCCGCGCCTTGGGGTTCGGCTTCTCCACGTGCAGCGTGGGGGGCAGCACATGCGTCTCGAGCGCGAGCGCGGTCTTCACCAGGCCGACCATGCCGGCGGCGCACTTCGTGTGGCCGATCATCGACTTGATGCTGCCGATGGCCGCGGCCTTGTCGGGGGCGCCGTGTTTCTCGAGCAACTCGACGAGCGCCAAGCACTCCGTTTGATCGCCGACGGCGGTGCCGGTGCCGTGGGCTTCGAACAGGTTGACTGTGGTCGGGCTGAACCGCGCCTGAGCGTAGGCCCGTTCGAGCGTGCGAAGTTGGCCTTCGGCCCGCGGCGCAGTGAGCCCCTTGCTGCGGCCGTCGCTGCCGGCGGCCACCGCGCGGATCACCGCATAGATATGGTCGCCATTGCGCTCGGCGTCTTCGCGCCGCTTGAGCACGATCGCGGCATGCCCTTCGGAAATCGCGATGCCGTCGGCCGAGGCGTCGAAGGCTCGCGAGCGGCCCCGCGGCGAAAGCGCGCCGGCTTTGGCAAAGCACATGTAGCCCAGCGGGTTTTGCACCGTGTCGCAACCGCCGGCGACCACCATGTCGGCCGAGCCTTCGCTCAGCTCACGGCAGGCCAGATAGAGCGCCGCCAGAGACGAGGCGCAGGCCGCGTCGACGGTGAAGTTTGCGCCGCCGAAATCGAAGCGGTTGCTCGCGCGGCCAGCCACCACGTTGAGCAGAATGCCGGCGAAGCTATCTTCGGTCCACTCCGG